>Ga0302324_100012444_pt1 | contig 17348 bp, 18 predicted proteins | sample Palsa_T0_1_FD_201949 | JGI IMG/M metagenome (GOLD analysis project Ga0302324, IMG submission 201949) | Peat permafrost microbial communities from Stordalen Mire near Abisko, Sweden - Palsa_T0_1 | ecosystem: Environmental > Terrestrial > Soil > Palsa > Peat permafrost | place: Sweden: Abisko...
AGCAAAGCGCGATGTTCAGTTACGTGTCCCCGGAAGAGCGCGTTCCCGCGAATCATCCCTTGCGGCCGATCCGAACGATGGTGGATGTGGTCTTGAAAGGACTGTCCCGATCGTTCGGGCAACTATACATCGATTGGGGTCGTCCCTCGATCGCGCCGGAAAAGCTATTGCGGGCGCTGCTGCTGCAAGTGTTGTATACGATTCGCAGCGAGCGAATGCTCATGGAGCAACTGGAATACAACCTGCTGTTCCGCTGGTTCGTGGGTCTGAACATGGACGAGCCGGTGTGGGTACCAACCGTGTTCAGCAAGAATCGCGACCGATTGCTGAATGGGGATATCGCCGAGAAGTTCTTCGCCCAGGTATTGAAACAGGCACGCGCCAACGATCTGTTGTCGGAGGAACATTTCAGCGTGGACGGAACGTTGATCGAGGCCTGGGCGAGTCAGAAGAGTTTTCAACGTAAAAATCAAGGCCCCACGCCGCCCCCGGAGGACCCGGGCAATCCGACCATCGATTTTCACGGCGAGGAGCGCCGCAACGACACGCATGCATCGACAACCGATCCGGAAGCAAGGCTGGCACGAAAGAGTGGAGGTCACGAGTCGAAGCTGGCCTATTGCGGCAACTTGCTGATCGAGAACCGCAACGGACTGGTAGTGGACACCGAACTGGTGCTGTGCAGCGGGAAGGCCGAGCGCGACGCCGCGCTCGATATGGCGGGGCGGATCGCTGGCGACCAGCGCGTCACGGTGGGCGCCGACAAAGGCTATGACACGCGAGGATTCGTGCAAGAGATGCGCGACCGGAACGTGACGCCGCACGTGTCGCAGAATATCAATCGGCAAGGCGGCAGTGCCATTGACGGGCGCACGACACGGCACGCCGGATACCAGGTGAGCCAGCGCAAGCGGAAAAGGATCGAAGAAGTATTTGGGTGGTTAAAGACGGTGGGAATGCTGCGCAAGACGCGACATCGCGGCATCTTCAAAGTTGGTTGGGTCTTCACCTTCGCGGCCGCCGCCTACAATCTGGTGCGGATGCGGAACCTTACGGTGGTTCTCTCCGCGTAAGTTCGAGGAGAAGTGTGTTTGGACGACGGAAAGTCGCCGATTCAGGCACACAATCTCCGAGTAAATGCTCATGACGAGACCGCTGGCGAGAGGCAAGACGCTTCGCCGAATAACTAATTCAGCAGCCTGTTAGGCAGTGCGCTGCATTTTGCTTTTGGCTTACGTCGTGGCAGCCTTTTCGCAGCCCGTGACGGTAACGGTGAACGAGACGGTAACTCTTGCATTCAGTGCCATACAGGGCGGGCCTTCGCCGGCACCACAAGCCCTGCAGGTGACATTAAATGCGGGGAGCACAATTTTTCCGGTTTTTTCGCCCCTGACTAATGCTTCACCATACGAAGCGGTTTGCCCCCCATATGACACAACAATACCAGCGCCAAGTTGGTTGGGCCTCATTCCCGCTTCCATTTCGGCAGATGCATTGGGATCGGCGACGATCTCAATCACCGTCAATTCGAGCGGCCTTGCTCCGGGCACGTACGGAGTGCAAATTTGCTTTAACGGATCAAACCCCGAATTGTTCAGTGGAGGAGCGGCGAACATAATTCTTGCCGTGGCGTCTCCCTTTTCGCCTCTTCCCAACATAGCCAACGTTACGAACGCAGCTACTCCCGCGTTGGATAATCCGCCTGCCACCATCAGTCTTCAGTCCCGGACCATGGCAACGATCTTTGGAACCAACTTGGCGGATCACGCAGCTTCTTCGGTCTCGCCTTGGGCCAATACGCTTGGAGGAACCGACGTGCATTTGGCGGCTGACACCTGTTTTGACGCATCGTGCGATCTCACTGCAAGTCTCATCTATGTGAGCGCCACCCAGCTCAACTTCCTTGTTCCAGATGACGGCGAGTCATATCAAGACATTTCAACAACATCGTGCGGATCAGCCCGTCTTGCGGCCTCGCCTTCGGAGACTCGCTGGGAAATCGGCTGCAATTACCGAATCGTCTTCGTGCGAGATGGACAGCGTATTGACAATCAAAGCTACCTACTTGGTGGCCCTGGCCGTCTTATCATTACTTCTTCCGGCCTTGTCAACACCTCTTCTGGCGATACTCCCAGCAACTCTGACGCTTTTCAAGTGGGCGGGAGCGGCGATTACGACGTGGTTTTTCAGGTGGGCTATGACTGCCTCTTCTCATACAGCCTGACCGAGCCTGGCGCCTGTGGTCTGTCGTGGTCGCAAGGGCAATATCGAGCGCCACTGGGAGCCGTAACCGATGCCGCGTCGGGAGCGTTGATTTCCTCTCAGGCTCCGGTGCATCAAGGACAAACGATCGTTCTATGGATGACCGGCCTGTACAGTGGCGTCACGCTGAATACTAAGACTGGGCTGATGACGGCGAACACAACCACCCCTATCGGCTTCGGTGTGGCGCAATTGGGCCAGGATGAAATGAGCACTCTCGGATGTCCATCAGAGGGAGAATGCGAGTTTGGCTCAGGATTCTTCGGCACCTTCATGACTCCGATGCCGCTATGGGCTGGTGAATCGCCGGAATTTGTCGGCTTGGATCAAGTCAACGTTGCCTTTCCGACTTGCACTAGCGCTTCACCGGCGACAACTGAGAAGCGGTACGATGCGTTCCTACCGTATAACGTCTACGATCCAGCATCAGGCGCACCTGTCGCGGTAGTGAGGATCTACTTGCCGTTCGTAGTTAGGACCGGCGATCCAGACTGCCAGTGGTGATCACGTGTCTTATGGAGCATAGGCCACCGAGAATGCAAGCTCGGGACAATCTTGACAGGTGCCGTTTCTGCGGGGCGATCGTTGCAAGGAGTCGGCCGGATGAATAACAATGACGAGATCAGAGAAATAAAGGACGGCATTGGCACATTCGTGGGGACGCTCGAGCGTTTGAAGGCGGCGCTCGGCAAGGAGATGGATGCCTATTCGTTACTGCGGACAAAAGCTCCGTCAATGCTTTTCACAAGGTCCAAGTGTGTACTGAGCAAAACGTTACCGCGCTATTGGAACTGGACATGGCCTTGGATGATTTGCTGAATGACAGTACGACCGAATGAGCCTTTTCGGATGTGGCTGAGGGCTCGTCGCCTATGGTTAGTCACGCGGCACGCCGAGAGAAAGGAGCGCGCGACAGCGCTTGCCATCATCTCTAGCGCCTCGCGATCATGGGGCGCGCGTCGGCGAGGTCAAAGCCCTGGCTCAGGACGCCTGGAAAGTCTAGAACCTCGGCCACCACCATACGGTCATCCCCGCGAGGCAAGTGGTAGGCTACGTGATAGCGGAACAATCCTTTTTGGGATATCGCGCACCAGGTGAGCAACGAGAGGATGCAGTCCGCGATGAAAGAGCTTGAAGAGTCGATGGTGATTTTGGCCCACATCGAGAAGAGGCAACGTGGCCGGCCCAAGGCCGCTCAGGACAGCATCCGGGAGGAGGAGCTACCGAGAAGCTCAATCGCTTGATCGGGCCTCGATAGGTGTTCACACGAGTGTGAACACGGCACGCTGAAGCGTGCGCCACAAAGCGTGCGCCACGCTAGAATTACCAACATGAAGCGAATCTGGATGCTGATCGGGTTTGTGGCGTTGCTCGCGGTGGGATTTATGATCACGCGCGGCGATGCGCAGCCCAACACGGTGAAACAGATTGCGCCGGGCGTGTGGTTCCGCGAGGGCGATATCGTCAACCAAGAGCACTGCAACAACGTCATCATCGAGATGAAGGACTACCTGATCATCGTGGATGCCAATTTCCCGAGCGGGGCGCGGCTGGCGATGGCGGATGCGAAAAAAGTCTCGTCGAAGCCGGTGAAGTTCGTCTTCGATACGCATCACCACGGGGACCACACCTACGGCAACGCGGTCTGGACCGGGATGGGCGCGACGACCATCGCCTATCAAGGGGTGGCCGAAGAGATGAAGCGCTATGAACCCGCGCGCTGGCAGGCGGCCATGAAAGAGCGCAAAGACGTGGCGGAGATGCATCGCGACACGGTGGAACCGCCGCAGCAGACCTTCACCGACAGCCCGCACGTGATCACCGATGGAACGCGGCGCGTGGAGTTCTACAATTTCGGATGGGCGCACACGCGCGGCGACGGTTTCGTGTATCTGCCGCAGGAGCGGGTGCTGTGCTCGGGCGACGCGGCGGTGAATGGACCTTACAATTTCACCGGCGATGGGAACATCGGCAACTGGCCGAAGGTGCTGGATGGCGCGCTGAAGCTGAAAGTGGATCACGTGCTTCCGGGACATGGCGGCGCGGGCGGCAAAGAGATCCTGACCGGGCAGCGGGCGTTCATGATCGAGCTGCGCAAGGCGGTTCAAGCGGAAGTGGCGCGCGGCAAGAAACTGGACGATCTGGTGATAAAGAGCGGCGGTAAACAGATGGCCACCATTCACTTACCCGAGGCTGTAAAGACTTGGGTGAGCGCCGAATCCTTGCCCGATCAAGTGAAGGACGCATATAACGAAGTGACCACCGGGAAAGCGGCCGGCGACCTGCCTCATTAGATCCCCTTGGAACGCACACTGGATCGCCATTCTGTTTCGGTGTAGGCTTGAACCGTATGGCCGCTCTTTCGGACACCCCCCTTTCGCGCATGGTGGAACTGCGCCATTTGAAGGGCGGGGATCTGGACATGCTGCTCGAGGAAGAGACGCAGGTCTGGCGCGAGACGCTGGACTGGGATTTTCGCGGCTCGGCTGGATTGGTGCGGCGGTTCCTCGAGATGCAGGCGTTGAACGGGTATGCGTTGCTGATCAACGGGTATCCGGTGGGCTACTGCTACTACGTGGCCGAGGAGCACAAGGGGCTGATCGGCGACCTCTACGTGATGAAGGACTACTTGAGCGTGGAGAACGAAGAGCGCCTGCTCACTACCGTGGTGGAAGGGCTGATGAAGTTGCAATACGTCCGGCGGATCGAATCGCAATTGATGATGCTGCGCACGGGCGGGGCGATGGATCTGCCGGCGCGGCGTTTTTTGCGCGCGCACGCCCGGAACTTCATGGAAATCGAGAGCGAGGTGGCGGGGCGTTTGCGCGAAGGGCATCCGACGCAGCCGGCGTGGTTCGATAGCTGGTCCGAGCGCAAGCAGGACGAGGCGGCGACCTTGATTGCGGCAGCGTACCGGGGGCACATCGATAGCGAGATCAACGATCAGTACCGGTCGCCTGCCGGAGCGCGGCGGTTCCTGATGAACATCGTGCAATTCCCGGGATGCGGGGCGTTCTTTCAGCCGGCTTCGTATGTGGCGCTGGATCCAGCGACGGGGCGGCTGAGCGGGATCTGCCTGGCGAGCCTGGTGCATACCGATGTCGGGCATGTGACGCAGGTATGCGTGTCGGCGGCGGCGCGCGGGACGGGCGTGGGTTACGAGCTGATCCGGCGGTCGCTCGAATCGCTGGCAAGGCACGGCTGCCGGAAGGTGACGTTGACGGTGACGGCGGCGAATACGGAAGCGATCGCGTTATACGAGCGGATGGGTTTCCGCAAGACGCGAAATTTCTCGGCCTACGTGTGGGAAGGGTTTTGAGAATCGCCTGGCGCGGGCGATCCTTTGCGGTTGAGGGTGACGAGAAACAGCAGGAGCGCCAGCGGCGTGGCGGCGGCCCAGGGGCGTTCCGCCAAAGTCATCAAGAACGGAATGGGCGTACATAGCAATGTGGCTGCGATGCGGGTGGGTTTGTCGGTGGAAATGAAAATCGCGAGCCAGATCGAAAGCAGCAGCAGTCCGGCATCGTACCCGTAGACGTGGGGCGGGACCAGCAGGGAGCCGGCCGAGGCCGTGGCAATCCAGCGCCACAAGGGAGCGCGCCAACAGGCCGCCGACACCAGCACAACCACAATCAAGACCAGCAAGCCGCGGACCAACACGCTATCCGTGCCGAGGTTCAGCGCGAGGCCGTGCACGTTGATCATGAGCTCGGGCGAGGGGTTGAGATGCTCGAGGTCTTTTTTCCGAAGCAGCTGGTAGTACTCCGTGAGGCCGCCGGTTCCAGCCAGCCACAGGGAGACCAGCAGTTCCACGGCAACGGCCGCGATCGCGCCGAATAACATGCGCCAGCGCTTTTGAATCAGGATGGCGAGCGGCCACAGAAGAAAGAGATGGAATTTGATGAGGCCCAGGCCGAGCGCCGCGCCGCTGGCCCAGTGGTTCTCCTTCCGCGCGAACGTGTAGATCGCGATGGCGATGATCAGCATCAAAACGCAATCCTGCCCGGATGCGATACCGAGCGCGGTCGGTAGATAGAGGGCGCCAAAGATCAGCGCATCGGGCCCCCATCGCCGCAAGGCCCACGCCCAGCAGCCGAACAAGAGCGCCGACTGCAAGCCGATCCAGACCCAGAAGGCCGCGCCGAAAGGCAACAGCGCGAGAGGCGCGAGGATCAGCGCGTAGAACGGCGGCCGGACGAAAGGGACCAACGCGTCCAGCCCAGGGACGAACCGGCGCTCGCGCTCCAATTGGACTTCGGGGGAGTGCATGTGCGCGAAGTTGCCATCGAGGGCCAGCGACGCTCCGGTGTAGAGATTCAGAAAATCGTGTTTGCGAGCGCCCGGCGCGATCAAGGACCCGAGGGCGATCCATAGCAGGCAAAATCCAACGACGGCGGCCCAGGTTTGCAGAGGGATTCGGGGCATTTCTACGAAGCTTATTTGTTGCGATAGTCCAACGGCGGGTTCTGTCCTGCTGGAATTACGGACGCATAGGTTCTTCCTTCCAGCTGACGCCGAAAATCGGCCTTCGCATCCAAAACCAATTGCCGGTCCGAAAACAAATCCGCGCCAGTGGCGGCGAGCGCTTTGGCCGCCACGATCATTCCTTTCTGGCCGATAGTCATGCCCGCGCTGGCCGCGGCTTGCCAGGTATGGGCAACCACTCCAGGCACGAACGTGGCGGTCTCAAAACCGATGGTAGGGACGTTCCAACTGACATCTCCTACGTCGGTCGACGCGGCGGACGCGTTGGGATCGGGCCGCCGGAGAGGCTGAATCAACGTCGTCGAATCCAACTCGCCTGCTCCGCCCGAGGGCAAGCTCTTTTGCAGTTCTTCGGCAAAATGCTTTTCGTCCGGCGTGTAGCGGAAGCCGCCGACCTCCTCCAAATTGCGTTGGGCCACTTTCGCGAGCGCATCATTGGGAAGCACGTTGGCGGTGCCACCAACATCCTTGACCTCCAGCGTGGTCTCGGTCATCAGCGCCGCGCCCTGGCCGATCTTCAGGATTCGATTCCAAATTTCGCCGAGCACCGGGAGCGAAGGGTTGCGGGCATACAGGTAGAGCTCGGCCGTATCCGGAACGACGTTGGGCGCCGCGCCGCCATTGGTGATGATGTAGTGGATGCGGCTATTGCTCGGGACATGCTCGCGCAGAAACTCGATGCCGCTGCCCATCAGCATCACCGCGTCCAGAGCCGAACGGCCGCGTTCCGGAGCCATCGCCGCATGAGCGGCCACGCCATGGAACCGGAACCTGGCGCTGTTCATGGCAAGCGCGCCGCCGTTTGTCACGCTATTCGCGCCGGCCGGATGCCACTCGAGGACCACATCGACATCGCGAAACAGCCCAGATCGAAGCATGTACACTTTACCGTCGCCACCCTCCTCGGCCGGGGTCCCGTAGTAGCGCAACGTCCCGGGAACGTGATTGTGTTCCATGTACTCTTTCAGCGCTACCGCCGCAAGCGCCGCTCCGGATCCAAGCAGGTTATGTCCGCAGCCGTGGCCTGGCGCGTCGGCCACCACGGGGCTACGGTCCGGCGTCGCGGCTTGCGAAAGGCCCGGGAGCGCGTCGAATTCGCCCAGGATGCCGATCACCGGCTCGCCTTGGCCATAGGTGGCGACGAACGCGGTGGGCTCATTTGCTACCGGTGATTGCACGTGAAAACCCGCCGCCTCCAATTCACGCCGCAGGAGAGCCGAGCTCTTCTCCTCGTGATAACCCAATTCCGCGTAGTCCCAGATGGTTTTGGAGATCGCGGAAAAATGCGCCGCGTGTTCCTCCACGAGTTGCAGCATTTGCTGGCGCCGGGCTGGTTGCCGGCAGAGAGCTGGTGACGGAAACAGGATCGCCGCTGCGAAACTCAGGGCTGGAGCCAAACAGGGAAAGAGACGCGCAGGTCTGACGTGCATTCAATCAGCTTACCTTGGCGGCGTAAGGCTGCGACGTCGCCAGTGCCCCCGTCTGCTATTGCGTCGCTACCACTTTTGAATCCACCTGGAACTTGCGATAGTTGTTCCAGGTTTCGCGCCTCGGCAGCCGCACCTCATTGTTTCACGCGTGTTTGGTCGAGGACGAGCTTCGCGCCCGAAAGTTGGAATTTTCAGCTACTCGTCGCCTTCGGCATGTGGCACATCCTGGGGATATCATGTTTTGTATGGTGCGCGCTGTTGCACTTCTCTCCCGGATCTGGCCTCTCCTGTTTGTCGCCTTCGCCGTGGCTGCCGCGCTCTATGGTTTGCAGGCCGTTGGTGGCATAGCGGTGGCCCCGGGCAGACCCACCGCCGCGACGCCGGGTCAACTCGACCCGGAGCAGCTCCGGGAGCGTCTTGACGAAATCCGCTGGACTTTGCAGATCGTCGTAATCGCGGCCGGTCTCTTCGCCGGTGCCCAGGCTGGCTTCTCATACCTGAATGCGCAGGCCTTTACGAAACAGGCGGAGGACGCGGTTAAGCGCATCGAGACGCTGCGCGAAGAATTGGAGAGCCGGTTTCCGAACTTCATGGAGGCCGAGCGGATGGACCGCGACGCCGGCAGGACGCTGGACGAACTCGGCAAGGTTGCCGATTGGCGCGGCAGCTACGAGGCGCTCGACCTTCGCCGGCGGCAGCGCCTGCTCACGGTTGACTCCTGGGTCGCCATGGACATGCGGCTCAAAGTGCAAGACACCGGTGCTTACGGAAAGAGTCTGTACCGCATGGCGTTGCTCTACGCCTCTAAGTACAAGTACAACCGGTCGCGCGGCGGCGGGTCGGTTGGTGATGTCGAACGCGCGGAGTACTACCTAAAGCTTGCGTCTGAGTACCTTGGTGAGACCTACTACCTCCTGAACGAGATAGGATTGATCTATCTCGAGTTCTACGATCCAACCGACGCCGAGGCCCGTAAGGCCAATTACAGCGAAGCCGAGCGGCTGTTCAGAGAAAGCCTACGGGACAAGAAGGAACAGCAGCGCGCCCACTACAATCTGGGCGTTTTGGCGACAAAACGGAAGGATTGGGAGAAGGCTACGGGGCACTACGCGGACGCACTGCGGTTCACAAACTGGGAGAACGACCGCCGAGAAGAGATGGAATGCAATGTTGTCTATAACGCGGCGTGCGCATGGGCTCGGATTGGCGACGCTAACAAAGTAGTGCAGTATTTAAGGAAGGCCGCAGACTTTGGGTTTGTGGAAGTTAAAACAGTGGACCGGGACTATACAGTACAGGAAGGTGACTTCTTTAAGTTTTTGAGGGAAACTGACGACCATACGAAAAACGAGCTGATGGAGTTGCGTAATAGACTCTCAAGCCGGATAGGCGAGCAAGCAATAGCTCAAACTTCGGGGCCGACTCTCTGGAGGAGGTTCGGTAGCGCCTTTAGGGCCTTTACCGCTGATTCTTAAAGTCCTGGATTCCCCATTCGCATATCACCCCTCCAAGGACAATATAGCACAATCGAGCCGATTCGCGACCCAAAGGGGCCAGCAGCAGTGAGCTATACTGCTTCCTAACTCAGGCTCATGATTTTGCGGAGGTAACATCATGACGAAAATCCGCACGAGAATAGCGCTCCTGTTTGTGTTGGCCCCGTTGTTAGGCGCACAGACAGGCGCGATCGCGATCGTGCATGCACGAATCATCGACGGCCGCGGCGGACCGGTGATAGCTGACGGCACCGTGCTTTTTCATGGGAAGCAAATTGATGCGGTGGGGCCGGCGTCGGGCGTCAGCGTGCCGGCAGACGCCCGCGTGATCGACGCCGCTGGAAAAACCGTGATGCCCGGGCTCGCCGATATGCACGTGCACCTGGTGGGCGGTTGGGACGGCGAGACCACCGACATGCTGAGTTACCAGCGTTATATGAATGCGCTGTTGTACGCCGGCGTCACCACGGTTCTGGACACCGGAAACGTACAGCCGTACATTCTGCAAATCCGCCAGGAGGTCGCAAGCGGGCGGCTTTTGGGGCCGCGCATCTACTGCGCCGGAGCCCTCATCGACGGGCCCGATCCGGTCTGGCCGGAGGTGTCACTCTCAATATCCTCGGCCAGCCAGATACCGGCGTTGGTGCACCGCGAGAAATCGCTCGGGGTGGATGTGCTCAAAGCTTATGCGGGCCTTTCCGTACCGGAGGTGACTCGGCTGGCCGCGGAGGGAAAGAAAGTAGGTCTCGGCGTGCTCGTCGACCAAGGGCGGCGTAATGGGTCGATTGATTTAATGAACGTGGGCATCGCGGGATTTGCGCATCTGCCGACGTTCGTCTTAGCCGAGAACGCGATTGAACTGGCCAGGACCACACCAATTTCGTTCATTACGACCCTTGTCTCGCTTGAGTCCTTTACGCGGCGTCGATTGGCGCACATGGACTTCATCAACCAGCCCCTGATTGCCGACACCACGCCGCCATGGTTTCTGGAGGAGCTTCGTGCATTTGCGAATCGTCCAGACACAAAAGAGGCCGAGGCCCGGCGAACGGTCGCGATGCAACGGTTCCAGGCAGCCCAGGCAAATGCGCAGAAGCTATGGAATGCGGGCGTCCTGGTGGTGGCTGGAACGGACGCTCCTTATCCGGGCGATTTTCAAGGTGAAGGAATACATCACGAATTGGATTTGCTGGTTGAGGCTGGTTTAACCCCGCTCCAAGCAATTACGTCCGCGACACGCAATGCGTCCCAATTGATGAACGCCGCGGGCGACTGGGGCACTCTGGAGCCAGGGAAACTGGCGAATGTTCTGGTGATCAACGGCCGGCCCGATCAGAACATCCAAGAAACTCATAACGTGGAGGTCGTGATCAAGGAAGGTGTCGTTCTTAACCGTGAACAACTCAGGTTCAATGCGGCTAAGGATCCCGGCTTTCGAACGTCCTCTTCAGTGAGCGCCAATCAATAGCAAGCCCGCCGCTATTGCGTCGCGACCACTTTTGAATCCACCTGGAACTTGCGATAGTTGTTCCAGGTCACTTCCTGTTCGCCGGCCAGCTTCTTCACCAAGCCCACGCGGCCCGCTCCGCTGATGACTTCGCGCTTCGGCAGCCACACTTCGTCGTTGACGCGCGTTTGTTCGAAGACCAGCTTCGCGCCGGGATTCAAGCGAGCGATGAACAAGCCGAACGAAATGGTGGCCGTGGTCTCGGCTTCCAGGCGCACCCATTGATACTCGGCTTTGTCGATCCACATCTTGGCTTGGACCTTGAGCAGCGGCTTGGCGTCGCTGTGCTTGGGATGATATCCGGGCTTGGGCGTGGCCGAGATCACCCATACGTCATGGCCGTCGACCTTTTCGTCGCCCAGCAGCTTGAAATCGAAGATATCCGGAACTTCGCGCAAGAATTCGCGGTCTTTCTCGCGCTCTTTTTCGTATTCGGCCTCGCGGTGCGCCCGCTGTTCGGGGCTCTCATGCTCCAGCTTCGCCACGGCCTTGTCCAACTTCTGTTGTTCCTTGCGCTGATCTTCGGCTGAAAGCAGCTTGCCGTCGCGTTGCAGCATGCGGCGATGCGGCTCGCCATAGAGGACCACGGTTTCCCACTCGTCGGTCTTTTCCGATTTGACGTGGCCGCGCGAATCCAGGCTGCGCTCGGTCTCGCGCGCGATCCAGGTGTAGTCCTTCATGCGCGCCCAGTCGGCTTGATCGAGCTCGACGGATTTGCGCACGATCTCGCGCGGATCCTGTCCTAGTAACGTGCCGGCTGCAGCCAGCAGTACAGGCAGAAGTTTGGCAGTTACTTGAGCGACCATTCGTGCCCCACGCGCGTGGCGATTACGCGATCGGAATGAGCGCCGGCCGCCGCCAGGAAGCGCTCCACAGGTTCAAGATACGGCTCGCGGCTCAGGCGAAAGGTCTGATGATGCACCGGCAGCAGGCATTCGGCGCCGCAATCTTCGCCCATCCGCCAGGCTTGCTCGGGATTGCAATGCATGCGAATCCACGGATCGTAGGCGCCCACCGGCAGAATCGCCAGGTCCACCGGCTTCTTCGCGCGCACGGATTTGAATGAGTCCGTAATCGCAGTGTCACCGCCGAACACCACGCGATATCGCCCGCTCTCGATCAAATAGCCGTTGTACCCGCGATGAACATCGGAATGCAGGCGCGCGCCCCAGTGTTTCACGGGAATTCCAAGGATGGAGAGCGGACCCACGCGAACGCGTTCGCCCCAACCGACTTCCTGCACGCTTTGATAGCGCCGCGGGCGCAACAGATCGGTAGTGTATTTCGCCGTCACCACGGCCGTGCCTTCGCGCTCCAGACCGCGCAGCGTGGCCATATCGAAGTGATCGAAATGCGCGTGCGAGAGCAGGATCAGATCGATATGCGGCAACTGCGGCCGACTCACCGCCGGTGCGACCAGCCTTCGGGGCCCTACCGTCACGGGACCCACGCGCGGTCCGCAGCGCTCGCCCAGGATGGGATCCGTCAGAATCGTGAAGCCATCGATCTTGAGCAGCACCGTGCTGTGACCCAGCCAGGCCGCGTGCAATCCGGTATCGGCCCAGCGGTTGGGATGCGGCGTCAAGGGCGCGGGCGGAACCGCGCAACGGCGTTCTTCTCGATAGCGGCGAAAATATTCGGGCGCGGCTCGTTGGGCGTAGCGCGCGGCAGTCAAAACATTACCAGCCAAAACGTTCTTCCTTCCAAGGGTCGCCATGCATGTGGTACCCATTGCGCTCCCAGAAACCAGCCTTGTCATGATCCACGAGCTCGAGGCCGGCGATCCACTTCGCGCTCTTCCAGGCGTAGAGTTGCGGAACGATGAGGCGCGCCGGACCACCATGTTCGTCGGTGAGCGGTTGGCCGTCGTGCAGAAACGCCACCAGCGCGTCCTCGGCCAGAAAATCGGACAGCGGAAGATTGGTGGTGAATCCGGGATCATAGCCGCGAGCCACCACGAACTGAGCGCCGGGCAACGCCCCGCCCGCGAGCTCCATCAGCTTGCGGGTGGAAACGCCTTCCCAGGTATTGCCCAATCGCGACCAGCGCGTCACGCAGTGAAAATCGGAGAAGACTTTCACGCGCTCGAGTTCCTGAAACTCGGCCCAGTTCCATTCCATGGGACGCGCCACCATTCCGCCCATCGAAAACTTCCAGCGGTCGAGTGAAATCGGCGGCGGACCGCTGGTATCCAAAATCGGCCACTTCCTGGTACGGCTTTGGCCGGGCGGAACACGATTGGCGCGGCGGGTGTCGGGACTCACAATCACACCCCCCGGCGCATCCTCGGGGGTAAGGACACGTTCCTCTTGGGTCTTGTTTTGGTCCATGGCAAACATCGGTGAGAGTTTCCGCGGAATCGAGCTACTAACCCCAGTATGACACCCAGGAAACTCTCCGCGCTAGGCGCGCTGGCCGCGCTGCTATGCCCGCTTCTTGCGGCTGGAGGATTGGGGAGCCACGCGGAATACGTGGGCGGGACCATCACGCAGATTCCCGCCGGCTGTCAAGGAAACGTGCAGGCCGTGGACGCCCAGTTCTTCGTCTTCTATTCCGGAAAAGCCAGCTGGCGGGTGCCGTACGACAAGATCAACCTGGTGGAGTATGGGCAAAAGGTGAGCCGGCGCTACGTTGCCGCGCTACTCATTTCGCCGCTGTTTCTGTTCGCCACCAAGCGCCAGCACTTTCTCACGGTGGGCTACTCCGACGACGACGATCACCAGCAGGCCATGATCTTCAAGGTGGGCAAGGATGATATCCGCGCCATGCTGGTCAGCCTGGAAGCCCGCACCGGCCGCAAGGTTGAATACCAGGACGAAGACGCTCGCAGGAGCGGCAAGAGCTGAGCCATGCCTTGGTTTTTGTGCGCAGTCCTGTTCTTCGGGCCGTTCGTGGATCAGACGCCAGAAGAGGAGTCCGCCCAGCAACTGAGCAAGGTCCGCCGGATCTATATCGCGGTGCTGACGGGCGGCGACGCGGCGCTCCAGATTCGCGACCTGCTGATGTCGAGCCTCCACAATTCCAAACAGTTCATCATTACCGAGGAGGAGGACAAGGCCGACGCGGTGCTGAAGGGCGCGGGTGACGACGACGTCTTCACCGACACCTTCCAAACGTCGGACGGTCTCAATGCGCGCTCGCAGATGGGCAGCGGCAGCAGCGAGGGCCTGCGCAACTACGCCAACAGCAGCAGCAATCGCTCGGGCGCTCTGTCGCTCGGCCAAAACGAGAGCAGCCGCACCGAGGAGCGGAAGCATGAGGCGATTGCCACGGTCCGCCTGGTTGCCAAGGACGGCGATGTGATCTGGTCGGCGACGGCCGAAAGCCTGGGCGCGAAGTTTCTAGGCGCCAGCGCCGACGTGGCCGATAAGATCGCGAAACGCCTAGTTACCGACTACAAGGCCGCCAAAGTGCATGTGGCGAGTACGAATCAGGTCCGCGTGACGCCCGCGCCCGGATTGCCGGCGCCCACATTGGCGGCGCCCGCTCCCGCAATTCCAGCTGGCAAGTAAACTCGGCTGTTGGGTCAGTTTGGACCCTCGTCGGACTGGATCCGTTTTCATTAACGATAGGATTTCATACACTATGGCGACCGACTTGATTGCCGACAGACTGGCTGAACTCTTGGGGCAAGTGAAGATGCTTGCGAAAGAATATTATGAGCTAACCGGCAAGCCGCTAGGCGTTACCGGGGAGGTTGGTGAATTTGAGGCGGCAAGGCTTCTCGGAGTGCGGCTCCGCGGTCCACGTCATCCTGGGCACGATGCGCTCAGGCTTTCACAAAATGGCCAATGTCAGCTTTCAATCAAGAGCGTGCGTTTGTCGCCATCTCGAGAGGCAAGTTGGCGGATAGGCACCATTGATTTGGGTGCCCAATGGGACGTTGTACTCATGGTGCTACTTGATCTCGATTTTGAGCCCTGGGAAATATGGGAGGCGGATCGGGAAGCACTAACTAAGCTCCTCGGATCGCGCTCGCGAACTGATCCCGGCGTAAGGGAGTTCAAGAAAATCGGCAGGTGTGTGTGGCCGATGGAAGCGAGTAAATCGATCTGACCCACGATCAAACATAGCGGTGGTCCGGAATTAATTTCCCCGACGTGTGCCGCTTTTGCGCTCCCAGTCAAAATTCCCCAAACGGGACGCGACGGAACTGTTAGTTCGTTGGATCGAGGACCCCTTCGCGCCCTTTGCCAGCTGGCAAGTAAACTCGGCTTCGCCGCTCGCGCGTTGCTAAACCAAACACTCCCAGCAACAGCAGCAAGGCGACTGGAAGAAACGCGCTGTACGGTGCGCCGGCTAGCGCCATGAAATAAGGAATCGGAGTCAGAATCAGAGCCGCCGACGCGCGGAGCGGTTCACTGGCCGAGGCCGCTGCCGCCATTACAAACGCTGGAAACAGCACCACGTCGTCCGCCACGCCGGAATGAAAACTGACCAGCAGACCGCACACCAGGCTCGCGGCCAGAAGAAACTCGTAATTCTCGCTGCGCTGCGTGATCCAAAGGAATGCCAGCAAAACGCCCGCGATGAGCAGCATTTCCATTCGCGCATCGCCACGCAAGACGGCCACCAGGCCGTGCAGATTCGGCATTCCGATGGCGCTGGGGTTGATCCAGGGATCCCGTAGCACCCGCACGTACTGCCAGGTCGAATCCACTCCGTTTACTAGCACGCCCAATCCCGCCAGAAACGCGATACCGCTGGCTGCTCCGCCCAAGATACGCCAGCGCTTCTTGACCAATAGAAGAAGGGGGACAAATAGAAACAAGTGAAACTTGATGGCGCATAGCGAGAGCAAGAGACCCGCAAGAAATTCCATTTTTCGCCGGGTGAGCAATATCGAGCCCCCCAGGACCGCTAGTAAGAGCGGTGTGTCTTGTCCATTGCAAAGCGCGGTCAGGAGGGGAATGCTAATCGCGGCGAAGAATGGCAGCGAGGGGCACTCTCTTGAAAACCGAATGACGAACCACAGGATGCAGGCCAGGGTCGCAAGCGAAAATACGGCATACGCCACGCGATAGGGCAGCAGCGCAAGGGGCCGAAGCAGAGCGGCGTAAAACGGCGGCCGGGTGTACACCACGGTCTGCATGGTGAAACCCTGGATCGACTGGATTAGCTCCAGATTCGCGGCGCGGGAGTACAAATCGGGCGTCCCGGCGAGCTTGGCGCCGGCGTAGAACTGGACAAAATCGTTTTGTCCTTTGAGCGCCCGCTCGCGCTGTAGATACGCCAGCGAGAGCAGGAACACAATGCCCAGGGCCACCGGACACCAGTGCATGATGCGCTTTTTCACTAAGTTTCAGATCGGCCGAAGACGTGCGTCCGATTAGAGCGCTGTATACTGTCCGAAGTGGGAAAATGAACCTAAATTATCGATTGATGCTCATTCTCGGGATGGTTGGCGCGGCAGCCTTGCGCGCGCAAGACAACCCTATCAGCGCCGACGCCAGGCAGAGCTACGCGCTGGTGAAAGACAGCCTGCTGAAGGCGGCGGACCGGATGCCGGCGCAGGATTATTCGTTCCGCACTGTTCCGCAGGTGCGCACGTTTGGGGAGATGATCGCGCACACCGCCGATGCGCAGCTGCTGATGTGCCAAGTGGTGAAAGGCGAGAAGACCACTGCCAACGCGCGGTTCGCCCCGCCCAAAACCGCGAAGGCCGATTTAGTGGCGTCGCTCAAGGCATCGTTCGATTATTGCGATCCGGTGTACGCGTCCATGACCGACGCGGCCGGCATCGCTAAGGTGACGTGGTTCCGATGGGACATGAGCAGGCTGGGGCTGTTGAACTGGAATATCGCGCACGACAACGAAATGTACGGGATAATCGGTGCATTTCTGCGGATCAAGGGGCTGGTGCCGCCGTCGAGCGAGGGCCGGCCATAAAATCCGCGTTCATCGGTGTTTGGTCGGTGGCCAGCGATATCTCTTCGGATCATTCTAGCCACGGATAAACGCGGATCAAGAGCGCAAGAGCTTTTCGACGCGTTCGACGACTTCGTCATGTTCCAGCAAATCGCCACGGCGAGCAGCAGCACGGCCTTCTTTGACGGCTTCAATAAAACGAACGTCATACTCCAGCATCCGGTCAACGGCTTCTTCGACGAGTTGAGCAGCTTCCTTGCCGATCCGGGTGGCGAAGTCCCGAAGGCGGGCTTCCTTATC
>Ga0302324_100012447_pt1 | contig 17346 bp, 16 predicted proteins | sample Palsa_T0_1_FD_201949 | JGI IMG/M metagenome (GOLD analysis project Ga0302324, IMG submission 201949) | Peat permafrost microbial communities from Stordalen Mire near Abisko, Sweden - Palsa_T0_1 | ecosystem: Environmental > Terrestrial > Soil > Palsa > Peat permafrost | place: Sweden: Abisko...
AGTCCTGTATGACGAACAGCGCCCGTGGAATCTGTCGCGATCAGGCGGCCAATTCATCGCCGGCATTCAGCATCACCTGCCTGCCTTGTGTGCCGTGACGGCGGCCTCGGTGCCGTCGTACTATCGTTTGCGTCCGAATCGCTGGGCCCCGGTGCGCGCCGATGTCGGCGCCCTGGATCGCGGCGCGGCACTGCGCATCTGTCCGGTCGCTGGCGGCGATCGCACACACCGGGCGCGGCAATTCAATGCCGAGTTTCGTGTTGCCGACGCCGCCGCCAACCCCTATCTGGCGCTGGCCATGCTGGTGCAGGCCGGCCTGGAAGGCATCCGCCGGCAGCGGGAAATAGATGTTAAAAGTCCGAAACGCCTGCCCACGAGCTTGGAAGAGGCGCTGAGGCTGCTGGAAGCCAGCGAATGCGCCGCCGACTGGCTTGGAGCCGATGTTCTGCCGGCCTATTTGTTATTCAAACGAGCGGAGATCAAGGCTATGGAAAATCTCGACGAAAGCGAGATCTGTCGTCGCTATGCCGAAGTCTACTGACGCCGGCTACCAGCTGCTGGCCGCCGACGAGCCAGCCCCCTTCCTTGAGCTCGGAAGGCAAGGACGGTCGAACTTCGTGATCGTGGTCGATCATGCCAGCCTGCGTATCCCGCGGCGCTTGCGCGATCTGGGCCTGCCGGCCTCGGAATTGCAGCGCCATATCGCCTGGGACATCGGCAGCCTCGCGGTAGCGCGCCAGGTTGCCGCGGCGCTCGATGCGCCGCTGGTGGCGCAGAATTATTCGCGCCTGGTGATCGACTGCAATCGCGATCCCAGAGTAGCGACATCGATCCCGACGGTATCCGAATCGAGCCCGATTCCCGGCAATGTCGGCTTGAGCGAGCGGGAGGTGCTGGCCCGGCGCGCCGAGATCTTCGATCCCTATCACAACCATCTGCGCGCGCTGATCGATGAACGGCTGGCGGCCGGACGCCCGACCATTCTGGTCGCTCAGCACAGCATGACCAATCTCTACAAGGGCGTCAGCCGTGCGATGCACGCGGCGGTGCTGTACAACCGCGACCGCCGTTTCGCCGGCCTGATGCTCGACATGCTGCGTCGTGAAACCGAACTGCTGATTGCCGAAAACGAACCCTATACGGTCAGCCAGGAGAGCGACTACACCATTCCTTACCATGCCGAGGCGCGCGAGCTGCCGTATGTGGCCATCGAAATACGTCAGGACCTGCTGCTGGACGAGGCCGGTCAGTCCGGTTGGGCGCGGCGCATCGCCAGCGCGCTGCGCGATGCTGAACAGCTTTTCTTAGGAGCAGCCCGATGAACCATCCACTGAGCCGGGAAATCGAGATCGAGCCCGCCCGTACCGCGCTGTTATTCATCGATGTACAGAACTACAACTGCATCCCCCATGGCGGCGAATACGCCCATCTGGATGCCGCCGAGAAGGAACAGCGCTATGGCTATTTCTTCCGCACGCTCGAGCACAGCGCGCTGCCCAATATGGTACGTCTGCAGCAAGCCTGCCGCCGTGCGCATATCGAGGTCACCTACACGGTCATCGAGAGCATGACCGTCGACGGGCGCGACCGCTCGCTCGACTACAAGATCACCGGATTCAATGTGCCCAAGGGATCCGCGGATGCGAGAATGGTCAAGGAGCTTGCGCCTGAGGACGATGAAATCGTGTTTCCAAAGACCTCCTCGTCGGTGTTCATCTCGACCAACATCGACTATGTGTTGCGCAATCTCGGCGCACGCTATCTGATCATCGCCGGCTGTCTGACCGATCAATGCGTCGATTCGGCGATTCGCGATGCCTGCGACCTGGGCTATCTGGTGACGGTGCCCACCGATGCCTGCGTGACCTTGTCGCCCGAACGGCACGAATGGTCGCTGCGAAACAATCGCGGCTATTGCCGCCAGCGCACGACGCAGCAGCTGCTGGATGAGATCGGACGCCTGGCCGGCGGCCGGCGGAGCGTTCCGTGAGCGCCGCCGCGCCGATCGAGTACGCCGATGCCAGCGCCGAGGTGCGGGCGGTGTATGACGACATCATGGCCACGCGCAAAACCGATTGGGTCAATAACTATTGGAAGGTATTGGCGCACCATCCGCCGTCGCTGCGGCGCATGTGGGCCAACGCCAAGGAAGTCATGGGTCCGGGTGCACTGGATCCGCTGACCAAGGAACTCATTTACATGGCTGTCAGCGTCACCAACGGCTGCCACTACTGCATTGCTTCGCATGGCGCGGCCGCCCGAAGCAAAGGCCTGAGCGCGCAGCAGCATGCAGAACTGGTGGCGATTATCGGTCTTGCGAACGAGACCAACCGGCACGCCGTGGCGTTGGACTTGCAGATTGACCCGCAATTCCGCTGAACCGCCCTGCTCGAGCCGGGCATGAGTCTGTCTTTGCGCGAACGAGATGCCCGCGTCATCGCCAACATCGCGCGCCTGCGCTTCTCGCCGCTGAGTCTGATCGGCGGCCGCGGCAACCGTCTGATCGAAGAAGGCGGCCGGCAGCTGCTGGATCTTTCAGCATCCTTTGGCCCTGCCATCCTGGGATACAGTCACCCGGCAATCACACAGGCGGTGTCTGCGGCCTGCGCCAGCATGGCGGGCGCGAGCCTGCTTGCCTTTCCCAACGAAAACGCAGTAGCGCTGGCGGAGGATCTGCTGCGGCTCACGCCCGGGCACGGCGAGCGGCGCGTCTGGTTCGGGCACTCCGGCTCGGACGCCAATGATTGCGCCATGCGCGTGGTGCAGGCTGCTACCGGCCGTTCGCGCTTCATCTCCTTCATTGGTTCCTATCACGGCAATCTTTCCGGGTCGATGAGTGTCAGCGGTCACACTGCGATGACTCATAGCCTGCCGCGTGCCGGGCTGGTGCTGCTGCCGTATCCGGACCCCTATCGCCCCACCTTCAGTGCCGGCGAGGTTCTGAAGCTGCTGGATTATCAGTTCGCCACGACCTGTCCGCCGGATCAGGTGGCTGCGATTTTCATCGAGCCGTTGATGGCCGACGGCGGCCTGATCGTGCCGCCGGCGGGGTTTCTGGCGGCGATTCAGCAACGCTGCCGCCGTCACGGCATACAGATCATCGTCGATGAAGTTAAAGTCGGGCTTGGCCGCAGCGGCAAACTGCATTGTTTCCAACATGAAGGCCTGGAACCCGACTTGGTGGTGTTCGGCAAGGGGCTGGGCGGCGGTCTGCCGCTGTCGGCCGTGATCGGGCCGCGGCATATCATGGACCATGCGCCTGCGTTCGCATTGCAGACGACCGCGGGAAATCCAGTGGTCGCGGCTGCGGGCCGCGCCGTGTTGCAGGCCATCGCCGATGAAAATCTGATCGAACGCGCCGAGCGAATTGGCGCACTGTTCTCGAGCGGGCTGCGCGAATTGAGTGCGCGCCAGCCGATGATCGGCGATGTGCGCGGCCGTGGGCTCGCATTGGGTGTGGAATTGGTCGACGACTCCCGTAATCGGGAGCCGGCGCCGGTCACGACCAGCGCCAAAGTGATTTACCGTGCCTATCAGCTCGGCGCCGTGTTCTTCTATGTCGGCATGCGCGGCAATGTATTGGAATTCACGCCGCCGCTGACACTGAGCCAGAGCGAGGTTGAAGAAGGTCTGGCGCTGATCGAGCAGGCCATGACCGACGTCAGCAACGCTCGCGTGTCCGATGCGGATGTGGCCCCGTTCACGATGTGGTGAGGCAGCTGCAGGCGAGGAGTTATTACTTGGGAAATCTGGTAACGCGTTTGAATCTGCCGGAAGCCGTTGCGCTGTCTCTTTCGGTCATCTCCCCCACGGTCACTGCGGCCTTCAACATCACGCTGGTGGTGCAAGCCGCAGGCCCGGCCGCGCCGCTTACCTTCGCGATCGGCACAGTGGCCATGGCGCTGGTGGCGCTGTCCTTCATGGCCTTCACCCACCGCGTCGCGCACGCCGGTTCCGCCTACGCCTATATCGCACATACCTTCGGCAGTCGCGCGGGCTTCGTGGCCGGCTGGACGCTGTTTCTGACCTACCTGGGCTTTGCGACCGGCTTCGCGGCTTTGGTCGGCAGCTTTACCGGCGCCGCGCTCAAAGTCATGACGATCGAGGTCGGTTCACTCTGGATCGTGATCAGCGCGGTCGCCATGCTGCTGGCCTGGTGGCTGGCCTATCGCGACATGAAGCTGTCCGGTTGGCTCATGCTGGGACTGGAGGCGGCCGCGGTGGTCGGCATCATCGCCTTGTGCATCCTGATCCTGCGACGAGTGCAGCCGGGTATCGAAGACGTCATGGCCAGCTTCCAACCGTCGGTGAATTTCGGCGGCTGGTCCGGTCTGGGCTACGGCATGGTCTACAGCATATTGTGTTTCGCCGGATTCGAAGGCGCTGCCACCTTGGGCGAGGAGACCATCAATCCGCGCCGGAATATCCCCATCGCGCTGCTCGGCACAGTGCTCGGCTCCGGGGTATTTTTTATCTTCGTCGCCTATTGCGAAGTCAGCGGATTCGGGGCCGCCGGCATCAAGGATCTGGCCGCATCCCAAGCACCGCTCAATGATCTGGCGCTGCGCTATGCCTCCCCCGGACTGGCCATAGCGCTGGATCTGGCCGCTGCGACCAGTTGTTTCTGCGGCGTGCTGGGGTGCCTGGCGGCGGCGGGACGGGTGGTGTTCGCGCTCGGGCGCGCAGGACTGTCGCCGGCTCTCGCGCAAGTGCATGCCACACACGGCACGCCGGCCCCTGCGGTATCGCTGACGGCTATCCTGATCATTCTGCCGTTCCTGGCCTGGGCGCCGTTCGCAGGCGCCGGCAACTATTACAGCTATAGCAGCACCATCGGTGTGCTGGCACTGATTCTGGTGTACATCGGGGTCGCCACGGCCGAGGTGGTCGAAGCCAGGCGCGAACAGCAGCCGCTGTGGTCAGCCGTGTGCGTGCTCGGTCCCCTGCTGCTGCTGTGGGTGCTCTACAAGAACATTTATCCGGCGCCCGAGTATCCCAATAACCTCTGGCCATACGTGGCGCTGGCCTGGATGGCGACGGCCTGGGTGCTCATGCGGTTTCGGCCGGCGGTCGCGAGCGCACCGCTGCCGGACTATTCTTGAGTTCCATGGCGACCGGCGATCCAAAGCAATCGATTCTCGCGCTCAACGCCTTCGATCCCGCGCGCGCGACCGCGCTTGCGCCGGAATTGGCGCAGCTGGTGCAGCGCCGTTATCGATTGTTCGGCTCAGCTTCGGTGCTGTTCTATGAGCGGCCGCTCGAATTCGTGCGTGCGCAGGGTTGTTGGCTCTATGACGCCGGCGGCACCGCCTACCTGGACGCATACAACAATGTGCCTTCGGTAGGGCACTGCCATCCGCGGGTCGTAGCGGCGGCAGCGGCGCAACTGGCTCAGATCAATGTTCACAGCCGCTACCTGCACGCGGGCACACTCGACTACGCCGAGCGGCTGCTGGCGACGCTGCCCGCTGCGCTTGCCAACATCACCTTCACCTGCACCGGCAGCGAAAGCAACGACCTGGCGCTGCGGCTGGCAGCCGGGTACAGCGGCGCCACGGGCGTCATCGTCACCGAGGCTGCTTACCACGGCAACACGGCCCTGACCACGGCGGTATCTCCAAGCTCCTTCCTGCAGCGCTGCGCGTCGCCGCACGTGCGCCTGGTCCCTGCGCCCGCCGCACCCGAACTGTTCGCGGACCACGTCGTGGCCGCCATCGCCGATCTGGAGCGTCATGGATTGCATCTCTCGGCCCTGCTGATCGACAGCATCTTCTCGAGCGATGGCGTGTTTGCCGATCCGGCCGGTTTCCTGCAACCCGCGGTCGAGGCGGTGCATCGCGCCGGTGGCGTGCTGATCGCCGATGAGGTGCAGTGCGGCTTTGCCCGCACCGGTACTGCGCTGTGGGGATTCGAACGGCACGGGCTGCAGCCGGACATCGTCACCATGGGCAAGCCCATGGGCAATGGCTATCCCATCGGTGCCGTGGTCACGCGAGCCGACATTCTCGATGCCCTGCGCGAGCGCGAGGGCTACTTCAATACCTTCGCCGGCAGCCCGGTGGCGGCAGCCGTCGGCAACGCGGTACTCGACGTCATCGAGCAGGAGGATCTCATGGCCAACGCGATGCGCGTCGGCAATTACCTGCGGCAGCGGCTGCGCGACCTCGCGACGCGGCATGCCGGGATCGGCGCCGTGCGCGGTGCTGGCCTGTTCATCGGCGTAGACGTGCGCTCGCCGGTCTCGGCGGCGTCGCTGATCAATGCACTGCGAGAGCGGCGCGTGCTGATTGGCGCCGCCGGTCGTGCCGGCGATGTACTGAAAATCAGACCGCCGCTGTGTTTTTCGGTCAGCGACGCCGATCTGCTGGTGGCGGCGCTGGATGAGGCGCTCGGCGCCCAAGCCTGAACACCGTGCCCGGCGAGTACCCACCCGAGGTCGTCGAGGAGCTTGCGCGGATGGTAAGCATGGCGTTGCCGCGCTGGGGCCTGGCGCCCGAGACGGCGGTCAGCGTCCTCAACCTGTCGGAAAATGCGACCTTCGCGCTTGCTGACCCGCACACCGGCCGCGAGCTGGTGGTGCGCGTACATCGCGTCGGCTATTCATCCGCCGAGGAAATCCGCTCCGAGCTGGCGTGGCTTGAAGCACTCGGGCACGAAGGCGTCGTGGACACCGCCACACCGGTGATTGGAGTCGATGGCCAGCGGCTGCAGACTCTGACCTCGAGCGCGGGAGCGCCATCGCGCCACGCGGTCGCGTTCGCGCGCCTGCCCGGCAGCGCGCCCGACCCAGCCACCGATGCCATACGCTGGTTCGATCGATTGGGCGAGCTGACCGCCCGCATGCATGCTCATGCGCGCGGCTGGCAACTGCCGCCGGACTTTCGACGCAAGCGATGGGATCTGGATGCAATGGTGGGTCCGAACGCCTTCTGGGGTCCGTGGCAGGCGGCGATCGGATTGACCCCCGCAGGCAGCGCCGTGATCGACTCTGCGCTGGCGAGCATCCGCACACGGCTGGCGTATTACGGCGCGGGAGCGCAGCGCTTCGGTCTCGTGCATGCGGACCTGCATCTCGCCAATCTGCTGGTGCACGATAATCAGCTGCGGATCATCGACTTCGACGACTGCGGCTTCAGCTGGTTCATGTACGACTTTGCAACCGCCGTGAGCTTTATCGAACATCAGCCGGTGGTACCGGAGCTGCTCGCTGTATGGCTTGCGGGATACCGGCGCGCGGCCAGCCTGACAGATGCCGACATCGCCGAGATTCCGAGCCTGGTGGTGCTGCGGCGGATACTGCTGACCGCCTGGATCGCCTCGCACAGCGAAGTGCCCATGGCGCAGCAGATGGGCGCCGGCTATACCGAAGGCACCGTCGAACTTGCGCAGCGGCTGCTGGCAGGTACATTCCTGCGCTAGCATCCATCATTGCTGGAAGGCCAACCATGTTCTCTCCAATCAAGGGTCGCAGCGTCATCGTCACGGGCTCGGGGCGCGGTATCGGTCGCGGCATCGCGCGCCGGTTCGGCGCCGCAGGCTGCAAGGTGCTGGTGGTCGCGCGCACCCAGACGGAAGCCGAGCGTGTGGCAGCTGAGATAGCGGCCGAAGGCGGTACCGCGCGCGCGTTCGCGGCCGACGTACAACGCGCAGCCGATATGGCCGCCATGGCGCAGGCCGCCATCGACGCCTTCGGCGGCATCGACATCCTGTGCGCCAACGCCGGCATTTTTCCGGCGGCAAAGCTCGGCAGCATGACGGAGGCGGATTTCGATGCCGTAATCGGCACCAATCTCAAGGGGACGTTCCTCGCGGTCTCTGCCTGCCTTGCGTCGATGAAAGCGCGCAAGGCAGGTCGAATAATCCTGACGTCGTCGATCACCGGACCGATGACCGGCTATCCGGGCTGGTCGCACTATGGTGCCAGCAAGGCCGGGCAGCTCGGCTTCATGCGCACGGCCGCGATCGAGCTGGCACCCTACCGCATCACGGTCAATGCAGTGCTGCCCGGCAACATTGCCACCGAAGGATTGGCCAATCTCGGCGCCGAGTACATTCGATCGATGGAGTCGTCGGTGCCGCTGGGGCGCCTGGGATCGGTGAACGACATCGCCAATGCGGCGCTGTTCTTCGCCAGCGACGAGGCGGCCTACATCACCGGTCAGAGTCTGGTCATCGACGGCGGCCAGGTGCTGCCCGAGTCCCTGGCCGCGCTCGATGAGATGAGAAGCAGCAGCTGAGATCAGAACCGCACGTTGAGCGTCGTGCCATAGGTTCGCGGCTGATTGGTCGAGTACCGCACGGTCTGCGGAATATTGAACTGAAAGCTGGTATTGTTGGCAGTGATCAGCGCCACCTCGTTGGTGAAATTGTCGACAAATAGATTCACCGACCAGCGATCGTGCGCAAGGATCACATGAAAATTGGCGATGTCGTACGATGGTAGCTGGTAGCCGAAGAAGTAAGCCACATCGGTCGATGGCCCGACCAGTGAGTTGTCGACGCGCGCCGTGAGCTGATAGCCGCTGGCAATCTGCGTGGTATAGGCCAGCCCGGTCGTGACGTTATACTTGGCCACGTTCAGAATCGGCACCGTGCAGCTGCCCGTCACCGGGCACGGCCGCGTGACCCCGTCCGGCTCGAACGCCACCGTCGACAAATAGCTCTGGAAGGAGGCGTTCGGCGAAGTGATCTTCGAGTCGGTATACGAGCCGCTGAGCGACAGCGTCCAATTGTCGAGGATCCTGGCCTGGATCTCGAGCTCCGGGCCGAAGGCGCGTCCATCGCCGGCATTGTTGTAGTACTGGTAGCCGCAGGGCAGCGTGATGACCTGCTGCACGCCCTCCCAGCGGATGTAGTAGAAATCGCTGTTGATCGTCAGGCGGTTATCGAGCAGCTTCGCTTTCTCGCCGACTTCGTAGTTCCAGGCCGAGTCGGGCCCGAATTGCAGGACGCCGGCCTGGCAATAGATCGGCGGCCCGGTCGGCAGGATCTGGTTCGCGCCGCCCGGACGGAACCCTTTGGAGACCGTGGCATAGAGGTTCAGATCGTGCGTCGGCTCATACGACACATTGCCGCGTGGGTTGAAGCCCTTGTCCGATGCGCGCGTAACCTGCACCGGCGTGACCGACTGGTTCGGATACGGTGCGTCCACTCCCCAGGAGAACTCATCCTGCTGGCTGTGATACTCGTACCAGCGTACGCCGGCGGCGAGCTTCCATTGTTCGGTAAGCTTGTAGGAGCCGTCCGCGAACAGCGCGAACTGCTTGACCCAGTACGGGTTCCACGAGGTGAAATACGAGCCGTCCGGAGTTCCCGCCGTCGCGTTCTGTGCGTTGCTGCTGATCTCATTCCAGACCGATTTCAGTTCACTCCAGAACGCGCCCCCGACCCAGTGCAACGGCCCGGTATCGTGCGAGGTCAGACGCAGCTCCTGGGCGAACTGGTGTGACGGGTCATGTTCGTAATAAAGGTTGGGCACCAGCGGCGAGTTGCCCCCGTTCGAGTAGTACAGCGACTCGGAGGCGTCCTGCGCCTGCGTTGCCTCGCGCAGATAATAGGACGTGGCGCTGGTCAGATCCGCGAAGCCAACGTTGGCATTGACAGTGAGGCCGTAGATATAGATTTCATCGTGTATCCCCTCGCGCGCCGGGAAGACCTCATAGTGCGCGTTGTAGATCGTGCCGGGCGCATTGTAGCCATTGGCGGGCGGTGGGACGGTCGGGCTCGAATCGAGCAGATCGTAGCCGCCCATGTGCATCTGCTGGTCCATCGCAAACAGCGTGACGGACAGATCATCGCTGGGCTTGAAGAGCAGGGTCGCGCGGCCACTCCATTGGCGCTCCCAGTTGGCGCGGGGGATCTCGCTCGCAACCGGCGCGTCGTAGACCGGGTTCTGATTCGGCTTCAGCAGCGTCGCGGCCGCATTGGGCACGTTCACGTCGATCAGGTTGATCCAGCCGCTGCGCAGCAAATCGCCGCCGACCACGCGCAGCGCCAGCGTGTCACCGATGGGCAGATTCAGCATCAGGTTGCCGCTGGCATTGCCGCCGCCGCCCTGGGTCTCCGAACCGGTCACCTGTGCCGAGCCCTCGAACTCGCCGAGCTTTGGCTGTGCGGTGACGACTTTGACCGTGCCGCCCATCGATCCCGAGCCATAGAGGGTGCCCTGCGGACCGCGCAGCACCTCGACGCGATCGACGTCATAGATGCCCGGATCGATGACCACCTTGCCGGACTGCGACAGCGCCGGCGGCGAAAGCGGGATCTCATCCAGGTAGAAACCAACCGTCGGCGCCGCGCCGCCGTTCGACGCCAGACCGCGCGCGTCGTACTCGGTCAGACCCGGGCCTGCCGAGCGCACCGACATGCCCGGCACGTCGCGCGCGATTTCCTCGATGCTCGTGATGCCCTGCGCCTCGAGCTGACTGCCGCTCAACGCCGAAATACTGATCGGCGTGTCCTGGATCGTCGACTTGACCTTCTCCGCGGTCACGACGATTTCCGACAGACCGCTTTCCTCGTCCGCGGCGGCGTCCGCCGCCAGCGCCCGCTCACTGATCGGCAGTGCCGCAAGCGCCGCGCAGATCATCAGCTGGGGGACAAACGTGTGGCGCAAGCGCCCGCTCGATGAGGCTGACATTTTAATTCTGCTTCTCCCCGCCACGACCGCGAACGACGCTGCAAAGAACATACCAGTCGTAAGCGATCCGAGTACCCACGGCCGTGCGCTCGGATCCGGCCGCAAGAATGCCATCCGACCCGCGTCGATTGCAGCATAAGGTGATGCCGCAACGCAATGTCGGGGGCGACGTTCGGAGAGTCGTTGAGATGACGGCACGCAACCACGCCGCCCCAAACTCGATCAGCGCAATCCGGAGCGCACCAGAAGCGCGCGCCGCCGGCGTGCAGTCACTTTGGCAGATAAGCCATCAGCTCCGCGCTGCTCATGACATGGCAGTAAATCATGTTGATGATTTCGAGCTCATGGCGATGCAGCCGTTCCGATCCGGCCGCGCAGCCATCCTCGATTACGATGACGGCAAAGCTTTCATCGGCCAGGCTGCGAACCGTGGACGAGACACACTGATCGGTGAAGATGCCGCAACAAACCAGGTGCGAGACGCCCAGATTGTGCAGCACCAGGCGCAGATTGGTGCCGGTCAGCGCGCTGTCGGTAGTTTTCGTGACCACGATCTCGTCTTCCTGAGGGGCGATCACCGCAGGGATCTGCGACTCCGGCTCGTTCCTGGGCAACAGCAGGTTGTTCCAGCCCGGCAGTTTCTGGCTCAGTGAACGATCGCGGCCGTCCCTGGTTTGACAGGCAATGCGGGCGAATAGCACCTCGTGGTGCTGGCGGCGGAAGTGTTCCAATAGCCGCTGGATGGTCGGGATGACGGTCGCGCTCATGCGCTCATGAAACGGCGTCCAGGCATCGTAATTTGCGCGTCCGGCCACATCCAGGCTCGCCGGGTCCGGCCGCGCTAAATAAACATTCTGCACATCGATCACCAGCAGCGCCAGTTTCCCGCGCTCAAGCTTCGGATCCTCCGGCTCCGGGGCGTGCTGGTAGTAGAGGGAGCGAAACGCCCTCTTCCAGGAACTATGGCCCGATGCCGACATAAGCGAAATCCACCGCCCTTCAGTGCTTTCTTAAGCTGAGCCCCACTGGCTTGCGGCTAGTGTAACTTCCAGCCCCCGCGTGCGAATACATCAATGTGCCGATCGAAAGCAACGCAGTTCGACGGCCTGTTCGCCGCGCCGGCTAGCTGAAAACCGGCGGGTTCCAGTTCAAAAACTGCTTTTTGCTTTCAAGGAGGATCACAAATGCTCACGCTTAATCCCATCCGCCGTACCGTTGCATTGGCGATTTGCGCCGTCGCCCTCACCGCCTCTTTTGCGGCGTTCGCGGACGACATGGTGTCCTTCGCAACCGCAGGCTATGCCAGCGGTCTTCGTACGCCGCAATTGATGCACAAGATCGACACCGATGGCGACGGCATGGTGTCCAAGGCTGAATGGCTTGCATTTCAGGAAAAAGTTTTTGCGACGCTCGATAAGAATAAGAACGGCAACGTCGACGCCAAGGAATTCATCAGCTCCACCGGCGGCGACGTCGCCAGCTTCGCCACCGGCGGCTATGCCAAGGGCCTTCGAACTCCGGAGATGATGCACAAGATCGATACCGATGGCGACGGCATGGTGTCCCACGATGAGTACATCGCCTATCAGAGCAAAGTATTCGATATGATGGATACCAGCACCAGCCACAAGGGCATGCTTGGGAAGGAAGAAATGCTTGCAACCGGTGGCGCCAACACGCACTGACAAGTCTCCGAGTTTGCCGGCACACGCAGCCGGGCGCAGTGCCCGGTTTGCTATTCAAATTTGCCGGCTGCGACCAATTCGCCGTGGCGCCGGGCAGCTCGTGCCGGCGTCTATCTCGCCATCAATATCTGCTCGAGGCGCGGCGACTCGGAGGTGTCGCGCTCGAGGTGCGGGTAGCGCAAGCCATCGTGATAATCCAGCCGGGCGATCAGAAAGCGATCGCCTGATTTGACGATCAGTTCGATGGGCGCCTTGCTGTCCTTTGCCGATCGGATTGCATCTTTGAGCACGTCGACATCGTAGGCGGCGCCGTTGACCGAAAGAATCCGGGCGCCAGCAGTCAGGTTCGCGTTGAACGCCGGACTGCCCCACATGACCTGTGAGATCGAGCCGTCATGGCCCTTGTCGTCGATCTCGACACCGATGGAGAACAGAAAATTCGCACGCTTACGTTGCTCGTCACTGGCATTTTGGAAGGCGCTGGGGGCATCCGTATAGACCAGCTTGTACCCGCCGCGGCGCAGTCCGTCGAGCGGCGCCGGCTGGTCGACGGAATCCAGACGCTGGCGCAGAAAAGCCGCCCAGTCATACGGCTCCACGCTATTGAGCGCCTTCACCACGTCGTCGAAGGTGTAGGTGACCGTGACAAAACTGCCGTCGTTGATGCCAAAGAAGGCCCGCGCGAAATCGTCCAGCGAACGTTTGCCCGCCGAGCGCTCGCGTATCAGCGTGTCGGCATCCAGCCAGATCAGCTGGCCCACCTCGTAGTAGTCCTCGAAACGCTGCCAATCTCGCCACGACTGCGGACGGCGGGGATTGATGATCTCATCGTTGGTCGTGTCCTGGAGCGTGCGCCACTGCCGACCCGCTTCGGAGTCGTAGTATGCCGCGGTCATCGCCAGCTGATCGAGCGCCTGCTGCATAGTCCAAAGACCCGAGCGAGCAGCGAGCACCTGACCCCAGTACTGCGTCTGCCCCTCGTAAACCCATAGCAGGCTGTCCTGCATGGGCACATTGAAATTCGGAGTCCACAGGTCCGCCGGACGGCGGAACTTGCCGTTCCAGGAATGAGTGAACTCGTGCGACAACAGATCTCGCTCGTACGGGCTCTTATCCCATTCGGTGAAGGATTCCGGATCGCTGCCATCCTCGCTCGACTGGTGATGCTCGAGACCGTTGTGCTGGATCTCATCGCTGAGCGAATAAAGAAAATCGTAGTGCGCGTAGTGGTGCGAACCAAACAGCTTGTAGGCCTGCTGCACCAGCGCCCGGTGCGCCGCAAGCTGCTCCGGCGTCACCGCCAAAAGCTGCGGCCGGTCGGCAAACAGGTCAAGGCGCACCGGCGCCGGGCCACCCGGATCCAGATCGAACTGCGCCGCGTAACGACCCGCGTAGACGGGACTGTCGACCAGCGTTTCAAGGCTGGTGCGCTTGAACGCGGTGCGCGCGCCGCTGGTAGCGTTGATCTCCATCGCCGAGCCGAATTGCCAGCCGCTGGGCAAGGTAAGGCTCGCCTGCACCGGAATCTGGCGGCTGAAATACCCCGCGGGGTACAGCACGAGTTCATTCCAATCGATCATCAGCAGATCTCGGCCAATCTGCATGCCACCCACATCGCGGCCGGTCGGCGACAGATAGTCGAAGTCGATATCCACGGACTTGATGCCCGGACCGCTGCGCACGCGAAATGCATAGATGTCCACCGGATCGCGCGTCCAGGTGATCGGGCCGCCGTTGGCGCTGATTCTGAGGCCCGCGAGCCGATCAATCGGGCCTTGCGGCGCATGCGTGCCCGGTAACCACTTCGGGTACAGCACCACGGTTTCGGCGCCTATGCCGCTGAGAGTCTCGTGAACGTGAACGATGCGCCGCTCCACATCGGTCGCGTCGACCGCCAGCTGAATCTCGCCTGGATAGGCGCGATCTTTGGGGACCGCAATCGCCGCTATGGGCGAACTCACGCTCGGGCCGGGGCTCTCGCCTGCCAGCGAAAGGGTGCTTGCCGCCCCACCTATTATGATTGCCATGACCGCCAGCTTCATGGGTTACCTCTGTTGTTGCATTTTTACGGCACCAGGTGACGAGCCTAGCATCTTATGGAAAGCAGCTGCATGGCTGTCGGGCGCGCTTGATTTGTATGGGACTCTTAGGATGCCTGTCAGCGTAACCGCGCGTCCCGCGTTAGGTACTGCAGAGGCAGGTATTTTCAGGAGATTGACCCATGAAACGACTACTAATATTGCTGATTCCGGTGGGCATGATGGCTCTGTCCGGTTGTGTCGTGGCTCCCGCACGCGGCTATTACTACGGTCCACGCGCCGTGATTGTAGCGCCTGCGCCGGCCTTTGTGGTGCGGCCGTAGCGCTGATGATTACTGATTCGACGCGCGGACGGCCAGCCGGTCGAACTCAGCTTTCATTGCATTGACGCGTGCCAGATATACTCGCACTTCGTGATCCCCACAGCGCTGGCCGTCGAGCAGCCGGAAAGATCTTCTGGCGAACTCATCGCCGGCTCCAGCGCCGCAGAGGTGAATCAGGGCCGCCAGCTCCTGCTTGTGCTGCAGGGTGGCGGCGGCGATCCGGTGGCGTTCGAGGATGGTCGCGACACTGCGGTCGAGGTAGGCCGAGGTAAGTTCGACCGCATGAGACGGGATAACCCGGGCATAGAGGCTGTTGAACCAGCACGATCGCCAATCATTCCACGGCCCATCTTCGACCACAGCATGATTGCGAATGCAGTAGCGCCTGGCCTCGGCAAAGTTTCCGTCGGTGATCTGGTACATGCCGACGGCGCTGGAAGCCGGCCGGTACATTTCAAACGGCTGTCTGGTCCACGACCAGCGCCAATAGGTGCGCGCCACTGGATTTCCCGAGCCCTCCACTTGCGCAATCGCGGCGAGAAAGTCCGCCGTCATCACGCTGGTCGAGTGCCGGATGAAGATGGACCCATATTGCTGCCAGGTCTCAGACGGCGTCTTGTAGAGCGTGGCGCTGACCGGAAAGAACAGCTCCGACGGCTTGCGGATGACCTGAAAGATCCAGTTGACGGCGAGCCACAGCACCGCCGCGAACAGCACGCCGATGAAGATTTTGGTGATGGCCGATGTACGCTGGAACGCGCGCCACCAGCGCCGTCGCAAACGAGCGTTGGGCCAAAGACGCGGCAGCCAGCGACGCGTACGAGTTCGTCCGCTCTGCTTTCGTGGGCTGCGGGTGGCCACGCGAGCGGACATCAGATCAGATTCTCGAACAACGCCACGAACACCCCGGATGGGCGAATGATGGAGCATCGTAGCGTCAGGCCAGTCAATGTGACAGATATACGTGCATGATAGAATCCGGGCTGCCGAATCTCTCCAGGGACGCCGTTTGATCGCGAGGGCAGGACTTATGACGATCGAAGCATTCTTGAGCCTGGCGGCCCTATACGCATCGATCGGGATCGCAAGCGCGGATGAACTGCAGCTCCCGCCGACCAAGGAGGGACTCTGGGAATCCCATACCCAACAGCTGATTCAGAACAAGAAGTATGAGACGGTGATAAAAATCTGCCAGTCACACGAGCTGGAGAAATCGATGAAGTCGGCCGGCGAGAGCCTGCGAAAGCAGAATCAATGCAGCGAGCTTGTTACCCGGCAATCCGCCAATAGCTATACCTCCGAGAGTCATTGCGACAAAGGGCCGCTGACTGGTTCGGTAACCAAGACCACGATAACCTATCAAGGCGATACGGCCAGTCATATGGAAATGCACATGACCAACGGTCCGTCCGACACCGTGACCATCGTTGACTCTCGATATTTGGGAAGTTGCCCCGCGGACATGAAACCAGGGGATGCGGTTACCGCGGATGGCACAAAAATGAATCTTGGGCCCCAGTGAGATTTCATAGGGTCCAACCGCAACCGTACTGAGCGCCCTACGACTCCAACCCCCTGAATCAAAAAGGCCGCCAACTGGCGGCCAATCTGATGCAACCGCGTCCAGTAGCTACATTTTTATCGGCGAACTCTGAGTCGCGACACACTGCCATTTTCCGCCAGGCATCTTGACCCATGTATCGGTAAAGCGATCATGTTCGTCCATTGGCTTTCCCGAGGCATCGGTGCCCTTACCTTTGAACGTTCCGGTCGCTATGGCGGTATCGCCAAAGACAGTTACCTGCACATTTTCGTAGTCGGCGCTGACATACTTGGTCGACTTCGCCTCGGCCAACATCTGAGTCTTGTTGGTGACTTTGCCGTCGCTGCCGGTACTCACGAGCTTGTCGGCCAGTAGCGGCGCGACCAAGTCGGGATTATTCGTCTGTTGTGACTGCAGCCACTGATTCTCCAGCGCCGCGATGGCCTTCTCGGTACCGCCGCTCTGCTGAGCCTGTAAAGACGCAGCGCTGCCCAGTGACAGCAACCCGACCAAACACCACATCCATGTGACTTTCATAAGCGCTCCGTTGTTTTGATTTCAGGGCGATGGTTCGATTATCTCCCGCCTGACTGGCCGGGTCCAGAGCACATGGAGGCTTGAATGCCAGCCGCCGAAACTTAAGAGCGCGGGCGGCGCTCCACGGCTCCTGCGCCGAGCATCGACATCAGCGTTACGCACAGCAATACTGCATGCCATGGTCGGAGCATCCCATTGCAGCGTGCATAGTCGGTGTGGGTGTGCCAACATTTCGGACAATCTACGCCAACGCCCAGCCAAGCACCCTCATGTGAGACCTAACGCGATGCCGGCAGTCCGGCGGGTGAAGCCAGCCATTGCGCCCGCGCCGCGCCTTTCGCGGCAGCCCTGCCATGAATAGCGGGGGCGCAGAAAATCGCGATCCCGTCCAGGGTTTCTCCCCTGCCGGTCAACTGCTGCATTTGATTACCGGTTATTGGATCAGTCAGGCCATTTACGCGGCCGCAGAACTCGGGATTGCGGACCAGCTGGGCCGCAAGGGCCGCTCGGTCGACGACTTGGCGCGAGCGACCGATTCGCACGCACCCTCGCTGTATCGCTTGTTGCGGGCCCTAGCGAG
>Ga0302324_100012453_pt1 | contig 17343 bp, 13 predicted proteins | sample Palsa_T0_1_FD_201949 | JGI IMG/M metagenome (GOLD analysis project Ga0302324, IMG submission 201949) | Peat permafrost microbial communities from Stordalen Mire near Abisko, Sweden - Palsa_T0_1 | ecosystem: Environmental > Terrestrial > Soil > Palsa > Peat permafrost | place: Sweden: Abisko...
GTCAGGGGCGAATCCTCATGCCGCCCATTCTTCGCGATGCCGCGCAGACCAAGGGCGATGTGTTCGTGATGGGCAGCCTCAACCATCTGCAGATTTGGAACAGCGCGCGCTTTGCGGAGATGCGCAAGGCCAGCCCGATTACCAACGAGGACTTGAGCGAGCTTGGCATTTAGGTGGGCGCGGCGCACACGCCGGTACTGCTGGAAGAGGTTGTGCGCTGGTTGCGGATCAGGCCCGAGGGGACTTACCTGGACGCGACAGTCGGTTTAGGCGGGCATGCCGTGGCGATTGCCAGCCAGTTGACCACCGGCCGTCTGGTGGGAATCGACCAGGACGCGCAAGCCCTGGAAATCGCGCGGGAGCGGCTGAGGGATTACGAGGGGAAGGTAACTCTGGTGCAGGCGCATTTCTCCAAGATTGATGAAGTCGCCAGGCAGTTGGGACTGGCGCCGCTCGACGGCCTGCTGGCCGACCTGGGCGTTTCGAGCCTGCAACTGGACACGCCGGAGCGCGGTTTTTCGTTCCGCTTCGCCGGACCGCTCGATATGCGTATGGATTTGGGAGAAGAAGATACGGCGGCGGACATCGTGAATCAAACCGCGGAGTCCGAGCTCGCCGACCTGCTCTATCACTTCGGTGAGGAGCGGGACTCCAGAAGAATCGCCAGGGCAATTGTTCGCGCGCGGCCCATCCGCGGCACCGAACATCTGGCAACGGTTGTGGCAGGGGCACGCTCTTCAAGGGGAAGGCAGAAACTGCATCCCGCGACAAAAACGTTTCTGGCGCTGCGGATTGCGGTGAATCGAGAGCTGGAGGCACTCGGGCAGTTTCTTAAGTGCGCCTCTGCCACATTAATTCCCGGGGGAAGATGGGTGGTGATCAGTTACCACTCTCTGGAAGACCGCATGGTCAAGCAGGAGTTCCTGCAGGGCGCCCGCGATGGGATGCTCCAGGTGCTCACACGCAAGGTCCTGCGTCCCTCCGACGCCGAAGTTGCCGCCAACCCGCGGGCGCGCAGCGCAAAAATGCGCGTCGCGGAAAAGCTCGCGGCGGCGGAGTCGCCGGAGCCCGAGTGGGAGAAAGAGCCCGAGTGGAAAAAAGAGTTGGCGTCATGACCGAATTTCACACCATCCGGCGGATCGATAATTCTCGTCTGGTGCGCGTCACCGCGCCCGACCGCGTGCGCGAACTCGCGCGTTTGCTGGCCTTGGGCGTTCTGATTGCCGCGGGCGCTCTGTTCTATGCCTGGCAGCATTTCGCCTGCATTCAACTCGGATACCAGCTCGAATCGCTCAAGACCGAGCAATCCCAGGCCACCGACCTCAACCAGAAATTGAAGCTGGAAGTGGCCGGCCTGCGTTCCCCTTCGCGCATTGACGCGATTGCCCGCAATCAGCTCGGCCTTACCGTTCCGGCGGCGGCCCAGATTGCGCCGTTTGATGCCCCGAGCGAGGCTGTGCTGGCCGAATTACATGCCGCTGCCGCGGCTCCCGCTCGCGCGCGCTAAATTTTGCGTAAGCTCTGGTTCGCCTCTGGAGAACTGAATCGGCACCCAAGAATGGGAACCTCTGGCACCGGCAATGGAGTGCGCGGTCCTCTGAAACGGCTTGTGATTGTGGCCGTGGTTCTGACGCTGTGGACGGGCGCGGCGCTGGGCCGCCTCACCTACCTGCAGCTCTTTCGCTACAGCGACTACCTCGCCCGCGCTCAGCGGCAGCAGCAGCGCATCGTCGAGATCAGCCCCAAGCGCGCCGATATCCTGGACCGCAACCTGCATGAGCTGGCCATGAGCGCCACGGTGGAGTCCTGCTTCGCGGTGCCCTCGGAAATCGCCGACCCCGAACTGGTGGCGCATCTTCTGGGCCCCGTGCTGAAAACCTCTTCCGAAGACATCGAGACCCGCCTGGCCGCCTCGCGCTCCTTCGCATGGATTGCGCGCAAGCTGCCTCCGGAAACCGCCGATCGCATTCGCGCCCTGAATCTGAAAGGAATCTACTTTCAGGAGGAGGACGAGCGCTTTTACCCCAAACGCGACTTGGCCGCTTCCGTGCTCGGCTACGTGGACATCGATGAAAAGGGCCTGGGCGGAATCGAATACGGGCTCGACCGGCAGATTCGCAGCAAGCCCGGAAAAGTGATGATTCTAGCCGATGCCCACAGCCGCTGGTATGACAGCACCGAACAACGCCCCGACGCCGGTTCCAGCGTCATTCTCACGTTGGATGAAAACATCCAATACGTGGCCGAAAGGGAATTGGCCGCGGCCATCGCGCAAACCCACGCGCGCGCCGGCACGGTCATCGTGGAAGACCCCTCCAACGGCGAAATCCTGGCCATGGCCAGTTGGCCCACGTTCAACGCCAATGCCGCGGCGGACGCCCCTCCCGACTCCCGCGAGAACCGCGCCGTGGCCTCCATGTACGAGCCCGGCTCGGTCTTCAAGATTGTCACGCTTTCGGCGGCCATCGATCAGGGCGTCACCAACCCCGATGAAGTAATCGATTGCCAGATGGGCGCGATCTATATTGCCGGCCATCGCATCCGCGACCACAAGGCTTACGGCTTGCTGACGGTTTCGCAGGTCCTCGCCAATTCCAGCGACGTGGGCGCTATCAAGATTGGCCTGCGGCTGGGCGCGCCCAAGCTCTACGACTACATCCGCTCCTATGGTTTCGGCAGCCCATCGGGCATCGATCTGCCGGGAGAGACGCGCGGCCTGGTTCGCAGGCTGGATAGCTGGACGGCGCCTTCGGTGGGCTTCATCTCCATGGGGCAGGAGATCGGCGTCACCCCCATTCAAGTGGTCAACGCCATGTCGGTCATCGCCAATGGCGGTCTGCTCTATCGCCCGCACGTCGTCCAGGCCTTGCGTCAGCCGTCCGGGGAGCAGGCCATCGCTCAGCCGCCGCCCACGCGCGTGATTCAGGCCACCACCGCCGCGACCATGCGCCGCATGCTCGAAGGCGTGGTCCTCAACGGCACGGGCAAGCTGGCGCAACTGGATGGCTACACCACCGCGGGCAAGACCGGCACCGCGCAAAAAATCGATCCCGCCACCGGGCGATATTCCACCTCCCAATACATCGCTTCCTTCGTGGGTTTTGCGCCGATCAACAATCCGGCCGTCACTATTCTGGTGCAGCTCGATTCCCCCGAGGGAGCCTCCGGGCATGAGGGCGGCGGCGTGGCCGCGCCGGTTTTCCAACGCATTGCCTCGCAGGTCTTGGCCTACCTGAATGTTCCGCGGGATGTTCCCCTTATAGCCAGGGACGCCGCGCGCGGCTCGAAGGAGGTTTCCGCCGCCGATGTCTCCGACTCGGACTCCGCGCAATTTGAAGCCTCCGAGGACTCTCCGTTTGACGAGCCGGCGATTGTCCCGGCCCGTCCGGCCTCTGTCTCCGTAATGCCCGCTTCTCTCACCATGAAGCCCGCTTCTCTCAGCATGAAGAAAGACCAGCCCAGCCAGCCGCCGACGGCCGAATTTGCCGAGGGCGACGGAATCGTAGTGCCCACCCTGGAAGGCAAAAACGTTCGCGAGGTCACCGAAATCAGTCTGAAAATGGGGTTCACTCCGGTGCTCGTGGGGACGGGCATCGTCCAGGAACAGGAGCCCGATCCGGGCGCCATAGTGCGCCGGGGCGGCTCAGTGACCGTTCATTTCGGGCAGCCGCTTCCTCCCGCCCCAGTCCCTAGGAAGAAACAGGCAACCGCGAACTTTTCCAGGAGTTCACCGTGAGTGCCACGATCGATTCGCCAGGCGCATTGAAATTGGCGGGGCAGCATCCTATTCTGTTAGGTAAAGGAATGAAACTGAACGAAGTGGTTGGTGGACTAGCGGTAGGGGAGGTTCTCCCCGAAACCGAAATTTCTTGGGTGGTTTACAACAGCCGTCACGCCGTTGCGGGTTCGTTGTTTGTCGCCATTCAGGGAGAAAAACTGGATGGCAACGAATTTGTCAAAGACGCCATCGCGCGTGGTTCCCGCGCGGTTGTAAGCCAGTTGCCACGTCCGGTTTCGCTTCCCGGCGGCGTGGCGTGGGTACAGGTTCCCGATGCGCGCAAGGCCCTGGCCGCCATCGCGGCGAATTTTTTCGGCCGCCCGGCGGAGAAGCTGCATCTGGTTGCCGTTACCGGCACCAATGGCAAGACGACTACAAGCTTTCTGATTGACTCCATCCTGCAGGCGTCGGGGAAACAGACCGGCTTATTCGGCACCATCGTGCATCGCACGCCGCTGGCCAGCCACCCCGCCGAGACCACCACTCCCGAATCGCTCGAGCTGCAGGGTTTTCTTTCCGAGGTTGTGCGCGGAGGGGGCACGCACACCGTGCTGGAAGCCAGTTCGCACGCTCTGGCCCTCGATCGCCTGTGGGGATGCCCGTTTGACGCGGCCGTTTTTACCAACCTGACCCAGGACCACCTCGATTTTCACAAGACTTTCGAGGATTATTTTGCCGCCAAGCGCACGCTGTTTGAGGGCACAGGGGCCGGCGCTCCCCGCGTCGGCATCGTCAATGTGGACGATCCTTATGGCAAGCGGCTGGTCGGCCTGGCCGCGCGCACCGTTACCTACGGCCTGGAATCCGGGTCCCAGGTGACCACCAGAAAATTCCTCGCGCAGTTGACCGGCCTGGAGTTCCTCGCCGAAACCCCCGCCGGAAAAATCGAAGTGCGCTCGCATCTGGTGGGGCGCGTCAACGTCTATAACCTGCTGGCCGCCGTGGCCGCCGCTCAGGCGCTGGGTCTTTCGCGCGAAGCCATCGAAACCGGAATCCGCGGCCTGCGCGCCGTGCCGGGCCGCTTCGAGCGTTTGCTGTGGGGCCAGCCGTTTGAGGTGGTCGTGGATTTTGCCCACACCGACGACGCGCTGCGAAATTTGACCGCCACCGCGCGCGAGCTTCACCCCGGAGGCCGCCTCATCACCTTGTTTGGCTGCGGCGGCGAGCGCGACCGTGCCAAGCGTCCGCTGATGGGCGAGGCCGCCGGCCGCGCCAGCGATGTGGTCGTCCTTTCCAGCGACAACCCGCGCAGCGAGGATCCCTTGCTCATTATCAATGATGCCCTGGTGGGTTTGCAGCGCACCCCGGCCAAGGTGTTGATCGAGCCCGACCGTGTGCGCGCCGTGGAACTGGCCATCGATGAAGCGCGCCCCGGCGACCTGGTCTTGCTTGCCGGCAAGGGGCATGAAACCACCCAGGTTTTGAAAGACGGGCCCATCGAATTTGACGATCGAGAAGTCGCCCACCGCGCCCTGCAAAGGCGCGGCTACGGAGACTAGACCGGGGGAACGCCAGCAACGGTGAAACCCGGCCTACTGAGGACGCTGTGCAGTGGACAGTTCAACAAGTCGCCCGCGCGCTGGGTGTTGCCGAGCCCGCGGGGCTCGCTCCGTTGGCCCGGCTGGCCGGCGTCTCGATTGATTCTCGCACCGTGGCTCGCGGCGACCTGTTCGTCGCGATCCTGGGTCCCAACCATGACGGCCATGCCTTCGTGGCCGCTGCCCTGGAAAAGGGAGCGCTGGCTGCGATCGTGGATCGCGCCAGGATCGCGGAGTTTCCTGAAACACTCCGCGGAAAACTCCTGGGCGTCGCGGACACGCTCCTGGCGCTGCAGGATTTGGCGCGGGCCGTGCGGCGATCCTGGGGCCGGCGCATTGCCGCGGTTACGGGATCTGTCGGCAAGACCACTACCAAGGAAATCCTGGCGGCGCTGTTGGGGACGAAACTTCGGATCTTAAAATCCGAAGGCAACCTCAACAACGAATACGGCCTGCCCCTGGCTCTGCTGCGGCTGGAACCCGAGGACGAGGCTGCCGTTGTCGAGCTGGGCATGTCCCATCGCGGAGAGTTGCGGCGCCTCGCGGAAATCGCCGAGCCCGAGGTCGGCGTGGTCACGCGCGTGGCTCCCGTGCACCTGGAGTTTTTCTCCTCCGTGGATGAGATCGCCCTGGCCAAGCGGGAACTCATCGAGGGGCTGGCCGGGCCCCAACCGGTCGCCGTGCTCAACGCCGATGATTTGCGCGTGAAACAGTTCACCGCCGTGGCGCGCGGCGCCGTGCTGACGTTTGGATTCGCCGCCGGGGCGCAATTTCGCGCCGAGAAGATCGAGGACCGCGGGGCGGAAGGTTCTAATTTCGATTTTGTCTGGCCCGGCGGACGCGCCCGCCTCGCGCTGCCGTTGCCGGGCCGCCACAACGTCTCCAATGCCCTGGGGGCGCTTGCCGCCGCCAGTGTATGGGGCATCGGAGCGCCGGAGGCCGCGGCTGTTTTCCCCAAACTCCTGCCCGGAGAGATGCGCGGCCGTCTGTTGCGCTTCGCGGATGGTTTCGCGCTGATCAACGACAGTTACAACTCCAATCCTCTGGCCCTCGAGGCCATGACCGAACTCCTCGCGCGCACCCCCGGTTATCGCCGGCGGATTCTGGCCGCCGGCCAAATGCTTGAGCTCGGTCCGGATTCCCCACGCTTGCACCGCGAAGCCGGCTTGGCCGCGGCGTCCTTGAATCTCGATATCCTCGTGGCTGTCAAAGGCGATGCCGCCGACATTGCTGCCGGCGCCATCGAGGGCGGCCTGCCCGCCGAACGCGTGCATTTTTTCGCCACCTCTTCCGATGCCGGCGCGTTTCTGAGCGAGAGCGTCGCACCGGGCGACCTCGTTTTGGTGAAGGGTTCCCGCGGCGTCAGGATGGAGCGCATCGTGGATGCGCTGCGCGCCCGGCATGCCTTGTCGGAGTCCGCGGAAACGCCCGCCGCTTCGCCGGGAAACCGCTGAGATGGTTTACTACCTCGTCTTCCACACCCCTCAGCGAATCGCCCATCTGCTGAACGTTTTTCGCTACATCACCGTCCGCACGGCCATGGCCAGCATTACCGCGCTGCTGCTCGGCCTGTTGCTCGGTCCCTGGGTGATCGGCCGTCTCCGCCAGTTGCAGATCAAGCAGTTCATCCGCAAGGAAGGTCCCAGCAGTCACCAGTCCAAGGCCGGCACGCCCACCATGGGCGGCGTTCTGATCGTGGCCGCCACGGTGTTGCCCACATTGATCTGGGCCGATCTGGAAAATCCCTACGTTCAGTTGGCCACCTTTTCCATTTTGACTTTCGGCGCCATCGGCTTCATCGACGATTACACCAAGGTCGTCGAGCGGCAGAATCGCGGCCTCACCGGCCGGGCCAAACTCTTTTTGCAAATCGTCGTCAGCTTTGCGGCGGGTCTCGTTTTGCTCCTGATGATGGATCAAAACATCTATTCCACGCAGTTGAGCGTCCCCTTTTTCAAGAATTTCCATCCCGACCTGGTGATTCACTCGTTGCTGGAGCGGCATTACATCTGGCCCCTGGCCTTTTTCCCTTTTTTGGCCTTCGTGGTTTTGGTCATGGTCGGTTCTTCCAACGCCGTGAATCTCACCGACGGGCTGGACGGGCTGGCCATCGGCTGTGTCGTCGTGGCCGTCGGCGCCCTCACTGTGCTCACCTATATCACCAGCCATGCCAGCTTCAGCGCCTACCTGGACATTCAACACCTGCCGCAGGTGGGCGAGCTTACCGTCTTTTGCGGGGCTCTGGTCGGCGCGTCGCTGGCTTTTCTCTGGTACAACGCCCATCCCGCGGATGTGTTCATGGGCGATGTCGGATCGCTGGCTCTCGGCGGGGCCATCGGCCTGATCGCCGTGGCCATCAAGCAGGAGATTTTGCTCTTTTCGGTTGGCGGAATTTTCGTGGTCGAGGCCCTTTCCGTCATCCTGCAGGTGATTTCTTTCCGCCTGACGGGCAAACGAATTTTTCGCATGTCGCCGTTGCATCATCATTTTGAGCTGATCGGCTGGAGCGAATCGAAAATCATCGTGCGCTTCTGGATCGTGGCGCTGGTTTTTGCGTTGTTTTCGCTCACCACGCTGAAACTGAGGTGACGCAGTTGGGACCGGTCGTCCATCTCGAAGGCAAGCGCGTTCTGGTGGTGGGATTGGCCCGCACCGGCGTGGCCACCGCGCTGTTTTGCGCCGCTCGCGGCGCCCGCGTCACCGCCACGGAGGAACGCACCGCCGCCCAGTTGGGTGTTGCGTTGGAGTCGCTGCGCAAAGCGGGCTGCGTCCTGGAACTGGGCGGCCACCGCGCGGAGACATTTCTCCAGCAGGATTTGATCGTGCCCAGCCCGGGAGTTCCCGCCAATCATCCGGAGCTGGCGTCGGCCAGGGCCGCGGGCATTCCCATCTGGAGCGAGGTCGAGCTGGCTTCGCGCTTTTTGCGCGGGCGTTTGGTGGCCATCACCGGCTCCAACGGCAAGACCACCACCACGTCGCTCGTCGCCCATATTCTCGCCGGCGCGGGGAAGTCCGTGATTCTCGCCGGCAACATTGGCTCGCCGCTCATCGCCCACGTGGACCAGTCCACCGATGCCGGCATTGCCGTCGTGGAGATGAGCAGTTTTCAACTGGAGCTGATCGATTCGCTCCGTCCCGACGTGGGCATATTGCTCAATCTCTCTCCCGATCATCTGGATCGTCACGGTTCCTTTGAAGCCTATGCACGCGCCAAGATGCGTCTGTTTGAGAACCAGACCGCCGCCGACGCCGCCGTGCTCAATGCCGATGACGCCGCCGTGGCCGGCCGCGCCCCCGCGCGCCCGCAGGTCTACTGGTTCAGCCGCCATGAACCAATCGCCAGCGGCGCCTTCCTGCGCGACGGCCAGATCCTTTTCCGCCGCGACGCCCGCGAAACCGCTTTGCTTTCGTGCGGCGATATCTCCCTGCGTGGCGAACACAATCTCGAAAATGTACTGGCCGCGGCCTCCGCGGCGTTTCTGGCCGGCGCGGCCCCCCAGGACATCGCCGCGGGCGTGCGCAGTTTCCCCGGCGTCGAGCACCGCCTCGAATTTGTCGCCGAAATTGCCGGCGTCAGCTATTTCAACGACTCCAAGGCCACCAATGTGGACGCCACGCACAAGGCCCTCGAAGCATTTTCCGGTGGCTTACTGGTGATCCTCGGCGGCAAGGACAAGGCCGGCGACTTCACCGTGCTGCGCGAGCCGTTGCGCCAACGCGCCAGTCTGGCCCTTCTGATCGGCGCCGCCGCGGAAAAAATTCAGACGCAGCTTGGCGACGCCGTGCCCATCGAGCGCGCCGAAACCCTGGACCGCGCCGTGGCCCTGGCCTCTCGCCGCGCGCAGCCGGGCGACACCGTGCTTCTGTCCCCGGCCTGTGCCAGCTTCGACCAGTTTGAAAATTTTGAGCATCGCGGCCGCGTGTTCAAGAATCTCGTGCACGCGTTGCAAACCGAGGCCAGGGCCGCCGCCCCGGCTCGCAAAGTTTAGTCGCGAGCGGCCCGCCGTAAGGGTTCGCTCGCGCTGCACCAAGACGAAGGAGATCAAGGATGGAGAACAAGGATGCCTCGTAAGCTCGAAACCGACAGATGGTTGTTCTTGTCGACTCTGGCGCTCTGCCTGGTCGGCGCGGTGATGGTTTTCAGCGCCTCCGCGGTCACCGCGCGCGAGCAGCACGGCAACGGCTATTACTTTTTGCTGCGCCAGTTGGCCTGGCTGACCATCGGTTTTGCCGGCATGTTTGCCATGATCAATTTTGACTACCGCCGCCTGCGCAAACAGGCCTTGGTGTTCGCGTCGCTGGCTGCGGTATTCCTGATGCTCGTCGGCGTGTTTTTCCTCGACAAATCCCACGCCACGCACCGTTGGATTCGCCTCGGCCCGGCCAGCCTGCAGCCCTCCGAACTCGCCAAGCTCGCGGTGATCCTTTTCCTGGCTTGGTTTCTGGAGATGCGCCGCCGCCCCGGCGGCTCCGGCGTGAACGATGTCTATCAGACGCTGTTGCCCGCCGCCGGCCTGGTGGCGCTCCTCAGTGGTCTGATTCTGCTCGAGCCGGACCTGGGCACCACCCTGGAAATTTTCGTCATCGCTCTGGGGATGCTCTACGTCGCCGGCCTTTCCGAAAAATATTTCCTCACCGCCTTCGTTGTCTCTCTGCCGATCATTTACCTCGCCATCGTGCGCGTCTCCTATCGCTACGATCGCGTCATGGCCTTTCTCCATCCCGACATGGATCCGCAGGGCCGCGGCTTCCAGCTTATGCAATCGCTGATCGCCGTGGGCTCCGGCGGCTTCAGCGGTGTGGGGCTAATGGAAAGCAAACAGAAGCTTTTCTATCTTCCCGAGGCTCACACTGATTTCATCTATGCTGTTCTGTGCGAGGAGTTGGGATTCCTGGGCGCGGCTTTGGTTCTCGGACTGTTTGCGGTCTACACCTGGCGCGGGTTGCGCGCCGCGTTTCACGCTCCCGACGACTTGGGCCGCCTGTTGGCCCTGGGAATCACCTTGATGGTGGCCAGTCAGGCGCTGATCAATCTCAGCGTGGTGTTGGGCATGATGCCCACCAAGGGAATCCCCCTGCCGTTTGTCAGTTATGGGGGGTCGAGCTTGTTCGTCATGCTGCTGGCCAGCGGTGTGTTGCTGAACATCAGCCAGCAGTCGACTTGACGCCCCCGCTAAGGGGCGCCAGAAACGCCCCCGGCAAGGGGGCGCCAGAACAAAGCCCGGTGCGGAGCGACCTAGTTGAAACTGTTGATTGCGGGCGGCGGCACCGGCGGACACGTTTTCCCTGCGCTGGCCGTCGCGCGCGAGTGGCTGGACCGCGGTGCCGGCAGGGAAGTGCTTTTCGTGGGCACCCTCCGCGGCATTGAGATGAAGCTGGTTCCCGCGGCCGGTTTCCAATTGGAGACCATTCGTTCCGCTGGCTTGAAAGGCATGGGGGCGATTCGTTTCATGCGTAATTTCGCGCAACTCGGACCGGCGCTGTGGGACTCGGCGGCAATCCTGCGCCGTCATCGCTTCGCCGCGGCTTTCGGCGTGGGCGGCTACGCTGCCGGCCCCATGATGCTGACGGCCGCCGTGCGCGGCCTCCCGAGCGTGGTCTTTGAGCCTAACGCCGAGCCCGGCTTCACCAATCGCATTCTCGCGAAAATGTCCACGCGCATCGCCACAGGCTACCCTTCGGTGGCCCAGCGTTTTGGGAGCCGCGCGGTCATGACCGGCTGCCCCGTGCGCCCCGAATTTTTCGATCTCGCCCCGCTCACGCCCGCGCCGCCGTATCGTTTACTCATCACCGGCGGCAGCCAGGGTTCGCACCTCATCAATCGCGCCGTAGCCGCGGCCGTGGGTCTGCTCGCATCGCAAAAAGATCGCCTCGAGATGATGCACCAGACCGGGGAGCGCGACTATGATGAGGTTCGCCTGGCCTATGCGCAGAGCGGCTTCCGCGCGGAGGTCGCGCCTTTCTTCACGAATATGGCGGAGCGCTTTTCCCAGGCTGATCTGATCGTATGCCGCTCGGGCGCGATCACCGTCGCGGAAGTCGCCGCGGCCGGGCGCGCCGCCCTCTTTATTCCCTTTGGCGCCGCCACCGACAGCCACCAATTGCGCAACGCCCAGGAAATGGTAAAGGCCGGTGCTGCGCGCCTGCTCACCGAATCCGAGCTGACCGGCGAACGCCTCGCGTCCGAAATCCTCGCGCTCACCGGCGACCCCGCCACGCTCGCGGAGTTGGCCGCGCGCGCCCGGCAACTGGCCCGCCCGTTCGCGGCCAGAGACATCGTCACTTTGATCGAAGGGATCGCACGCGCATGACCGCCGCATTTCACAATTTCAAGCGCATTCATCTGGTGGGCATCGGCGGCATCGGCATGAGCGGCCTTGCAGAGGTTCTGCTCACGCTCGGCTATGCCGTCTCCGGCTCCGACGTTCGCCCCTCGGCCATCACCGAACGCCTCGAGGGCATGGGCGCGCGAATCTTTCAGGGGCACCGCGCTGAAAATGTCCAGGGAGCGCACGTCGTGGTCACCAGCTCCGCCATTTCCCGCGACAATCCCGAGCTGCTCGAGGCCGCGCGTTTGAAAATCGCCGTCATCCCGCGCGCCGAGATGCTGGCCGAGCTGATGCGCCTCAAATACGGCATCGCCGTGGCCGGAGCCCACGGAAAAACCACCACCACTTCCATGGTTGCCGCGATTCTCGGCTCTGCCGGCCTCGATCCCACCTTCGTCGTCGGCGGGCGCGTGAACTCCGTGGGCACCACCGCGCGCCTCGGCCGCAGCGAATTTATGGTCGTCGAGGCCGATGAAAGCGACCGTTCTTTCCTGCTGCTTGCCCCCGTGGTCGCCGTGGTCACCACCATCGATCGCGAGCATCTCGACCATTATTCCTCGCTGGAGGAGATTCAGGACACCTTCGTGCAGTTCGTCAACCGCGTTCCCTTCTACGGCGCCGCCATCCTCTGTCTCGATGAACCCAACGTGCAGGCCATCCTGCCCCGCGTGAAGCGCCCGGTCATCACTTACGGCACCGCCAGCCAGGCCGACCTTATCATTTCGGACATAGAACTCCGGGGCCTCGCCAGCAGCTTCCGGCTCACCTATCGCGGCGAGGATCTGGGAATGTTCCATCTCCCCAGCCCGCCCGGCATTCATAATGTCCGCAATGCCGCCGCCGCCGCGGCCGTGGCGCTGCACCTGGATGTTCCGCCCGACCTGATTCGCGAGGGGTTGATGCATTTCACCGGCGTGGGCCGGCGCTTCGAAGTGAAGGGCGCCATCGGCGGCATCACCCTGATCGACGACTACGGCCATCACCCCGCCGAGATTCGCGCCACCCTCGAGGCCGCGCGCGGCTGTGCCTACCACCGCCTGTTGGTGCTCTTCCAGCCGCACCGCTACTCGCGTACCCAGCACCTTTGGGACGATTTCAGCCTGGCCTTCAACCAGGCCGATGTGCTGGTCTTGATGGATATCTACCCCGCCAGTGAGCCGCCGATTACCGGCATCACCGCCGCGGCCCTGGCCGAGGCCATCCGCGCCGCCGGACACAAGAACGTCGTCTATTTCGGCTCTCTGGAGGAGGGCGTCGAGTTCCTGTCGCGCGAGGCGCGCTCCGGAGACGCCGTCCTGACCATTGGAGCCGGCAACGTCAACCGCGCCCTGGGCCAGCTCGCCGTGCTTCTGGGCGTGCAGATTTCCGATGCCAGGCATTATGCAACTGAGTAATCCACGTCTGCTGGAGGCCTTGCCCGCTCTCGATGTCGAGCGCGTTGCCGGCGCATCCCTGTCCGAGCGCACCTCTTTGGGCATCGGTGGAACCACCGATCTGCTCCTGATTCGCCGCCACGCCTCGCTTCCCGATTTGGTATCGCTGCTTCACGATGCCGGCGTCCCATTCCGGTTTCTTGGCGGCGGCACCAACCTTCTCGTTCGCGATGGCCACCTGCCCTGGATCGTTTTGCACCTGGCGCGTCAGGAACCCGAGGTCCGCCTGGATGGCAATGTCGCCTCCGTGGACGCCGCCACCGACCTTGGCCGCACTGTCACCTTCTGTGCCAAGCACGATTTGGGCGGGATGGAGGGCCTCGTCGGCGTCCCCGGGACCGTGGGGGGCGCCTTGCGCATGAATGCCGGGGCCTACGGCATGCAGATCGGGTCCTACGTTCGCGAGGTCCAGCTCTACCGCGCCGCCACTCGCCAGATAGAAATCCTCAGGGACGAGAAAATTTCCTTCGAATATCGGCACACTTCGTTCGCACCCGATGATATTATGCTCGCGGTGAAACTGGAATTACCCTCCAAGCCTTACTCTGAAATTCTCAAAGGGATTCGCATCTGCAACGAAAAACGGCGCGCTAGCCAGCCGCTCAATCAGAAGAGCGCCGGCTGCATTTTTAAAAATCCCCCCGGCGCTTCCGCCGGCCGCATGATTGACGCCCTCGGCCTCAAGGGCTATTCCGTGGGCGATGCGCGCGTCAGCGATCGCCATGCCAATTTTTTCGTCAACGCCGGACGCGCCAGTTGCGCCGACATGCTTTCTTTGATCGCCCAGGTGCGGGATCGCGTACGCGTGGCGCACGGCGTGGACCTGGAAACCGAAGTCATCGAATGGACGGACGCGGCATGATGCCGGGCGTCCCCCAGAACAAAACGAAGAGTAAAACGAAGAGTAAAACGAAGAGTAAAACGAAGAGTAAAACGAAGAGTAAAACGAAGAGTAAAACGAAGAGTAAAACGAAGAGTAAAACGATGAGAGTCCTACGGTGAACGCCGAGCCTGAAATCTATCCGCCGGAAGCGCTGGCCGATGAGGAGCCCCGCTATCTCCGCCGCCAGAAGCCGCTGGAGATTCGCCGCCGCAAGTTCAACCGCCGCAGTTGGTCCGCGGTTCGCCGCTGGTCTCTGGTGGGCGCGCTCGCTCTGCTCGTCGCCTTCCTGGTTTACGCCACTCTCCATTTCCTTCTTTTTTCTCCGCGTATGCAGTTGGCCTCCTACGGCCAGATTGCGATTAGCGGGAACCACTATGTCGCCGCGCCTGCCATTACCGAAAAATTCGCCGGCGATTTGGGCAAAAGCGTGATCCGTGTGCCCCTTGATGCGCGCCGCGCCGCGCTGGAAGCCATTCCCTGGGTCGAGCAGGTCAGCGTGCAGCGCGTGTTGCCCGCCGGCATTCGCGTGGACCTTGTGGAACGCACCCCCGTGGCCTTCCTTCGTTCGGGCACCGACTTGGCCTTGGTGGATATCAATGGCGTCATTCTGGAACGCCCCACGGAAGGCGATTTTGCCTTCCCGGTCGTCAGCGGTCTCGGCGAATCCATGCCCCTGGCCGATCGCGCCGCGCGCATGAATCAATATGACGAATTTCTCAAGGATTTGAATCTTGCCCAGCCCGGGGCCAGCGACCAGGTCAGTGAAGTGGACCTGTCGGACGCCCAGGACGTGCGCGCCACCCTGGCCGGGCTTGGCGATGACGGACAGGCGCCCTTGCAGGTGCGTTTCGGAGACTCCGACTTCGTCAACAAGTACCGCCTGCTCATCGAAAACCTCCCGCATTGGCGCGCGAGCGTTGGCCGCGTCGAGTCGGTGGATCTGCGATTTTCGCGGCAGGTGGTTGTGAATCCCGAAAGCAACCGGTCGGCTCGCGCCGCATCTCTGGGCGCGCCGGTTTCCAGGGGGCAGTAGCAGTTCGGTAAAAGAAATTCTGAGAGGTCTGGGACTTGGCAAAAAAGGACCGTTATCTGGTGGCTCTGGATTTGGGAAGCACGAAAACGTGCGTCCTGATCGCCGATATCGAGGAGCAAACTCCGAAGTTCCTGGCCATGGGTGCGGCGGAATCCAAGGGTTCGCGGAAAGGCCTCATCGTTAATCTGGACGCGGCCGTCAGTTCCATCCGGCGCGCTCTGGAAGAGGCCGAAAACGTCGTGGGCGTGCCCGTGGAAACGGCCATCGTGGGGGTGTCCGGCAGCCACATTCGCGGCATCAACAGCCGCGGAGGGGTTGTGCTGGGCGCGCGCCCGCGCGACATCGAGCGCGAAGATGTGCGCCGCGCCGTGGACGCCGCGCGCGCCATCTCCCTGCCGGAAGATCGCGAAGTGCTGCACGTTTTGCCGCAGGAATTCCTCCTCGATCGACAGGACAGCATCCGCGATCCCATTGGAATGGTGGGGCAGAAGCTCGAAGTCAACGTGCACATCGTCACCGCCTCGGCCTCGGCTACGCAGAACATCGTGACCGCCGCCAACCGCGCCGGTGTGGTGGTCAGCGAAACGGCTCTCGAGGCCCTGGCCTCCGCCGAATCTGTTCTGACCCAGGACGAACGCGAGTTGGGCTGCTGCCTGCTCGATATCGGAGGAGGCACCACCGGCCTGATCGTCTTTGCCGGTGGCGTGGTGCGCCATGCCTCTGCGCTGCCCGTGGGCGGAGATCATTTCACCAACGATCTCGCCGTCGGTTTGCGCACGACGATTCCCGAAGCCGAAAAAATCAAGCGCGCGCACGGCACGGTGGGCAGCGATCTGCCGGCCGAAGACACTGCCATCGAGATTGCCAGCGTCGGAGACCGTCCTCCGCACACCGTGTTTTCGCGCATGCTGCACGAGATCCTGGTGCCGCGCGCCCAGGAGTTGCTCACCCTGGTGCGCGACGAACTCCAACGCGCCGGACTCGATGCCCAAATCCCCGCCGGATTCGTGCTGGCCGGTGGCGGCTCGCGCATGGCCGGCCTCGTCGAATTGGCCGAGCGCATGTTCTCTTTGCCCGTGCGTCTGGCGGTTCCGCGCGGCCTGGAGGGCATGCCCGAAGAGCTTTCCCAGCCCGAGTATGCAACTGCTGTAGGACTGCTGCTGTACGGTGCGCACAACCGTCGTGTGTCGGTTGAGCGTCCCGCTACACTGGTGGAAAAATTGAAAAGTATGTTCGCCGGACAGTGATGCCTAACCGCCGCGCTGCGCCGGTAACATCTGGGGGGACAATCGTATGACACCAAAGGAATCGGCTATCAGGCTTTCGTTCAGTGAAGAGGCCAACGAAGGCGCCAAGATCAAGGTGATCGGCGTCGGCGGCGGGGGCACCAACGCCGTCAACCGCATGATCCGCGCCAAGGTCGAGGGGGTGGAATTCATCGCCGCCAACACCGATCTGCAGGCGCTCAAGCTCTCGCAGGCGCCCGTCAAACTTCAGATCGGAACCAAACTCACCAAGGGCCTGGGCGCCGGCGCCAACCCCGAGGTCGGCCGCAAGGGCGCCCTCGAAGACACCGAAAAAATCATCGAAGCCCTCGAAGGCTCCGACATGATCTTTATCACCGCCGGACTCGGCGGAGGCACCGGCAGCGGCGCCGCCCCCGTGGTGGCCTCCCTCGCCAGCGAACTCGGCGCACTCACTGTTGCCGTGGTCACCAAGCCGTTTGCGTTTGAAGGCAAGCGCCGCATGATGCAGGCCGAACACGCCCTGTCCGAACTGGTCAGTTGCGTGGACACCGTCATCGTGATCCCCAACGAGCGCTTGATGGATACCGTCGAGCGCGGCACCAGTTTCTTTGACGCCTTCCGCATCGCCGACGATATTTTGCGCCAGGCCGTGCAGGGCATCAGCGACATCATCACCATTCCCGGCATCATCAATCGTGATTTCGCCGACGTGAGGACCATCATGCAGGGGCAAGGCTACGCGGTGATGGGCACGGCCGTCGGTTCGGGCACCAATCGCGCCGTGGACGCCGCCAATCGCGCCATCTCCAGTCCCTTGCTCGAGGATAATTCCATCCAGGGCGCGCAGGGCATCCTCATCAACGTCACCGGCTCCTCCAGTCTCGCTTTGCATGAGATTCATGAGGCCTCTTCGGTCATTCAGAAAGCCGCGCACGAAAACGCCAACATAATTTTCGGGGCCGTGCTGGACGATTCCATGAAGGAGTCGGTGAAGATCACCGTGATCGCCGCCGGTTTCCGCGAAGTCACCCGCAAGCAGCAGCAGCGCCCCTCGTACATGCCCAAAACCTGGAAAGCGGGGCGCGAGCCCGAACCCGTCCCC
>Ga0302324_100012457_pt1 | contig 17340 bp, 14 predicted proteins | sample Palsa_T0_1_FD_201949 | JGI IMG/M metagenome (GOLD analysis project Ga0302324, IMG submission 201949) | Peat permafrost microbial communities from Stordalen Mire near Abisko, Sweden - Palsa_T0_1 | ecosystem: Environmental > Terrestrial > Soil > Palsa > Peat permafrost | place: Sweden: Abisko...
CTATCAGTCGGTCAACTTCGTACAGGAGTACGGGACCGCCGAGGGGCTCCGGTACCCGCGATACGGCACGGGGCTGAACGCCGAGCTCGTGCAGCGGCGACTGGCGCTACTGGAAGGCGCTGAGGCGGGGCTGTTGCTGGGCAGTGGAATGGGCGCCACGGCCTGCGCGCTGCTCGCCCTGCTCCGTCCGGGGGATCATCTGCTGGCGAGCGCCTGGATTTATGGCGGTACCCATCGTTTGCTGACCGAGGAGTTCGCGACCGTCGGCATCGAGGTGACGCTGGTCGATCCGACCGAGACGCGAGGCTGGCGGAAGCGAATGCGGCGGGAGACGCGTGCGATCTTCCTGGAGTCCCCCGTCAACCCGACCTGTCGTGTGCTCGACCTGCGACCCGTCCAGCTGCTGACCCAGGAATCCGGGCTCGCACTGGTCGTCGATTCCACCTTCGCGAGCCCGATGAATTTCCGGCCGCTCGAGCACGGGGCGGATGTCGTGATCCATTCCACGACAAAGTTTCTCAATGGCCACCATGACGCGCTGGGTGGCGCGGTGCTGGGGACCACGTCGTACATCGAGGAAGTGCGGCAAAAGATGATGACGTGGGGGCAGGCGCCGGATCCGTTTGCCTGTTGGCTCCTCGAACGCGGCCTGAAGACGCTCGACGTCCGCATGCGTCGTCACAATGAAAACGGGATGCGCATCGCCAGCTGGGCCGAGGCCCGGAAGGAGATCCGGCGCGTACACTATCCCGGGCTCGAGTCGCACCCCGATCACGAGATCGCGGATGCACAACTCGACGGATTCGGCGGGACGCTCGCGATTGAGCTAGCGGGCGGCGGGAAATCCGCGGACCGGATGCTCCGTCGGCTGAAGCTCTGGCAGCACGCGCCAAGTTTGGGCGGCGTGGACTCCCTCGTGAGCGAGCCACGGTACACCTCCCACGTGCACTTGTCGTCCGATGAGCGCGCACGCATCGGCATCCCGGACGGCTTCATCCGACTCAGTGTCGGGATCGAGGACGCGGACGACTTGATCGCCGACCTCGAGCAGGCGCTGCGATGATTCGCCTGACGCATGTGACGAAGGAGTACCCGCGCACGGGACGGGCGCTGGACGATGTCTCGCTCCACGTGGCCAAGGGCGAGTTCGTGTTCCTGACCGGGCCGAGCGGCTCGGGGAAGAGTACGATGCTCAAGCTCATCTTCATGGAAGAGCGGCCCACTGCCGGCGAGGTCCGGGTGAGCGGGATCAACTCGGCCACGCTGCACCGCGGGGATATCGCGCGGCTGCGTCGCAAGCTCGGCGTCGTCTTCCAGGATTTCCGGTTGCTCGACGACCGCACTGCACACGCCAACGTCGCCTTCGCGCTCGAAGTCACCGGCGCCGCCGAGCCGACTGTGCCGGCCAAGGTCAGCCGCCTGCTCACACACGTCGGCCTGGCATCCAAGGGCCTCGCCTTCCCCAAGGAGTTGTCGGGCGGCGAGCAACAGCGGGTGGCGATCGCGCGCGCGTTGGTCAACGACCCGTTTGTGCTGCTCGCCGACGAGCCGACCGGCAACCTCGACGACCGGGCGACGCGCGGCGTCTTCCAGTTGTTGCGCGAGATCAATGCGGCCGGAACGGCCGTGGTCATGGCCACGCACAACCTGGAGTTGCTGCGCCGCTCCGACTTCCGGACCATCGACATGCTGCACGGCCGCATTGTGTCGGACACCGGCGACTCGGGCGCCGCCGAGCGGGCCGCCGCGCGCCTGGCGGAGGACGACGCGGCCGCTCGCGAGATCGCGGACGCTCGGGAGGGCGAGAGGACCACCGCCGCGCGCCCATGGACGCCGGCGTGACGCGGCGGTGAGGCTCGCCCTCCGCGAAGTCCTTCTGGCTGTCCGGCGCGCCCCACTCCTCAGCGCGCTCGGCGTCATCACCATTGCGTTCTCGCTGTTCGCGTTCGGCCTCTTCGGTTTGGTCGCAATCAACATCCGCGATGCCCTCCGCCAGGTCGAATCGCGAGTCGAGATCCGCGCCTTTATCGCCGATGCCACGCCCATCGAGGCGATCGTCACGGCGGTCGGCGATATCGAAGAATTTCCCGAGGTGGCGCACGTGGACTACGTGTCGCCGGACTCCGCGCTCGCCACCGCCCGGCGCGAGCTCGGCGAGTTCGCCGACGTGTTCGAGGCCGGCGTACTTCCGGGCTCGATCGAGATCCGGCTCAAGCCGGATTTTCGCGACCCCACGTCCGTCAAGACGGTCGCGGCGAGCGTCGCGGCGTATTCGTTCGTTGACGACGTGCGCTATGGTCAGGATTGGGTCGCGAAGCTGTACCAGATCCGCACGATCGCAACGATCGTCGGGGTCGTGCTTGGCCTCGCGTTCGCGGTGGTCGCCGTCATCATTATCGGCACGACCATTCGGATGTCGGTCCTGGCGCGCGAGCGGGAGATCGGCATCATGCGCCTGGTCGGCGCGACCGACGCGTTCGTGCGACTCCCCTTTGTGATCGACGGATTCCTCAAAGGGGTGTTGGGCGGCTTTCTTGCGCTCGCGCTGACCTGGCTGGCGAGTAGCTTGATCGACCGCGCGCTTGGCTTCCGGACCGTGTTCTTCAGCCCGGGATTCGCCGCGCTCGGCGTGCTCGGCGGCGCCCTGATCGGCGTCGCGGGGAGCGCGATTTCGGTGGGCCGCCAATTGCGCCGGATATGAACGCCGCGACGACGCGCGCGGCACCGCGCGCACGCCAGGGGGCGGCGATACTGCTGCTCGCCGCCGCGCTCGGATCGCCAGGCGCGCGACTCGTCGCACAGCAACCGGCCACCCCGCCCCCTGCCGCCGCACCGGCTCCGTCCACGCCTGAGGCGAGGCTCCGCGCCGACCGGGACGCGCTGGAACGCATTCGGAGCGAGCGCGCCACGCTGGAGCAACGATTGGCCGATCTCCGCGGCACGGTCCACGATCTCTCCGACGAGGTCGCCAATCTCGACCGCCAAGTCGATGTTACGGCGCGGGCGCTGCGGGAGCTCGATGTGCAGTTGGCAGCCATCGGCGCCGAAGTAGACGTGGCGACCGGGGGCCTGGTCCGGGCCGAGGACGAGCTGGCCGTCAAGCGCGCCATGCTCCGGCATCGACTGGTGGACATCTATAAACGGGGACCACTGTACTCGACCCAGGCCCTCCTCACGGCGGGCTCGTTCGGCGCGCTCGTCGCCCGGTACAAGTACCTCCATCTGCTCGCCCTCCGCGACCGCGCGCTCGTCGCGCGCGTGCAGCAGCTTCGTGATCAGATCGACCACGAGCGCGGTGTGCTGGTCTCCCTCGAGCAGGCCGTCGCCACGAATCGCGAGGAAAAGGCGACCGAACAGACGCGGCTGAAATCGCTCGCGGACGAGCGGCAACAGAGTCTCGTCCAGGCGCGACGGTCGCAGATCTCGACGCAGGCCCGCCTCACGCAAATTGCATCTGCCGAATCGCACCTCGAGACCATGATCGGATCGCTCGAGGAGGCACGCCGGCGCGCCGAGGCGCGCGCGAATGCCCCCGCGCCGTCCGCCAGCACACTCACCACGCGTGACGTCGGGCGGCTCGACTGGCCGGTCGATGGCACGATCCTCTATCGCTTTGGGCGCGTGATCAATCCGAACAACACGACGACCCGCTGGAACGGCATCGGGATTGGGGCCGCGATGGGCACGCCAGTGCGGGCCGTGTCGGGCGGCGTTGTCGTCGTCGCGCGCGCGATCGGTACCTACGGACAGACGGTCATCATCCAGCACGGCGGCGGGGACTATTCGGTCTATGGATCGCTCAGCCGCATGGACGTCAAGGAAGGCGCCCGGGTCGAGCGCGACGACGAGATCGGCGCGGTGGGACGCACGGATCCCGACCTGCCGGCACACCTCCACTTCGAGATTCGTCGCGGTCAGGGAACGGCAGTCGATCCGTTGGACTGGCTGCGCGGCGGATCGGCGCGATGACGGACGGACCGCAGGAGTCCGACTGGACACCCGACATGGACCGCGCTCCACTCGGCGCGCACGTGTCCACCGCGGGCGGTGTTCCTGAGGCAGCCGCCCGAGCCGGGGCTATCGGCGCCACGGCGATGCAGATCTTTACCAAGCAGGCCAACCGGTGGGCCGAGCGGTTGTGCGCGGCCGACGAATGCACCGCATTCCACACTGCCATGGCACTGACCGCCGTGCGCCGGACCGCGGCACACGACAGCTATCTGATCAACCTCGGCTCGCCGGATGCCACGCTGCGCGCCCGATCACTGGCGTCGTTCATCGCGGAGCTGCACCGGAGCGACGCGCTCGGCCTCGATTACATCGTGTCCCATCCTGGCAACTATATGGACGACCGGGCGAGCGGACTCGCGCGGAACATCGACGCCATTGCGACCGCGCTCGAAGCAGCGCCAGGACGCGTGATGGTGCTCATGGAGACCACCGCCGGCGCCGGGACCGGGCTTGGGGCGACGTTCGAAGAAATCTCGGCCCTGGTGCAGGGCGTGCCCTCTGCGCATCGCTCGCGCATGGGCGTGTGCGTGGACACGTGTCATATCTTCGCGGCCGGCTACGATCTGGTTGGCGATTACGATGGCGTCTGGTCCCGATTCGGAGATGTGGTGGGCTGGGACCGCCTCCACATGATGCATCTCAACGACTCGAAGTTCGGTCTGGGCACGCATCGCGACCGGCACGAGCTGATCGCCGAGGGCCAGCTCGGCGAGGGCGTGTTCCGCCGAGTAATGACCGACCCTCGGCTCGCGACCGTCACCAAGGTCATCGAGACGCCAAAGGGGGACGATGCCACGGTGACCGACGGGCGAATGTTGGCCCGCCTCCGATCCTACGCGGCGGGCCAATGACCGCACCCGATGTGGCATACCGCCTGAGGGGAATCGACCGGGGGAGTGGCGTTGCAGGCGGAACCGCTGTAGCGTCCACCGGGTAATGAGCCACGTGCCGCCCCCAACTATAGAAGAAGAAGCCGGATGTCCTGCGCACCTCGGACACGACGGGGGCTGTTCGACACCCCGCCGTGCCGGGCAGCCGAGCGCGGGGCGGCTGGCGCCGGGGCGCCACGGGTGGGGCCAGGGTTGGCGCGGCCTTGCAATCCGTCGGGTCGTGGGCATCGTCGCGGCGGTCGCGCAGTTGACGCTCCTGTTGGCCACTGGAGCGGAGTCGTGGCAGGGCCGCGACGCATCAGCCCACATCGAGCGCGGCGGAACGCAACTCCATCATGCGCACGACGAGGCCACGTGCGTCGCCTGCCTCGCGCAGACACTGCACGCGCAGGCCACACCACGCGTCGTGTCGTGGCCCGACCTGTCCCCGCCCCACGCCGCAGCCGCCGAGCTCGCGGCTAATCCGCCCCGGTGGCGGAACTCCCCGTCAAATGGATCTCGCGCGCCGCCCCTGGTGAGCTGAGCCCGCGTGCCCGGCCGCCAGTTGGCCGTGCCCGGGACTGTCCGCTCCATCCAATCCAGGGGAATCATGCGCAGTTTCATCGCGGCTTGCGCGCTGGCGACCGTCGCCGGCGCGTCCCGCGCACAGCAAACCACACCGCCGCCCGCGGCGCGAGCCGATAGCATCACGCGCCGCGACAGTGCGTCGCGCGCGGATAGTCTCGTGCGCCGCGACACCGCCGTGGCAGGATTTGGCGTACGCGCCACGCTTGGCGGCGTGGCTGGGCCCACTTTGGCTGACACCTCCGCCCTGGCCCGTCAGTTAAGCGGCGCACTGGCCGCGCGGGGCGCGTTTGCCGGCGCTGCGCGCGGCGACACGACCTTCACCGATACGCTGCGGGTGACGCGCGACCAGGCGGTCGCCCTCGCCCTCGCCCACAATCCGCAACTGACCGTTGCCAACGAACAGACCGCCGAGGCCCGGGGGCAGCGGGTCCAGAACATATCGATCCCCGATCCAACGACCACAGCGTCCATCTCCACGCAAGCGGGCGCGCCCGTCGCGCGGCCAGTGGGTGCGTCGCTCAACCTGCCGTTTCCGGACAAGTTTCGACTGCAGTACAAGATCGGCACCGCCGGGGTGCGGGTCGCGGAGTACAACTACGCGGCCGTGCGCCAGCAAATCACGTCGCAGACCGCGCAGACCTACGATACCCTACGCGTCGCGCTCCGCCACCATACCGACCTCACCGAGAGCCGGGCGCTGGCCGCGGATTTCCTGCGCAAGACGGAAGCCCGCTACAACGCCGGGACGGCAGCCAAGCTCGACGTCGTGCGGGCGCAAGTGGACCTGGGACAGGCGGACAACGACCTGCTGGGCAACGTCCGCGACATCGCGACTGCGCGCGCCTCGCTCAATCGCCTGATGGGCCGGCCGCTGCCGGCGCCAGTCGCGCCCGCGGATTCCCTCGCCGTCCCGCCGCCGCTCCCGGACCTGACCGCGATCGAGCAGCACGCGCTCGACGACCGACCCGAGCTGAGTGGCATGCGTGCGCAGCAGGCAGGGGCACGCGCGACGACATCGCTCGCCCGCGAATATTGGATCCCCGACCTGTTCTTCGGCGCGTCCGCCGACTTCGGTGCGCCGGACGAGTACTTGAGCAACCGCAATCTGGTCTGGCAGTACGGCGTGACGTTTCCGCTGCCCGTGTTCTTCTGGCAGCATAGCGCGGGCGAGATCGCGCAGGCCCGCCACCATGAGCGGGAGCTCGATGCCTCGTATCGCGACCTGCGCGCCTCGGTGGATCAGGACGTGCGCGCCGCCTACGCCACGGCATCAACCGCGCTGCAACAGCTGTTGTATCTGCGAGACCAGGTGCTTCCCGCGGCGCATGAGGCGTTTCGCATCGCGTCGGTGAGCTACGGGTTGGGCGGGTCGTCAGCGCTCGACGTCCTCGACGCCCGCCGTACGCTCGTCGCCGCGGAGAGCCAGTATACCGACGCGCTGTCCGGCCCCGCTCTCCCAGTTTCCGACCGGAGCTCCGCATGACCGATAGAGCCGACCGACGCGCGTTTGGGTCCGATCCGGCCGCGGGACCATCCACTCACCGAGCGAGAGCCGTGCGCACCACATCGACGGCCGCGTCCCGGCCCGTATTCGCGATCCTGCTCCTGGCCATCGCCGGCGCCTGCTCGCCGAACGCCGCGCCGCGCGGCACCGACGCCACGACCGCGGGACGGGCGGGGGGAGCGACGCCGGCAGCGCGTACGTCGGCGTTCGTGCTCACCGAAGAGCAGCGCGCCCGGATCCATACCGAGCCGGTGACCCAGACCCGATTCCAGCCGACCGTGACCACGTCGGGCACGGTGGCATTTAATGGGGATCGCTCGACCGCGGTGATCTCACAGATCTCGGGGCCGGTCTCGCGGATTCTCGTCAATACCGGCACGCATGTCGTGCCCGGCACGGCGCTGGCTCTCGTGTCATCGCCCGACTTCGCGCAGGCGGTGGCCGCCTACCAGAAAGCGCAGACGGCGCTCCGCAACACCGCGCGAATCGCGACGCTCGACGAGCAGCTCTTCAAGAACGATGCGATCGCGCGCAGTGATCTCGACCAGGCGCGCTCCGATTCGGCATCCGCCGCGGCGGACCGCGAAGCCGCGATCCAGCAGATGGTTGCCCTCGGAGTGGACTCGATCACGATCGAGGCCATCCGCCAGGGGAATCCCGTACCGACAGTGCCCGGCGTGATCCGCGCGCCGATCGAAGGGATCATCGTCGAGAAGCTCATCAACCCCGGCGAGGTGCTGACGGGCGGCACGACGCAGTGCTTCACCATCGCGGATCTCTCGACCGTGTGGGTGATGGCCAATGTCTTCGAATCGGACCTGGCCGCGGTCGCAAAGGGCGAGCCCGCCCGGATCACGACGGACGCTGCCCCGGACACGCTTGTCGGCCGCGTTGACTACGTGGCTGCCCTCGTGGACACGGCCAGCCGTGCCACCGCCGTGCGCATCCTGGTGGACAACCGGCACACGCTGCTCAAGCGCGACATGTACGTTCGCGTCGCCATTCAGTCGAGTGTGGCGAGAACAGGAGTACTGGTGCCGGTGGCGTCGGTCCTCCGCGATGATCAGAACCTGCCCTTTGTCTTCCTGGCGGAGCCGGACGGCGGGTTCGACCGCCGCGCCATCACACTCGGGCTGCGCGTCGGTGACCGCTACGAAGTGGTGAGCGGGTTGACGGGTGGCGAGCACATTGTATCCGAGGGGAGCCTGTTCCTGCAATTCGCGGAGAGTCAGTGACCGAGCCGCCGGTGCCGCCCGCGCACAGCACGGGCGGATCCGACCCGATTATCACACCGGGTCCACCCGCCACGCGGTTTGAGACCCCGGGCCCGACCCATGGCGCCGGGTCGGTGTCGATGATCAACCAGCTCGTACGAGCCGCCCTCCAGGAGCCGCTCCTCGTGGGCTTGGCGGTGGTCGCTCTCGTCGGCGTCGGCATCTGGTCGTTCACCCGGCTGCCCGTCGATGCGTACCCGGATCTTTCGCCGCCCATGGTCGAGGTCATCACGCAGTGGCCCGGCCGCGCCTCGGAAGAGGTCGAGCGATTGATCACGGTGCCGGTCGAAGTGGCCATGAACGGCATTCCGAACCTGCGCGTGGTCCGCTCGATCTCGCTCTATGGATTGTCCGACGTCATCATGACGTTCGACGACGGCACCGATCCGTATTTCGCGCGCGCGCAAGCGTTCGAGCGATTCGCCGACGTCACGCTGCCGACCGGTGTCACGCCGTCCATGGCGCCGCTGTCGTCGCCTTCCGGCCTCGTCTATCGCTACGTCCTGCAGAGCGGCGACCGCAGTCCGATGGATCTCAAGACCATCGACGACTGGGACATCGCCAAGGTGTATCGCGCGGTCCCCGGTGTTGCCGACCTGTCGCCGCTTGGCGGCCCAACGATGCAGTACCAGGTCTTGATCGATCCCACGAAGCTCGCGGGCGCGGGCCTCACCGTCGGCCAGGTCTCGACGTCGCTCGGCGCGAACAACGACAATGCGGGCGGCGGATTCTATTCCGAAGGGGGCCAGTTCTACTACGTGCGTGGCCTCGGACGCGTCGTGACCCCGCAGGACATCGGCAACATCGTCCTGGCCGTCAAGGATGGCACGCCCGTCCTCGTCAAGGACGTGGCGCAGGTGGTCATCGGCTATGCGCCGCGACTCGGACAGTTCGGGTACGACAGCGCCGACGACGCCGTCGAGGGCGTGATCCTCATGCGCACCGGCGAGCAGGCACAGACGGTCTTGAAGCGGGTCGAAGCGGCGACGGCGGAGCTCAACCAGCACATCCTCCCCAAGGATGTGCACATCGAGGCGTTCTACGACCGCAGTGACTTGATCCACCTCACAACGCGCATCGTCGAGGACAATCTGCTGCGCGGCATTGTGCTCGTCGTCGTCGTGCTCGTGTTCTTCCTGTACGACCTGCGATCGGGACTCATCGTGGCCACGGCGATCCCGCTTTCGCTCCTCTTCGCATTCATCTGCCTCGACCTGCGGCACATCCCGGCGAATCTGCTGTCGATTGGCGCCATCGACTTCGGTATTCTCGTCGATGCCGCCGTCGTCATGGTGGAGAACATTCACCGACAGCTCGCACTTCGACACGGCACATCGTATTCGGTACGGGACGTTGTCGCGGGCGCGGCCGCCGAGGTGGACCGCCCCATCGTGTACGCGGTCGCGGTCATTGTCACGGGGTTTCTGCCGATCTACGTGCTGTCCGGCCCATCGGGACGTCTCTTCAAGCCGATGGCCGACACGACCATCTACGCGTTGGTCGGCGGCCTGATCATCACGCTCACGCTGATTCCCCTCTTGTGCGTGATTGTGCTCCGGCGTGGTGTACGAGAGCGTCGCAATCCGGTATTCGAATGGCTGCGCGGTCACTACGGCTGGATGCTGCTCCGCTGTCTCGACCGGCCCTGGCTGACTGTCGGCGCATCCGTCGCAATCCTGGCGGTGACCATTCCGTTGTGGATCAGCCTCGGCGCCGAGTTCATGCCAAAGCTGGACGAGGGTGCGCTGTGGGTCCGCGCGACGATGCCGTATACGATCTCGTTCGACGAGTCCGCCCGGATCGTCCCGCAAATCCGAACGATTCTCCACTCGTTTCCAGAAGTGACCATCGTCGCGGACGAACACGGCCGCCCCGACGACGGCACCGACCCGACGGGGTTTTTCAACGCGGAGTTCTATGTCGGTCTCAAGCCATACGGCGAGTGGCGCGGTCCATACCGTACGAAGCCGCAGCTGATCGAGGCAATCAACAAGAAATTGCTTGCTTTCCCTGGGATCTCATTCAACTACACCCAGCCCGCCGAAGACGCGGTGGATGAAGCCGAGACGGGCCTCAAGAGCTCCCTCGACGTCAAGGTGTTCGGCGGCGACCTGACTGTGCTCCAGGAGCAGGGCAAGACCATTCGGCACGTCATGGAGTCCGTCCCGGGCATCACGCAGTTGACGCTGGTGCAGGAGCTCGGTCAACCCGCGCTGACGGTTGCGATCGACCGGCAGAAGATCTCGCGATACGGCATCAACGTGGCGGATGTGAACGGCCTCATCGAGGCCGCGGTCGGCGGCGCCCCGGCGACGCAGGTTGTCCAGGGCGAAAAGCTGTTCGACCTGATCGTCCGGCTGCAACCGCAGTATCGGGAAACCCCGGACGCCATCGGCAATATTCTGGTCGCGACGCCGGCCGGCCAACAGATCCCGTTACGCGAGTTGGCGACGATCGCCGTCTCAAACGGCGCGTCGTTCATCTACCGCCAGGACAACGCGCGCTACATCGGGATTCAGTATTCGGTCGAGGGGCGTGACCTCGCGTCCGCGGTACAGGACGCGCAGCGTGCCGTCACGCGACAGGTTCACTTGCCGCCAGGCTATCGCATTGTGTGGGGCGGCGAGTATCAGGAATACACGTCGTCCCGGACACAGCTCCAGATCGTCCTGCCGATCACGCTCCTGCTCATGGTGGCAGTGCTGTTTGCGCTCTATCACAATTTCAAGTTCCCGCTCATCACGCTGCTCGGCGTCGTCCTGTCCGGACCGATCGGCGGCATCGTCGCACTTGCGATCACGCACACCCCGGTCTCCGTCTCCTCCGGCATCGGATTCCTGGCGCTGTTCGGCGTCTCGGTGCAGACGGCAGTTGTCTATATCTCGTATGCGAACGAGCTCCGATTGTCGGGGCAGCCCATCGCGCAGGCGGCGCGCGAGGCGGCGATGCTGCGCCTGCGGCCCATCATGATGACGGCGCTCGTGGCGGCGTTGGGACTGCTGCCCGCCGCCCTTGCGACCGGCGTCGGCACCGACTCCCAGCGTCCGTTCGCGCTCGTGATTGTCGGCGGCCTTTTCTCCCGGCTGCTGATCAGCATCTTCCTGATGCCCGTGCTCTACGAGATGGTGGCCCGCGAGGGCGACCATCTTGCGGTGTGATCGTGACTTGGCCGCCGCCGCAGGCGTCCGTCGCATAGCCAGCGTCCGCGGCCCGCGCCCGCGGCCCGCGTGCGCACGACCCCGCTGGTGTCACCCCGACGCAATAGCTAGGCTTAGGAGATGGCGACTGATATGCATGCGACGACCGCTACCCCACGCGACCGCGCAGAGCGCGAGTCGGTACAAGGGCTGCAACGACAGGGGCTCGATCCACGGGGCTCCATACACTGGAACCTGCTCGCCCCGAGCCTGGTCGAGAGTGCCATCCGGCGCGGCGAAGGACACCTGACCAGTGGCGGGCCCTTCGCGGCCATCACGACGCCGCATACCGGCCGGTCCCCCAAGGACAAGTTTCTGGTTCGCGCCGGCGCCGCGGCGGCGGATGTCGAGTGGGGTGCCGTCAACCAGCCGCTCGACGTCGCGCGGTTTGACGTACTGCTCCATGACGTGCAGACCTATCTGAGCGCGGCGCCCGATCTGTTCGTACAGGATCTGTACACGGGCGCCGATCCGGCGCACCGGCTCCGCGTCCGGTACGTCACGCCCAACGCGTGGCACGCGCTGTTCGTCCGCAACATGTTCATCCGGCCGCCCGCCAGCGATCTGCCCGGGTTCGAAGAGAACTTCACGGTGTTGCACGCGCCGGAGTTTCAGGCCGAGCCGGCGCGCCACGGCACCCGCACGTCGACGTTTATCGTCGTGCACCTCGAACGGCGCATGATCCTCATCGGCGGCACGCGCTACGCCGGCGAGCTCAAGAAGTCGATGTTCACGGTAATGAACTATCTGCTCCCCAAGGCGAGCGTGCTGTCGATGCACTGCTCGGCCAACGTCGGACCGACCGGCGATACCGCGCTATTCTTCGGGCTCTCCGGAACCGGGAAGACCACGCTGTCTGCCGATCCCGATCGCGCACTGGTGGGCGATGATGAACACGGATGGTCGGACGAGGGCGTATTCAATTTCGAGGGCGGCTGCTACGCCAAGGTCATCAACCTCTCCCCCGACGGCGAGCCCGACATCTACCGCACGACGCAGATGTTCGGCACGGTCCTCGAGAACGTCGTGCTGGACCCGACCACCCACGTCGTGGATTTCACGAGCCAGGCGATCACGGAGAACACGCGCGCGTCCTATCCGCTCGAGTATATCGAGAATCATGTTCCGAACGGCCGAGCGGGTCACCCGAGCAACATCATCTTTCTGACCGCCGATGCGTTCGGCGTGCTGCCGCCGATCGCCCGTCTCACGCCAGAACAGGCGATGTATTACTTCCTGTCCGGATACACGGCCAAGGTCGCGGGCACGGAGCGCGGTGTCACCGAGCCGCAGGCCACCTTCAGTGCCTGTTTTGGCGCGGTGTTCCTCGTGTGGCCCCCGGCGAAGTACGCGGCGATGCTCGGCGAGCGCCTGAGCAAACACGGCTCCCGCGTGTGGCTGATCAACACCGGATGGACCGGCGGAGCGTATGGCGTGGGCAAGCGCATGTCGCTCGCGCACACGCGCGCCGTCGTCCGCGCCGCCTTGTCCGGGCAGCTGGATCACGTACCGTCCTCCGCCGATCCGATTTTCGGTTTGGCGGTCCCGGCCGCCGTGCCTGACGTGCCGGCGAGCGTGCTTCGCCCGCGCGAGTCCTGGAGCGACCCGGCCGCTTATGACGTGCAGGCGCGCAAGCTCGCCGCGATGTTTCGGTCGAATTTCGAGAAGTTCGCAGGCGCCGTGGACGGACGCCTTCACCAGGCCGGACCCCGAGGGTAACCGATGCGAATCCCGATGGCAGGATGGGTGGTATGCGCGGCCGCCGCGCCGCTGCTGGCCGCGTCTGACTACCCGCACTACCCGTCGGCGCGCGCGCCGGCAGCGGACGCAGTGCACGCGGCGTCCATTGCCGGACCCGGGGATACGAAAGTCAATCAGTTCGTCTCGTATAACGCCGCGGCCAAGACCGTGGCCATCAGTATCACCGCCGCGTTGAACAGCGCGCAGGGTGGATTCAACTTCAACGGGGGCTCGAGCGGCGACCAGGCGATCACGGTGCCGCTGGGCTGGAAGATTCACATCGACGTCCGCAACGTCGATGCCATCCCGCACTCGGCGATTCTCATCACCGATCAAACGCCGATTCCCGCGGCGCCCAGCACGCCCGCGTTTCCGCGCGCGTATTCGGACCACCTGACGGATGGGCTGCCGGCACAGACCGGGCATGACTCGATGGACTTCACGGCGGCCCCCGCCGGCAACTACCTGATCGCGTGCGGCGTACCCGGTCATGCGCCGAGCGGCATGTACATCAAGTTCGTGGTCTCGGCCACGGCCAAGGCGCCGACCAACACCGGCACGATCGCGACCGGTACGTAGGCGTCGGGCACCAGACCTTTCCGCCTGGCATCGGCCGCCGCCGGGCCGACGCCATCATGCGGGGGCCAGCCGACCTCGCCCTGCCCACCACCCGGCGCCCGACCGCCGCCCCATGCACTTCGAGATCATCCGCGATCCGTTGTGGAACAACATTCGGGTGGACGACGCCGCGATGCGCCTCGTGGACACCGGGGTCGTGCAGCGGCTCCGCTATGTCAGGCAGCTCGGACTCGCGTACCTCGTCTACCCCGGCGCCACGCACTCCCGATTCGAGCATGCGCTCGGAACCTATCACCTGGCCCGACGCACGCTTGCCCTCCTCGAAGAACGGGAAGGACGCGCCTTCGACGCCAACGAAAGCGCGATCGTCTGCGCCGCGGCGCTGCTCCACGATGTCGGCCACTACCCGTTCTCGCATGCGCTCGAGGAGATTGGCGTCACGCATCACGAAGACCTCGCGCGTCCACTCGTCACGGGCGGCGAAGTCGGAGCACTTCTGGCGGCCGACCTGGGCGCGGACGCGCCGGCGCGTGTCTTTGATCTGATCCGCGGCCGCAGCGCGAGCCCCCTGCAGGGGCTGATCTCCGGATCGCTCGACCTCGACAAGATCGAATATCTCAAGCGCGACGCGCACATGTGCGGCGTCCCCTATGGGGAGATCGATGTCGATCGGTTGACACATTCCCTGGTGCTCGTCGCCGACCCGGACTCGGGACGACGCACGGTGGGCGTCGTCGAAAAGGGGATGGCCGCGCTCGAATCGCTGTTGTTCGCGAAGTACCAGATGTACCGCAACGTGTACTGGCACCACGCGGTCCGCAGCGCCACGGCGATGTACAAGCGCCTGGTTGGGGACGCGCTCGCGGCAGGTGTCGTACTGCGCGATGCGATCGTTGGCTACACGGATGAGGGACTCCTCTCGCATCTCGGCCGTACCGGTCCGACACCACTGCTCGATGCGCTGCTCGCGCGGCGCCTCTACAAACGCGCGCTCGAATGTCCGGCCGCCGAGCTGGCTGACGGCGCAGCGGAATGGATCGCGACCGACCCGGCCCTCGTCGTGTTGGTCGAGGACTATCTCGCCAAGCGCGTGGGACTCGCGCCCGGCGAATTGCTGCTCGACTATCCGGCCAAGACGCAGATGCTGGGCTTGGACATTCCGGTGCAGCGACGCTCGGGGAGCATTGAGCGACTGACGCCGGCGACGCTGATCGGGTCGATCAACCTGCCATCGCTGTCCGACGAGCTGTATCGGTCCGCGCGGTGGCTGCGCGTGTTCGTGGCCCGCCGCACGACCGTGCCGACGGCCGAGATCATGGCGCTCGTGTCACGGTCAGCTGCCGAGGTTCAGACCGCCGTCGCGGTCGCTGGCTAGTTCCACCCTTCGCGGGCCCGTAGTGCCCTGATGTGGGCGACGTGGTGCCGCCCATGCCACCCGTACAGGGCGAGTGCCTCGTCGAGCGTGAAGCGCCGCTTGTGCTCGGGGTGCTGGTACCCGCGACCAAAATCGTCGCCCTCCATGGCTCGAAGAATCGCCACCCACCGCTCGTGCACGTTCTCCATGAGCTCGAGCGACACATCGATGGGTACGACGCGCACGTCGTCGAGGTTCGCCCATTTCGCCTCGTCGTACGCCATGATTACCGGAAAGTCTTCGGTGAGCGCCTGCTTGAATCGGATGTAGGCGTTGAGGTGGCTGTCGGGCACATGGTGCACGACTTGCCGGACGGTCCATCCGCCGGGTCGGTACGGCGTCGCCAGTTGCGCGTCGGAAAGCCCGCGGACCGCGTCGCGGAGCGCGGCGGGCGCGGCGGCGATCTGGTCGATCAAGTCCCGGCGGCGGTCGGGCGTGCCGGCGGCAGTCAGATCAGCTTTGCCGATTGGAAAGCGAAGGTCATCCATGGTGATGGCGGAGCAGAAGGTGAGGTGATCCGGCACAAGCGGCGCGGGCGCCCCGAGGCGACATCACGCTGCAGCCGCCAGCGCAAGGATCGTCGCATCGTCGAGGCGATGTCCGCCCACAAATCCCAGTGTGCGAAATGGCATGCCGGCGGCGCGCAGTCGCGCCTCCTGCTGCGCGACCCGATCGGGGGTGGCGTAGACGTCCCGGGAGCCAACGACGAGCGAGAGCGCAGACGCTCGGATCGGCGATCCGTCGGCGAGTGCGACGTCATCCGGAATCGCACCGCCCCAGCAGACGAGCCGGTGGGCCCGCGTGCGGCCGCGGTCCAGCCAGCGGCATACCGTCGCCACCCCCTGGGAAAAACCGAGCACCGTCACCCGAGGGGCGGCGTCGAGTGCCACGCCCGCCATGACGACGTCATACAGGGTATCGAGATAGGATACCTGATCCGCGATCTCGTGATCCCGGTCCTCGCGCGTCATCCACGTCGCGCCGACGGAACTGGCGACGTGTGATCCGCCGCGCGTACCGTCGAGGTAGAATCGCGAGAGAGCCTCCGGAGCGATGATCGTCCGCGACGCGTCGGCCACCGGCTCGAAATTGGCGAGGAACCCCTGCGCGAGCTCGCCGTATCCATGGCACACGATCCAGACCTCGCGGGTGGCCGGACCGGCATCGCCAAGCGTGAAGTACCGCGCGCTGCGCGGTACGGTGAGATGATGCTCCTGCGTCAGAACTCTCGCTTCTTCATTTCGTTATGAAACTTCTTGAGCTGCTCGACGTCAACAGGGTCGGGCGCCAGCGTGCTGTCGTATTTCGGCGTCACCGCGGGCTTCTTTACGCTCGCGGCGGCGTTCTTCCTGGCCAGTGCCAGCAGCTTCTTGTCGTCCATGCCCTCATCCCTCACGCGGTGGAGAGTCGGCGGCCGTGCCTGTCGGAATATATCGTCGGCCGTCGCCTCCAGGTATTCGAGGGGTCGCCTACCGGGCACGTCCGCCGCTGGAGGGGTTGCCAACCGCCCTCTGCTCGGCGCGCGGCAACGGGGGCGCCAGCCGGGGCACGCCGACGGATCGAGCTTTCCGGTGGCGCCCGCTGGCGGCGCGGCGCCCCCGACGTACTCTTCTTTGGCCGTCTACGGAGCGTTGATTTTGTCTACTCTCTACTTTCTGTAGTTCTACTTTCTCACGCGGCGTCAGCCGCGTGCCGGAGAGCTGCATTCGTGCGCCGACTCGTTGCGCTGGTGTTCGGGACGTCCCTGGTGCTCGTGGCATGTCACAAGACAACCGCACCGAGCATTAGCCGATACGCGGGAAACTGGGCGACGATGACGTTCACCTCCGAGTCGGGCTGCGGCGGCTTCTGCGGCGGCTTCAATCGCGTGCCGGTGCTCAACGATGGCAGCTTCCAGCCGGGCGGCAACGACTCGCTGTACAATGTCGTCGGTGTGATCGACAGCACAGGTCAGATCGGTGGCTCGGTGATCTGGGACAACCCGCCCATTTACACGCGAGACAGTCTGGTGGGGTCCTGTGCATCGATCGACAGCTGCGCGGGATCGGTGGTCGGCGGGCTCCCGATGAGCGGCGCGGCGGTGACGTTTACGATGGCGCGCAACGTTCCCTGACCGCCCGCGCGTTGGCGGGAACGCGATCGCGGGTCCCACGGAATTGCCCCC
>Ga0302324_100012458_pt1 | contig 17339 bp, 15 predicted proteins | sample Palsa_T0_1_FD_201949 | JGI IMG/M metagenome (GOLD analysis project Ga0302324, IMG submission 201949) | Peat permafrost microbial communities from Stordalen Mire near Abisko, Sweden - Palsa_T0_1 | ecosystem: Environmental > Terrestrial > Soil > Palsa > Peat permafrost | place: Sweden: Abisko...
GCTTTTAACTCGTCCGATCCATCGGCCACGGAGATTGCCAGACCCGCGCGCTGCGCGAGCGGTATATCCGGCAAATCGTCACCCATATAGGCCACTTCTTCCGCGGTGACGCCGGCCTTCTCGACGCATTCCTCGAACGCCTGTGTCTTTTGCGCTTGCCCCAGATAGACAAAAGTAACCTTGAGCTCCTCGGCACGCTTGGCGACCGCGGGCGAGCGCCGCCCCGTAATGAAACCCGTCTGGATGCCCATGGTATTTGCCAGCGAAAGGCCCTGTCCGTCCTTCGCGTTGAAGATTTTCATCTCCGAGACGCTGGGGGCACCCGACCCGTCGGCGACGGTACTGGAGATCAGGCAGACGCCGCCATCCGTGAGCGTGCCGTCCACGTCCATCAGGAACAGCTTGATTTTTCGGGCGCGGGCGAGAACCGCTGGCGAAGCGAGATCGGCGAGTGGGATGTCAGGCATTCGCTCATGTTAGCGCGCCCGGGCAGCTCGATTTCATCACTTCGGCGCTAAGCAATGGCGACCGCGGGCGGTCAAACGACTCGGGATGGTCAGGCTGGAAGCTCTGTTCCATGGCGGGAAGGCCGCATGCAGGGTCAGCGTGAATGGATCGGTGATTGCCTTATCTCACGCCGGGAACTAGTAACGGGCGCGCGCTGTTATTAAAGATGAACAGTGATCGATCTTAGGAGAAATGCGATGGCGAATAGCAAAGATGTCGTGGTCACCGGTGTATCCACCGGAATTGGCTGGGGAACCACGAAGGTGCTTATTGCAAAGGGATTTCGCGTGTTCGGCTCTGTCCGCAAACAGGCTGACGCCGATCGCCTGCAAAAGGAGTTCGGTAGCGCCTTCGTGCCTCTCCTGATGGACATTACGGATGCCGACGCTGTACAGCAAGCTGCGCTGAAGGTCAGCTCGATGGTCGGCGACAGGAATCTGGTCGGCCTGGTGAATAATGCAGGAATTGTGGTGAGCGGGCCGCTGCTTTACCTGAGGCCCAGCGAATACAGGCGGCAGCTGGATGTCAATATGATTGCCCCGATGGTCGTCATCCAGGCCTTCGCTCCCCTTTTGGGAACCGACAGCAACAGGCAAGGTCCCGCCGGCCGCATCGTGAACATCAGCTCCAGCGGCGCAAAGGTTGCGATCCCGCTTCTCGGTGCTTACAGCGCCTCCAAATTTGGACTCGAAGGCATGTCGGACGCGCTACGGCGGGAGCTGATGTTATTCGGCATCGACGTCGTGATCATCGAGCCGGGCACGGTGAACACGGCGATGTACGATAAGGGCGAAAAAGAAGATCTGAGCGAGTTCAAACCGACCGCGTATTGGGAAGCGGTGCAGAAATTCCAGAAGTTCATCGTCACCGAAGCACGTACCAACGGCTTATCCCCGGAGCGTCTCGGCGAAGCCGTCCACGTGGCGCTCAGCATGGCGAAACCGAAGGCCCGCTACGCGGTCATTCCGCAACGGTTCAAGAACTGGATTCTGCCCAGGCTTCTTCCCGTGAGGATGGTCGACGCCCAGCTCGCGAAGATGCTCGGACTCACAAAGCCCAGCCAGCCTGGAACAGCGTGTCTGACATCTCATGACGAAGGGAAGCCCCGCATCGTGGGTGCATGAACCTGCCGCGATCGGTCTGCTCGATCAGCCTGTCAGGTTCCTAGTCGCAAGCCCGGGAACCGCCAGGCTCCGGCCCCCTCGCCCGGCGCTAACAACCGCATTGATGCCCGGCCCTTTAAGCCCCTGCCCGGCCTCATCATTTCGCCGCCCTCCGTTGCAAATCCGCGCCCCGTCCGCACACCCGCAATCCTTGCAGATTCGAGACGGCTGCGGTTGATCCATGACCAGATCATGCGGTGGCCGGGTCTGGCAAGCCGTTACCCGTCCGCAGGCTTGTCGAAAAGGACTGGATTTGTCAATTCGGATCCACAAGGCCGGAGCTCTCTCGGGACTTGTTGAAAACGGTACGGGAAGGGGTGTATTCTTCACTAAGCTGGCAGTCTCCAGCTAGAGGTTGCCGTGAATAAAACTCACGCCGAACAGGATCGGGGTTGGGCACGATTGCCTGAAGTGTCGTCCGAGACCATCAGCCAGAATCACGCGCCGGAACAGACCCATCCATGACGGCTCCGTCCAACGCAGCAAGCGCCCATGGTGCGCAAATGGCGAAGTATTTCAAGCTGAACCAGCCGCCCCATGTTGCCATCGATTCCGCGGTTTCCATCGTCCGCCCGCAACTGGCGATTACCCGGCTGATTGCCCGCAGCGGCATCCCGGAGCGAACCGCGTCCATTCCCGCGGAAAAAGCCTACGTTGTTTCGGTTCATCTGAATCATGCGAACTCCGGCGAATGGGAACTCTGGACCGACGAAAAGTACACAAAAACGGGGGCATGGCCTGTGGGCGGAGTCGCCATGTGCGACCTCGAGTCGAATTCGAGCATTCGAAACCCGGGCCCCATCGACTGGGTCCATTTCCATGTTCCCCGGGCAACCCTCGATTCCCTTACAGACGATGCCGGAATGCGTCAGGTCAAACGCCTCCACTGTGTTTATGGAACTCCCGACCCCGTTCTCCACCACCTGACGCAATCGATTCTGCCATGCCTGAACAGGCCGGAGATGTTCTCTCAGTTGTTCATAGATTCTTTCACCATGACGGTTTGTTCGCACCTTGTGGGGCGGTATGGTCAGCTTCACGAACCTACCCAGCAACTCAAAGGCGGTCTGGCCCCGTGGCAAATGCGGCGCGCGGTGGAGTTGCTCCAGGAGCATCTGGACGGCGAGTTAAAGCTGGAAACGATGCCACGAACGCGTAAGAATCACCCGCCCAGCCTGAAGGCCAAAGTTGCTGTGGAGGCCATCAAGGCGCATAAGACGGCCGCCCAGATCGCGCAGGTCTTCGGCGTCCACCCGACGCAGGTCGGTGGATGGAAGAAGCAGGCGCTGGCCGGCCTGCCGGACATCTTCGGCAACGGTCGCGAACAAGTGCGCCAGCAGACCGACGTCGAAAGGGACGAGCTCTACAAACAGATCGGCCAACTCAAAGTGGAGTTGGACTTTTTAAAAAAAAGAGCTGGCCTTATCGATTGAGGACCGTCGCCTATGGATCGATCCCAAACACTCGCGCTTGACCATCGAACAGCAGTGCGAACTGCTGGGTCTGCCACGCTCAACCTACTACTACCAGCCGCGACCGGAGAGCGCCGAGAACCTGCGGCTGATGCGGCGACTCGACGAGATGTATCTGGAATGGCCTTTCTACGGCAGTCGCCGGATGGCGGTCACACTGGGGGTGAACCGCAAGCGCGCTCAGCGGCTCATGGGTATTCTGGGAATCGAAGCTCTTTATCCGAAACCAAACTTGAGCCGGCCGGTGCCAGGTCACGAGATCTACCCGTACCTGCTGCGCGGCCTGTCGATCGAGCGGCCCAATCACGTCTGGAACCGGCACTGCTCAGTCCGGCAGCGAGTCTCTTCACACGATCGTGAAGCTGGGAAAAAGTGAGGGTCGATTGGCCTAAAGAGAGAGCCGGAAATCCGCTCGGAAAACGGTTATATCGATATCCTCAGAGAATCGCGAGATCAATCCGAAGGCTTTCGACAGTGATGTTCCGCCCTTGAACAGGAGGCGCGGACCATGGGGAGGCAGCCCATGAAAGAGCGCGTCCAGGACCCAGCATACCCAGAAGTCTTTCTCGACGTTTTGTTCCGTAGTACCAAGCCGCGCGGCGGTAGTGAGCCACAAATCTCTGCGATCCATGGCAGACGCCGATATGATTTCGAGAAAGTTGTCGTTCATGATCTTTGAGCAGGAATTTTAGATGCGCCGTTCGACGGGTGGCGCTCGGCAGTCGCGTTCCTGACAAGATCCTGCATCCATGTCGGCAGTGTGTGGATGCCTGCGGCAAGATCCTGGCGGATCGCGGTTCCGTGCGCCGGATCGGAAATGATGGACTGAAGCCGCTTCAGAATTCTGGTCTGGTCGCTGGGCAATAGATCTCGCAGCCAGTGTATGGCCTGGACGACGCGCATGGCAGGGCTGCCGGCCCAATACAAGCGGCTGGGCGCGGTGAGTTTGAAAGTGATCGTGAGGTTGCCGAGTTTGATGGGACGAATGCGGGCATCCGTATGAACGACGACATGGGCTGGAACGGCGTCGCTAAGGCCGAGCTGGTTTGCTGCGGTTATACCGTCCACCAGAATTCGAGCCTGGTCGCGCCGTGCGACGGCGTCGATGATCGCTGAGTAATCGGGGGTCGTGGCTTTTCCGGTAAGGCGGTTCACTGTGGGCACGTCATAGAGTCCGCGATCGATACGCCGAATGTCGTGGGACTGTGTGAGTCTTTGGAGGGCCTTGTCGACCCCGGCGCGGGCGCCAAGGTTGAGGAAGTCCACCGGTGTCCACGCGAGGAATGGCTTTCGAGCGCGCATTCGGTCGAGGATCTGGGCCTTCAAATCCAGCGCCGGGCCGCGATGCGCCTTGATCTGTCCGAGTTTTGCATACATATTGAGGACAATATCTGTCCAAACAATGTTAACACCTTTCGGACAGATCTGCCCCGGGAGAACAATTGGCACCATCCGGGGGGACGCTCGGACTTGGACTCAACGAACGGGATCGGACCCGACTGCCCAACCAAGGCACCTGCGTCGGCTGGCGCCCTGCGACCCGAAACGCACCGAGATTCCAGAGGATGGATTTTGCCTTCGCTATACCCTCCATTTACCCTCCATTAAGGTAGGCTCGGAAACGAACTATCGTTTTATTGGCGTTCTTCATGCCCCTGAATCAACGCCGTGCGCGGTTATATCGTTAAAAACAAACGATTGCCCAATTTCCCAAGCTGGACGTCGCGGGTTCGAACCCCGTCTCCCGCTCCAGAATCAATAACTTAGAAGCCTTCGAAAATCCTGCACTACATTCCACTACATTAAGCATTCAGTTCACCAGCACCGACTCTTCGAGCTGCCGTGCGGCTTCGGCCCGTGCCTCCGTCGTCGTCTTTGTGTAGACATCCATTGCAACACCGAGCCCATGACCCCGCTGGTCAGCCTGGACCTTCGGATCGATGCCCGCTTCGTGGCTCAACGTTGCGTGAGTCCGCCGCATGACTTGGAAATCTACCCAATCCAGCCCGTGAGGCTTTAGTTTCGGCTTGATGTGGTCCGCCAGCAGCGTATCCCTCCAAAGAGGCTTTCCGGTTTCACCCGCAAACACGAATGCTTCCGGGTCGCTGGGGACCGCCATCTCCAACCAATGGCGGAGCAGCGCGGCCGTCTTCGGCGGCACAGCGGCCGTACGTGTTGAAGCATCCGTTTTAGGATTATCCAACTCGCCGCGGTAGACCCGCTGCTGAACTCCGATTACAGAGGCACCATTTGAGACGTGCTTTCTCTGAAGTCCGAGGATTTCTCCTGGACGAAAACCACCAAAGATCGCGAGTCCAAGTATCACTTTTTCCCTAAACTCAACAACATCGACGGCAATGGCAACTTGAGCCCCGGTCATCGCTTTTCCTTTCGGCTTCTCCAGGCCCTGCGGCTTGTAAAGAGAGAGCGTTGGATTGACGGTCAGAATGCCTTCCGCAACGGCCAGGCGGAAGATTGCCTTCAGGTGGAACCTGAGGTGCTGGACCACACTGTACGAGAGCCCAGCCTCGAATTTCTGCTGTAGGTACACCTGTAGCGATCGCGGTGTGAACTTCGTCGTAGCTACATTGCCGAGATCCTTGACGATATGACCCGTGATCCGATGTTCCGAGGTACCGGCAGTGCTGGACTTCCATTTGCCCCGCTGGAATGGCAGGAAGACAAGGTTGATGAACTCGGAGAGCAGCGGAGGCCTGATGGTGTCCAGTCCTGCGGATCGCAACCGTTGACGGTCCGCATGAAATCCGCGCACAACTCGGACGCGCGGCTTTTGGTTATTGTGCCGGGGCCCAGCGTCTTGTAGCGGTGGTGCTGGGCGAAAGTCTCACGGCTCGGCAACTCAGGATCGGACGAGGGGGCGTCGCATCCGCCTTGAATGTACTGCCCGAGCACCGACCATTCGGCGCGAGTGAACTGCTGATTTTGCGTCCACTTCCTGCGAATCCCGAGCAGCGCAGCTGTAGGGTTGGCGAGCAGATCAGCTGTTTTCAACCGGTCGTCGAGACGGCTTTCGATGGCGCTCTCCAGCAGCAGCCGATGCTCCTCAAGCTTGAACCGGACTTGGGCACGGGAAACGAAAAGTATGGGGGGTTCAATATTAGGACAGCGATCAGGAGGTCGCGGCGCCCAAACCCGTCCTCACGATTACTGCGATGATCGGCGCATTGATTTTCCCGGCGCTCCTTCTCGGCTGGGGTATTGAGTGTGTGTGGACTCCTTTAAAGCGAGAATACCTTTCACATATCTGGCCAGCGTGAGCGGCGGTTCCGGCCACGCTCGCCTGCTCATTGTCAACTATCCCGGCAAACACAGATTGCTTGCGGATGACAGTGATGCAGTCCCGGCGCCGGTTCCTCCGGATGGTTCGGCGGCAGCCGCAAGCACCTTCGTGCTGACCAGGAGCGCCCAGAGCAGAGGTGCGCAAAGTCTCGAATGGGTCACCCAGGATGTTAGCGGCGGGATAAGAGGGAGCCATTCTCGGCGGGTTAACCGGGTGCCAAGTAGCTATGATTGATGAGCGGACACACAACCGCAACCGCCGCCAGGCTGGCGACCATGGTCTGAGTTTATTCCCTGCCGAAGCCTATCAGCGCACAGGCCGCCCTCCCGCGCCGTCAACAGGAACCGCAGAATTGGAGAATCGGTTGTGTCTTGGCATAAGGTTCGGTCGCAGCGAACACCAGGCGAGGGCCATGGTTGGCGTGTCTTTTGTCGGCATTGCGAATCGGCGAACATCGATGCCTCTGTTGCGGGGTTCTCTATCCGTTCAGAGCATCAGCAGTTGGCGCAGACTGGGATCATAGCGCATCCCATGCCCAACCGCCAAGACAAAATCTATAGAAACTAACTGTAGAGTGCATACCGCGTCCCCGCCCATTGGCCTGCCTACCCATCGGCGCTTTTCAAGACTGAAGTACTCTGGCTCCGTTGGCTCCGCTTAACCCGCCGAAAATGGAACCGTCTTTCGCCGCCCCTAACACCCAGGAAACTGACAACGAAAAACTACACGAGCAGCTCCGGCGGGTGATCTATAACGGGCAGGACCTGTGGAACCTTGCTCGCAAAGCAATCTCCTTTGGCCTCGGAGTGCTGCTTCTCGTACCCTTCGCTGCCCGGCAGGACTGGGGCCAGATCCGGCAGTTACGCGCCGGCCGTTTCGACAGGGACCGAGACGAGTCACCCGCTTCGAGTTCAATCGGCTGAAGGTCTCAGACGGTATAGGTTTTCAGACAACGGATCCGCCAGCCCTGCGAGAGCGTCTGGCAGAGCGAAGAGAGCGCATGGCCGAACGCCAGCCGGATCATCGCATGGTCCGCACTCCCCGCACGGATGAGGAACATCATATTCTCCTTATAGGCCGATCCGGGGACCGGCAAATCCTCTCTCATTCGCCAACTCCTTCCTCAGATCCGCACCCGTGGCGAAACAGCGATTGTCTATGATCCCGCGCTTGAATTCACACCGCAGTTCTACGCTCCCGACAAGGGAGATTTCATCCTGAATCCCGTTGATGCCAGGATGCCTTATTGGACACCAGCCGATGAAGTGCGATACGGTCCCGAAGCTCTGACGGTGGTAAAGTCTCTCTTTCCGGACAGACCTCAGGACGATCCCGACACGACTGGCGCAGCGCGAAGCATCTTCGCGTGGTTGACCTTCCGGGAGCGCCCGACGCCTGCGAAACTCGCAGCGTGGTTGAGTCGCTTCGAGGAGGTCGACCAGCGAATTGCAGGGACGCCGCTGGCAGCGCTCGTATCACCTGACCTCAGCGATCAGCGTGCGCGGGTCCGGTCAATGTTTAGCGGTGCCGCAGCAGCTTTTCGTCTTCTCCCGCCGGAGAGCGAGACTGTGGGCCGGTGGAGCGCCGCCGATTGGGCCCTCGAGCGTGATGGCTGGCTCTTTCTGCCGGGCCGGGCTGAGATCCGCGAGAGTTTGCGCCCGCTCGTTAGTCTGTGGCTGGACTCGCTGCTCGTTCGTCTTGTGAACTCTGCTGAGGGCGGCGCGCGCCCGGTCTGGATCATCCTCGATCGCCTTGAAGGTCTGCAGCGTCTTCCTCAACTTCCAGCTGCTCTGACTGAGGGTCGCAGTGCCAATCTGCGCGTCGTTCTCTGCTCTTCTGGTCACGCCGGGATCGAGGCCAGATATGGTGAAGATGCTGAGACGCTGCTCGGCGGCCCCGTGACTAAGATCTTCCTGCGCGCCGGCGAGCCTCGTTCTGCCAAATGGGTAAGCGAATGCATCGGCAGCATCGAGGTCGAATACTTGAGCCACGCGAAATCCACGGTGGCGCACGATCATTCCGGCAAACGCAAGGTTTATCATCTCGACCGCTGCGTGGAACCGCTGGTGATGGATTCGGTGATCCAAGGGCTGGCCGATCTGACCGGGTACTTCACGTCCGGGAATCTGGTTGTGCCAACACATTTCCCGTGGGTTCCGCAGGAGCGGAAGCAGCGCGGCTTCGTCCCCCGTCCAATCGACAGCTTCATCCCGGTTGTGAAACCGCAGGCGGCGGCTGTTCTCTCAAGTGGCGCGCCGCACGGGGTGGCCGTGCCATCGTCGGAATCAGAAGACCGCGCGCCGCAATAGCGGCTGGAAAAAGGTCAAGTTCAGCGGGCGATTTTCGACTGAGGGGTACCAGTCGTGGTGACGATCTCCAAAGCTTTGAGCGCCGGGCAGGCGCAGGCTTATCACCGGAGCGAATTCGCTTCACCGGAGCAAAGCTATTACACCGAGCGCGATCACGTGCGCGGGGAGTGGCAAGGTAAGCTCACCGCCGAATGGCGACTCACCGGAGAAGTGACAGCGGAGCAGTTTGGGTACCTCTCCAACGGGCAGCGCCCGGAAAGCGGGGAGGAACTGTGACCTACGATCCACGCCGTCTCCAGGGCGTCAGCGTCTACCGCACAGCGGAACGGCAGTATTCGGTCGGAGACCGCGTTCAGTTTACCGCGCCTTACAAGAACGAGCGAATCGCCAACCGGCAACTGGGAACGATCGAGAAGGTCGATGCTTCAGGTGATCTGAGAATCCGGCTCGACTCTGGGCGCGATGTCTATTTCAATCTCCGTCAGCACCCGCATCTCGACTACGGTTATGCCGTGACCAGCCATAGTGGCCAGGGCGCGACAGCAGATCGCGTACTGGTTCACGTGGACAGTGAAAACACCCTCCAGAATCTTATTAACTCCCGTCTGGCATACGTTGCCGTTTCACGCGGCCGCTACGACGCTCAGATCTATACCAACGATGCGAACAAGCTCGGGAGCAGTCTAAGCCGCGAGGTTTCCAAAGAGGCCGCTCTCAACGAGACGGGGGATCATGGCCACCGGCGGTCCGTCAGGTCTTCCTTCCAGGAGGTGGATTCGGCGAAGGCGCCAGAGCACTTACGGACACGGGAATTGACTCATTCCTGGGGATTCAAAATGAGCCGGTGAAGATCCGTGGGCTGCACCCTACGAGGTATGCCGCAAAGGTTGGACAAGTGCTGGCCATCGTTTAGCGTTTGTGACAAAACAACAGTTCCATATATAAATGTTTTGGTGTACCATTGCGGAGATGGTTGACCTCAAACACGTCAAGCGCCGTTTCCGCAGTTTGAAGGTCAGTTTTCGGCGAGCCTGCGTAAGGGCGATTCCTCCGGGGAATAGGTCACCCCAGAATGCGGCGGACCGAGGTGCGACCGATCTGAACGCGGGCGATCTCAGCCTTGCTCATGCCCGTATGTTTGGCGAGCCGGGTGGTCCACAACTCCTGGGCATATCCCAGATCCTTAGGCTTTTGGCAGGCCAAACTGACGACCCACGCCTTATCCTCATCCGTCATGGAAACTGGCCGGCCTCGACCGGGCAAGTCCTGCAATGCGGCTCGTATCCCCCGAAAATAACGCTGCAAAATGTGTACCCGTTGCACGCGTGCCAGCGACTCCGACCGCGACTGGGACAAGCGGTCCAGCAACTGCCGGTCCTCATCGATGAGATTCAGCTTGGCACGAGTGCTGGCAAAAGGCATGGCCCATGACCACCAAGAAGTGGTATGGCAGTATACTCCACCACAGCTAGTATTGCAATATTATTTAGGAATCGATCTACTAGGGCGTAATAGCGATCGGAACCGCCAGAGCCTCGCCGTTTAAGTTCGCGCCGATTGTGGCTAGCGCGTTGGCCGTTTGAGCGTAAGTCGTAACCACGAACGAGGCGGCTGTCGCTCCCGCGGGGACTAACACTGTGGGCGGGACTGAAGCGGCGGACGCGTTCGAACTCGACAAGGCCACTGTCGTCCCTCCGGACGGTGCCGTACCGAACAAGGTCACCGTGCCGGTGAGACTTGTTCCTCCCGTTACCGTAGCGGCCGATACACTCATCGCCGAAAGCAGCGGAACGAGGATATTGCTTGTGCCATTCACGAGCAAAACGGGTGAGGGGGCGGTAACTATGCCGTACGTCGACGACAACACGACGGGCGTGCTCTCCGCGATCTTGCCGATGGTAACGGGGACTGACACCGCCACCGAACCCGCGGGAACGGTGACTGTAGCGGGGGCGCTTATCGCACCCGAATTTGAACTGACCACCGACACCGTCGCTCCTCCTGAGGGCGCCGCCTCGGTCAGGATGGCTTGCGCATTCACTCTTGCGTCAGCGCTCACTTCGCGTTGGTTCAGATAGATGCCAACCAGCGCCATAGGAGAGTTGGCCACCGCGCCGGAATTTATCTCAACTCCGAGGCTCGACTCGGCCACTGCTTCCATGTTGCTTCCCAATACCTGCGAAATGGTGGCCATCTCCGAATCATTCCACCGTGAATCCGGGGCCCCGGTCAGGTACCAGGACGATCCGTTGTCGGCAAGGATCGCTCCATATTTCTTCAGAGCATTAAGAATCACTTGCACCGGGGCGGGAAACGATGTCACATCAAAGCTCGCCTGAAGGCGGAAGCGCTCGCCCATAGGTGGGTATTGGGTTCCGGTGAGACTCGAGGCCTCGTGACGCGCCGGCCATCTGAAGGTATCGAGCGTCTGAGGCGCCGTCATGCGGATAGCATGATTAATCTGCCCCGACATGACCTCGTCGTATTTGACCAGTCCGGGCAGTATGGGTAGGCCCGCCGCGTCCGCGGAGCTCCAGCCGCTGGGGCGCAAAATGTCGGAATTCAGATCAAATATCGCTCCATTATTGGCTGACCAGGTAACTCCGTCCGTGTTCAGCGAGGCCTCCCATAACTCATAGATTTTGCAATTACCTTGATCGAGGACCAGGACGTGATGGTCCGACCCCTGCTCAATTTTAGCATTGGCAGGAATCGGGTAGGGACCCGGGTCTCCTTGACTGTTGGCCACGAAATCGACACTGACCAGCGGCTGGCCCGCCGGGACGATATTGTAGGGGATCCCACCGCCCGTTGAAGAGAAGTCCGCATGCAGTGGAGCGCTTCTGCCAATAGTATTTATATAGGCTGCGGAGTTTGGATCAACCGGCAGATTGTTGATGGGCGTATTCCAAACATTGTTGGCCGGGAACACCGGGCAACCTCCCAAAGCCGGCCCCGCCGGCGTGGCCACGGAAGCGGGAGCGGATGGGACCGAAACGTTTCCAGTTGCGTTGTAGGCCATGACGGTATAGGTATAAGTCGTGGAAGCCGTAAGACCTGCATCCCAATAATATACCCCGGCGGTCGTCCCAACCTGGATGCCGCTCCTGTAGACCTGGTAGCCGACTGCGCCGCTACTGCCGATCCACGAGAGACTGACGGTCGTCGCTGATATGGCTGTAGCGGTCAAATTTGTAGGCGCCAGCGGAGGGTCCCCGGCGACCGTCACAGTCGCATTCGCAGAGGCCGAACCGGCTGTATTCGTGGCCGTGAGCGTATAGGTCGTGGTACTGGCGGGAGATACCGATATCGACGTTTCGCCGGTTACCGTTCCGACGCCATTATTGATCGACAGGGCTGGCGCCGGACTACCCGTAACCGACCAGGACAGCGTCGTTGACTGGCCAGCAGGGATGGATGTCGGCGTGGCCGCGAACGAAGCGATGGCCGGCGCCTGCCCCTGGTTCACCACCGTAATCGTTACAGTTGCGTGAGCCGAGCCGGCACTGTTGACCGCCGTCAGCGTGTACGTCGTAGTGGCCTGCGGCCACACCGATACCGAAGATCCTGTAACCGTCCCTACTCCGGGACTGATCGAGATTGCCGGCGCTGGACTCCCGGTCACAGACCATGACAGTAAAGACGGTTGCCCCGCGACGAGCGAGCTGGGCGTCGCGGAGAAATTCGCAATCACCGGCTCCTGGCGGCCCGAACCGTTGTACGGCGTAATGCTATAGACGCCGCTGCTGTTTTCGAAGTACAACGTGTCGTCTCCGGCCGCCACCACGAATGGCGATCCGGCTATGGCCGCGCTGTTGCGCATTACCGTGTAACTCCCAGGTTGCAAGCCGGCAATCAGATACTGCGCCGCGCCGGCGTGAATACTCGTGAAACCCACGGCCGTCAGCAGCGCGCCCTGCCGGGCGAAGACGGCCACCTTCGGATAGCTGCTGTCCTGGATGTCGACGACAGTGCAATTCCCACCGGTCCCCGTGCACACCGGCTGTGAAATGGCTGGCATCGAGTCACCGGAGTTCGTTGACGGCTTGTGCACTACAGCCATCTCAAAAGAAGTCGCGCTGTTATTACAAGTCGTCCCAGTAGTAGATGGGCAAATGTAATTTCTGTTTGTGGCCCCGGTTACACCATTTGCAATCATGGCAATCGTCTTTGAACCAGCCACCGGAAAAAAGGATGACGCCAGAAAGTTGCCGACCGTAGTGTTTTTGCTGACAACCGTTGCCGCCGAGGCAGTTGCGGTGATGGACTGCGCGCCTCCGGCGGGCGAATCCCAGTACATCATCCAGTCTTGTATCTCTCCACCAGTGGAGAGCGCCACATAATCGTAGGAGACGACATAATCCTGGGTTCCCGGCTTCTTGAGGTGGGCAAGACTGCGCTGTACGTGACTCGCATTGGCGGACGGGGCGTAACTCGGCGTGATGTCCATCAGCATGAACATATAGCTGCTGCTGGACTCTCCCGTCGGATCTGTACCGGCCCATTCTGGAATCGTCGCGTAGGCCCAACTGCTAGCACCCGCGGTCATGCTGCCCGACGAGGTGTTCCAATTATCACCGCCCCCGATTTCAATTAAGATGTCGCTCGCGGCGTTTCCCGTGCAATCAGAATGCGCCGCCCCGTTGGGTGCTGTACCGGCCCCGGTGGCGTCCCCGGACAGCAGATAGTCTTTTCGGTATATATGATAACTGCCCCATAGACCGCAACCAGAGTGATCGTAGTTGTCGTCATTGAATGAGGCCTGCACGTTGACTTGCGTCGCCGTGCTGGTCCAATCGCTTTTGCTGATGGCCCCGGCATAAACCGTATTGGGGTAACAACCGGCTGTCCCGGAAGTGCCCGATGCCGAGGTATTTCCGGAGGCTGGGGTAGTGCCAAATGCCGCCGTGCAGTTTGCATAGTCCGTATCCCGGAACAGAAATTGCGTTGGCAGCGAGGTGTAATTCGTCTGCGCGTAGGTAGGATCAACGAACAAATAAGGGACGAATGATTCCTCAAAAGACTCACCACCGAAATTATCGCTCGTGTATAGCCCGATGTAGTTCATCCAATAATTGGCATACGCAGCGTAGGTCGAGCCATTGTATGCCCATAGCGGCACGGCCAATACATTGGACCAATCCCCCTGGTCATTATCGGGAGGGTACACGTCACCCCACTGATCCATGTAGCTATACGCCGCTGGCCATCCAGGAAGCGCCTGGTACATAACAAAAGGAAGAAAGTTTTGCAAGTAATTGCCGCCGGTGATATCGGGTCCGCCCGATTGTTTCACTGCTGCGGCAACCTCCGACGGCAGAGTTCCAACGTTAAATGACGTATATCGAGATCCCTGATTGCGCGGCGTCCACGCCGACGTAGCATATGCCCAATACCACTTATAATAGAAAGAATATGCCTGCGTCAGTAACACCCGCGCGCGCACGTCGTCATCGGCCAACGCCAGCCCGATAATGATATAACCGGCCAACTTGGAGAGGCCCAGATTGTCTCCATGTGGCCACATATCGTAGAATCCAGGGCCAGATGAGCTAGGATTGAGCGCCACGTAATCGGCCGTGTAATGCGGTTCTTGTCCCGGCGCTATGTTTGGCGCGAACTCCTCATACCGCGAAATAAAAACCAAGCCGCAGTAGTTGGACGAATCAACCCACGTTGACCAGTTGGAATTCGTACAAGAGCTGGTCAGTGGATTTGCGGAATTTTCTACAACACCTATGCCATTGTTTAGATAGGCCGAATCGTTTAAAAGTTTGTCCTTGAAATTTTGAATTTCCGTAATCGACAACTGACTGCGGATCATAGAATACATCTGGAGGATTGCGTTCATGCCAGACACATAATTGACGACCGTGTTGTCTCCGCACTGATCTCCAGCGCAATAAAAGTTGCTGGTTGGAAACGCCGATTGCTCTATATGATCGATTCCCCACCGCGCTATCGCAAGATCGGTACTATTGCCATTGACAAACCACAAGAATCCGGGGACGGCGTAGTCCAACATATAGCAGCAATATGGGTAGTCTGAAGTCTGATCGACATTGGTCGTCTGATAGTCGTTAGAGCCCCAATACGATGCTGACCGATTAACCAGGCCGGCATAGGGAGGGTTGTTCGTATTCGATTTCCCGGTAGGGCCGGTGTTGGCCAGCGAGGTTGTGATCGCTCCCGTTGGTCCATCCAGCCACACCCGCGGATGCGCGGTCAAGTTATACGCCGTAAGCAGTACAGCAGTTCCCCCGCTGGTATATGTGCCGGTGCAGTTCGAGGTTGTGCCAACGGCAAAGCCACCGTAGTACATATAAGTCAACTGAAATGAGGAGCCGGTCGCGCCAGCCGTGATCCAGAAGCCATTAGCGCACGCTTGGCCACCGATGCTGTAAATCCACAGAGCTGTGCCGTTCTGCGGCGCTGTTCCGTTTATCGTGACGACAATGGGCGTGCCGGTCGTCGCGCCTGTGATCGTATAGGTGGTCTGCGCGCCCGGGGCGGGCAAGTACACGGTAGTAGCGGCGAGCGGCGCAACTGACAGCGATACCAGGGAGCACAGCCACATGATGGCGCGAATCCAAGGCTGCCGAGCTAAGAATGGAGGGTGCGGCTTCGAGCTCGGAGAAAGACGAGAGATGATTATCTGCTTCACTCGGAGTTTTGCGAGGAGTGCTCGCCAGTCGATGCGGTCGGTGATCGGCGAGGACGCCAAGTGGTGGAATGTCGGATACATGATCATAGATGCGGGAGTTGATTTACACCACCCGGTCGTGGGGCCGGGCAAACGGCTGCTTGGTTCGGCCTTCCCATATAGTCGATTTGGAACATTAGTGAGAAAATGGAGGCCGATTTTCTCAAGATCGTTGCTACATTTCTTAAAAGTATTGAGGTAATCACCTCTGTAACCACCGCATTCAGCTCGGCGCATTTGTGCGGCAAATCACGGTTCATGTGCTATGACCGTCCTACGTTCGCACACCCGTCCAGTCACAATCCGCCCCAGAGTCTCACGCGAGCCTCCAGAGCCATTGACGGGAGCGTTGAGTTGACCTTTGATAGTCCGCGTGCGCCCGGAATACCGAACGGCTGAGATCCGTTGCGCCTGACCTAGGTGAGACTCGCTCCCTTAGTCATGAACGCACGAAGCCAGCTAAGTTGACCCACCAGCACACTTGTCTGGGTGAAGGTTTCCAATTGTCGTTTGCAGTAATGAGAGAGAACTTGGAGCAAGCGCCTCGCCAACTCTCCCTCTCACTGAAAAATAAGCGCCTTACCCGTATTTGCGGCGGTTCAGATTTACCTTTCTACACAGTAAGCGCGATGCGTAGCGTAATAAATACAACCATTCCTTCACGAACGCCCCGGATCCAAAAGGGGCGGCGTGATGCAGGGCGGTCCGAGCCGAAGGAGAGTCAGGGAAATGAGCGGCTAATGGCCTGTGACGCGTGTCACGGCCATGCTTCGAGGCGCCCCGAAGGATCGACGGCGCAGGTAGTCGTACCGACGTCTCGGAGCTCTGGTGATTCAATGGCGTTCATCGTCTTCCAGGGTCACCATTACGAGTGTCGGGCCAGACCAACCCTCTCGATTTGCGAGTCGCCACACCGCCGTGTCTTGCACACATCGATCCAACCAAAGAGTTCTCCCGCCGCGGAATGAACTTTGGGAGTTCGCACCTCCCAGAGGCCAGATCCAATGCAGATCCTACACCTATTTGCCGGCTCGGTCCAACAATACAACGAGCAGCTATCCAACCCTGATGCTCATCGTCACAGCCGCTGTCCGCAGTGCCAGACCAAGCGCCCACTCCGCGCGCATGGATTCTACACGCGCACACTCATCGACACAGCCTTCGACGGCGTCATTCGCGTGCGCCGCTACTTGTGCAATGCCTGCCAGCGCACCGTCTCTCTACTGCCCGAGTTCATCTTGCCCTACCTGCGGTCGAGCCTGATGGTGATTGCGCTGTTCCTGGTAGCCCATCTGCTGGGTGGGCAAACGCTCGAGGCCGCCGCCCGCTCCGCGCCGCCTCCCATGCCCTACTACCAACGCGGCCAGTTCTGGATTCGACGCTTCCGCGCGCAGGCCGGGGCGCTGTGCGCCGCCTTGGCCGCGCTGACCAGACCCACTCCCGCGTCCGACTTCGTCCACCGCGCTCTGACCATGCTCGAATCCACCGGCTGGATCGCCGCTCATCGATTCCTGTTTGCCGGCGTGCGCTGCCACCTGCTGGGCTGGCCGCGCGGTCTGGCTCCCGACGGCCGCCGCGCCGCATTCTCCTCCGCCGGAGCACCCGCTTGAGTCTCCCCACACATCATTTGCATGGAATCGCGCCGCCTTTCTCCTTACGCTTGGGGTCGGGAGAAAAACCTCGATGGACGTTTCTCCACGCCGCCCGTCAGGCTGCCGCCGAGGTAATCGTGCTCGACCCTTTGTACTCGACTCACGACCAGGACGAAAACGATACGCGCTCGATGGCGGCGCTGTGCCAGAGCCTGCTGCGGCTACGCGATGCGTCCACAGCAGCGCTCATCGTCGTGCATCACGTGCGCAAATCGATCGGGCGCGAAGAGAT
>Ga0302324_100012459_pt1 | contig 17339 bp, 15 predicted proteins | sample Palsa_T0_1_FD_201949 | JGI IMG/M metagenome (GOLD analysis project Ga0302324, IMG submission 201949) | Peat permafrost microbial communities from Stordalen Mire near Abisko, Sweden - Palsa_T0_1 | ecosystem: Environmental > Terrestrial > Soil > Palsa > Peat permafrost | place: Sweden: Abisko...
GCCTGGGATAGCGAGCGAACCATTTGGATGGACGGCCGGCCGCATCCGCCGGACTACGCGCCGCACACCTGGCAGGGATTTTCCACCGGCGTGTGGGATGGCAACATGCTGACCATTACCACCACGCATTTCAAGATCAATTACATGCGGCGCAATGGCGTTCCGCGCAGCGACAAGGCGATCTTGACGGAACACTGGACGCGGCACGGCGACTACTTGACCGTAGTCACCGTGATTGAAGATCCCGTGTATCTGACCGAACCGCTGGTTCGCAGCGACAACTGGTATTTGGATCCCGGCCAGAACATCGGAATTATGGGATGCGAGTATGAGTCGGAAGTGCCGCAACCGGAAGGCACGGTTCCCAATCACCTGCCCGGACAGAATCCGTACCTGCATGAGTTTGCCGATTGGTATGGCCTGCCGTTTGAAGCCACGCGCGGCGGCGCGGAGACCATGTACCCGGAGTACAAGCAGAAGATCGCCAACGAATACCATCCGCCGGAAAAATGCTCGCGCTACTGCAAGTGCACGAACCTGTTCGATTGCAACGTTAATTCAAAATGACGATCAACGGTCGTTTCACCGTGGCGCACGCGCTCTTGCGAGCCGCGCTCCCACTCCTGGGGACGCTTTTGCTTTCAGGCGCTCTCACTTTCGCGCAGCCGCCGCAAATAAATCCCGACAACGTGCAACTCACCATGGCGCCGGTGCAGGGTTCCGTATATGTGCTGATGGGCGATGGCGGCAACATCACCGTGCAGATCGGCAAGGACGGAGTGATGCTGGTGGACACCGGTTTTGCGCCGCTCGCGCCGAAGGCCATGGCTGAGATTCGCAAGCTTTCGAGCGGCCCGATTCGCTGGATCGTGAACACACATGTCCACGCCGATCACACCGGCGGCAACGCGGCCATGGCGAAGCTCGGCATGACGCACGAATCGGTGGGTACGCCGCGAATCGTCGCGCAGTCCAACGTTCTGAACCGGATGAGCGGCCCGCAGCCCGGCAATCAGCCGAAGATCCCCGAAGAGGCTTGGCCGAATGACGAGTACTTCCTCCCCAGCAAGGATTTCTTCTTCAACGGCGAGGCCGTTGTGGTCTATCACGTACCGAACGCGCATACGGACGGTGACAGCATCGTGTTTTTCCGGCGATCCGACGTGCTCAGCACCGGCGATGTCTTCACGCCCGCCAGCTATCCGATCATCGACTTGGCGCGCGGCGGCAGCGTGCAAGGCGAGATCAACGCACTGAACAAGATTATCGAGATCACGGTTCCCGCCAAGTACCAGGAAGGCGGCACGCTGGTGATTCCGGGCCACGGGCGGCTTTGCGATGAAGCCGACGTGGTGGAGTATCGCAACATGCTCACCATTATTCGCGATCGTTTTCGGGACATGATCCACAAAGACATGACGCTGGAGCAAGTGAAGGCTGCCAAGCCTACGCTCGACTACGATGCGCAATACGGCGCGGCCACGGGATTCTGGACCACTGACATGTTTATTGAGGCAGTCTACAAAAGCCTCAGCGGGAAAAGTAGATGATGGGCACTCGACTGCTGGCTGCGATCTCGCTTGGTGTTGCGTCGCTGTTCGCGCAAGGCGTGCCACCGCCGTCCGGCATCGGCGCGCCGCCTGGACAGCAGGCACCAAAATCCGGGCAAGCGGCCGCGCCGATTGATTTCACCGGCTACTGGGTGTCGGTGGTCTCCGAAGACTGGCGCTGGCGCATGGTAACGCCCATCAAGGGCGACTTCGCCGGCATTCCACTGAACACCGAGGGCCGCGCAATCGGGAATGCGTGGGATCCAGTGAAGGATACCGCGGCCGGGGAACAATGCAAGTCGTATGGCGCCGCCGCGATCATGCGCGTGCCGGGACGTGCGCACATTAGCTGGGCCGACGAGAACACGCTCAAGATCGAGACCGACGCAGGGACGCAGACGCGTCTGCTGCATTTTACCGGGAAACCGCCGCAGGACTCGGAGCGAAGTTGGCAAGGATTTTCCGTGGCCAATTGGGAACGGCCGGTGCGCGGCTCGGGATTGCCTGGCTTCGGACTGGGCGCGACGCGGGAAGGCGCCCATGGAAAATCTCTAGAGGTGGTGACCACACAACTACGCGCGGGTTATTTGCGCAAGAATGGCCCGCCGTATAGTGAGAACACGGTGCTCAAGGAATATTACGATCTTCACAAAGAGCGCAACGGCGACACCTGGTTCACGGTGACTACGGTGGTGGAGGATCCCAAGTATCTGACCGAGCCTTTCGTTACCAGCACCGATTTCAAAAAACTTCCCGATGGGGCCGGATGGAGCCCTTCAGCTTGCGTGGCAAAATGATCTTGCACCGCTAAATGAAAATGGAGATACGCCAATGATTGATATGCCAATGATTCGCAGATTTCTGACTCAAACGGCCTTAGCCGCGCTGATGCTGGCGCCGGCGGCCATGCAAGCGCAGTTCGGTGGTCCCCCGCCCGGCCCGCCGCGCCCTGCAAAGGAGATCGCGCCCGAGGATTTGACCGGTTACTGGGTATCGATCGTGACCGAAGACTGGCGTTGGCGCATGGTGACTCCGCCCAAAGGCGATTACGCGAGCGTGCCGCTGAGTCCGGCGGGGCGCAAAACCGCCGACGCGTGGGATCCGGACAAGGACATCGCCGCCGGTAATCAGTGCAAGGCTTATGGCGCCGCTGCGGTTATGCGCGTGCCGGGCCGCGTTCACATCACCTGGACGGATGACAATACGCTGAAGGTGGAGACCGACGCGGGCACCCAGACGCGCGTATTCCATTTCGGCGGCAAGCCCGCGGCGAATGAAGCGGCAAGCTGGCAGGGATATTCGGTCGCGAGTTGGGATGGCCTGCGGCCTCCTCCTCGCCGCGGCGGCACGCCTCCTCCAGGCGGGTCGCTGAAGGTTGTCACCACTAACATGAAGGCCGGCTACCTGCGCAAGAACGGCGTGCCGTATAGCGCGGACGCGGTGCTGACCGAATATTACGACCGCACCAATGAGCCGAACGGCGATTCCTGGCTGATCGTCACCACCATCGTGCACGATCCGGCGAATCTCAACCAGGACTTCGTCACCAGCACGCATTTCAGGATGGAGCCTGACGGATCGAAGTGGAGCCCGTCGGCGTGCGAAGCGAAGTAGATCATTCCCGAGAACCCTCCCGTCCTTAGCCGAACGGGAGGGTTAACAAGGCGGAACTAGGGTTTGTTTGGCTTCTGATCTGGCCGCTGGTTCGGGCCTTGGCCGCGCTGTTCTTCATCCCTTCTCTGACCCTGCTGCGGATTATTCGGATTGCCAGGGTTGTGGGAACCTTGTTCGTGTTTCCGCTGATCCTGACCCTCCTGCCGCTTTTGAGGATCCTGCTGCATGTTCTGTTTATCCTGTTCGGTTTTGGTAGCAGACATTGCGTACCCCTTTCGACAGTGGGACGCAGCCCGTGGGGTGAATCGTTCACGAAGTAACCTAGCAAAACCGTGACGCGGAAGTGACGTGCATCCTGGGGGCCTAAATTGGCTCGAAGTGTGCGAACATATTCTGGAATTCCGGCAGGTTGGAGGGCGTCTCATACCAACACACCACCTCGAGACGCTTCCACGAATCGCGGACGGCAGGGTTGTTGTGAGCGCCGGCGATCTTCTCCTGAGAGACCCACTCGAAGATCTCGACGATGGTTCCATCCCCAGTTCGCATCACGATCGAAGTGCGCTCGGTCACCAGAGCTTGGGCGCGTATCCCATACTACTTCCCGCCGAGACTCTTGTACGCTGCTTCCACGAACATATCGGTGGTCCAGAAGCCCTTGGTCGAGCCATACACCGGATCGTAGTCGCGCGTGGGACGGGCGGCCTTCACCTGCTCCAGCGTCATGCCCTTCTTGATCATGTCGCGGATGCGGTCGCGCAGGATGGTGACCATCTCCTGATAGAACACCACGTCGGCCTGATCGCAGAGACGGCCGTGGCCCGGAATCACCATGGTGCCGCCTTCCTGCTTGCCGGCCGGAATGGTGAGAGCGATCAAACGGTTCAGCGCATCGATGATCCCCTGCAGGCTGCCGCCTCTCGCGAGATCGATGATCGGATAACCGGTGGTGACAAAGATGTCGCCGGTGCTTACCACATCCGACCGGCGGAAGAAGACGAAACTATCGCCGTCGGAATGCGCCGCTGGTTGATGAATCACCTGAATTCCCTCGCCATTGAAGAAGAAATCCTTTTCGTCGGTGAACGTGTCGGTGGGCCAGGCGCCCGAGGGTGCGGCGGGCTGATTGCCATCCTTGGAGCTCAACCGGTCGAGAATGGTCTGATGCGCGATCACGGTCGCGCCCTTGCCCGCATCGGCGATGTCGCCCGTGACGTTACCGCCCACAATGGTGCTGCCGAGGCCCGCGATTTTCTCGTTGCCGCCGGTGTGGTCGGGATGCACGTGCGTGTTGATCACATACCGGATGGGACCGTCGGAGATCTTCCGGATGGCGGCCACCACCTTGTCGGTCATGTTAGGCAGGCCCGTATCCACCACCAACACGCCTTCGGGGCCCGCTTGGACCGTGATGTTGCCCCCGGCTCCGCTCAGCATGTATACATTGCCCTGCACATGCTGCGTGTGGACTTCGCCATCGTCGACCACGGTGTTTTGCGGAGCATTCACTTCGGCGGCGGGCGGCGCGTCCGTAGCGGCTACAATTGCCGCGACCTCCGGGTTAGCAGGGAACGTTTTCATTGCCAGCCGGTATTCGGGATACATGGTTGCGGCGCCACCGCGCGTGGCCTCGAACGGAAGGTGGAATCGATTCGCAAACTCGGTTAGGAACGCATTATCGCCAGGCAGGTGGTTCGGGACGGTTCCTCGCGGACGCGGGATTTCAACCACCGACTCGCAGGGATACGGAGCGATCTCCTGGTGTGCGTCGTAAATAAAATCGGTGGTCCGGACGAACGGATCCGTCAGGTAATCCGGATCGTTGATGATCACCATCACGGTCAGATGATCGCCGTGCCGGAACAAATGCTCGGTAATGGTGGCGTTCTCACTGCGCGGAATCCCATTGCGGCGGATCCAGCCTTCCTTGAGATGCGTGGTGGTGATGGTCAACACATCGCCGTCCCATTTGCCCGTAGAAAATCCCTGCCAGGTATGTGCGGCGTCGGCCGCGGGATGCGGACGGCCGTCCATCCAAATGGTTCGCTCGGGGGCTTGCCAGGAAATGTGGGTGTGATAGGCGATCAGCTTCTGCGTGTCCCGGTCCACTTCCTTCGAGATGCGCAGGTTCGCGGGTCCGCGCCAGGCGTAATCGGAAGGATGAGGCCGGCATTGATTCTCGGGCAAGGTCAGCAGTGACGCGTCCCAGCTATCGCCGCGGAGGCGTGCCGCGTTGTTGATCGGCAATCCGAGATAGTCGCCGATATCCGGCCCGGGAATGCGCTCTAGAAAATCCTCGTCGAACTGAGGCGCCCACTCGCCGGATGGATCCATCTGGGCGAAGCCCGGAACACTGGCCAGAATCGCAGTCAGCAAAAGCAGCTTGGCATTTCGCATAATACACACCTCGCGTTTGTTCACATCCTAACACGCGGGTGTTGTCAATGGCTTACGGGAACCGCGCTTTAGTGAACAGAATCATGACACTACCGCGCGGCCCCACGCTATTTCCGCTCAACGTTCCTTCCGTCCCTAACAAACTCCAAGGGCGCGAAGTTGAACAGCTCGAATAAGTCGCTGATCGCCGGAGTATTGTCCGGCACGTACGGATTGGCCGGGCTCACAACCGGGTTGGGAAAATTGTCCCGGCTGCGGTTGGTCACGGGGCCCACATTCCAGTTCCTCTCGATGAATTTGAGGATGGAAACGTGATCGGAATAGTCGTGCGTGATTGTTCCGGGTGTTGTATAGGGAGACACGACGATCAACGGAATGCGCGTGCCGTCACCGAAATAGTCGAGCGGCTGAACATAACCGGAGTCGTAATAACCGCCGCCTTCGTCGAACGTGATTATGATCGCCGTCTCGTACCAAAGAGACGGGACGGCCTGCACCGCGTCCACAATCTTCTTCGCATAGCCTTCAAAGAGATCCAGCTTCGAGGATGATGGATGGCCGTCCACCAGGCCGCTGGGCTTGGTGAAGGAAACCGCCGGCAGCGTTCCGTCCTGGATATCGGAGTAGAGATCGGTCACATCCTGAATGTGAGCCGCGAGGACGGTAGGGTTGGCCATGATCGAGGTGTCGTACTGGAACGGGTTGCAAATGTTGCAGTACTCGTCGCTATTCGCGCCCTGTGCCGCATAGTTGATCTGATAGGGGTCCGTCACATAGTTATTCCACTGATCGCCGTAATACTTCCACGAAACGTTGGCGGCGATGAGTGAGTCGCCAATGCTCGGCACGGACGATGGCGGAATCGTGAACGGTGTATTCGCCGGGTTGTTGTCCGTGTACGCGTTGTTGCCGTTTCCGAAATAGCCTGGATTGTAATTGTTCAGCAGGTAGTAATGGCCTGCTTCGCAATTCGGATTGATCGGAGTGGGGAGAGAGCTGAGGTAGTCCAGAATCTGAGCGACTCCAGGCTGAGCTCTGTCGGAGCAGTTGGTGTAGGATCCTCCGCCGGAAACCGGCGAGGTTGTATAGGGCGGAGGATAGCCGGCGTTGTTGGTATTGCCGTATCCGTCTTCGGTGTACCAGTTATTGGTGCCGGGGGCCGGATTCGGGTTTTCGACTTCATCTACCGTGCCGGCGTCAGGCGTTCCCGTGTAAACCTCAACGTCGCGAGGAGGAGGCAGGGGGTTCCCATTGCCGTCACTGAACCAGATCGCATCGCCATGGCCCAGCATGATGTGATTCGCGCCGGTGCCGCCCAGGACGGATTGATGGAAATTATCGCTCATCGCGTAATTGTCGGCGAGGCTCTTGAAGTAGGGGGAGTCGCCATTTTGGACATTGTAGAATCCCATCGACGTCGAGCCTTCACCGGTTGTCTTCGCGCTGGGCGAATATTCGGTGCTGAAGTTTGACGCCGGCGCCGCGCCATTGGAACCGGCGCCCTCGGTGACTTCCACCCAGGGGAACAAGCCGCCATTGCAGCCGGAAGGATTCTCATAGGTGGAGTTGGCAGCGCTGCATTCCAACTGTTGCCGCATCTGATAGAAGCGATGAACCGGACTTGCGGCATAGGAGTTGTACGTAAAAGTCGACCCGTTCGTCAGTTGAAATGGACCTGGCGGTAATGCATCGACGTTCGTAATCCGAGTGTCCGGCGTGTGAGACTTTAGTCCAGTCCCTCCGGAGACCAAATATTTATAGTAATCGGAGGGCAGCCCCACTTCAGACTGCTGAGCAACCGTCAGGTCGTCGTTGGGAACATAGGAATTTGTAGGACCTCCCGCAAGTGGCGCCGGCAGAACATTGTTCGGGAACGGGGTCGTGGGCGGGCTCAACAGGAATGGTTCGGGCGCCATATCTTTGGCGGCATGCTGCTCCGCATAGCGGAAATTGGGGCCGGGAGTGCCATCGGCGTTTACGATCCCTTCTGAAAGCAGGTTCCAGACTGTTTGCCCTGGCTGGGGCACGTACGTGGCAAAGACGTGATCGAAGCTGCGGTTTTCACCGATGATCACGATGACGTGTTTGATGGGTGTGGTGGTATTGTCGTCCCCGGTTTGCTGAGCGTTCAAAGACGCGGCGGCTAGGAGCGGCAATAGCGCAAGGGATGCCATCCCCATGCGCAGGCGCGGCACGGCACTGGATGCAACCTGTTTAACTGACATTCGTTCTCCTTGTTTTGTGGCGGTCCTACTAAAGAAACGCAGTTTATGATAGCCACCAAACTTGCACGTCTAATGTCTCTCTGATGAATTTGAGATGACGAGGACGAATTTAGAATGACGACCATGGGATTCTCGTATTCGGAGTTGGTAGATGATCCGCTGGCTCCACGCGGATAAGCCCCATCATTCCGCCATCCTCGTGTTCCAGGAGATGGCAATGATACAAGAAGGCGCCGACAGTATTCGGATCGCGGAAATCCATTCGTAATTTGACGCTTGGATATACCAGCATTTGGTCTTTGTAATAAGGGACGTTAACGGTATCGCGGAGAAAAGGCTCATTTACCGGCTTCCCAAGATAATCGAGCAGCAGGAAGTGCAGTTGGTGAATGTGGAATGCGTGCAGTTCATTCGATCGATTCTCGATGATCCAGTCTTCAACCGTTCCCTGCTTCACGATAATGTCCGGTATGCCCGATTGCGGATTGAACAGCGCGGGCGTTTGACCGTCCACGGTAATGTAAAACTCAGTTGCGCTATTGGGGTTGTTCGGATCGGTCAGCTTCTCGGAGAAGTACAGTTTCCGGGTACGTACTGGAGTTACATTTCCGAGCCAGGGCACGCCGGAGGGAGGAAGCGGCTCGGGCGAAGCGGCAAGTTTCGAGCGCGGCTCGGGCGCGTCTTCCGAAGCTTTGATTGTTGCCAGCGCGCGGTTGGGATCGTTTTCACCACCCGGTCCGGTATCCACAGTGCGGGTGACAAGGAGTCCGGTAGTGCCCTTAGGAGGTCCCTTCACAATGAATTCCACACGCGCCCCGGGCGGCACTCCCAGGTGAGTCTGCCAACTAACAAAATCTCCCAAAGTTCCGTTCTGGTTCAGCGGCACGCCATCCAGCGCGACCAAGCCAAGTGGTTGCGGCTTACGATTGAACAAAACCTCCAGATTGAGATACGTGATGGCGGAGGCATTCAACACACGCCACAGTTGCCGTTCCTCCGGCTTCACTTCGATGACAGCAGGCGGATAGTCGGGATAAGGGACAGGCACGAAATTAATGGAGAGATCCTTGGCGGGCTTGCCGAAGCCGGTACCGTTATTGGCGGCGTCTCCGTCACGATCGAGGAGCAGCTTGGGCACCACGGGCTCCGACTTCGAGGGTGGCGCATTCGGGTTGAGCAAGTCTTGATCGCGAATAATCAGCACTCGTTCCGGCAATCCCGCCACTTCCTTGTTGGCGCCCTCGATTCCTTCGACGATGAGCGCTCCCGACGCTCCACCCAAAACTTGCACTTTGCTGAACCCATGGATGTGCGGATGATACCAATACAATCCGGGCGGCTCGTTGGCGGGAATGCGGAACCGATACTCGAACGGCGAATCGCTGGGGCTGATGGATGTCTTCAGAACGTCATCTTGGTGGCAAACCGGCGGAATGGTCAAACCATGGAAATGAAGATTGGTCGAGGTCGCCGTCATGGCTCCGCTCGCGCACGGGTCGGCATTCTTTTCAGCACGCATGTGAGCATGTAGATGGTTTGAAGCGGCTGGCGCGGGATCAGAGATCCTCAAGTCGTTCTTCAAATGTAGGACGAGAAGATCGCCCGGTTTCAATCTTAGATTGGGCGCTTGGTTACCGTTGCCGTCAATGTAACAGTAGCGAGTTGCACCATCCGGCTCGGCATAGTTGTGAATCGTCAGATCGACATTCAGCAGGCCGTTCCGGCTGCGCAGATCTTCCGGTTCGGAGACGGTGCTCCCTGGCGAGGGGCGCGGGCAAGTGTTAGCTGGTACTTCCGTGGCGTGCAGATCCGCGGGCGCTAGCGCAAGCAGCAAGCCCGCAAGCGCGCTGAAGACAAAATGTTTCAAGGCCTAGGAGCATACTATGCGCGAGTCAAGTCAAGTTTTGATTAATAGAAGGTGAACGCCTGATGAACTTTGGTTCTAGCGCAGAATCATCGCGACGGCGGTGATTTGCTCGTCGAAAATACCGCCAGTCCCGAGCGGCTCCAGCGCTTCGCGCATGGCTGCCTCGAATGCCGGCCGCCGCTCGCCGAGAACCGCGGGCGACGTGGTGGACATGGAGAGAGCGCGCCCGATCAAGTCGGGGATGGTCACTTGATGAGTCTCGGTGACCTCGATATCTTCTACCTTGTGGAATCGCGAACCCCGGAACCACTCCTCATAATTGATGTGGTAACAACTCTCGTCCGGGTTCGAAGACCAAGCCCGGCGGATATCATGGAATGTGCCCGAATATCCCTGCCCCGCCGCACTGTGTCCTTTAGTCCAGCAAAGCGCGATCCATCCGTCTTTCGCGACAATTCGTTCCAGCACCGCAAGCGCTTCATCACGATCGAACCAATGCAAAGCACGGCCGATGGTGACCGCCTGGAAGACGCCGATGCCGGCCGGCAGGTCTTCGATCCGCGCTTGAATCAGTTCGACGTGCACGCCAGCCCGGGCTGCTTCCACGCGCGCCGCCTCAAGCATTTCGGTCTCTACGTCGACGCCCACGCACGATCGCACAAAAGGCGCGAAACCAATTGCCAGCGAGCCCGGCCCACAGCCGATGTCGATCAGGCGTTCGCTGCCTTGGAGTCCCTCGCGGCGGGTGACCTCTAGAAAGAAGCTGGCCGGGTATGGCTCGCGATATCGCGCGTAATAGGGAGCGGTAGAATCAAAGCGTCCCACGGCAGAAATCGAATTTTAACAGAGCCAGAGGCCTCCTCCATTTTCAAGATCGCGCATATCGACACCGGCAAGGATTTTCGCGGCGGGCAAGAGCTGTTGTTGTCGCTGGCGAGAGGGCTAAAGTTGAGGGATCATCGTCAATTAATTGTCTGTCCGGTTGATAGCCCGCTCGCCACGCGCGCTGCCGCGGAACATTTCGAGCTGGCGCCGCTGGGCCTCGGGACTATCGGGCGCCTGCGTCGGCGCTTCGTTTCGGAGCGTTTCGACATCGTGCACGCGCACGATGGAAGGGCCCAGAACGTTTCATTCCTGGCCTCAGCCGGACTGCGGTTGAGGCGCGTGGCTAGCCGTCAGGTGGCGTTTCCACCACGGCATCCGCTGATCCATCGCTGGAAATATTCGAAGACGTGCCACGGCATCATCGCGAACTCGGATTCGGTTCGGCGAGCGCTGATCGCCTCTGGTATTCCCGTCGAGAAGATCGAAATGATTCCGCCTGGAATTGAATTTCCGTCGGAGCTTACTAACGCCGGCTTGCGCGCTCAAGCGCGAGCGCGATGGGGCTTTTCGAGCGAAGATTTCGTGATCGGCCACGCAGGCGCGTTTACCCGAGAGAAGGGCCAAGACGTCGCGCTGGAGGCGGCTCTGCTTTTGGCGCCGAGGCTTCCACAAGCGCGAATGCTGCTGGCGGGCGACGGGCCCGAGCGGCGCAATCAGATGGCGGGAATCGCGATCCTGCCGGGATTCTTGGACGACTTGTCCGAATTCTACGCTGCTCTGGATCTCTTCATCATGCCCTCGCGATCAGAAGGCTGGGGCCTCGCGGCGCTGGAAGCGATGGCCCACGGGCTCGCGGTGATCGCAACCGATGTGGGGGGGCTTCCAGAATTAGTCGAGCAAGGCAAGACGGGCTGGCTGGTGCCACCGGAATCGCCGCCGGCGTTGGCGGACGCGATCGAAGCCGCGGCGTTGGATCCCGCGCGCCGGTGCGAATACGGATGCAACGCACGCGAACGCGCGGCACGGTTTTCCATCCGGCGCACCGTGGAACTGACCGAGCAATTTTACGCGCGATTACTGGCAACTTCCCAAACAGCCACGTAGCCGCAGCCCATCACCGCGAGAAACATCGCCAGCACTTCGCTATTGTTCAGGTTCCACGAAAAGAAACCGCTGACCAGCACGGCAATCGTTAGCGCTACCGCGGCGTGCAAGATCCAACGCTCCGCCGCATTGGGCGGCAAGCGGCCGAGCGCGCGCACGAAATCGGACAAAGCCCAGCCGATCATCCATAGCAAGGCCAGCGCGGTGGGCACGCCGCGTTCGGCCGCGTATTGCAGGTAGTCGTTTTCCAAATGGCCGTAATATTCTGAGGCGCGGGGGCTGGGCATGTCCGGCCGGATGTAATTCCGATAATCGCGCGAGACCTGTTCGGGCCCGACGCCCAGCCAGGGATGCGCCTTGATCATCTCCCAGCCGATGCGGCGAAGCTCGGCGCGATGCGCGTTCGAATCGGTTTGGCCTGGGTGGGGCGAAACAGCCGAGAGGGCGCGCTCGCGAAGGCTGAAGGGATTCGCCAGCAGAACGAGTGCGACGAGCAGGGGCAGGAGCAGCAGCGTCCACGGTTTCCAATACCAGATCAAATACACGCCGCCGCAGAACGCGCCCAGCCACATGCTGCGTGTCCAAGTGGCCGCGAGGGCGGCAGCTACCGGGAGCGCGGCAGCGATCAGCCATTGGGTCCAGCTGCGATCAGTCGCGAGGAAAACCAGGGCTCCAATCAACAGGAGGGCCATCATCAGTTCGCCGCCCAGCGTCATCCAATGGCCCATGAAACCGGTGATCCGCGCATCGATGTAGAAGGTGTAAAAATCCGGATGCGCCTGTCCGGAAGCGCGGTATTCAGACTCCAGGAAGGCGGTGTATTTTTGCAGGAATTGCGTGAGCGCCCACAACGATGAAAGCGCCGCGGCCAATGTCCAGCCCAGCGCGAGCCAACGGACTTGCCGAGCAGTTTCGAATGCGCTGGTCACCAGGAACAACATGAGATAGACATAGAATTTTCTGATCTGCGGCAGCCCCTCCCGCACGTGACCGGACGCCATGAGCGACACCAGCGTCCCCAGCAGAAACAGCGATAAGGGCAGCCAGACGGGCGGAAGACGCCACGGGCGCCGCGTGACAATCAACGTAATCAGCGCCAACGCCATGAGGATCTCGAAGGCGCGGATGGAGACGACGGTTGTGACCGCGGCCGCTCCCGTGAGATAGAGCAGCGCGTTGTTGCGTTGAAATACCGCCATGGCAGACGCTCCATGTTACTGCAAAGCGCGGCAGCATTTGATTCAGTGATCGCGCAGGTTCGGGTCCTCAATCCGTGGAAGGCATAGTTGGCAAAAACGCCTACGAACCGGCTTTCTTGAGGACCAAATCCCTATGGGCGCCGCGACTGCCGTCCATTTTCAGCTTCAGCGCGCCGCCCGAAAGAGTGCCCTTATAGAGCTGCGTGACGCCGCCGGACCGGACCACCTTGAAGGATACGTCATTGCCGTTGATCACTCCGTCCGAAATCTCCACGGGTGCGCCGTGGCGTTGCACCGAACCGGTCAGCTTGTTGTTGTTCGCTTTCAGTATGATGGTTTCCGTCACCTCACCGCCGCTTTTTGCCTGCGTCTCAGCCGTCCACTTGCCGTCGATGTCGGCCGCCGAAGCCAGCCAGCATGTCAGCATCATCAGAGCCACGAGCGCAAATATTTGTACTTTCAATTCAATCCTCGCTTTCCTTGAGACAAGATAACAGATGATACGTGGACTCCGAAAGGGGTTACGCGGATCGAAACAGCAGCAGATCCAGACTGAAGGTCACTCGCATGGCCTCGGCCGGATGTGTCCGCATCGGCCGGTAGATCGATAGTAGAACATCGTGAACGGCGGCGGCGTCCAGGTCTGCCAACGTGGTGACGCGGCGTCGATCAACAAGCGTGAAGCCGGGCGCGAATGTCTCGACGGTGCGGGCTACCCGATCGCGGCCCGCGCCGCGCAGTTCCACCAGATCGTCAGGCGCGGGAAGCCCGACGATGAGGCGTCCGCCAGCGCGCAAAACACGCCTGAATTCGCCCGGGTTCATCCGCGCCGTGATCGATAAAACGATCGAGAACGAGCCGTCGGAGTAAGGCAGGAAGCGGTCGGCATTCGCCACGATCCATTCGCATTCGGGATAGCGCCTCGCGGCCGCATCCACAGCCGGAGTCGAGATGTCGACGCCATGCGCATCGAAGCCGCTCAGGCGCGCCAGACTGCCGAGGTAGAATCCGTCACCGCAGCCGGCATCGACAACGCTATCAGCGGGCGATGCGGCCATGCTCTCGGCAATCGCGTGGAGCAGCGGTTCGGTCACGCCCCGATCATGCAATCGCCGCCGTGCCGCCATGGCAGCCGTTGTGTCGCCTGGCTTCTTGGATCGCCGCTCCTGTGGCTGGAGCAAATTGATGTACCCGCTGCGCGCGACGTCGAACGAATGGCCGCGCGGACACAGCAGCCGCCGCTTCTCGCGTATCAGGCCCAGGTGGCAGCCGCGAACCGGACACAGGAGCATGCGTCAAGTGTAAGCGAGCTCAAGCCCTGGTTCAGGTTGCTATTGCATTCGCGCCGCAACAACGCGCAGAGATTGGAAGAAACCGGAGGAGGCGTGCGAAGTGCTGGATAACTCCGGGCCCGGACTCGGTTGCCTACGGCGGCGAATCCACTCAACCAGCAAGCGGCTCCCCTCATAAGCGCGCCAATATGGGTTGGTGCGAAGCAATCCGTTTCGCGCGCTCAGGACTTCGCGCCGCGCAAAGCGTTGCCATCGATCGCCGTGTTCGGGAAGCGGCGTCGAGTCGACGGTCTCGGTGGAAAGGCGTGGCGCATCGCAGTCGTTCAGTTCCACCACCACCATGCGCCCATCCGTGATTATGGGATCGCCGGTGGCATTGCTCGCCAATCGCGGGAAGTCTGCCCGATCCGTCCAGTCCAGGAGGTTCCCGCACGACGTGAATGCCAGATCATAAGCGACCTTATCGCGCTCCTGGTCAACGTCGTGCTCGATTTTATGCGAGAGCCTTCCGCCCCGCCGCATGTACGCGAAGTCGATATCGCGCGTGGCGGCTCCAACCCACATCTGGCGGCCACGCCACGTGGTGTCTTCTCTCCACATCCTTATATGGTGGCGCTTGGAAACATCATTCAAGCCTTTTTCCCAGGACATATCCGGCTCAGCTCCGTTCAACAACAACAGGGACATGGGCGCGGCGACATCGCCCCGGAGCTCGCCAACGGCGCGGATCCAATTGATGCGCCGACGAAAGGACGCCGGATCAGCTTGCGTCCAACCGGCGGCGGCAAAAGCAGCCGCAATCTGCTCATGAGAGCCGATAAACATCACGTTCGTGACGTCGGACGGCCGGCCTGAAGCAGGGGCCTGAGTCCGATACGGCATGGCTGCAACGTCGCGCACCAACTCGTCGCGCTGATCGCCGGTGAGTTGGCGGGAGGCCTGCTGTTCATGGAAGGGCGCATCCAGACTGAGGGGTTGAGTCAGTGCCAGCGTCAGTTCAACGCCGGCGGGGTAATAGATCTCCGGCTCTGGAAGTTCCATGATGAAAGATCTGATTACCCAATCCGCGAGTGCCGCGTGCACTTCCCACTGAAGTGCTGTTCTTAAGTAGCCACTGACTCGGTAAGAGAGGCTGCCGGTAGAGCGAACTCCTTGAATGCTGCCATCCTGAGTGACGTGCTCGCGGCTGTTGTCCACCTCCGTGATGCGCGCGGAAATGGGCATCGGGTCTCGGTCCAGCGGAGTGAGCTCGGTGAATTCCAAATCGAGTCCGGCTGTTTCGTGGCGCACGCCAAAGCCGACCCGGGTAACCGTCTTCACCTTCCCCGACAAGGTGCTTCCCGCTTGCAATACCGTTTCGCCGCCCACCCTTACCGGCGCGATCAGAAGTGCGCTGACGGGTGACCCTGACGTGCTCGCATAGGAGCCCACCGTGGTTGTTAACCGGATATGAAGTTGCGTGCCCTCAGGCAACGGGTGAATCGTCAGCGCGGCAATCGTTAGCAACACACTAAGGACTGCGGCCATCATGCCGGGAGGTCACCTTGAGCATGCCCTTCGCGGGTCATGCGCAATTGTACCTCATGTCAGTTATGGATCATGTTCAATATGGAACACTTGCAGCGCGCTGCTTTTCCTTTATGCGAATTCCATTCCGAGCCGCCGCAGGAACGTCGCTACCTCCGCGACTCCCGACAGCCGGTATCGCGCTTCCGTCCCGCAGACAGGCCCGACACGCACGGTGATCCCGCCTCGCAAAGCGGCGAACGCCGGCTCGTCCACTTGGTCGTCACCTAGGTACACCGCAATGGAGCGGCCGCGCAGAAGACTAAGCTGCTGTTTGACGGCCGCGCCTTTGTCTCCGAGCTCCCTCGGCAGAATTTCCCAAACATTCTTGCCACACTCGATCCGGAAGTGTTTCGAACATGGTTCGGTGACGCTGTCGAGAATCGCGCGGGCACGCATCGCGTCGGGTTCGGCGACGCCTCCATAGTGAACCGCGAACGCGTACTCCTTGTTTTCGATCCAAAGGCCCGCCACGTCCGCCAGAGCGACCTCGAGCCGAGACAAAAGGCAACTCAGATCACGTACAGTGTCCTGGGCCAGCGCGCCTCCTCGTCCTTCCCATCCGTGCAAGCCGAGATAACGAATCCCAGGAATGCGAATCCTATTGCGCACGTCCGCTTGCCTTCGCCCGCTGATAACCCAGACGCGGAAGCGTGGGCTTCTGGCCAACGCGGCTAGCGCCTGCCTGACGGAACCATCCAGCCACACCTGCTCCGGCCGTGGACGGAGACGCGCGAGGGTGCCGTCGAAGTCTAGAAACAGAGCAATCTTCGGCGCCGACCGCAAGCGGCGGCTGACATGGTTCCAGTGATTGAACAAATGGGGCATGACGGGCTCGCGGCGCGCGAATCAGGGCCAGCCGGCGGCGGCGTGAACGCGGGGTTCCTTGGGCGCGCCCTGCGTGGTTCGGACCGCGCACAGCTCGCCGATCAATCCTCCAGCCCAGCGGTAGATGTTGCGCTCCCGAACTATCGCCCGCATGCGCTGCATGCGAAGCCGCCGCTCGTCCGGAGCCATCTCCAGCGCGCGATGGATGGCATCCGCCACCTCCTGCGTATCGTAAGGATTCACCACCAACGCATCGGCCAGCTCGTAGCTGGCTCCCGTGAAACGGCTCAAGATGAGCACGCCCTGTTCATCGTGCCGCACCGCGACGAATTCCTTGGCCACCAGATTCATGCCATCGTGCAGCGACGTCACCAGGCAGAAGTCCGCCGTCCGGTAGTATGGCAAGATTTCGGCGTGGCTATGCTGGCGGGGTAATAAGACGATCGGCTTCCAACTGCCGGTTTGAAAGCGGCGGTTGATCCGGTCGGCTTCCTGGACCACTTCCTGCATGACGTCGTGATAGCGCGGGATCTCGGTGCGGCTGGGCGAACCAATCTGCACGAAGGTGAACTCGTTTTTGTACGCGGGACACTTTTCGAGAAAGGATTCGATACCGCGAAAGCGCTCGGGAATCCCTTTGGTGTAGTCGATTCGGTCCACGCCCAGGCCCATGAACGTGGCGTGCACCCCGAGGTTTTCGAGCAACGCCGCCCGCTCCAGATGTGGCAATTTCTCGTAGGGCGCATCGGAATCCGCGCGATCCAGCGAGACGCTGATCGGGAACGGCTGGACCAAGGTGGAACGGCCCTCGCGGCTGACCGCGAAGCGCTCCCAATCGATCCGCGATTCCAGCGCGCGATCCACGGTCTCGA
>Ga0302324_100012460_pt1 | contig 17338 bp, 17 predicted proteins | sample Palsa_T0_1_FD_201949 | JGI IMG/M metagenome (GOLD analysis project Ga0302324, IMG submission 201949) | Peat permafrost microbial communities from Stordalen Mire near Abisko, Sweden - Palsa_T0_1 | ecosystem: Environmental > Terrestrial > Soil > Palsa > Peat permafrost | place: Sweden: Abisko...
AGGCCACACTCCTCGCTCGGATATAAAACGCCGGCGGCTTATGCCGGCACACTCACCGCGCCCAAGGGCGTAACATTGGCCGAGGCTCTAACCGCCGCTGGATGAAAATTCAGTGGCAGGTCACCGCCACTCCGCGTTGGAGTGAGCACTTTTGCTCAGACTCCGGCTCCGGCTGATCCATATTCTCGAGCTCGCACGCTACCCCAACCAATAGCCATGTCGGTGGATCCATCCAACCACGTCCTCCGTGAAGCTATTTGGGAGGATTTATGCAAAAGACTAATTTCAGAGAACAGTTTACTAATGTCGCAGACGCCTGCGCACTCGCTCAAAGTATCGTCGATACAGTTCGGGAACCGATCGTCGTACTCGACAAAAGATTGCGAGTTATAGCCGCGAGCCGCTCCTTCTATACGGCATTCGAGGTGAGCCCTGAGGAGACACAGGGGAAGCTTCTTTACGCGTTAGGCGACGGGCAGTGGGATATTCCGAAACTTCGCTTGCTGCTGGAGAAAATTATCCCAGAGCATGGCGTGATGGAGGATTATGAAGTCGAGCACAAATTTCCGCATCTTGGCACTCGCATCATGCGCTTGAACGCCCGGCAGGTTTTCTACAAGGAAGGCGCCGAGACGACCATTCTGCTTGGAATTGAAGATGTCACCGTGCGGCGCACCTTGGAGCACGAAAAGGACAATCTGTTGCGACAGAAGGACATATTGCTCGAAGAAATTCAGCACCGGATTGCCAACAGTCTGCAAATCATTGCGGGCATTATTTTGATGAAGGCAAACACGGTTAGTTCTGAGGAGACACGCACGTTTTTGCAGGACACTCATGCTCGGGTCATTTCGATCGCGACCGTTCAACAACAACTCAATGCATCGGGGATAGTGGGGCCTATTGAAATGCTTCCATATCTCGAAAAACTGGGTGCTGCCCTCGCCGCATCGATGATTGGGGATACCCGACCGATTACGTTGAAAGTGGTGGGAGTGGCAGGCAGTTTAAGTGCCCGTCAGGCCGAGAGTGTTGGCTTGATCGCGACGGAGCTTGTCATAAACGCTCTCAAGCACGCATTCCCTGACCAAAATATGAAAGGTCGGATCAACGTGGCGTACGATGTTGATGGGACAAACTGGAAACTGTCAGTCGCTGATAATGGAATTGGCAAGCCGGACGGCGTCTTTGCCCAAACAAAGACCGGTCTCGGCACCGGCATAATCAAAGCGCTCGCGCAGAACCTCAACGCCAAGGTTGAAACTTTGGCCGGGTCTGATGGCACGATCGTGTCAATCACACACACCACTTTTCCGCCAACAGTAACGCGGGCGGCATAAAAACCATCGGGTGTCGCTTTGGGGTCATTTTCGACGGCGATGAGGCATTGGACGCTGCCGGACCATCCCCCCTGTCAACCCGCTGCAGCCGACAGCCGCGGCGGCGAAGGCCCCATGCGCAGCGAGACAGCCCGCTCTACAACGCTTTGACGGGAGCATGGCAAAGCTCGACAGGTGCAAAAATCATCCGGTTGCCCCAAGCCCAGTTTGGAAAGGCCCCCTATCGATAACATTCCACTTCCTGATCGCCGGTCCGGAAGTCGCCGACTGGCTTACCTCCGCGAGGGCGGGGATAATATTCGCCGCTTCTGCCACGCACGAAAATGATATGCGATAGATCGAGCGTCTGGTTGAACACCTCGACCGTGCTATCGAGATACATCGACCAACTGCGCCTGAAGCGCTCGGTAAAGACCGCCGGATCGGCCTTTTGAATGTCAGGCCAACGCAGATTGAAACGCTCGCGCCACTCGCGCAGCGTACGCTGGTAGTGTGGCCACAGGTTTTCGATCTCAATCAGCGTGATATCGTGTCTGTTCATTATGATAAGTTCGTGCGGCAGACTTGGGAGATGTCCGCCGGGAAAGATGTATTTGAGAGCGAGAAAGCTGGTCGCGACCCGTTGCATCAGGGACGAGGTGGAGATGAGGCCGACGCCGCCCAGCTTCAGGCAATGCTCGATCGATGCCCACCATTCGTCGTAACGTTTCAAATTCAATCCATGATGCTCGTGCACGCCGATCGTGAGGAATTTATCGTAAGATCCCTTCGGCTCGTTCACGATGTCGCGGTGATCGCCTTCGACGATGCGAATGCTGTCAGCGACATCGTGCCGCTCAAACCGCTCGCGCATATATTCGTTCTGCCGTTTGACCGGATTATAGACGGTGACGGTAACACCGTAGTTCTTCACCATGTAGATCGCCGTATATCCCCAGCCGGCGCCCACCTCCAGAACGTGGTCTCCCGGCTTCAAAAGCAGTTTGCGGCAAATGTATTCGGAATTGTTGTGCTTGGCCTGATTCAAGTTTTGCGTTCCCTCGACCCAGTACCCTTCCGAATAGCCGACCGTTTCGCCGAGCATCTCTTCAAAGAGCTTTGGATGAATCGCATAGTGAAATTCGGCATTCGTCTTCGCAACCGCGCGGGTTTTATTGCTTTGGAGCCACTCCTGGATCAGCTTTCGCGGTACCATTAGTGGATTTGCAGCATACACATACGGCCGGTTCGCACCCGGTTTGCCGACATTCGCGTCCTTGCCCATCGCAAAAAGCAATGAGGCAGGATTTTGCCCGATAAGATCGATTTCTCCGTCGATGTATTTCTCAAAAAATCCTTCGTAAAAGAAAACGAGCGAGTACCACTCCGCATGTGCCGTTTTGAAGCGGATCAGAATTTCCGGTTCGCCGTTCTGATAATTTCGCCACTTGGAGCCATCGGCAAATTCGATCGAGAGGTGATGTGAATCGTTTTGGAATTTGGAAAAAATGTAGCGAAGCAGAAAACGCACCATTGCGGACATCCTAGCCCCGCGCAAAACAACGCTTCACCGTGTGCTCCGTCCCGTGAATATGGGGCGGTGTCAAGGCGCAGTTTCGCGGGCGGCTTAAACCGAACGTCCGGTCAGGGTCAATCGCTTTACTTCTGTGATGTCCCAACCAAAAGCCGGCAGCAAAAGTGAGCAGCGACGCCTGACGAAAGCTGAATCTTTTTGTTTCCATCACCTCGATAGGGTCATCCTTGCCCAGTTGCAGAGCAATTTGATTCCAGCGGAATTGTGGATGCTCTTGCCTCGCCCCACGCGATCGCGATGAAAGACAGGTAGCCGTTTGGCATCGCCAGATTTTGGGAGAATTGGAAGGACCCGACCCCCGGCGAGTGGACACCACAATCGCGACACGGGCCAACAAGCCGGAGAACGATGATCCGGCAATTTTGGGCAAGAGGAGCGCCTGCGCCCGCTTACAACTTTGCGCCCAGCGCTTCCCAAGTTCGTACCGAATTGCTTACTTCAACCCGTCGGCGGCCGCCGTGGATGTCTTACCGGCGATCGTCGTGGCGATCGTTATGGTGATCGCGATGTCGCGTGGACATGTAGAGGTCACCATGGTCCCGATGCCGGTGTCGCTCGCCAACGCCGATGCCGACGTTGCCGACCTCAACTCCGACGTCTTCCGCGACGATCATTGGCTTGTCGCCAGCGCTCAAAGCGCCGGCAAATGCCGGCACCGTTAAGAGCGGAACAACAAAAAGAGCGAGTAAAGCATTTTTCATAACATTCTCCTGAGCTGGGACGCTTGCCGTCCTGCTGCTCATCAGAATGCGCGTGGAGGCTCCTGTAGTCTGTATAGAATTGACCAGTGCGCTATCTGGAACGAAACCTCGATGAGGCCGTTGCCTCAGACACGCAACAAACAAATAACGAGGATACGGCAATGGATAAGGATCGAATCAAAGGCTCAGCCGAGCAGGCCGAGGGAGCGGTGAAAGAGACCGCAGGTAAGATTCTTGGCGATAAGAAGCTGGAAACCGATGGCAAGACCGACAAAACGCGATCGGTGGATTAAAGGATGCGGTGCGCGGTAAATAACCGCAGCGTCCTCAGAGGAGACTTCCCATGGAATTGATCCTGATTATCGTCGTACTAGCGCTGCTGTTTGGCGGCGGGGGCGGATACTTCGGCCGCAGACGAGGGTATTGGTGATCGAACGCGGTCCTGTACTTATCGAGAGATCACTATAACCCGTCCCGCAAGCGGGACGGCGCGGAGTGATTTTCAGCGCCTAGAGCGGATTAGCAAGCGTAATCCGCCGGTTTCCACAATTGGCGGGTTACGCCGGAGCTTGTCATCGGACCGGCCACCTCGGGCCGGACCCGTTGGGCTAACCCGCCCTACACACTATTTTGCGTAGCCCTGCGACCGTAGCCAATCTATGCGGCCCGTGCCTGCCAGCCACTCGTCAGCCTCGGCTTTGCTCTTGAAGCCTTTGATGTAGCGAATCTCGGCTCCCGGATAATGAGCCTCAAATTGCCAATCGTTTTCGGCGATCCGTTTAATCTTGAAGGTAACGCGAATCTTTGGAGATTTTGCCATGCCGCAAGATAGTCTCAGATTGCGATGCGGCCTACAATGATCGCCAACGACGCTGTGAAATTCTGCGCGTTACTCTACCGTAGAAACAGCGCAATCCGCTCGACGTGTCCCAGCGGCGGCCGCCGCAGCCACAAAAAATGCGGCCTGGCGACGGCGGGATCCGTCACCAGGCCGCGGCGCGCGATGCTCAGATTGAAGCGCGCCTAAAGGATTTGGTGCATGATCTTTTCGGCAAACCGGTGTCCGCTTTTCCGGATCATGCACTAGAAGGTCGAATATTTCGGCGCGGTGCAGCCGCCGCAGGCCCACGGCCACGACCAATCCGCCACCTTGCCCTTGTTCGCCTCGACATAGGGGCTCCAGGCGCGCGGCGGCAACGCCTTGCTTTGGTAAACGATGGTAAATTGACCGTTCGCCTGAACTTCGCCGATCATCACGGGCTTTGCCATGTGGTGGTTGGGCAGCATGGTCACTTCGAAACCGGACGGCGACTTCACTTTTTGCCCGATCATCGCCTGGCGGACGGCGTCAACGTCGGTGGTGCCGGCTTGCTGTACCGCTTGCGCCCACATGTGGAAGAGAATGTAGGCCGATTCCATCGGATCGTTGGTCACGCGCTTGGTGTCGTGCATATAGTCGTGCCACTTTTTGATGAACGCCTTGTTTTCCGGCGCGTTCACTGATTCAAAATAGCTCCAGGCGGCGAGGTGTCCGACCAGCGGCTTGGTGTCGAGGCCGGCGAGCTCTTCCTCACCGACGGAGAAGGCGATGACGGGAATGTCGGAGGCCTTGATGCCCTGGTTGGCGAGCTCCTTGTAGAACGGCACATTGGCGTCGCCGTTGATGGTGGAGATGACCGCCGTCTTCGCCCCACCGGAGCCGAACTTCTTGATGGCGGCTACCTCGGTCTGCCAGTCGGAGAAGCCAAACGGCGTGTAGTTCTCCATGATGTCTTCATCCTTTACGCCCTTGAACTTCAGGAACGCGCGGATGATCTTGTTACTGGTGCGAGGATAGACGTAGTCGGTGCCTTCGAGGATGAAGCGCTTCACCGAGCCGCCATCAGCGCTCATCAGATATTCCACCGCCGGGATTGCCTTGTTGTCGGGCACCGACGAGCCATAGAAGATGTTGTAAGAGGCTTCTTCGCCTTCATATTCCAACGGGTAGAACAGAAGACCATTTAGTTCTTCGAATACCGGCAGCACGGATTTGCGCGAAACCGAAGTCCAGCAGCCGAACACGGCCGCGACCTTGTCTTTGCTGATCAACTCACGGGCTTTTTCCGCGAACAGCGGCCAATTCGAAGCCGGGTCGACCACCACCGGTTCTACTTTTTTGCCGAGTAGTCCGCCGTTGGCGTTGAGCTCGGCGACTTGCATGAGCATCAGGTCCTTAAGGATGGTCTCGCTGATCGCCATCGTGCCCGACAGCGAGTGCAGAATGCCAATCTTGATAGTGTCCTCGGCTACAGCTTTGGCCATGCCGCCGAGAATCACAGCGGTAGCGATCACGGCGGTAAGCCAGGAGTTTTGTGCCAGTCTCATGACGTCTCTCCATTTGAAAGGGCGAAGCGACCGGCCGATCGGCCAAGTTGGGCGGGGCAGGGCTTCGCCGGCTCCGGCTGTCGAACAACATGCCGTGCCCGGAGGCGCGCACCGAGAGCCACGGCCGAAAAATGCGATGGGACCGGAAAATGTCCATGGCCCGATTGCGTCGCTGGGCAAAACTGCCCAAGGCTCGTTCCGGCGTCTCAGCTTTCGGGCAAACTCTGCACGGCTCTTGGGCAAACCGCTCTAAACAGGCGGCCGATGAGTCCAGTTGGTGGCGGATTGAACGGACCAGTCGCGCTATAGCTTTGAATTAAACGCGCACTGGACCTAACATGGCTCGGCCGGGCCAATCGAAATTGCCGCTTGGCGGCGTTTTCGGGCCACATGCAGATACCCGTCCTGCTCGACCGCACTCGGCGCGAGCCGCTCACCGCCCAGCTTGTGGAGCAGCTGCGCGATGCCATCCGGCACGCCCGCATCCGCCCGGGCACGCGGCTGCCGTCGACCCGTCGCCTTTCGGAACAGCTGTCGGTGTCGCGCAATACTGTGATTCGCGCCTACGACACGCTCACGGTCGAAGGCTTTGTCGAGACGCGCCCGGCCTCGGGCATCTTCGTCGCCGAGACGCCGCCGGGTATCGGGATCACGCCGGAAAAGAATGAGCCAGAGGTGGGGCGAGCTGCCGCGCTTTCCCACATGCCAATGCCGCTGTTGCCATTACGCGTTCAGAGCGTGGTCGACGGGCAACGAAGCCGCTTGTCATTCGATTTTTTTCCAGGCCGGCCCAACCCGGCGCTGTTTCCTATCAAGACCTGGCGCCGGCTTTTGCAATCGAACCTCTCACACGGCGGCAATCGCGGACTTTCCCACTATGGCGACCCGGCCGGCTTGCCGGCGTTGCGCTCCGCCATCGCCGATCATCTTGCCACCGCCCGCGGCATCGCCGCCGATCCCGGCCGCATTGTCATTGTCAACGGCGCGCAGGAGGGTATCAGCCTAGCCGCGCGGCTGTTTCTTAATCATGGCACCCCGAGCGCTATCGAGGACCCGTGCTACGAGGGCGCAGCCTTTGCCTTTGAAGCAACCGGTTCGGAGATCGCAACTGTCCCCGTCGATTTCGACGGCTTAATACCGCACGAGCTGCCACAGCGCCCGACCGCGCTTCTCTATCTCACGCCGTCGCATCAATATCCGACCGGACACACGCTTTCGCTCGCCCGTCGCCACGCCACTGTCGCTTGGGCGCGTCGTTACGGCTGTTACATTCTGGAAGACGACCGCGACGGCGATCCGCATTACGACGGCTCGCCGTTGCAAGCGATCGCCGCGCACGCGCCCGATTGCACCATTTACCTCGGCACCTTTTCGCGCACCCTCGGCGCCGGTCTGCGTCTCGGCTATATGGCCGTGCCGGAGCAACTCGCCGGCGTGGTCGCAACCGCCAAAGGTCTCTTGAACAACGGCAATTCTTGGCTCGAACAGGCGGCCCTTGCCGAGATGATGCGCGCGGGATCCTACGCCGCGCATTTGCAGAGGAGTCGCGCCCGCTACCGCGAGGCCCGGGACTGTCTGATGGCGGCGCTGCGCCGGAATTTTGGCGACGTCAGCGTCACGGGTGAGGCTGCCGGATTACAGCTCGTGTGGTACCTGCCGCCGGGCGTGCCCAACGCAACCCGAGTGGAAGAACTCGCGCGACGCGTCCGCATCGGCGTGTATTCTTTTATGTCGGGGGGCGCCCATGTCGCCCGCGCTTCGACATTGACTCAGCGCGGGCTGATCCTCGGCTACGCGGCGCTGTCGCGTAAGCAGATCGAGCAGGGGATCGCCCGTCTATCGGACGCCATCGACGATGCCGTCGACGACCCGAGCGCCGACCTGAATGCGCTGTTCGTACGTGCGAGCGTGCCGACCGCATCCGCGAAGCCAGCCGCAAAGAGTGCCCGCCCATCGCTCCATCTGGACCCTAGTTTTCTCCGGCAACCGGCTCTAACGGCGCGCCGCCGCCGCCGCCGACACTTCCCGTCCGGCGCGCTGCGCCAAGCGGGCAATGTCATGGTCGCGGTCAGCAAAATCTATCGCTATCCGATCAAGGGCTTGAGCGCGCAGCCGTTGTCCAGCGTCATACTCGAAGCGGACAAGCCGTTTCCGGACGATCGCATTTTTGCCTTTGCGCGGCCCGGCGCTCCGATCGACCGTGACGAGCCAAAATGGGCAAAGAAGGGCTTGTTCGTGATGCTCATGCTGGACGAGAATCTGGCACGGGTCGAAACGTCGCTCGATATCGAAACGCTGCGGCTCACCGTCCGGCAAGGGAATCGGGAGGTCGCCACCGCCCGACTCGACGATTCCGCCGATCGCGAAAAAATCGAAGCTTTTTTCTGGCAATTGCTGCCGAATCTACGGTCGGCGCCGGCGCTCGTGCGCTCGGTTGGCGGGCATTTCATGGACAAGCCGGACAGCGTCATCTCGCTGATCAATCTCGCCACCGTGCGTGCGCTCGAGCAGCAATGGGGCGTGGAGATCGATCCTTTGCGCTTTCGCGCCAACATTTACATCGAAGGCGCCAAACCGTGGGAAGAGTTCGATTGGATCGGCAGCGAAATCAGGATTGGCGGCACGGTCTTTTCAGTCGACCGCAAGAACGGCCGCTGCGGAGCCACCAACGTCAATCCCGCCACCGGACGCCGCGACCTGGACATTCCTTCGTCGCTGCGTGCTGCTTTTGGCCACAAAAATTTGGGCGTTTATCTGATCGTGCGCGAAGGCGGGCAGATCGCGGTCGGCGATTCGGTTTTCGTTCCGCGCGTCGCTTCGGCGGCGGCCGCGGCCTTTGCAGCGCCGTTGATCGCGAGCGCTCAGCGGCGCTTCATCTGTCGCGGTTGCTACTTCATCTATGAAGAAGCAAGCGGGCTGCCGCAACTTGCGATCCGGCCCGGCACGCCATTCGGCGATATCCCTGCGACCTGGCGCTGCCCGGATTGCGGCACTGAAAAAAGCACGTTCCGGCCTTACGTGGAAAAAGCGGCGGTCGGCTAAGCTATCTTTGCAACAGCGCGATCAGGCTGGACGTGTCCCAGCGGCGGCCGCCCATTTTCTGCACTTGCGAATAGAACTGATCGACCAGCGCGGTGGCGGGCAGATGCGCGCCGTTTCTTCGCGCCTCGGCAAGGCAGATGGCGAGGTCCTTGCGCATCCAATCGACCGCGAAACCGAAATCGAACTTGCCGGCGGCCATGGTCTTGTAGCGGTTCTCCATCTGCCAGGATTGCGCGGCGCCCTTGGAAATGGTGGCGATGAGTTTTTCAATGTCGAGCTCGGCCTGCTGCGCGAAGTGCAGCGCCTCGGCCAAACCCTGGACGACGCCGGCGATGCAAATCTGGTTCGCCATCTTAGCGAGCTGCCCCGAGCCGGACGCGCCGATCAGGTTGCAGGCGCGCGCATACGCAGCGATGACTTTTTCGGCGCTGGCGAACGGCGCTGCATCGCCGCCGCACATCACCGTGAGCACGCCGTTCTCGGCGCCGGCTTGGCCGCCCGACACCGGCGCATCGACGAAAGCAAAGCCGCGCGACTTTGCTTCGGCGTAAAGCTCGCGCGCGATCTCCGCCGATGCGGTGGTGTGATCGACGACGATCGCGCCTTTTCGCGCGCCGGCGAAAATACCCTCGGAGCCGAGCATCACCTCGCGCACGTCGTTGTCGTTGCCGACGCAGGCCATGATGAAGTCTTGGCCTTCGGCGGCGGCCTTCGGGGTCGGCGCAGCTTTGCCGCCATACTGCGCGACCCATTTGTCCGCCTTCGCCGCGGTGCGGTTGAAGACGGTCACCTCGTGGCCGGCTTTGGTCGTAAGGTGCCCGGCCATCGGGTAGCCCATGACGCCAAGACCGACAAACGCCACTTTCGCCATGGGTTTCTCCATTAATTCGCCGCGCGCCCGCTTGCCTCGTCATACGCGGGCTTGACCCGCGTATCCACCGTCTTTGCAATTTCTCATCCGTCATTGCCGGGCATAGCCCGTTGAAGACGGGCGTGGACGCCCTTTTGGCCGGCAATCCATGCAAAGCCTCCGTTCAGTATGGACCACCGGGTCAAGTCCGGTGGTGACGAATAAACGATGCGCCGATTGAGCCCTCGGCCCCGGCGGACTATCTAGTGGCAGAGGTCGCGTGGAGAGTTTGAAAATGGCGTCGCTCAAGGATGAAGTGCTGGCGAAGCTTGCCGCCGTGCCGACGCCCGACGGCGCGCCGCTCACGCAGAGCGGAAAGCTTTCCGACATCCTCGTCACCGACGGCAAAGTATTTTGCTCCATCACGGTCGATGCCGCGAAGGTCAAGGCGTGGGAAAGCGTGCGCGCGCGGGCGGAAGAAGCCGTGCGCGGACTGCCCGGTGTGCGCTCGGTGATGGTCGCGCTGACCGCCGAACGCGCCGCGGGCGGCAGCGGAACGGCGCCTCGGCCGCCGCAGTCGTCCGCGCGGCCACGCGCGGGCGCCGCGGCGGGTGGCGCAACGCCTGGACCAGCGGCCCGTGCCGGCATTCCCGGGGTTGCCGCTATTATCGCGGTTGCTTCGGGAAAAGGTGGCGTCGGCAAATCCACCATCGCCGTCAATCTCGCGCTCGCCTTGCGCGATCTCGGCCTCAAGGTCGGCATTCTCGACGCCGATATTTACGGACCGTCGCTGCCAAAACTCCTGGCGATCCGCGAGCGCCCGGAGACGGCCGGCGGCACCCGGCTCAAGCCGATCGTGCGCCATGGCATGCCGGTGATGTCGATCGGCTTTTTGGTCGAGGAAGAAACGCCGATGATTTGGCGCGGGCCGATGGTCATGTCGGCGCTGACGCAGATGCTGCGCGAAGTGGACTGGGGTGCGCTCGACGTCATGGTGGTCGATATGCCGCCGGGCACCGGCGACGCGCAATTAACCATGGCACAGCAGGTCCCGCTCAAAGGCGCCGTCATCGTCTCGACACCGCAGGATCTGGCGCTCGCCGACGCGCGGCGCGGCATCGCCATGTTCCGGCGCGTCAACGTGCCGGTGCTCGGCATTGTCGAGAATATGTCGACCTTCATTTGTCCGCATTGTGGAACGCAGTCGGACATTTTCGGTCATGGCGGCGCGCGCCGCGAAGCCGAACGGCTTGAGGTGCCGTTTTTGGGCGAAGTGCCGCTGGCGCTCGATATCAGGGAAAAATCCGATGCCGGCACGCCTGTGGTGGCAACAGACCCGGATGGCGAGCACGCGAAAATTTTCCGCGGCATCGCCACGCGCGTGCGCGCCGGGCTCGAAGTGGAAAGCCGGCCGGCGCCGAAAATCGTCATCGAGGCTTGATTCGTCTCATCCGAAATTGTAGCGGCAGCCGCGGCACAGCCGGCCTTCCCTGAATGTTTGTTCACGCCGTATTTGTTCCGATCTGAGACCCAGGAACTTTCGGACGCTCGCCAAGTTTACGGCTGCGCGCCGGAACAACTTTCGGCATTTCCTCGTTTCGGTTGAGCAATACCCACAACGGAGACTAGCAAAATGAAACTAGCGACGAAGTTACTCGCCGCGGCGGCTATCGGCAGCGCGGCTCTTTCGTTTTCCGCACTGAACGCGGCGGCGGCGATTGCGTGCGTAGGCCCGGTCTGCTGGCACTCGCACGAGGCTTACGAATATCCGGCGAACGCTGGCGTGGTCGTCCATGGCGACGATTGGCGCTGGGGTCCTAAGGAGCACTATTCGTGGCGCGAGCACGAGGGCCGCGGCTACTGGCAGGGCGGCCGCTGGACGGCATGGTGAGCCGACGCTCCTCTGTAAAGACTTTCTTTGAGGCCGCCCCGTTGGCGGCCTCAAACATTTTCGCGACGAGAGGCTCTTGCGCGCGGACTTCCCAAGGCGGCGGCTGTAGCGGCTGGCCTTCGGAAGTAGTGGCGGGGCCGGAAAGGGTCGGTGAGCCAGCGGCGGTTGGCATCCGCACCCCACTTGTGGGAAGCGCGGCAGACGAAAAGCGGCCGATCCAAAAACAAAAAAGGCCGCCAATTCAAGGCGGCCTCCTTCGCAGTTGTTGTGCTTCAAGCGTTATTTCAGCTGCGTCGAGATGCTGCCGAAGCTCGTGTTCAGCTTGGTGCCGATGCCGTTCACGGCAGCGATAATCGCAACCGAGATGCCGGCGGCGATCAGGCCATATTCAATGGCCGTCGCTCCGGACTCATTCTTCCAAAACCGGGTGAGTAGTTGAGACATGTAATAGCTCCCTATGGCTCCTAATAAGACCCGTGCGCGTGCGAATATGCCCGTCAGCCACGGGGAATCTGTAAAAGCCATCGTTAAAAGTGAAATTTGGAAAACCAGAAGTTAATTTGAGACAAAAGCTATCGGCTGGCCGCGGTCCGAGGCAGGCGACGAAGCGGCCTATTCGCCTGCGCTGATAGATCTTTGCCGAAACCGCGCCCGGTTAGATGTTGTCCTCGTTCGAGCAGCGCGCGCGGTCGCGGTGGCAGCTCTTCAAGTGGCGCAAAGTGCGCCGGCAGCGATTGAGCTATGGAGCGGCGGACAATCTGTTCCAATTTGGCGCGGTCCGCCAAATCGTGCAGCTCGGCGTTGCCTCCCGTCCCATTATCATTTTGCGGCACGGGGTTGAGTTCCCCATTCCTCGTACTGACACATAACTCAAAAGGAAAACGAAGGAACTCGGGGGGTGTTCCTGCCGCGCCTGGCTAATTCGAGACACTTCGGGGGTTTTGAGGGCTGCGCCGAAAACGCGCAATTCGAGGGCCGACCAGTTCGAAGAGGATCAGTGCTGAATGGAAAGAGGCCGCCGGGTTCGGCGGCCTCTTAAGCTCGCAGCCATGTAAGTTCGGAAGTTATTTCAGCTGCGTAGAGATGCTGCCGAAGCTGGTATTCAGCTTGGTGCCGATGCCGTTCACGGCGGCGATGATGGCAACCGAGATGCCCGCGGCGATCAAGCCGTATTCAATGGCCGTCGCTCCGGACTCATTCTTCAAGAACCGAGTGAAAAGTTGCGACATGAGATAGCTCCCTCTGTTTGCGCTGGCGGATTATGCGCACCGGGGCATGCCGAACGGTTAAATCCGATGATGAAAAATTCGATAATGAAATTGACCTTAAGCAATCGAAAATTTGAATTATGAAACGCCGAAACGCTGAAAATGCTGTTGGCAACGGCGGGGCGCCAGCGCAACCGCTTCGCTTAAGGGAAAAAGATCACCAACACGCCGACGGCGATAACGACGAGCGCCGCCAGGATCAGAAGCAAATCGGCACGTTGGGCATGCTTACGGCTGCGGTATTCGGGACTTTCCTCGGAGCCGGTCATGGGATTGCACTGCCAGAATCTACCTGTGGCTGTAGAACCTATACCGGGAAAGTTTATTCCGTACTACTTTAGGGCGTCATATGGGGAAACGGCCCGGACGATTTGTACTTAGCCGCCGTTTCAGGGTGCGCGGTCTTTAGAGCCATGCTTGGGCACCGGGTAGCGTACCCCGGACATGGTACTGGCCCCACTCGGCAACAGCGACTTTGCCACTAAGGCGGCGACGTTTGCTCAAGGGCCGTATGAACTAACCCGCCATGTCGCGACATTGGATCACTGGACTCCGGATGCAATCGTTAGGCGGCAATCTGTTTTGGCCGAATGAGCTGTCAGAACTTGGCCGATGCGAAAGGCCGCCAACTGAGGCGGTTGCGGACGGTCGCTAAGGCGAAGCCGTCAGTGGAAAAGCCAAAACGCACGCAGCAACACCATCCCGACAAAGGAAAGCACTAGAAACATCAGAAGCCGGTCAGGCCCGCGATACTTGGAGCCGTCGTAATCGGGGCTTCGCTTAGAGTCGGTCATGCCTCGGAAACCGAAAGAGTCCGCCAAGTGAGACGGCCAGCTAAAGCGCCATTTCAACTAGCTCGACCAATCCATATCCCAGAAGGGCCATCCAAGCCGCTGTAACTAGCAATAACAGGACTAGGATTGTCGGTGACCAAACGCGCTGAAAACGTACCGCCAACCGAGGTGACATTACGCAGCAAGAGCCATGCCGCCCGTATTGACCTGAGTCTGCCGCTCTATCATCGCCGCTTGCGTCCAAGTCCGCGCGAGGTCAAGCAGATCCTGTTTCTCGTCGTCGCTTTCAGCGTAACAGGCCGCTAGAGTGGCTTCTTTGGCGTATTGCCAGAACTGATCTGTTACCGGCATGGCACATTCTCCGTGCCCCGATCCCAATGGGCAGCTTGCCTACTTCTCCGGTGAGGGACTGTTCAAAATTGCTCACTTGGATGATTGGCTCAGATTCTCCACAGCCAAAAGGGACTACCGAGCCAAAAGGGATCAGTGGATATGGAAAGGGGCCAGTACCCACATGTCAGGCGAGAACACCGCCAATCTGGGGGCGGAGGTGGCGGCGATGACGGCTTAGACAGTCTTAGTCTCGACCCGCCGTTGATCGCGCTTCTCAAGAACATTCCTACATCCGGTGAATGGCCGGCAGCGCGGCGGGTCCGATGGTTCCGCACATTCGCAATGAACGTGTCGCAAATTTACGATGGCGACAATGAGCCCGTCGAAATGAAGATCAACTTGGATAAAGAGGCCGCCAACTGAGGCGGCCTACGCGTCCGTCGAATTGTATGATCCGCAATTCGCGCAATGGATCAGGACGCCGTGAACTTGGTTCTCCTCGGCATGCAGCAAAATCGTGCCGCATTTGCCGCAAGTATAATCCACGGACTGGTCGCTCGCCTTGAGCACGGGTGGTGCTTTCAATGCGATACCCTTCGCCGGCGCGCTGACTAGTTTAAGGCTGATTTTCGGATCGGTCATACTGGCTCCCTGTCTCAGGCGGGAGCACTACCGAACTCTCAGCCACCGACGCCCAGAGAGTGTCTGTGCCAGTGATGGGCGACTGTGCGCCTAAATGCGCGCAATAGATATGCGAATCCGGCGAATGCCGAAGACGTGACGGGTTCAGGCGGCTTGTGAGTGCGTGTCGTTACTTACTCATTTCTCGCTTTGTTCAAAAGGGACCAGTGGATGTGGAAAGGGGCCCAGTACCGCCCACACCGGGGTACAAGGTACCGACCGGAACCGGCCACTCGGCAGGCCAAACCGGCCACTCCATGGAACGAAACCCTATTTAGCGAATTGGTCCAGGGACGGACGCCCGCCGCCCCCCAGCCCCAAGGTGTCCGTCTAAAGCCCCGCTGCGTATCGCGGGGCTTTGGTTTTTAAGAGGGGTGCGAACAGCCCACGCGGTGCGACAAACGAATCGCACCAACTAGATCGTGGATTTATCGTTCGCAATAAGTCTGCGACTCTGATGGGCGCAAATATTCCAGCTACATTTATTGAGCGCAACCAAGTTTCCGGAATATTGGGTCTATTCCAAGAACTTTCGCGACAACGGCTTGGTCTGCCTTTCTGATTCCTGCGTAGAGGAATGACATTGCCCCGATGTCCCATAGCTCCGCCGATGAGCGGATTCTCGCCGCTGTATTTGATGCTAAAGTGTTTGGCAAATTCCTCTTTGGAGCGACCTGAGGAATCGTCGTGCAGACTGAGCCATTTTTGATGCTTTATTTCGCCGGTCGCCGGATCTGCCTTTACCGCGAAGTTTGGATGAAGCACATGACACGCCGACAAGCAGGGAACAGATGGTCCCATAATCATTTCGGAAAGCACCGATCTTCCCTACGTCGCTTGGCAATTTCGTGAGCTTTGGCGGGAAGTGGTGGATGCTGTCGGCGTCCCCAAGAACATCAAAAACATGGACAGTAAGGGATGACGACGAGCAATAGAGGCGGCCAACTTGGGCGGCCCGCATTATCTCATTTGTATTTGCTGGCGTCTGGAAGAATGCAGAACCGTGTTCGCCAATTTCAGCCATTCGGCGGCCATCTCGCGCTGAACGGCGCGATATTCTTGATCGGTGATCGCCGGCACAATTTTCAAACAATGCGCGGCGTACTGACAATATTCCTTGTACTTGGCCTTCGGTGGAACAGCCATGATTCCTCCCCTTAGCGTGATTCGCAGGCTCGCGAATCTGAGAGGGGTCGCTGGGGAAGTCTGTTCAAAAGCGACCACTCCCAAATTAAAAAGGGGCCAGCCGGCATGGAGGGGGGTCCAGTACCGCTCTAGCTAAAACCGGCCACTGGGATTCTCAAATCCGGCCACTAGGCTCGGAAACAGGCCAGTACCCCGGTACAAGGTACTGGCCCCTTTAGCCCCAAAAGGGACCAGTCCCGCGGTTGAAAAGGGGCCACTGAACGCCAAGCTTACCGAGGCGTGCTCCCTTGCGGGATGCAACCAAGCCGCTAAGCTAGCCGCCGGAGCGGCGCGTTGGGGGTGGATGAGGCGACGCCCCTGAGCACGTGTGGCGTCAGTGGGTAAGAATAGCAACGGCGCATCGCCAGCGCCGGGTAAGCTTTGCTTCGGCGATAATCTTGATTGGCTTCCGAAGATCGCTTCCGAGAGCGTCGCTGATCTACCGTGATGGCCCTCTTACTGGACCGCAAATGCTGGCTAACGCTCGCGAGACAGTTGCCAAACAGGACCAAAAGGAAGAATGGGAAAAATGAAAGAGGCCGCCAACTGAGGCGCCCTATGCCGCGACAGTCCTTGCGTGCCGTAATTCCGAGAGAGCTTGGCGTGCTACAGTGGCCGCGCCTTGCAGCGCAAGAATTGCCATGATCACAGCAACGATGACATCAGGCCATCCGGTCCCGGTGCCGAAGACGCCTAGCGCGGCGAGCAAGACGGCGAGATTTCCGAGAACATCGTTGCGAGTGCAAATCCAAGCCGAACGCATGTTGGCGTCGCCTTGGCGATACGCCCAAAGCAAGGTGAACGATGCTCCGTTGGCGACCAGCGCAGCGACACCGATCACGCCCATAGTGATGGCGCTCGGAAGCGTGCCGTGCAGGGAGTGCCAAACGACCGTGCCAATGATCCAAAGGCCGAACACTCCCATGGTCAGCCCTTTGACCATTGCCGCCGTGGCGCGATAGCGCAGCGCCATGCCGACCACGAATAGGCTGATTGCGAAGTTCGCGGCATCGCCGAAGAAGTCGAGGGCGTCGGCCTGTAACGAAGCCGAACCGGCCGCCAATCCCGCGCCGATCTCCACCATGAACATTGCGCCATTGATCGCTAGGGCGGCCCAAAGAACCCGGCGATAGGCGTTCCTTTGTTTGGCATCGAGCTTAAGTGGCGGAGGCGCGCAGCAATGGTCCATGCTCGAAAGATAAGAGTTGGCAGGGGCGTTACACAATCACATCGAAACCAAAAGGGACCGATCTAAGCTCCTCCGCCAAATGGCTGAGGCGCCCAAAACACCAGTTCGGCTTTCGCCGATAATT
>Ga0302324_100012463_pt1 | contig 17336 bp, 18 predicted proteins | sample Palsa_T0_1_FD_201949 | JGI IMG/M metagenome (GOLD analysis project Ga0302324, IMG submission 201949) | Peat permafrost microbial communities from Stordalen Mire near Abisko, Sweden - Palsa_T0_1 | ecosystem: Environmental > Terrestrial > Soil > Palsa > Peat permafrost | place: Sweden: Abisko...
TCATCCACCACCAGCAGGCCCAGATCTTTGAACGTCACGTCCTGCGAAAGGATGCGATGCGTTCCGATGACGATGTCCACCTTGCCGTCGGCCAGGCCCTCCAGCACTTCGGCGATCTCCTTCTTATCGCGAAAACGGCTGAGCATTTCGATGCGAACCGGAAAAGCCGCAAATCGCCGCTTGAATGTTTCGAAGTGCTGGTAAGCGAGCACCGTAGTAGGCGCCAGCACCGCGGTCTGCTTGCCGTCGCCCAGTCCTTTGAACGCAGCGCGCATGGCCACCTCGGTCTTGCCGTAACCCACGTCGCCGCACAGCAGCCGATCCATGGGATGGCCGCTCTCCATGTCTTTCTTGATCTGCTTGATGGCTGAAAGCTGGTCTTTGGTCTCGGTGAAATCAAAGGCGTCTTCGAACTCGCGCTGCCAGTTGCTGTCGGGAGAATAGCGGAAGCCTTCGGCCATGCGGCGCTGCGCGTAGAGCTTCAACAACTCGTCGGCCATGTCGCGCATCTTCGCTTTGACGCGCGATTTGGTGCGTTCCCAAGTCACGCCGCCCAAACGGTCCAGCCCCGGCGCAGCGCCTTCGCCCGCGCCGCGATATTTCTGGATCAGATCCAGGCGTGCCAGCGGCACATAGAGCTTGGCGTCACCCGCGTATTCGAGCAGCATGAAGTCGCCCTTGTTGTCGCCTTGCGCGATCTCGCGCGTGCCCAAAAATCGGCCGATGCCGTGCGCTTCGTGCACCACGTAGTCGCCTGGTTTTAAGTCCGCCATGTCGGCGGTGAAGGCGGCAAGCTGGGATTTCGAGGGCCCGGGCTTGGCCACCAGGTCGGACGAATCGAAGAGATCCTCGGAACCGAAAACGGCGATCTGCGCTTCGGGAAAAACGACGCCGCGCCGGACCAGTCCTTTGACCAGGAAGGTACTGGCGGCCGTGCCTGCGACGTAAGAACGCTCGGCGAGATAAGGGCGCGTTGCGTCGGCGGGATCAAGGCCAAGCTGGAAGGGAACCGCGTACTCCTGGAAAATATCGGCCAGGCGTTCCAGCTCGCCGGAGGATCGAGCGAAAAAAACCACGCGATTGCCGCGCTCCACCAGATTGCGCGCTTCGGCGATGGCGGCCTGAATGTTGCCGTGGAAAGCCATCGACGGCCGGGAGGTTGTTCCGGCGGAAGACGCCAGAACGCCGGGATTGGGGATCAGGGATTGGGGATCGGCAAAGACCTCTAGTTCGCGAAGGGCGAGTTCGGCGTCGCCTTCGAGAGACGCGCGCAACTCGGGCCAGGTATAAAAATTGGCGGCGGGTGGGCAGGGAAACGGCCGATCGGGTTTGTCTTCCAGCCGCTTCCAGAGGCGATCGGAAGCGCCCGCGGTTTGCTCGGGTTCATCGACGATCACCACCGGATTTTCGATGAGCGAAAACAGGGAGTGTTTTCTCGGGCGGACCAGAGGCACGGCGAATTCCCAGCCAGGAAACGGATCGCCGGGGCTGGCGACATCCATTTGCTCGGCAAGCTCCAGAAACAATTCGCGCGACTTGTGATATTCGGCCAGCGGCAGGAGCGTGGTCTCCGAGATCTTCATCACCGAGCGCTGCGTCTCGACGTCGAATCTTCGGATGGACTCGAGCAGATCGCCGAACAGCTCAATTCGGATGGGCTTCGACGCCTCGGCCGGGAAAATATCCAGGATGCCGCCGCGCAGCGAATATTCGCCGACCATTTCCACCGGGTCCCGCGGCTCATAACCTATGCTCTGCAAGTGGGCCAGCAAATCTTCGAGCGGGATCTCTTCGCCCACCCGCAACGTGAGCGCCAGCTGGCGATAGAACTCGGCGGCTTCGGTGCGCAGCAGTGCCGAGGCGACAGGCGTGATGGTGATGCTGGTCTTGCGCGACGCGAGTCGCCAGAGTCCGATGGCACGCTGCTCGCTGATCTCGCTGTGCGGCGACATGCGCTGCGCGGGAAGCACGTCCAGGGCCGGGATGGTTTGCGGGCCTGGAAGATCCGACGTCACAAGGAGCCCGAAGAAGGTGTCGACAAGTTCGCCGAGAGCCTCGGCCTGCTTGTTGCCATCCACCACCACGACAATGTTGCGCTCGGTGGCCTGCCACAGCAGCACGATGTAGAGCGCCTTGGCGGTGGTGGTGAGTCCGGAGAGCGACTGGCGCGCGTGAGGGTCGCGAAGCAGGCGGCTAACGGCGTCTTGAAACGCCGGGTCGCGACTGAGCGACTGGAACAGATCGCGGATTGCAGGATGAGTCACAGACGACTGGTTAGCGGACTCGCTCGCGCGAGCACCTCTTCCAGAATACCTGTCGTCGAATAGCCTGGCTCCAGCGGCAAGGCGAGCACCTGGCCGCCGGCGGCTTCCACCTCTTCGCGCCCGGCGATGAAATGCGCCCAATCGGCGCCTTTGATCAAGATATCCGGAAGGATGGACGCGATCAAATCGCGCGGCGTGTCTTCATCGAAGAACGTGACGGCGTCGACGGCCGACAGGGCCGCGGCGAGTTCGGCGCGCTGGTCCTGCGGGATGAGCGGACGCCCTGGACCCTTCAGGCGCTGCACGCTCGCGTCGGTATTCAACGCCAGGATCAGGACGTCGCCGAGCGATCGCGCGGCTTCGAGCAATCGGATGTGGCCGGGATGCAGAATATCGTAGCAGCCGTTGGTGAAGACCACCTTTTTGCCGGTGCGCTTCCAATCGGCACGCGCCGCGATCAGCTGTTGTCGAGTGTATATTTGGCCCAACGGCCTATTCTATGAGGGTTCAAGCCGAATTGGCTGGCTGGTTCGCTTCCGATAACAGGTATTATGTAAAGTATCCAGGTAGTGGGCCAGTTTGAATTTCCTCCAGGGCTCTTCCCACGCTGAGTTAGTCATGTCGCCGAATATAGGACCATGCTGAAGAGGCTCAAGAAGCGAACGGACTTCGGGCGCGTCTTCCACGGCCACCAAAATTCGGCAGGGTGGAATCCAATAGTCAGGACTTGCGGGTTTCAAAACGACTGGGACATCCGTAATATTGACAACGTCATAGATAATCCCAGCTTCATCCAAGGATGTTAATGCCATGCCCAAGGCCCATTTATCATTCGTATCCAAAACTCCAACAAGCTCAGGAAAAGACTCAGGCTGATCCATTGGGTTATCTTAACAGCTCATTACGCTGCTCTTTCCACTTCCGACTCCGAGGCTTCAAGCATGGCAACCAGGTCGGACACTTCCCACGGTCGATTCGTGACTCCAGCAGCCATGGCTGGCGTGGTCCGCAACGTACCGTGGATCTTAACGAAGTTGTAGGAGAAGTAATACAGCGCGACAGCGGCGGCGTGGTTCTCCATCTTACTTGACCACTACTGGTATCCACTTTTTAAGCTGACGCCAATTGTTACCATGAGAGCTGACACCTTGGAGGAATGTTGACCCCAGCCACACCCGCGCCCGGAGTTCACGTTCCCGATCCCGCGAAACGAAAGCTGGCCATCTTCATCGTGCTGGCCTGCACGCTGCTGGTGGCCGTTGGCCAATATCTGATCAAGCTGGGCGCCAATCGTTTGTCTCATGCGGGCCTGGTGGCCACCATGATTGGAATTTTCACCATTCCGCAACTGTTTGCCGGCTACTGCCTCTATGGCGTCTTCACCGTGCTGTTCGTCTATGCTCTCAGGCACGGCGAGCTTTCCATTCTGTATCCGCTCATCGCGCTGGGCTACGTTTGGGTAACCATCACGGCGGTGGTGGCGTTCCATGAGACCATGAATCCGTTCAAAATCGTCGGACTGCTGGTAATCATCTCCGGCGTGGCGGTGCTGGGTATTGGTGGAGGCGCCGGCGCGGAATGACAACTCCGGTCTCTTCCATGGTCCTGGTGCTGGTGGGATCGGTAATCGGTTCGGTGGGCGCGATATTTCTGAAGTCGGGCGCTCACCAGGTGAACCGCCATTGGACCAGCATCGCATTCAACTGGCGGCTGGCGTTGGGCGTTGGCACCTACCTGGCGTCGTCGGTGCTGTTTGTAAAAGGCATGTCGAATGGCGAACTGTCGGTGCTGTTTCCGTTGGTTTCGCTCAGCTATGTTTGCACGCTGGTTTGGTCGCGGCTGTTCTTCCACGAAGCCATCACGAAAGTGAAGCTGACGGGCGTGGGCCTGATTCTGGCCGGAATTATTTTCCTCAGTCTCGGCAGCCGCTAGGACCACTATGTTCAAGAAAAACCGCTATATTCTCCCGTGCTGCATGCTCTCCGCGGCGCTGCTCCAGGCACAGCCGCCGGAAGCCGTCTCAGCTAAACCGGACTCCGAAGCAGTGCATGCTCTGATCGAAAAAGCCAAGCAGACCGGGGGCCCTGAATGGTCGGCGGAGGCCCACTTCTTCTGCGAAGCGCCCCGCGCCAACAGCCCAGCCGATCCTCCCATCCAGCCGGCCAGGATTTTCGACAACGTGTACGCTATCGGCAACCTGGGAACCGTTGCGTATGTGATTCGCACCTCCGCCGGTTTGATGATGATCGATTCGTTGGGCGCCAATCAGGTGGATACGTTGCTTCTGCCAGGATTCCAGAAGCTGGGACTCGATCCCGGCCTGATCAAGACCGTGATCATTTCCCATGGACACGCCGACCATTTTGGCGGATCGTTCTATTTGCAGGAGCACTACAACGCGCACATCTATGTGTCGGCGCCGGATTGGGATCTCATGTTGAATCCGCCGGCGTCGCCCCCCGCAGGCCAGAACAAAGTCCCCGCCGGCGCGCCCGTCACGCCGCCTCGCAAAGATATGGTCATCGCCGAAGGCCGGCCCATTGTGCTCGGTGATGAGACCGTAATTCCCTTCTCCATTCCTGGACATACGCCGGGTTCCATGGGATTCATTTTCCAGGTGCAAGACCAGGGCCAGACGCACATGGCCGCGCTTTACGGAGGGACCATCCTTTTGGCCGGCCGAATTCCGGATGAAGGCCTGCAGCAATATCTGAAATCGATCGGCCATTTCAAGGAAGAGGCGAAGCGGGCTAAAGTGGATGTCGAACTTCAGAATCACCCGCTGATGGATGGCTTCCCCGAGAAACTGGCTAAACTCGGGACGCGGAGCCAGGGAGAACCGAATCCGTTCGTCGTCGGGCAGGCCGGTTATGGGAAGTTCCTGGACGTGATGTCTCAGTGCATGAACGTGCAGATTGCACGCCGCAAGGAACAGTAGCGCGCGGATTTGATTGAGGCTTCAGCTGGACCCCGTACTATCGCCGGTTCCGCTTTCCAACAACAATTCTTTGATAATCCAACCTATTTTCAGAAATTCTTGCAGCTCGACTGGCTTTACAATTTGCCGCCTGATGCCGAATTTCTCTATTTTTGCGCGCTCATGCGAAGACGTTGAAGAGCTCAGAACGACCAGCGGTACTTGGGCGAATGTTCGATTCGCGCGCATCTGTTCCAGGATCTCCAGGCCACCGTGTTTCGGCAAATTCAAGTCGACGATCGCCAGATCCGGAACCGGGCGTCCGGCAGGAGCTTCCTCTCGCCGGAATAGCGCCAATGCGTCTCCTCCATCGTCGATTATCGTCAGTTGGCAATCGAGCCCGGCGCCGGCCAGTGCGTACCGCAGGAGAGCGACGTCCGATGGATTGTCCTCAATGACAAGGATATGCGGCTTCTTGTCGACGGGTTGCATTAATCCTCTCCCGCGAAACGAGCGGCGATGTTGGGCAGCGTGAACAGAAAGGTCGCACCCTGGCCGGCCTGCGATTCAACCCACATTCGGCCTCCATATCGTTCCACAACGCGCTGGCAAATCGCCAAACCCACGCCGGTGCCCGGAATGTTCCGGCCGTGCAAGCGCTTAAAAACTTCGAAGATTTGCTTGTGGTACTCAGGCTCGATGCCTATGCCGTTGTCGGAAACAGCGAACCGGAACTCGCCATCCACCCGTTGCGCCGATACGTGGACGCGCGGTGGACGCTCGCTCCGGTACTTTATCGCGTTCCCGATCAGGTTTTGAAACAATGGCTGAAAGTGTCCTCGATATGCGCTTAGAATCGGTAAGCGCTCGCTGGTCACCACGGCGCCGCTTTCATCGATGGATGCCCTCAGATTCTGCCGTACGTCCTCCATAACGATGTTGAGATCGACGGCTTCAAGAGGTTCTTCGTCGCGCGTCTTGATTTCGGTGTAAGCGAGCAGGTCCGCCAATAAATCGCGCATGCGCGCCGTGCCCTCTACGATGTTGTCGACAAATGAGCTGGCAGTGCTGTCAAATTTGTCGGGGTAAGACTTTATTAGAAGCTGGGAGTACGCGGTGATCATTCGCAAGGGTTCCTGAAGATCGTGGCTCGCGATAAAGGCGAAGTGTTCCAAGTCCTGATTGGTGAGCGCCAAAATCTCGTTTGATCTCCGCAGATCGGCATTGAGCTGCGCCAGACGGTCTGCCGAGCGAACCTGGGCGGTGATATCCCGGGAAATGGTGGAGGCTCCGCTGATTCGTCCTAAGGGGTCCTGCATCGGCGAGATTGTCAGCGAGACGTTCAGGAGCTCGCCGGGTTTTGTCCGCCGTATAGCTTGATAGTGCTCGATGCGTTCCCCCCGTCTGACGTGGTTCAATATGGTTGCTAGTTCGTCAGACTGGCCGGGCGGGAAGATGGCCAAAATCGATTGCCCTATCATCTCCCGGGCCGAGAAGCCAAAGATTCGCTCGGCGCCCCGGTTCCAGCTGGTAACAATGCCGTTGAGATCCTTGCTGTAGATGGCGTCGTCTGAAGATTCGACAACTGAGGAAAGCAGGCGGCTGGTTTCATCGGCCCGGCGGCGCGCTGTGACGTCTCTGAAAACCAGCACGGTCCCTTGAATGGCTCCACTCTCGTCCCGAATCGGGGCGCCACTGTCATCGATCGGGATCTCCGTTCCATCTTTGGCGATGAGAATCGTATGGTTCGCCAAGCCAACGATTCTGCTTTCACGCAATACCCTGGTTACCGGACTCTCCACTTTCGCGCGATCGAATTCGTTAACGACTTGAAAAACCTGATCGAGATGCCTGCCAACGATATCCCCTTCCGGCAGCCCCAATAACGATTGGGCGATGGGGTTCACGAAAACAACGTGTCCGCGCGCATCGGTGGATATTACAGCGTCGCCAATGCTTTCGAGCGTCGTCCGAAGAGAATCCCGAACATCCTGGGTTTGCCGCAGGGCTGCGTCTTGGGCCAGAAGGGCCTTTCTCAGCTCACTGTCTTGGGCCTGGATGCGCGCCAGCATCTCATTAAAACCATCCGCAAGGTCGCCCAGTTCGTCTCCTGAAAATTTCCGTGCGCGGATGCTATAGTCGCTGGTCTCCGATACCAGGCGGGTGGCCTGCGCAAGTTGTGAAATCGGCTCCGCGATAATGGTCCGCAGCTTCGATGAGAGCATGAAGGCGACCAGAGTCGATAGGAGCAGGATAAGAAGCACCACCTGGCCATAGAGTCTGATGTGGTCCGAGATTTCGCCGAGATCGTAAAGCAGCACGAGCGTTCCAATCCGCCGTGAGTTAAGCGCGATCGGCCGCCGGACCAGGAGGCCCGTATTAGTGAATTGCATTTCATCCGGCGCGCTGCCTGGCGGGCATCTCTGTTCCGCGCCCGGGCGTAAATATGTGGCGAATACCGCTCCATCCGTCCTGTAGATACAAGCCGCGGCCAGGTGGGGCCGGGCCTTCAACGTCGCCAGGGTTTGAATCGCGGTTTGTGGATCGTCGAAAGCCAGTGCGGCGGTGGTGTTATCGGCCACGATTTGGCCGAGCGTAGAAATGTCTCTTTGCATGTATCCACGAAAGAGGATGAAGTCTGAGACCACGATGCCGAGCCCCGATAGCAGTAGCGCCGCCGTGGTGACCAACATGATGATCACCATCAGCTTCTGCTTGATGGGAGTGTCGCGCAACGTCAGCATATATCAGATAACGGCGAGCCGCATTTTACCTCTGGACGCTCCGGGCTACAGTCATGAGTCTGGAGCTGATGGTCAGCATCGCGTTTGCCGCCGCGCTTTGATGGATGTCGAACCGCACCCGGCGATTCTCGATGACGAAAGCGAGGATGCCACCGTCCTGGAGGAAATTCTCTGTTTCCCCGACGGTCAAAACGCCGGGGCCGACGCCGGCCAGAATCTTGGGAACATCCTTTTCGGACTTAGGGACAAATAAAACCTGGCACATTTTCCGAGGCGCCGCGCGCAGGATCCTCTGAATGACGATCTCCCGGCCGTTTACAGCTTCTCCTTTCACCATTTCGTCCAGGGTGCTTCCGAACGGATCTTCTCCCAGGATGCAAATAGCGAGCGGCGAATGCTCGTCCGCGAACGCCGCCGGCGGCCATTCCACGAATTTCGTGAAGTTGAGCAGAAACGCTGCCTTCACTTGGTATTCCAAGGTTTGTTCGTCCGCGGCGCGGACCGGGTAAGTTGCGCTAACGCACGCGCATGCCAGTTGCAGCAGGATCGCTGTGGCGCTCCTTCGTGCGCGCCCGGATCGCGCCTTGTTTAGCGAGCCTGTGAAGGGCGCCATAGTGGTGCCGCCGGAACGAGCGCTACTTGCTCCATGTCAGCCTTGCGTAAGCGCCTCTCTTGATAAGGACCAGTGGTCCCGGATCGCCCCCGTCTTCCGGATGTGACGGTTGAAGAAGGTTCTGACCGACGAACGAGATCTCGAACTGCCGGCTTATGCGCCAGCCGAAGCGGGCGTCTCCGGTCGAATAGGCCGGGACTAGGTGGGCGGGAAGCGGGCTGACATACCGATAATCGAGATCCAACTGAAGGCGCTTTGAGAAATCGACGCCCAATTGAACCGATGCCTCGTGCCCGGGACTGGATCCGACAATCCCAGGCGCCGTGCCCACGTCCTCGGAATTCGGCGCTTTCCCCAGATTCATGTGGAGGAAGGAATACGAGCCTCTGAGCCGCAAGAAACTTTTCGGCCTCCACTCCGGAGCAATCTCCACGCCCTTGGTGTAGCCTAGCAGTCCATTTCCGAATTGGGCTGGAAGCAGAAAATGCACGGGCTCAGGCGTAGTCTCCAGGTAAGGCGGTCCCGTTATGTCTTCGCTGAATAGATCGTGATAGTGGTTGTAAAAGGCCGCAACATCGACATAGAAGTTCTTTCCCCAAAGATCGCGGTATCCAACTTCGTAGCCGTTGAGCTGTTCCGGCGCGAAGTTGTGATTCGCATTGAAACGCGCGAAATACGGCGTGCCGTTTGAGGTTATGGAGACCAGCCCTAACAGATAGAAATTCTCTTCAGAGTCCGACGGTGTTCGCAAGGCATGCGTAACAGCCGCCCAGACCGTCTGCTTTTGACTAGGCGTCCACAAGAGCCTGGCGCTCGGTTCCACTCCGAAATCGGTGAAATTGGTACGCAGCAATTTTGTTCCGAGAGTCAGCGACAAGCGATGGTCCACCAGCCCGACCTCATCCTGAAAGAACGCCGTGAAGAGTTCGTCCGTTCTCTTAAAAGGGAGAAAGGTCAGGCCCGAAACCACCTCGATGTCATCGACGGGGCTGACACGCGCTCCCAGGCCCCAAGTTACCTGGTTCCACCTCAGCACGCGAAGGCGCTGCAGAAAATCGATATCGAAGGTATTGCGAAGTTCTCCGAAATTCGGTTCGTGACGATTCGTCCGGTCGTAATAGACCTGCACCTGGATGTCGTTGTCTTCGCTCAAAGCTCGTTTCCAATGTGCCATGACGTTCCCACCGGAAAGATAAGCGTTGGCGTCCACAATTTGCGAGTACGGCTGCGTATAGCTGGTGGCCTGCACGCTCTCGCCGGCGACCTCATCGTAGGCATCGCCTTGCACCGTGAAAGTATCGCGATCGTTTTCTTTCCAGTCTATGCGAAAACCGGTTTGCATGGCTCGCCAATCGTCAAAATTACTTCCATCCGGGTGGTCCTCGGGGCCACGAGTAAAACCCTTGCCGTAGATGCGATAGTTAAAATCGTCTCCGTTGCCGCCGCCGTAGCGGAAGTCGGCAAAGCCCTGCTCGAGGTTTCCACCGCCCGCCGACGCCAACAGTCCCCGCGTGTCCTTCGTGTCCTTGGTGATCACATTGATAACACCGTTTACGGCGTTAGGTCCCCAGATGGTAGCCCCCGGACCTCGGATAACCTCGATCCGGTCTATGTCTTCCATCTCGGTGTCCTGAACTTCCCAGTACGTCCCATCGAAAAGCGGGGTGAAGACGGTGCGGCCGTCGATGAGTACCAGGACAGAACGCGTCAGCCGGCTCCCAAAGCCACGAATTCCAATCGACCACTTGTTGCTGTCGATACGCGCGACTTCCACGCCCGGCGCCAGGCGTAATGCTTCGGGAATGCAGGTTGCACCAGAACGCCTGATGTCCTCTCCCGTAATGACGTAAATCGCCGCCGCTGTTTGTAGGACCTTGGTGGGCTCCTTGGAAGGCGTCGTCACTTCTATCTGAGAGAGCTCTTCGAGACTCAGCTTCTTCAGCGCAGCTGGTCCTGTTTGGCCGGAAGCGGGTTGCGGTTCATCGCCCTGAGCGGTGCCGAGAACGGAGGCGAGAAGTAGACACAAAAGGAGGCTAGGCTTCCGCGCCATTCGCAGATCTTGCGCCTTTCCTGAACTTGGCTCCCATCTTTGGATAGACTCCACAGCGCCATCGATGTTTCATCAACGTCCCCGCAATTCCCCCCCTGTTAAAGGCAAGCGAAGTCGGTCCGTTTGGTATGATGTTGATTTCACGCCTTCGGGCGCGTAGCTCATGTTTCTGGTGCTGGCCATGAGCGGCGGCGAATACTGCACTTCAAACGTCACGGCTCATCCGAGCGCAACTGGGTGGCCCCTATCACCCTTGCGAGCGGCGCGCAGCCTGAAAACGTGGGAGCAGTGAGGGGCCGTGATGGATTCGAACCGCGCGAATGGCAGGCAAGTCCTGACCCGTTGCTATCCTTGTCTTTTCTAGAACAATGGATCTGACATCAGAATTACCTTTTTGGACTGTGCGGAATGGTTTGCTGCGGATCTATCCGCCCCTAGAGAGCGATATCCGCTGCGACGCTCTGATCATTGGCGGTGGTGTCAGCGGCGCACTTCTGGCCCACCGGCTGGTGAAACACGGCGTCGACTCTGTGCTAATCGACCGGCGCGACATCGGTCACGGAAGCACCAGCGCGAGCACTGCGCTACTGCAATACGAGATTGACACGCCACTATATAAACTACGGCAACAGGTGGGCAGCCAAGCCGCCGAGCGCGCGTATTTCCTCGGGATTGAAGTCATCCAGGCCCTCCAAAACCTGGCCGGGAAAGACTGTGGTTTCGCTTTGCGACCCAGTCTGCAGATTGCAACGCGCCTTAGCGACGTGGCCGGGCTCAAAAAAGAATATGAGGCACGTCATAAGCTCAAGTTTCCCGTTACGATGCTGGATCGGAGGGAATTGCGGAGTTGCGGGATCGAGGGCGCAGCCGCTCTCCGCTCCAGTATTGCCGGCGAAGTGGATCCTTACCGGTTTACTCATCGTTTGCTGCGCCTGGCCTGTTCGCGGGGCTTGCGGATCTTCGATCGAACCACTGCTCTGCGATATGCGCACTCACGAAATCAGGTCTCCGTGATTACCGACCGCGGGCCAAAGATCGCATGTCGTGCCGTCTTTTTCGCCACTGGCTACGAAACAAAAGATATCCTGCCGAAGAAGATCGTCAAGCTAAGGAGCACGTATGCGCTGGTTTCGGAGCCGAAGGCTCATCTTGACTGGTGGAAGGATCGATCGCTGATCTGGGGAACCGGGGACCCTTACATTTATATGCGCACTACCAGCGACAATCGCATCATGGTGGGGGGAGAAGATGATGGAGTGCTCAACCCCACGCGGCGCGATAATCAGATCGCGCGAAAGACAGTCCGCCTGGTTCGCAGCTTCCATGCTCTTTTCCCGGACACTCGAATCGAAACGGCGTTCGCTTGGGCTGGCGTCTTTGGAAGCACGAAGGACGGCTTAGCGTTCATCGGCCGCCATCCCTCGTTTCCGAGGGCTTATTTCGCTTTGGGGTTTGGTGGAAACGGAATCACCTTTAGTGAGATTGCCGCCCGGATACTCACGGATCTGTTCCTGGGCCGCGAAAATCGGGATGAGAAAATATTCCGCTTCGATCGATAGCCGATCGAGCTTTAACCGTGAGACCTTTTCCATTCCGCCCGATCGCTCATCGTAGTCTTGAGCATGCTTTTGACAGCCGAGCGCAACCATTTGGCGGGGCGGCGTTTGAGGTCGGCCCTAACCCGCTTGGCCGCCCGCGTTGAGCCCAAGTGAACATTCGCGGTCTCGAAAGCCATGGCATTCAGTAACCGATCTTGATCCTCACGTCCATTCATAGTTTCGATGTCGATGGGCGAAGAATCGGGCGCCAGTTGACGAACCAGCCAGGTGCTGCACAGGCGCACAAAAGGATCTGGACAGCGGACCGCGCGGTCCAGCACGGTCTGATAATAAATTCGACCACCGGTTCCCTGTTTGGCCCAAAAGCAGGCGGATGGCGCAGCTGCTTTCGCCTCCAAAGCGATTTGGCCTCCGAGCCAATCGGCCACCGCGACATAACGCGGGTGGCCAAGGCTGCCGATGCCTGAGAAAATATTCCGCTTCGATCGATAGCCGATCGAGCTTTAACCGTGAGACCTTTTCCATTCCGCCCGATCGCTCATCGTAGTCTTGAGCATGCTTTTGACAGCCGAGCGCAACCATTTGGCGGGGCGGCGTTTGAGGTCGGCCCTAACCCGCTTGGCCGCCCGCGTTGAGCCCAAGTGAACATTCGCGGTCTCGAAAGCCATGGCATTCAGTAACCGATCTTGATCCTCACGTCCATTCATAGTTTCGATGTCGATGGGCGAAGAATCGGGCGCCAGTTGACGAACCAGCCAGGTGCTGCACAGGCGCACAAAAGGATCTGGACAGCGGACCGCGCGGTCCAGCACGGTCTGATAATAAATTCGACCACCGGTTCCCTGTTTGGCCCAAAAGCAGGCGGATGGCGCAGCTGCTTTCGCCTCCAAAGCGATTTGGCCTCCGAGCCAATCGGCCACCGCGACATAACGCGGGTGGCCAAGGCTGCCGATGCCTGCTATCCGCTGAACGAGCCTGTACGACAATCGTGTCGCCGGCAGCAAACGCGCGAGCGCATTCCGAGCGCCGGAAGGGATCCCACTTCGCACGGCAGGCAGCGCGTCCATTTTCTTCCAAAAGCCCGCTGGCACATCCAGGCAATCGAGCGCAATCTTTCGCAGCCACGTGCGCCGCTCCTCAAGAACAAACGGCTTTCCGCCCTCGGTCAGACCCGAAACGTAACCTTCCAGGATTACGTCGCACACGTTTCGCAAACCAACCGCGATTTCCCCCTCGCTGGCGTCAAGCAGCGCACTAACGGCCAATCGCACCAGATCGCTCGCGTATGGCAAAGGATACGCTTCGTCGAAATCGTCGACACCCCAAATCAGACGGCCGAAGCCATCCCGCCAAGTGCCGAAGCTCGCGATATGAAGATCTCCAACCGCTAATACTTTGACTGCTTTGTCCAGGTCAGGACAAATCGTTGGAAACAGCTGAGCCCAGCGATAGAACGTTCCCCGCAGGAACTGAACCGAGCTGACTCCGTACGACTGAAATGTGCCCACTCACCCACTTCTCGTATTCTTTTGTGGCCTGCGCAATGTCCATCAGTTTGTCGGTTCACTACGCATATCGCCCGCTGCCAATGAGCGCGCCGGCAGGAACGCTCTCCTCGACCTCATCTGTCCAGACCTTGAAGCCCACCAGTGAGCTCGGGCCGAACGTGGTCGCGATGGCCACATCGGTCGCGTCACGACCTCGGCCAATCAGTACTCGTCCAATCCGAGGAACATTGTTGCGAGGGTCGAAAGTGTGCCACCTGCCCCCGAGGTAGACTTCAAACCAAGCGGCGAAGTCCATGACGTCGTAAGGCGGCGGCATTCCAATATCGCCTAAATAGCCGGTGCAATATCGGGCAGGAATATTCATGCACCGGCAGAACGTGACGGCAAGGTGGGCGTAGTCCCGGCAGACACCGGTCCGCTCGTTGAACGCCTCCCAGGCGGTCCTGGTGCAGCGTGCCGCCTGATAGTTGAACTTTATGTGGTTATGGACGTAATTGCAAATCGATCGCACGCGGTTCCATCCGGGCCGCGTTTGAGAGAAGAGGTCCCAGGCCGCTTGAGAGAGTAAATCTGTCTCGCAGTAGCGGCTGCCCAAGAGGAAGGCCAGAGTTTCTTCGGGCAGATCTGCCACCTCATGCTGCTCAGCATTACCATCCATCAGGTCCGGTTTGCCCGTGTCTCTGATTACGGCGCTGGCGGTCAATCGAATCTCTCCAGCCGGCGCCATGATTCGGCTGCACCGGTTTCCGAACCTATCGCAATAGGTATGGATCGGAGTCGGGGGATCGGTGGTCAGATCATCAAAAGCCAGGATGTCCGGCGCGCGTGAAGAATGAACTTGAACCATCAATATCATGGGCGTCTGCTGGCAACACTGGTAGATGATTTCGGAGCCGACCTGGATCTGCATACGTTATAAGTTTCATTTCTTAGGATTTATGTTCCGCTTCCGCCTGAGGCTTCAGCGTGAACTGCTAACGGTTGGACTCCCGGGCAGCGAAAACCATTTCCATTCGGGAGTGGATCATGAAGAGAGAAAGCCCGTTGCGGACGGTATTGTCGGGCGATTAGCGACGGCCATTCCGACTCTTGGTCCGGCCAAGAAAATCGGCAAGTCGCGATCGATTGCCGGGCAGATTCTGATCCCGCTTCCTGGTCCCCGGATGAATCCTTGAGGATGTTGCCTATGGACCCTTGTTGGCTAGAGGCGACGGATTGACTATCGTTACAAAAGCGTGGAAGCGACTGCCTTTATGGGACCGTGTCCCTTCGTTGGCCGCGGACTTAGCAGTAACGTCGGATGCGTGCTCTGGTGTTTCGCCTCTCATGGAGCGAATGCAATGGCCAGGAAAGCCGACTCACGGCGGCCGAGCGCGAGGAAGCCGACCGGATCCGGTTTGACTGCTCCTTCAGTTGGTGTCCCAACAATTTCCCCCGCAGCTAACGGGCAAGCGAAGTCGGTCCGTTTGGTATGATGTTGATTTCACGCCGTCGGGCGCGTAGCTCAGTTGGTTAGAGCGCCTGCTTCACACGCAGGAGGTCGCAGGTTCGAGTCCTGCCGCGCCCACCATAACACGTACTGATTTCAAACGAGATGTTTGAAGTGGGTCTCATCGGTTCCGCCTATCCTTTGCCTCAACTGTGCCAAAACTGTGTCAAAACCCTCTCAGTTTGGCTGCACTGTGCCAAAACCTGATCCGCCTTCGTTCGCTTGGCGATTCAATTTGGTCAGCGCCTCTCGCTTCATCTGCAACTTCATCTGCGAGTACTTCTTGAACACTTTCGCATCTCCTTGTCGGAGCAACTGCGTGACCCACTCGTCCGCAACACCGCCAGCACTGAGCCGCGTCGCGTACGTTGAGCGAAGGTCGTAAATGCGAAAGTAGCGAACACCTGCCCTTCCCAACACGAGACGCCAGACTGTCTTGATCGATTTCTGATGGGTGTCTGGCTTCTTCTCGCTCGGGAACATATGCTCGCCTGGACCTGCTAAGGCAACTTGCCGCCGAAAAGCGTCAGCCGCGATTTCTGTTAACGGAACCTCGGCAACGCCATTGGGCGTTTCAGCGTGGTCCTCTTGGACAAAGTGGTACCCCGGTCCAAGCGGTACGCCGTGCCCTTAACCAATCGGCCCGCCCGGTTGAGATGATCGACCCAGGTTCTGCCCAGAAGAAAAGCTTGGGTATCTCCGTGCCCAGCAGCCACGCGTGATAGGCCTCAGCCATGGCCCAGACATCGACGGGAGCGCCGGCGATCGGAAGCTCGTTGGGGAAACGATAGACCGGTTCGCGAAAGACCGGATCGAGAAATGGTTCGCGATACGCAGCCATCTCCTCCTACCTGGGAGCACCTGTTCGATAAAACGGTTCTCGTCTATGAGGAGCTTGCGCCCCTGGTCAGATCTGAAACCTCGAAAAGCTTCGGCACCCTTGGGATCGACTGTCAAGCCAGGTTGGTATCGGCCAGATGAACTCCATCAACGCCAGACCCGCGGACCCGGCTTTCATGCCGCCGCGCCCAGTCGAGGCCGAGAGCAGAGCCCCAGTCGTGTAAAACGAGCACGACGTCTCCCAGATTGAGCTTTTCGACAAAAGCTTCGAAGTAGCGGGCATGATCCTCTACCCGGTATGCGATGTCGGGCTTCTCAGAGTGCCCCATGCCGATGAGATCGGCGGCGATACAGCGCGAATGCGGAGCCACATGCGGGATGACATTCCGCCACAGGTATGAGGATGTCGGATTACCATGTTGGAAAAGCACCACTTGGCCCTCCCCAGCCTCGACATAACTCATCTGTGAGCCAAGCACTTCGGTACGACGTGTCACCTGATTCTTGATCATGCCGAACCCCTATGTTTGAGATAACAAGTGGGCGAGCTTAGAGCCTGCAACTTGTCAATCTGACGAATGCGGCCCACGCAGAAAATCCAGCAGCAGTGTACTGGTAGCATCGGGTGCCTCGCGATGCGCCCAGTGACCGACGTCGAGTGACATTCACATCCATTAAAAATTTCTCCTGTCTCGTTCGGACAACTGATCGGTTTCATCACTTCACAGCTCCTGACAAGGCAGTGATCCGCAGCACCTGGTCGACCACCGCGTCGGGGCGCTCTTCGGGAATGAAGTGGCCGCAACCCGGAAGCACCAGACTACTGACTTCACCCGCGACCATCGAGAGGAACTGACCCACGCTCGCCCCGAGCCCCCTCTCGCCGCCCATTGCCACAACCGGAACCTTGACTTTGCTGTCCTGCAATGGGGCTGTTTGAGCAATGGTTGTAAAGGCGGCACGATACACGCCCTCCGCTCCTAATACGCCCTCCTTACCGGAAAAGCTGCGCAAGTACTCATTCACGGACTCAGGTGAAATGGCTTCACGCGTGGCACCTGACGGGCCTTGATAAAACCAGTTGAGAAACTCGCGCTCTCTCCCCACGATCAAAATCTCCGATACGCCCGGCGCGAGGGGAAGAACCCACCACCAAAAGCTTCCCTTCGCCATGGCATCAGGCGTGTAGGCGATGATATTCCCCAGCATTGCCTGCAGCATCACGGGCCCTTCCACGTAAATGAGCCCGGCAACCTCATCCGGATGATCTGCCGCCCAGAGCAACGCCGGCGGCGCGCCCATGTCGTGTGCGACGAGAGTCAGCGGCCGGCCGGCCCCGAAACCGATCTGCT
>Ga0302324_100012464_pt1 | contig 17336 bp, 10 predicted proteins | sample Palsa_T0_1_FD_201949 | JGI IMG/M metagenome (GOLD analysis project Ga0302324, IMG submission 201949) | Peat permafrost microbial communities from Stordalen Mire near Abisko, Sweden - Palsa_T0_1 | ecosystem: Environmental > Terrestrial > Soil > Palsa > Peat permafrost | place: Sweden: Abisko...
CTTCCGTGCCGACTTCACGGGCGACACGGGTAACTTCCGAGGCAAAGGAACGCAGTTGGTCCACCATTTTGTTAATGGCCTCTTTGAGTTGGAGTATTTCGCCGCGCACATCGACGGTGATCTTCTTGGACAAGTCGCCGTTGGCCACGGCTATGGTGACATCGGCGATATTGCGGACTTGGGCCGTCAGGTTGGAGGCCATGGAGTTGACGTTGTCGGTCAAATCCTTCCAGGAACCGGCCACGCCGGGGACTTGCGCCTGGCCGCCCAATTTGCCTTCCGTGCCGACCTCGCGCGCCACGCGTGTGACTTCGGAAGCGAAGGAGTTCAATTGATCGACCATTGTGTTGATCGTGTTCTTGAGTTCCAGAATTTCGCCTTCCACGTCCACCGTGATTTTGCGCGAAAGGTCGCCGCGGGCGACGGCGGTGGTGACTTCGGCGATGTTGCGCACCTGGGCGGTGAGGTTGGAGGCCATGGAATTGACGTTATCGGTCAATCCCTTCCAAGTGCCGGCCACACCGGGCACTTGCGCCTGGCCGCCCAATTTGCCTTCGGTGCCCACTTCGCGCGCGACGCGGGTGACTTCCGAAGCGAAGGCGTTCAATTGATCGACCATGGTGTTGATCGTGTTCTTCAACTCCAGGATTTCGCCCTTGACGGGCACGGTGATCTTGCGGGAGAGGTCGCCGTTGGCGATAGCAGTGGCCACTTCGGCGATGTTGCGCACCTGCCCGGTCAAATTGCCAGCCATCGAATTGACATTGTCGGTCAAATCTTTCCACGTGCCGGCCACGCCCGACACTTGCGCCTGTCCGCCCAAGGTGCCTTCGGTGCCGACTTCGCGGGCGACACGCGTGACTTCCGAGGCGAAGGCGTTCAACTGATCGACCATCGTGTTGATCGTGTTCTTAAGTTCGAGGATTTCGCCTTTGACATCGACGGTGACTTTGCGCGAGAGGTCGCCGTTGGCGACGGCGGTGGCCACTTCGGCGATGTTGCGCACTTGGGCGGTCAAATTGCCGGCCATGGAATTGACGTTGTCGGTCAAATCCTTCCAGGTTCCGGCCACGCCGGGGACTTGCGCCTGGCCGCCCAGCTTGCCTTCCGTGCCGACTTCGCGGGCGACGCGGGTGACTTCCGAGGCGAAGGAACGCAGTTGGTCCACCATTTTGTTGATGGCCTCTTTGAGTTGCAGAATTTCCCCGCGCACATCGACGGTGATCTTCTTGGACAAGTCGCCGTTAGCCACAGCGATAGTGACGTCGGCGATGTTGCGGACCTGGGCCGTGAGGTTGGAAGCCATGGAATTAACGTTGTCGGTCAGGTCTTTCCAAGTGCCGGCCACGCCGGGCACGATGGCTTGTCCGCCCAACTTGCCTTCGGTGCCGACTTCGCGAGCCACGCGCGTGACTTCGGCCGCGAAGGAACGCAATTGATCGACCATCGTATTGATGGCCTCTTTGAGCTGCAGAATTTCCCCGCGCACATCGACCGTGATTTTCTTGGACAAGTCGCCATTGGCCACCGCAATGGTGACGTCGGCGATATTGCGAACCTGGGCCGTGAGGTTGGAGGCCATGGAATTGACGTTGTCGGTCAAGTCCTTCCACGTGCCGGCCACGCCGGGGACTTGCGCCTGGCCGCCCAACTTGCCCTCGGTGCCGACTTCGCGCGCGACGCGCGTCACTTCGGAGGCGAAAGCGTTCAATTGATCGACCATCGTGTTGATGGTGTTCTTGAGTTCCAGGATTTCACCTTTGACGTCCACCGTAATTTTGCGCGAAAGGTCGCCGCTGGCGACGGCGGTGGTGACTTCGGCGATGTTGCGTACCTGGGCGGTGAGGTTGGAGGCCATGGAATTGACGTTATCGGTCAAATCTTTCCATGTGCCGGCCACGCCGGGAACTTGCGCCTGGCCGCCCAGCTTGCCTTCGGTGCCGACTTCGCGGGCGACGCGCGTCACTTCGGCGGCGAAAGAGCGCAATTGTTCGACCATCAAATTGATCGTTTCCTTGAGTTGCAGAATTTCGCCGCGCACATCGACGGTGATTTTTTTGGACAAGTCGCCGTTGGCCACCGCGATGGTGACGTCGGCGATGTTGCGCACTTGGGCGGTCAGGTTGGAGGCCATGGAATTGACGTTGTCGGTCAAATCTTTCCACGTGCCGGCCACGCCGGGGACTTGCGCCTGGCCGCCCAGCTTGCCCTCCGTGCCCACCTCGCGCGCGACACGCGTCACCTCGGAAGCGAAGGCGTTTAATTGATCGACCATCGTGTTGATGGTGTTCTTCAGCTCCAGGATTTCGCCTTTGACGTCCACGGTGATCTTGCGCGAGAGGTCGCCGCGCGCGACGGCGGTGGTGACCTCGGCGATGTTGCGCACTTGGGCGGTCAGGTTGGAGGCCATGGAGTTGACGTTGTCGGTCAAATCCTTCCAGGTGCCGGCCACGCCGGGGACTTGCGCCTGCCCGCCCAGTTTGCCTTCGGTGCCGACCTCGCGCGCGACTCGGGTGACTTCGGCGGCAAAAGAGCGCAATTGTTCCACCATCAAATTGATCGTTTCCTTGAGTTGCAGAATTTCTCCGCGCACATCGACGGTGATTTTTTTTGACAAGTCGCCGTTGGCCACCGCGATGGTGACGTCGGCGATGTTGCGCACCTGGGCGGTGAGATTGGAGGCCATGGAGTTGACGTTGTCGGTCAAATCCTTCCATGTGCCGGCTACGCCGGGGACTTGCGCCTGGCCGCCCAGTTTGCCTTCAGTGCCGACCTCGCGCGCGACACGCGTCACTTCGGCGGCGAAGGAGCGCAGTTGCTCGACCATTGTGTTGATGGTGTTTTTGAGTTCGAGAATCTCGCCTTTGACATCGACCGTTATTTTTTTCGACAAGTCTCCCTGGGCGATGGCGGTGGCGACTTCGGCGATGTTGCGGACTTGCGCGGTCAGGTTGCCCCCCATGATGTTGACGGAATCCGTCAAGTCCTTCCAAGTGCCAGCCACTCCGGGCACGATGGCCTGGCCGCCCAGTTTGCCATCGGTGCCGACTTCGCGGGCCACGCGCGTCACTTCGGCGGCAAAGGAACGCAATTGATCGACCATCGTGTTAATGGCTTCCTTGAGTTGGAGAATCTCGCCGCGCACATCGACGGTGATTTTTTTGGAGAGGTCGCCATTGGCCACGGCGATGGTCACATCAGCAATGTTGCGCACTTGAGCGGTCAGATTAGAGGCCATGGAATTGACGTTGTCGGTCAAGTCCTTCCAGGTGCCGGCCACGCCGGGCACGATGGCTTGCCCGCCCAGTTTTCCGTCGGTGCCGACTTCGCGGGCGACACGGGTGACTTCCGAAGCGAAGGCGTTCAATTGGTCCACCATCGTGTTGACGGTGTTCTTGAGTTCGAGAATTTCGCCTTTGACATCAACGGTGATTTTCTTGGACAAGTCGCCTTTGGCGATGGCGGTGGCGACTTCGGCAATGTTGCGCACTTGCGCGGTCAGATTGTTGGCCATGAAGTTGACGGAGTCGGTCAGGTCTTTCCAGGTGCCGGCCACGCCGGGCACGATGGCCTGGCCGCCTAGTTTGCCGTCGGTGCCGACCTCGCGGGCGACGCGCGTGACTTCCGAAGCGAAGGAACGGAGTTGATCGACCATGGTGTTGATGGCTTCTTTGAGCTGGAGAATTTCGCCGCGCACATCGACGGTGATTTTCTTGGAAAGGTCGCCGTTGGCCACGGCGATGGTGACATCGGCAATGTTACGGACCTGGGCGGTCAGATTGGAAGCCATCGAATTGACGCTCTCGGTCAACTCTTTCCAGACGCCGCTGGCCTTCTTGACTTGGGCTTGTCCGCCCAGTTTGCCCTCGGAACCGACTTCGCGGGCGACACGCGTGACTTCCGAAGTGAAGAGATTCAACTGGCCGATCATCGTATTGACGATTTTGGCGCCGCGCAGGAATTCGCCTTTGAGCGGGCGTCCTTCGACTTCCAGGCTCATGTCCTGAGTCAAATCGCCCTTGGCCACCGCATCGATCGAGCGCGTGATTTCCGCCACGGGCCAGGTGAGGTCTGAAACCAGGGTGTTGACCGAGGATTCCATTTCGCCCCACGCTCCGCCGCGGGCACCGAAATGAGCCCGATTGGTCAACTTGCCCTCCTTGCCGACGACCCGGCTCATCCGCTCCAATTCTTCCGCCATGCGTTGATTGGTCAGCATGATGTCATTGAACACGTCGGCGATCTTGCCCTCGATGCCGGTCAAATCGGAAGGAAGACGCACGGTGAAGTCTCCATCTCGGGCCGCGATAAGGACACAGAGAACCTGGTGAAGGTCCAACGAGTGTGTGGTGTCGGCGGGGTTGGGGCGCGGCTGGCCTTGCGACCGCGCCTTGCCGTTGGAGGGCTTGGGAGGAGTTGTCTTTTCGGCCTTGGTTTCAGCCGACTGGGGTGTTTCATAAACATTCATAGTTAAATAGTCCCGGCAGGTTGGACGGGCGCAACTTCACGTTCACCGCTGTCCTGAGCCCGTTCACTTTGCACCCATTGGATGGCGTGATGGACCAGTTCAGTGGCGTTTTGCAGGTTGAGTTTTTCTTTGATGTGGGCGCGATGGGATTCGATGGTCTTGATGCTCAAATGCAGCTTCTCGGCGATCGGCCGCGTGCCATGTCCCTGGCCGATCAAATTGAAAACTTCCAACTCGCGGTCGCTCAGTTCCTCCACCGGGGAGCTGGGCAGCGGGGCATGCCCATGGACCAGCGTGTGCAGCAGGCGGTTGCCCAGGTGCTCGCTCAGATAGACTTCGCCTTTCAGCACTTTGCGCAAGGCGGTCAAGACCTTCTCCGGTCCCTCTTGTTTCATGATGTAACCGGACGCTCCGGCGCGCAAGGCGCGATGGGCATAGACCGATTCGTCATGCATGGAAAGCACCAGCATCTTGAGCTTGGGGAAGCGCACCTTGACGTTCTTGAGCAGTTCGATGCCGCTGGTGCCGTGCAGCGTAATATCGATCAAGGCGACATCGGGCTTGGTGTTTTCAATAGCGGTGATCGCTTTATGGCCGTCTTCGGCCTCTCCCACGACCATAAGGTCCCTTTCCTGATCGATCAATTGGCCGACGCCTTTGCGCAAGAGAGGATGATCATCGACGATGAGGACGCGAACGGCGTCCTTTTTAACCTTGCTGGCTGGGTCCGTTTTCGCAGTAATGGTTTCCATTGTTTTCATGACAGTATTGCTTGCTATCAGACTTGGCTCATTTTCCTTTATGGCAGTTCGGTCGATTTCCCCGAACTCAACCTGCGTAAAAAAAACCATAGGCAAGGCTAAGGCACAATCAGGGCGTCGATGTTTTAACCAACCATCAAACCCTGAGGGCCGTTTGGGGGTTGTGCCTATAAATGTGTCTGGGTTAAAAGAATTGGGGGGGGGACTTGGGTCCACGCCGCGTCGAGCCCACTGCCTTACTGCCTAGCGCCAACCGCCGCGCACATAGACATGCCGCCCACCACGATATTCGTAATGGTTGGCCACCCAGCGCGCGCCTGCATGCGGCGGACGATCCCACCGGCCATGGTGCCACTGCCAGCGGCCGCCTTCCCAAGCCCAACCGCCACCGATCCAAACAAACCCGTCCCCCGGAATGGGAGGCTGGGGATCGGCCAGCAGCGCGGGCGGCGCGCTATCGACATAGACCTCGCCCGGAGCCGAAACCGAGACCTCGGGGCTCGGCACGCGAGCCCTCACGTAACACCCGGTTGCCACCAGGCAGGAGCCGGAGAGAACTAACACTAATTTGATTATGTTGTAATTTTTCTTCATACGAAAAAAACATCCGCCAGCCGCGGCAAAAGTCAACCTGTCAAGTAATGGGTAAAAACCTGATTGCGGCCTCCGGCCATTGGACTAGCGCGGACCGGGCGAAAGCTCAGTGCGCGGCGCCGCCTGGGCGAGCGGCGCTTTGGCGGCCGGGGCCGGGGGAACTTGCTCGCGCAGGAGGAAAAGGATGCCCGCCAGCGGCGCCTCCAACCGCGCCCCGCCGTTGTTCAATTCGCGCCCCAACTCGTTCATCGTCCTGTCCAGCACGTGGGCGCGCAGCATCACGCGCACGGCTTCTTCGTTATCGGGCATGATGCCGGCGCCGGCGAGGGCCTGAAAGTAGGCCTTCAAATAGGCCACGCTGACCCACAGATTCCAATAGCGCAGCCAGGATTGGAAACGGAGCATGTTTTCGGGCGGGATGCTGCCGCGCTGGACGTGCTGCTCCAGGCCAACGGCGGCGGCTTGGTGGAAGGAGCGCAACATGGCGGCCACGTCGCGCATGGGCGAATGTTTCAGACGCCGTTCGCTGATGGGCACGGCAGTATCGCCTTCGAAGTCGATGAACACAAAATCCTTGCCCGTCCAAAGAACCTGGCCCAGACGGCAATCCCCGTGCAAGCGCAGGCGTTTGGCCGAGAGGCGATGATCGCACAGGCGGCGATAACTCTCAATAATGGCCGGTTCCAATTCCGCCACCCGTTGCGCCAGGGGCTGGATCGGCGGCGGCAAGGCGCTGGTTTGCCGGCGCAGCAAGCGCAAGTTTTGCGCGGCCAGGTTGCGCATGGATTGAAAGACCGCGCGCCGATGGTGGGGCGTGGAGGGTTCCGGGGAGAAATCCTTATTGACAGTGTCGGAGGCCAACACCCGGTGCAAGTCGGCGGTGCGAACGCCCAGCAGGCGCGCCGATTCCAGAAAGGTGCCGATGGCCTCCGCCACCGCCGGTGGGAAGTCCGGTTGGAGGAGTTGGACCGGCTCGGAAAGGGGCATCGCGGCCGATTGCCCCACCGCGACCCAGGTGATGACGCGGTCGTAGTAGCGGCCGAGCGAATCCAGAGTAAAATCCCAGGCGTTGGTGGCCGAAGGAATGAAAGCGTGAACGACGGCCAGGGTGAAACGAGAATCGGCGGGGCCGGCGTATTCCAAGGCGCCCGCCACCGTCTGGCAATGGGGAAAGCCATGGCTGTTGAGAAACTGGCCCACTTCCAGTTCGGGATTCAGGCCCGGTTCGAGGCGGCGAAAGAGTTTGAACATCAGCTTGTCTTCGAACATGACGGAGGAATTGCTTTGCTCGCTCCTGGCCGCGGAAGGTTTGGGCGGGGCGGACTCGCCTATGATCCGGCGCAGCTCGGCCATGCGCACGGCTTCGATGTGACCTTGGACGCCCTTGATGCGCCGCGGACGACAGAGCATGTCCAGGAGGGCGGCGCAAAAATCCGGGCTGCCAAAGGCGTCGTAGAGAACACCGCTCTGGGCCGGCGCGACCAGCTTGAGTTCCGCGATGATCCGCTGTGGGGAGTGTTGGCGCAGTTCGTCCGCCGCGCTGCCGCTGGCAAAGGCCAGTGGCAGGACATACGTCTCCGTGTCGCTGTCCACGTAATCCACCTGCAGCAAGGACAGCCTGGCGTCGGCGCCGGCCGCGCCCGTCACCGGGATGGCTTCCTTGAAGGTGAGAAGTTTGATCGTTCTGGATTTGCCTTTGAACCACCTCTGCGCCCGCAGGTAGTCGGGCAGGATTTCCTTCATTTCAAAACTGTTTTTTCCCGACAGGATTTCAAGCCAGTGATGAGCCACCTCCACGGTCGGCAGATGGACCAGGCCGTTGGAGGAAGGGGCAACCTGGGAGCGGGCGAACTTGGCTTCCAGCGAAAACCAATAGAAGGAGTGCGGCCCCAGCGACAGAAAATAAGGACGCTCGCTAATGACCGGGAACTCCGAGCGGCCAAACAGTTCCATGGGCGTCGCGGCCCGGAAGGCGGACAAGTCCAGTTCGACCGGCTGTGGAAAGCGGGAAAGGTTGGCCACCACCAAAAGCGTTTCTTTCTCGAAGCGCAGTATGTAGCTGAGAATTTTGCGGTTTTCGGTTTGGAGAAACTCGCATTTCCCTTCGCCCAAAGCGCGCCAGCGCTTGCGCAGGGCCAGCAACCGGCGCATCCACCATAACAGCGAGTGCGGATTGGCCAGTTGCACTTCCACGTTGTTCGCTTCGTAGTGGTAGCCGGGATCCAGAATGACCGGCAGGTAGAGGCTTTGCGGATTGGCGCGGGAGAACCCGGCGTTCTTGTCCGAACTCCACTGCATGGGCGTGCGCACCCCGTTGCGGTCGCCCAGAAAAATGTTTTCCCCCAGGCCGATTTCGTCGCCGTAATAAAGGACGGGCGTGCCGGGCAGGGAAAAGAGCAAGGCGTTGAGCAGTTCGATGCTTTTGCGGTCGTTGTTCAGCAAGGGCGCCAACCGTCGGCGGATGCCCAGATTGAGCCGGGCCTGCTCGACGTGGGCGTACATGCGGTACATGTAGTCGCGCTCCTCATCGGTGACCATTTCCAGGGTCAACTCGTCATGGTTGCGCAGGAAAAGGGCCCATTGGCTGGTTTGGGGAATGGCCGGCGTTTGCTCCAGGATATCGACAATGGGCTGGCGGTCCTCCATGCGCACGGCCATGAAGAGGCGCGGCATGAGCGGGAAATGGAAAGCCATGTGGCATTCGTCGCCCAAGCCCTGGCCGAAGTAGGCGACGGCATCTTCAGGCCATTGGTTGGCCTCGCCCAGCAACATCCGGTCGCCATAATTCTCATCGACGTGCCGGCGGAGCTTTTTCAAAAAGGCGTGCGTCTCGGGCAGGTTCTCGCAACTGGTTCCTTCGCGTTCGTAGAGATAGGGCACGGCGTCCAAACGCAGGCCGTCCACGCCCAAGTCCAACCAGAAGTCCACCACCTTGAACATCGCTTCATGCACGGCCGGCGAGTCGTAGTTCAAGTCGGGTTGGTGCGAGAAGAAGCGATGCCAGAAATAGGCGTTGGCCACATGGTCCCAGTTCCAGTTGGACTGCTCCACGTCGTTGAAAATAACGCGGGCCTCGTGATAATCCGCGGCGGAATGGCTCCAGACGTAAAAGTTGCGCCAGCGGCTGCCGGGCTTGGCCCGGCGGGCGCGCTGAAACCACGGATGCTGATCGGAAGTGTGGTTGAGCACCAATTCGGTAATGACGCGCAGCCCGCGTCGATGCGCCTCGCGCAAAAAAAATTTGAAGTCCGCCAGGGTGCCGTAATTGGGATGCACGGCGCAATAGTCCGCCGTGTCGTAGCCGTCGTCCTTGAGTGGTGACGGATAGAAGGGCAGCAGCCAAATGGCGGTCACGCCGAGGTCCTTGATGTAATCCAGCTTTTCCGTCAGGCCGCGAAAATCTCCGGTGCCGTCGGCGTCACTATCATAAAAGGCGCGGACGTGGACTTCATAAATGACGCCGCTCTTGTACCAAAGCGGATCATGGTCCAATCCCTGGCGGTAACGATCCGAGGCGGCCATAAGTTAGCCAGTGTTGCAGTCGGCCAAGGCCGGCTCGGGTGGGTGATCCGGGGCGGCGGCGTGGCTCAATTCGCCCAGCCAGCGCCGCACGGCGATATGGCTGCTCAAGTAATAGTCGGCGGCGGTATTGGCCACTCCGACCCGAACGGAGCACGCTTCCGGCGGCAACGCGCGGAAGAGGTCTTCATCAGTCCAATCGTCGCCGATGCCCAGGATGAAATCGGGCGCGCGGTCCTTGAGCCATTCCTGGGCGGCGGTGCCTTTGTGGATGCCGCTGGGTCGGACTTCAATGACTTTTCTCCCCTCCAAAACTTGGACGTCGATGTTGCGGGTGTAATCGGCCAGGGTGTCGAGCAGTTCCTGCGCCCGCACGCGAGCCTGTTCCGGATCGGCCCGGCGATGATGCCAGGCCAGCGAAAAATCCTTTTCCTCCAGCAAGGCGCCGGGCAAACGATCCACGTAAAGCTGGAGAATCGGGCGCACGCGATCCTTCCATTCGGCCGTGATGTTCTTGAACACGCGCCATGCGCCTGCCTTGGAGCGCAACCAGACGCCATGCTCGGCCACCAGCGACAACGGCAGCCGGCCGAACCATTCCTCCAAATCGCGCCGGGGCCTGCCGCTGACAATGACGACGTCGTTGCGCGGATCGGCGCCAAGGCGCGAGAGCAGATCGATCAACTCGGGGTCGGGCCGGGCAAGGCGCGGCGAGGAAGCGAACGGCACCAGCGTGCCGTCGTAATCCAGAAACAAAACCCGGCTGGCGCTGGAGCGATAGCGCTTGACCAAGGCCAAGGCGACCTTGCCGGTGAGCAGCCGGGCTGATCGCGCGGCTTCGGTTTTCTGGGTCGCCAGCAGCGCCTGCACAAATTCGTCCGCCCAGCGGTTCACGTCATAGCGGCGCAGGCGGTCCTGTATAAACTGGTTTCGCCGCACCTGTTCTTCCACCGGCATGGTCAGGGCCTGCTCCAGCGTCCGCGCAAAATCTTCCAGATGAAACGGATTGATGAGCAGGGCCCCGCCCATCTCCTTGGAGGCGCCGGCCATTTCGCTTAAGATCAGAACGCCGGTCTGGTCCGGACGCGAGGCGATGAATTCCTTGGCCACCAGATTCATCCCATCGCGCAACGGAGTCACCAGCGCCACGTCGCAAAGCCGGTAGAGCGGCACGATCTCCTCGAAGCCAAGGTTGCGGAATTGGTAAATCAGGGGCGTCCAATTGACGTTGCCATACGCGCCCACGATCCGTCCCACCGTTTCCTCCACTTCCTGCTTCATGCTTTGGTAGCTGCTGACACCAATACGGGAAGGAGCCACCGAAGCGATGAAAACCACTTTGCCGTGCCATTCCGGATGGCGCTTGAGAAACAGATCGTAACCGTGCAGGCGGTTGAGGATGCCTTTGGTGTAGTCGAGGCGGTCCACCGAAAAAATGATTTTTTGTCCCTGGAACTTCTGGCGCAGTTCCGCCACACGGGTTTCGGTGTCGGGGTTGGCTGCCGTCTCCGCAAAATGCGCGAAGTCGATGCCCATCGGAAAAGTATCCACTTTGGCCACGCGGTCGCCCAGGGTCAGATCGCCCAAATGGTGCTCGTAGCCCGCCGTGCGCAGCACCGAAGTGAGGAAGTCGCGCGTGTAATCGTGCGTATGAAAGCCGATCAGGCTGGACCCCAGCAAGCCTTCCATGATTTCCGTCCGCCATGGCCGAGGGAGCAACCGAAACACTTCGAACGAGGGAAAAGGAATATGGAGAAAGAATCCAATAGGCACGTGTGGGAAGCGCTCCCGCATCAGGCGGGGCAGGAGCAGAAGGTGGTAGTCATGAATCCACAAGATGTCCTCCGGCTGCAGCACCTCCGCCAAGGCGCGGGCGAAAGCATGATTGACGCGTTGGTATTCTTGCCAATCCTCCTCTTCAAACCGGGCCAGCGTGGTGAAGTAATGGAACAGCGGCCAGAGGGTGCGGTTGCAAAAACCGAGGTAAAAGCGGTCCATGCTTTCTTCCGGCAGAAAGACCGGGGAGGCATGGAACTGGGTTTGGCCGAACTCCTTCACGGCGGGTTGCTGGTCGGGGGCCACATTGGCCCCCGGCCACCCCACCCACAAAAAATCCAGCCGCCCTGGAGAGTCGGTGCGGACACGCTGCAAGTAACTCCACAGTCCGGTCGTCAACCCACCCGGGCTGGGCGCGAATTTGGGCCGACCCTCCTTGATGGACACTGTGAACGGCAACCGGTTGGAAGCGATGACCAAACGCATGAGACACTCTCCTCTGACCGACTGTATTCGAGCAATCGGGGAATCCTTGGAACGATCCGTCGTCGATTCACCTAAGACGGCCCTGTGGTCGCCCTTAGGGTTTGGGCATAACCGAGCAGGCCGCGATTCGGGCGGCGAGATTGGTCGCGAGCGGCGACGGTGGCACCTTCTTGTCAAATAAGATGTCCTTCATGGACAGCCATTGGCTAGACTTGACCGCCAGCGCACTCCCCGCCGCGCACAGCAACAGGCAACTCAGGACGACACTTTTCATGGATTCAATTACGTCTTTCGCGGTCTGGCCGTCCAGGCGCCCGCCAAAAGGACGAACAGTAGCATGAACGAAATAATAAAGCTCACTGCGCCAAAAATGAGAAAAGCGTCTTTCATGAATCTATATAGCGCAAGTTCCATGCCTGAGCCCATGAGGGCTTCCATGCGGGGGTATCGGGGAAAAACCGGGGTCAACACGCTCAAATTGGCACGTTTGGAACCACCGGTGGAACAAATTAGCCCAGTTTGGCCGCTGCTACTTCTTTTGTTCCTCGCGCCCGCGATGCCAGCCCAACTCGCTCAATTTCTCGCGCATTTTCAACCGCGTGACCCCCAGCCAGCGGGCGGCTTTGGCTTGATTGCCTTGCGCCAGTTCAATGGCTTGCTTGAACAACTCCGGTTCGAGGTCGGAAATCATGCGCAAGTAAGCGTTTTCGATCTCGCCGTTTTGGGAGCGCGCCAGCAGTTCTGTGATATAGGCCGCGTGCGTTTTTTGCTCGCCGTCGGCGGGCCGGCGGTTTTTGGCGGTGACCTGTTGCACATGCTCCAGGCCGATGGCGAATGGTCGCGCCAGCAGCAAGGCCTGGCGAACCGAATTCTCCAGCTCCCGCACATTTCCCGGCCAGGGCTGGCTTTGCAGAAAAGCCAGGGCCTCCGGCTGCACGGCTGGAGCCTCGACGCCGAGATCCTTGGCGTGCCGTTGAATGAAGTACCTGGCCAGGGCCGGAATGTCCTCCGCCCGCTGATGGAGCGGCGGCAAGGTGATGGTGACCACGCTCAGTCGGTAAAACAAATCCTCGCGAAACTCTCGCTCCTTGATGGCCGCGTCCAGGTCGCGATGGGTGGCCGCGATGACCCGCACGTCCACCGCGATGTTGGATTCACTGCCCAAACGCTGGATGCAGTGTTCTTGCAGCACGCGCAAGAGCTTGCCTTGCGTGTTGGCGTTGAGGTCGCCGATTTCATCCAAAAAGAGAGTGCCGCCGCTGGCCTGTTCGAAGCGGCCGATGCGCCGGGCCTGCGCGCCGGTGAACGCGCCGCGTTCGTGGCCGAAGAGTTCGCTTTCCAGCAGGGCGTCCGGAATCGCGGCGCAGTTGACGGCGATGAACGGTTTGTCCGCGCGCTGGCTGTGCTGGTAAATGGCCCGGGCGATCAGTTCCTTGCCGGTGCCGGTCCCGCCCTGGATCAAAACCGTGGCCGAGGTCGCCGCCACGCGGCCGATTTCCTTGTAGATGGCCTGCATGGCGCGGCCGTTGCCGATGAGGGCGTGGCCATCGGGGCGCCCTTCGCCCAGTTCCACCTGCTCGGACATGAGCCGGCTGCTGGCCACGGCCGTGGCAACCATGTCCAGCAACTCGTCGGCCTCAAAGGGCTTGAGCAAGTAATCGCAGGCGCCCAACTTGGTGGCCTCGATCGCCGTTTCGGTGGTGCCGTGGGCGGTCATCAAAATGATCGGCTGTTTGGGTTTGGCGGTGTGCAAGCGCCCCACCAGTTCCAGTCCGCCCAGGCCCGGCAAGCGCAGATCGGTTAGGACCACGTCGTGAAATTGGCCCTGGGCGCGTTCCAAACCTTCGTCGCCCCGGGCGCAGACGGCGACGTCGTAACCTTCGGCGCGCAGCACTTTTTGCAGTGACGCGGCGGTGCTGGCATCATCTTCAATGACGAGTATTTTCGGTTTCATCTTCGAGAACGCGCGGCAGCACCATGCAAAAAGTTGTGCCACGCTGCAATTCAGTTTGATAACGGAGTTCTCCGCCGTGCTTTTCGACGATGCGGGCCGCGATGGGCAGGCCCAAGCCCGTGCCGCCTTCCTTAGTGGTGAAAAAGGGGTCGAACAATCGTTGCCTGACTTCAAGCGGGATGCCCTTGCCGTTGTCGGCCACTTCCACCACGACCGCCGATGAGCCTGAGCGGGCAAAGCCGGACTCGAAGCGAACGCGCAAGACGATCACACCGTTGCGCCCGATGCTCTCGGCCGAATTGTGAATGAGGTTGATCAACACTTGCTTGATCTGCTGGGTGTCGGCGCGCACCCAGGCCTCTTCGGAATCTTCCACTTTGAGAGCGATGCCGTCTTTTTCCAACTGGGGCCGCAGCAAGTCGGCCACTTCCAGCAACATCCGTCCCGCAGGCACCACCACCAAGGCCGGATCCGACGGGCGCGCGAACTGGAGGAAGTCCCGCACAATGCGTTCCAAACGCGTGATTTCGTTGCCGATGACCGCGGCGTCTTCGTTCTCGGCCAGGGCCGGCGGCAGGGTGTTTTTGAGGCTGAAAAGGCGGAATTTGATGGCGGTCAATGGATTGCGGATTTCATGGGCCACGCCGGCCGCCAGCACACCCAGAGAGGCCAGTTTTTCCTGGCGCGCCACTTCGGCCCGGGTCTCGCTGAGCTGATGACGCAGGGGCGCGATCATGCCGCGGTAAACGAGCACCACCAGCGCCGCCGCCAGCACCAGCACCAGCGCCAGGGAAATTTGCAGCAGTTGCTGGAACTGGGCCAGCGTGCCCTGGGACCTTCTGAGAAAATCCGCGAACGAGGTCCGCTGGTTCTCAATAAAGGAATCGCAGAGGCCCAAGATCCGACGCGACTGGAGTTGCACTTCTTCATAGCTGCTCTTGAATTTGCCCGCCTCGCCCAATTTCAAAAAGCTGAACCAAGCCCATCCCAGGCTGGCTTCCAGCACGGAAGCGCTCTTGGCCAGGTAATCGTCGTACTCGGTCCGCACCTGGCTAAAGAATTCCCGCTCCAACGGCGTGGCCGCGTTGGTTCGGTCCTGGTCCAGCCAGGCCTTGATTTCCTGCGCCTGGCTGCGGAAGGCCTCGGCGTCGTTGGTCTCGCCGCGCAATCGGTAGCGCAGCAGCGTTTCGTTCAAGCGTTGAATGTCGCCCCGCATCCGCACGCCGAGGTAAAAGTTGTCCGCCCTTAGCCCCGCGAACTCGCGCTCCAAACTGGCCACCCTCTCCCAAGTGGTGCGGCTGGCCCATAACACGAGAATGGAACCCAGCAAAGCAGTCAAACATAATCCCACCAGCCGCAAGCGCACAGCCGGAACTTTGCCGGTGGCACCGGCCAATGCAGGCGTGGCATCAAATGTTGCATCCATGGGCGCGATATGGCATCGGGCCTTGGCGAAGCCCTTGATGCGCAAAGAAAACTATGGCTATTTTTTCCTGGCACGGCAAACGCTATTATACACGGGATGAAGAAGACGATTTTATTGGTGGACGATGACGTCTCGGTGCGCGAGGCGGTGGACAAGGTGCTCCGAGGCGCCGGTTACGAGGTGGTGCTGGCGGCGGGCGGACTGGAGGCCATCGCGCGGGTTCAGGCCCAGTCGGTGGACCTTGTGTTGTTGGATATCGGCCTACCGAACCAGAATGGCTGGGAGGCTTGCCAGCACCTCAGCCGCGAGCATGCCAAGATTCCGATCGTCGTCATTACCGGCCAAACGGGCCAATTCAAATCCGCTTTGGCGGCCGGGGCGGTGGCGCTGATGGAGAAACCGCTTGATGCGGATAGGCTGCTGCAGGTTATCCAGGAACTTCTGAGTTCGCCTTCCGCCTGATTGGTTGAATCAGGTTTTGCCCGATTTGCAACTCGCGCCAAGTGGTGTAGTTTTGTTTCATGCGAAAAGACAATTTTGCGCCCACTCAACTTCTGGTGCGACACCTCTCCCGGAACAAGTTTCTGAGTCCTGCCGGTCGATGGGTCAAACGGGCCGAGGCGGCGCTTAATTTTCCGAATTTATTGAATGCCATCAATACTTGTCTGGGCCGCGGTCTCAAGGACGTAGAGTTGATTTTACGTTTTGAGGGGCAGAGGCCGGACTGCCACATTCCGCTCGCAGCCATCCAGTAATCGCCCTCACGGGCAACTCAGGCCTTCTCTCACGCTCGGTTCAGCTTCGCGTCTGATTTACAATTTTTCCGCACAGACGATAGTTCAGGCAGATGGAGGAGAATCTTATGAATACAATGTTGCCTGATACGGGGACGGTCAAGGCCGTCCGCATTCATTCCTTTGGTGGCCCGGAAGCGCTTTGTCTGGAATACGTGGCACCGCCAAAACCAGCGGCCAATGAGGTGCTGGTTCGCGTTCACGCGGCCGGCGTCAATCCATGCGATTGGAAAATGCGCGAAGGGATGTTCGGACCGATGTCGATGCCGCAAACGTTGGGAGGTGATTTCGCCGGAGTGGTGGAGGCGCTGGGCTCGGGTGTGACGGATTTCTTTGTCGGACAACCGGTCTTCGGGCATTCCGATAACGGAGGAGCGTTTGCCGAATTAGTGGTGGTGCCCGTGAGTCACCTTGCCCCAAAAGCAGCCTCGGTGGAAGATGTCGAGGCCGCCGCCACGCCCTTGTGCGCCCTGACGGCATGGCAGGCCTTGTTCGAGGTGGCGGATCTTCAGAGCAACCAAAAGATTCTCATTCATGGCGCGGCGGGGGGAGTCGGCATGTTTGCCGTGCAATTGGCGCTGCGCCGCGGCGCCTGGGTCATTGCCACCGCTTCCAGCCGCAATCTTCCCTTCCTGTGTCGTCTGGGCGCCAATCAATTGATCGACCACAACGCCGTCCGTTTTGAAGACGCCGTCAAGAGTGTAGATGTTGTTTTGGATTTGATCGGGGGTGAGACGCAGGACCGCTCCTGGAAGGTCCTCAAGCATGACGGCCGCCTTGTTTCGACGGTTTCGACGCCCTCGCCGGAAAAAGCGATGCTCTGCGGAGTGCGGGCGTGCAAGATGCAGACGCAAATTCGCGCCGATGACCTGACTTTAATGGGCGACCTCATCGCCAATGGTGAGCTCAAAGTGGCGGTGGAGAAGATTCTCCCGTTGCGCCGCGCCGCCGAGGCGCTGGAACTGAGCCGGCGGGGACATGTTCGGGGCAAGATCGTATTGACCATCGATCACGAGGCCTGCCATGCGGGCTCCTTCTAGGCGCGCGTCCGCCGGCTTGCCTCGAGGCTATGAGCAATTTCCCGATGAACCGACCGGACAAACTGCCAATGGCGGGACGGCGCAGCGCGGGGCAATTTAGGAGCAAGGGCCAGTTTTGGATTGTTGGCCAGGGGAAAATGTTCAATCCAAAAAAGTGAAATAGGAGGTTATGTATGAAAATGACATCGATCTTGAGATGGTCGGCGGGCGTTTTGTCCGCCTTTTGCGTCACGGCTGCGGCGGCTCAGCCCGCCGCCTCGCCTGTGAAGGATAAAGAGTTCAGAGGCAGAGTCGATAGCGTCAACATCGAGGAACACACCGTCACGGTCATGGGCTTGTTCCGACACAGGACATTCGACCTGGGAAACGATTGCTCCATCACACGCTGGGATAATACCGCCGGCGCGATCAACGACCTTCGGCCTGGCGAAAAAGTGACCGTTGGCTATCAAGACACTCATGGCGTGTTCGCGGCGGACCGCGTGGTGCAGGAGCCGATCCGCTTCCAAGGCGTCGTC
>Ga0302324_100012465_pt1 | contig 17336 bp, 15 predicted proteins | sample Palsa_T0_1_FD_201949 | JGI IMG/M metagenome (GOLD analysis project Ga0302324, IMG submission 201949) | Peat permafrost microbial communities from Stordalen Mire near Abisko, Sweden - Palsa_T0_1 | ecosystem: Environmental > Terrestrial > Soil > Palsa > Peat permafrost | place: Sweden: Abisko...
CGACCCTCTGTCAGCGTTCCCGGTAGGGCAACCCCTTCGGCGGAATGGGCTTTGACTTTATCACGAGAATTCTCGCTGGAACCGAGCCGTTGGCGCCATACCCATTGCCCGGCTTGTTTCGCCCGTCGGACGCGTTCCAAGGAACCGGCTCCCTAAGATTCCGAGGACTTTCCAACGTACCATAAATTGCCACCCAATTTTCGTGAGCAGAAGTTCTGGGCGTGGCCCCCGGCTCTCGTTCGGCCCTTGCGGAGTCCTGGCTTCGGTATTTGCTCATGTGGCTTAGCTTCTCCCGAATGACCACATCGTCTACAGGAAAGACATCGGTCGGAAAGGCTGGGCGTTCGGCGGTCGCGAGCTGTATTAAACTGGGCCAGGGGTGTCCCTGCACGAGGATGCGATCATCGGCCTCGCACCTTTCGTGCAAGAAGCTGCCTTCAAACGTCCAGCCGGAGCTCGCCACTATTACAATGTTCTGGCCCCTATAGAGGTCGAGGTCCGTAAGGACCTCGCAGACAGTTAGCACGGGAGGTGCGGCCAACGCCGGCATCGGTGCAAGCGCTGCTGCAGAAAAGAACAGGCCATGGATAAGACGAGCGCCTAGCCATGCCGTCAACACAGTTCCTCTAGTGGCCATTAATGCAGTCATTGAATATATTCGTGTTATAGGGCGAATCCTGCGACTCCTGCGGAACACCGAACTGATGCCCAAGCTCGTGTAGCAGGAGGAGTTCGTAGTACTGTGAGGTGGTCAGGCCTGGATCGCCAACCGAGTTTCCTACGACACTCAAGAAATTTTGCGTCGAATACCCTCCAGAGGCAAGACCGACTAGAATGTTCTGCGGGTAGAAATATCCGTAATTTAGGTTTAGCCAGATTTGATTGGAATTACTCTCGGCAGGAGCGGCCTGGTTGACGACGTTGCCTTCGGAATCTAAGACCGGCAGCAGACCCCAAGTATAAGTTATTGTGTCGCTCGTCAACTTATTGGCCGCTGCGGCATCGCTTGGCGCGTTCAAATCCTTGAGACACTGTGAGGACGCGCTGCTGAGGAGCGCCAGTGTCGCGCTGAAACCAGGTGGGCCGATTTTGGACCCTGGCGAATGAGCAACGCCAGCCGACGGTCCCATCGCGCCAGTCATACCTCCTCTGCTGACTGATTGGCCAAACCCATAGAACAGGCAGTCTATCTCCCCGGGAGTGTCGGACTCCGGATCGGCAGCGATGTTCAGGACGGCTTCGCAACCGCCGCGACCTCCGCCGTCTATTGGGAGGTTACCTATGAACATTGGAACCGGAAGGATGTAAAGTCCGCGGGGATCAAGAAAGTTCATAGGATCGCCCTCGACGTAACCGTAGCGGTTCCAGCTCTGAGGGTCTGAGGGCCCACCGCCCGCTCTGTACGGGTCGGGGGACATGAACCTTCCGAAGTTGGAGGCATAATATCGCTGATCCGCATACTCTAACCCGGTCGCCGAATCGTTGGTGTATGTCGCAAATCCAACGGCATCTTGCGGCACTGTTCCTCTAGCCTCTCCGAACGGATAGTATTTTCCAGACGATCCCAGTCGATCCTGAACGAAACCAGCCGTTCCTTGATTCGGCACCGATGTGCCAACCCGTTTTCCCGCGAAATACACAGACAACGTTGGGTTATTGTCGGCATACTGGTACCCGTTTTGCACGAAAGAATACGTTCCCAGTAATTGGCCGTCGGTTCCGTATGCGTAAACAGTCTGAGTGAGAACGCCTCCTGAAAGCGTTCCCCGCCACACACGCTTTTTTGTCGAATCGTAACCGTACTCCAATCCTGGAGCCGTCAAAACACGATTCTCTGCGTCATAGGTGAGGGTTCCACCAGAGGAGGACAGCTGGTTGCCGTTGCTGTCGTACGTCTGGCCCACGATCTGATTGGTTGCTGTGTTCACCGACTGCGAGAGCGTCGGCGCGCCTCCTCCCGATGTCTTCGAGAGAAGATTCCCGAAACCGTCGTATCCGTAGGTATCGCTCCACCTTTGGGTGCTCGTCGCCGAAAGCAGCCTGTTCAGCGAATCGTATTGATAGGTCACGGCCTCCCCGGATATTCCATCCGTCTGAGAACTGATTTTTCCGTTGTTGGTCGAACTCGGGAATGTGTACGTGATATTCAATCCAGATCCAACCGTCAGATTGGTCATCTGGTTCATGCTGTTGTAGGTCCGCCCCTCGCTGACTCCGAAGTAGAGAAGGTTGAGGTACTGATTTGCGGCGTTGTACGAAACGTTGCTGACCGCTGTATTGTTGTTCTGGTCCTTTAATCCCGTCGGCCGGTCCATGGCGTCGAACGAATAGGTGTAGGTCGGACCTGCTGTCGTGGTCCATTGTGAGCCGCTGTATGAATAGGTGGTCGGGTAAGTAATGGATGTGACCTTCGCTTCGCTGTCGAAGGTATAAGCCGTATCGAGATTCCGTGCCGTCGGCTGCTGGTTCAGGAAGGTCGTGTTCACCTGCAGTCGCTTGCCGTTCACCAGCCCGGCTTGAGTGTAGGCATACATCTCGGTGAATTGGATGTTTTGTGGAATGGTGCTGCCGCCGTTGTATCCGATGGGCGTGAAGCCGGTATTTTGCACCGCTACCAGTCGCCCAGAGGTGTACGAGCCGGAATATGTGCTGTCGAGCGTATTGGAGTCATACATGAAGGTCCGGAGCGTGTTTCCACCGACCGTGATTTTCGTCAACCGCTTGTAGCTGTCATAGCTGTAAGCGAACTGATTTCCGTTTGCGTCCTTCTTGGTCGCAAGGGTGTTGTCGGAATTGTAGGTGTACGTGACAGTCCCGTTCTCGGGATTCGTGGCACTCAGCAGATTCGGGCCGACGCTGGTGCCCGTTATGTAATTGAAGGTACGGGTCTGAGTATTCGAGCCGCGCGGCATGCTGACCTTGATGAGATGGTCGAGAATGTCGTAGCTGTAGGTCGTTGTGACCGTGCCGAGCGTTGGGTCGGTTTCCTGCACCTGGGTTAATTTCCCTACTGCATTCATGGTAAACGTTTTCGATTTGCCGGCCGGATCGGTGACTGTCACGGTATTGCCGGAATACGAATAGGTGGTCGTGCTGGCGCCGTCGGGAGCGACTGTGCTCGTGCTTCGGCCCAAACCATCGTAGTGGTAAACGGTCCAGTAGACCGATCCTCCCGGAACGTAGGGCTGGGACACTTGACCGACCTTGCCCATTGGCGAGCAGCCGCAGGAGATAAAGACGCTATCGACCTCCGAGACGTCGCTGGTGCCATTGCCGGTCAAAGTGGAGATCGTCCGGCCGAGCCCGTCCATGTTGGTTTGGACCCAATGGCCGTTTGTCGTAGCGATCTTGTTTGGCGGCGAGGCGGTGTCATTGTACGTATAGCTTGTGGTGGCCCCGTAAGGCGACGTGCTCGACGTCGGCCGAGCGGTGGAGGGATTGTACACAATCGAAGCGCTGTCGCCGTTTTGATTGTCGGTGGCCGAAGTGAGCCCGAGAAAGCCCGACCAGTTCATCGATGACGACAACGAGTTCGTGGTTACGGTCGCCGGAACGGCATAGTTGTTTCCCATGGTCGTCGTCGTGGTGAGGCCATTATTGTTGTTCGAAAGCACGTTGCCGCCGGTGTCGTAATTCAAGCAGCGAGTTCCCGAAGGCGTGATAACGGCGTGGGGGTTTCCGCGGTAATAGAAGCTGGTGCTGTAGTTGGTATCGTGGTCAACCGCAGTGATCGATGTCAGCGTGTAATTCCCGCATGTCGTTTGGCCGGTCGAATTGTTGTCGTAGTAGTTGGTGGCCAGGGTCGTCGTATACGTGCCATCAGTTACCGTGCTTGTGAGAAGCCGATTGAAAATGTACCGCGAAGTGTAATTGGTATCCGTGAGAAAGGTGTTGGTGTAGGTCCGCATCGGCGTCGAGCCGTAGCCGTAATCGTAAACCTGGATCTGGGTGGCGTTGCCGTACTGGTCGAGCGTTTGAACGGTCTGTTTTGAAATCTCTGTCGAATTGAGATGGTCTTCGGTAATGACGGCCGTCCCGATATAGGGATTGCCGGCTGGGTCAGTCGTCCACGTGTACTGCTCGTAGTGGCCGCCGGCGGTATTCGGATAGTGGTGAGGACGGTTATCCAACGTGTTTTGCAGACCGAAGCCGGCGTCCCCTGTCGTCGAGTCGAAGAGGAACGCTTTTTCGGCATTCCCATCAGGATCGTCGATCTGGGAGTAGGTGTGGAACGTGATTCCCCCAGTGTTCTGGAAGGAAATCCCGTAATTGAGTTCCGTGCCGCCTGCGGCCATGAGCAGGAACCGGCCGCCATTCACTTCACGGAGCGTTCGGGTACCCGAGTAGTTAAATGACCCGTAGACCCAGCGCAAATGTCCGCTATACGGGAACGTCACTTGATCCAATTCTCCGGAGCCGGATGGGTCGTAGGTAAAGGACGTGGTGAGCGGAATCCCGTTTACCAGGCTCGACAAGAATGTCCAATTCCCATAATTGGTCGATGGCGTGAATGGCGAGATGAGCGCCTGGTTGGAGGAGTAGTTGAAGGTGTACTTTTCCGCCGTATTGATGGTGTTCGTGATCCCCGTCAGGTGCTTTAGAGGCGATCCGTTATCGTAGGTGAAGCTGTAGGTGGTGTAGGGATTGGGATACTGCGCGGTTGCGCGGGTGTCTTGTACTATCGTGATGCGGGCGCTCGAATTGGAACCGCCGATGCCTTCCGCGCCGTCGTAGGTGACGAAGATCTGATTGCCGTTGGCGTCTTCCATGAGCGTTGGGTACATGGCTCCCGAATCTTGTTCGGTGCCAGACGATACCGAGCCGAACTCCCAGAACGAGCCGTCATTGAAATGCAGTTTTGCGGCGTTGCTGTCGTAATAGAGATAAATGGATTGCGTCGAGCTCCAGACGCCGCTTGTATTGACATCGAGCCGGTACTCGGCTCCGGTTGCGTCGACGAATTCGTAATGATCCAGCGTATAGAGATTTTGATAGATCGGGATGAGAGATCCGGCCTGGAGTTGCCAGCCGTACCCATACCCCACATCATGGCCTAACTGCCATGTGCCTCCGGCATCCTGGCGCCAATTCTGGGAGTTATAGCTGAGATTGAACGAAGCTCCAAATCCGGCGCGGCTGATTCCCTTGAAGAGCGGGATGGTGAAATTCAGATTGCCGGATCGCATGTCGATCTGTTCGCCATCGCCGCCCCAATAGGTCCCCGTAGGACGCACCCCGATTTCGCGCGGATCGATCGCCCCCGCCGGTGGCGTATCGACGTTGATACTCGTAGTCGTACAATTAGCGTGAAAATCGCACGCATATATGCTGTAGGTGTAGTTGGTGCTCGCGACCACGGACCGGTCCTCGATGTTCGGCGTCGGGCTGAGCGTAAGATAATTGCCGTTTCGATAAAACTCGTAGTAAGCGACGCCCGTCGGGCCCGGAGGGGTCACGTTCTGATCGAGAACTTCCGGAAATTGAATATCAACTTTCGTTGGAAATACCGAAGTCCCGATCAATTGACTGTTGATGGGATTGGGCGGCGTGATATCGAGCTGTCCGATGTCGATCGTTGACATCCCGTTGCTCGACGAGGCACCCGCGACTCCAACGCCTGGCTGTCCGCTCGTAATGGCAGTTCCGCCGTCGTTAAACGAGGTCCAGAAGGTATTGTTCACGTACATCGCGATTTCCGCCGTGCTGCCGCTCAGCATCACGATGCGGAAGACCGTCCCGTTCGACGGGTATACGAGCGTAGAAGTTGGGATCGTCACCGTGCCGTTCACGCTCTTGATGAAATTGAGCGTTGCAGTGTAGTAGCCGTTCGAATAGGTCGGGTTAGCGATTTCTACGGCATAAAACGTTCCGGTGCTTGTGCCCCCGCTTACGTACTGGGCGTTCGAACTTGCGCGGAAATACGTAATGTAGTTTCCTCCGGCCGCGGCCAAACTGAGCGTCCATTTGACTTCATAGCAGTTGCTCGGACTGGCAATCGAGGGTTTGAAGATCAGGGAGCCGCCGTTCGTCGCCGACGAAGTGTACAGATTCGTGGAGGCGCTATTGGTTCCGTTTGAGTTCCATTGCGACGAACTGTACGGATTCAGCAGGCTCGGGTACTCATAGGTGTATTGGCCGAAGAGAGGCGCGAAGAATGCCGAAGCGAGGAACGCGAGGCGAACCTTTATCACGGGACCCTCACCCCGAACTTCGTCGCGTCAAAACCTTTCTTGTATTTCTGAAAGGCTGTTTCGATCTCTGCCCGCGTATTCACCCCTTTCACGAACGCCGTTACGCCAGGCATCGCGAGGATCGCCGGAAACGAGCTCCGATCGTTCATGACGATTTCGGTTAGCGCGAAGTTTCCGTCATCACTAGCAACCCAGGCGTATCCGAGGATCTTGTTGTTTGCCCCAGCCGGCGCAATGCTGAGCACTGCCGGACCAGTTCCGGCTGGTGCAGGAATCAAAGATGGCCGCACCGGATCTGCGCCTGTACCGGCGCCGATTAAGGGCAAAATGGCGAGAATACGCTCGTGGGTGTTTCGCCAATCGACGGGAACTTGCGCGTGAGCGATATCGCCCAGCGCCAAAAGGCACACGAATACAGCAGCTGCTCGGATAACACCTCGCATAGTTTCACCTCAACGGGATAAAGGATATCGATCTTTTTGATTTTTACGACACGTTACGGCGCGGGAAAACAAATAATGACGTGGTTAGCAGTGGTTGTCAACAGTTATTTTTGTCGGTCGATCGAGTGAGCAAGCTTGTTCTGGAAACCGAACAAGTAAGCTGTCCGCAGCTGAACCGAGCGTGCCGGACGTGCCCTGATTATGGGCTTTTTCTATCGTCTGTTCGGTTTTCAGAACAAAATTCCTGATTCGCGATCAAAAACTGTGGCACTGCCAGAAGCTCCAGCCTTCTGGCGTTTGGTCGAACCAAAGAAGGAACGCTGCACGCCAAATGCTCACGGGCGCAACATCTACGGTGGCGGGAGTGCCAAACCGGTGGAGGGCGGCGGCAATGATTCGAGTTGGCGTATTCGCGGTTGCGTTGGCGGCCCATGCGCAGACGGGCGGGGGTAGTGTCCTGACATGCGTGGCTGGCTCCGGTGAAACATAGGCTTTAGAATTGCTATCTTACCCTCGGGGGTCGCATTTTTGTGGGAACGCTTCCTGATGACTTCGGGATCGCGCCTGAGTGCGGCTCTCCTCTTACCCCTTAGTTTCCTTAAATCCCGACCCCTGACAGCAGGAAGCACCCCCCAGCAGCCCTATCGATCCGGGTCTTTTGCGCCGATTATTAGAGTATTCAGTGGCCAGTTTTTTTTCAAAATGGCACTTTGTAAGTATTGCGGCGCTGAGACGATGCTCCATTCGGTAGGTACGCCGATCTGTATCAAGTGCGCCAACGACATAGACAATGGTCACAATCCTCCGTACAATCGCGACGCCGAGCGGATCATAGACCAGCAGGAGATGGAACCCAAAGGGGCGCAATCCGTGGCGGCGCACCCAAGGACACTACCGGCTCACTTGAGCCATTGACAGGAATCTAACCCGGAATACCATCGTGATCGGGTTACTTAATGCGCCCGTGGCCCTGCCGTAGCGCGTGGGCCAGCGCCGGAACCTGCTAACGTTTCGGCGCTACCGTACCTACAGCGATAGGCCCGTTCAGAACGATTCGCCGGGACCAGCGGACGCGAAGATTCGTATAAACCAGCCCACCAGTAGGCAGAGCACTACGAACACCACGATAATGAATGCAACGAGTGTCGCGTTGGATGTGGGTTCTTGATCCTGATCCATACCATAAACGATACAGCCAAACATCCCGGCCTGTCATGCCGTTCCAATCAAACTGAGCCACTACTCCATCCCACGGCCCGCAATGGGTGGAAATCGCACTATTAGGCCCGTCGTGTAAGGTTTCCGGGAGGACGTATCATAAACGCACGTTATGAGGCGCCAATCCGGGGAGGAGGAAAAGCGGAAAAAACGGCTGGATTCGGCTGAAACTGGTTCCGAGAAAGGCGCTCAGGCAGACGTTTTGATCGACAACGAGATTGACCCCGCCGATTTTATTGACCCCGACGAGTTCGGGTTCCGGAGGAAATATGCATCGTTCGATCCATGAGCGCCGAGCTCGTCCCGATTCCGCGGCGGGATCTCTCGCGCGCGGGCATGGAGAGCCTGCCGGCCGCGATTGGCCGCGCCGGTGAGGCCGCCGCCTGGCGCTTCATCGAATTCTTCGCGGCCACGATCCGGAACCGGAACACCCGCTATGCCTATGCCGAAGCCGTCTCGCAATTCTTCGCCTGGTGCGAGAAGCACCGCGTCTATACGCTCGACCAAGTGAAGCCCATCGTCATCGCCTCCTATATCGAGAATCATCAGGGCGCCAATCCCACGGTGAAACAGCACCTGGCCGCGATCCGAATGCTCTTCGATTTTCTCGTGACCGGCCAGATCGTGCCTATGAACCCGGCTGCTTCCGTGCGCGGGCCGAAGTACGTCGTTCACCGGGGAAAGACGCCGGTCCTCACGGCCGACCAGGCACGGACGCTTCTTGATTCGATCAAAACAGATTCCGTCGTCGGACTTCGCGACCGGGCGCTCATCGGCCTCATGTGCTACACCTTCGCGCGAGTCTCGGCCGTAACCCACATGCGCGTCGAAGACTATTACGAGAATGGCAAACGAGGATGGATTCGATTGCATGAAAAGGGCGGCAAACGACACGAGGTGCCGGCGCACCACAATGCTGAGGCATATCTTGATGCATATCTCGACGGTGCGGCTATCCGGGATGAAAAGAAGTCCCCGCTCTTCCGGAGCGTGGACAAGCAGAAGAAGATCAACGCCAATCCCCTCACACGCACGGATGTACTGCGGATGGTGAAGCGCCGGGCGCTCGATGCCGGACTCCCCTCCTCCACGTGCTGCCACACATTCCGGGCAACCGGGATCACGGCATATCTCGAAAACGGCGGAACGATCGAGAACGCACAGGCGATCGCCGCGCACGAGTCGCCGCGCACGACGAAGCTCTATGATCGGACGGGCGACGAGATCACGCTCGATGAGGTGGAACGCATTGTGATCTGAAGTGTCTGGATGAACTGCGTTCGGGCGTTCACTTGGGCCTCCGGCTGTGATACTTAGAGATTGTAGGAACCTGTTTAGCGATGCCCTTCGCCAAAAAGTGGTTTTCGAAATCGCCATCGTGGTGGCTCGCATTGGTTAGCATCGCCGGTGCTTCCGCAACTGCAATCTATATCTGGAGGCGGTAAGTGAAGAAATCTGAGATTGGGTTCGAATTCGGCGACAGCCAAGAATGTGATGCGTTCTTTAAACGAAACCCCAAGTTTTATCCTGCTTTCGAACGCTTGATGACTCTCGCCAACAAATGTTTCGGGCGGACGTTTCATCCCAAAACGCGTTTGGAAGATGTGGGGTTTGACCTCGGTCACACGTGCTGCGCGGATTACGGCGAGATTCTCTTCTTAGCAGTGAATGGCTTCGGTCGAGCCGCCTCTAAGCTCCTTCGTGGTCAGTTCGAGCGAGCCGTTGGACTCGCGTACATAATCAAGCATCCTGAAAAGGCGGAGTGATTCGTACGCTATGCGGCGATTCAGGAGAAGAAAATGCTCGACAAGGCCCTTGAACTCGTGACCGAAGAGGAATTCGACAAAGCGATGCCCCGACACACCTTCCGCGAAGATCCGTGATCTCTATGAGGCCGTCAAGCCAGAATTCCGCGTCACGGACTGCAGGAAGTGTGGCACTACCATGAACGCCAATTCCTGGGACATAGACATGACTTCGATGGTTCGGGACGTCGGCGAACCCTGCAATAAATACTTCTTGGGATGCTACACAATTCCGACGCTTCACATCCACGCTACACTTGCATCTGTTTCGCACGAACCCGATCCAGGGAAGCGACAGCAACGAAGCCATCAAGAAGCGGAATATGCTCTTCTGCATGCTACTGCCCGTACTCGTCCTGGCAATCAGGTCTCAGAATGTCCTCTTCGGCCTGAACTTGGATGCGGACATCGAAGCGTGCGAACGGAATGTAGTTGAAGTATTCGTGCCTCGCTAGAGTGAGCCGCGACCCAGCTACCTGTTCTGGATCTTAGCTGCACAAGATCAATGAGCGATGGGACCACAGGACCTTGAGGGGTTGGATGTGCATCCGGGTATTAGACGGCTTGACATACATCGAGCTTGCCCTAAAATGACAACAACCGTAGGTTCGAGTCTTACTTGCAACCACTGAGATGTCCAGCCCTAATAAACCACCCCCTGACAAATGGTATCGGCTTGTTAGGATTCTCGTAATAGTCGTTGCAACACCATTGATCTTAATGGTGGTTTTGGTAGTTCTGTCGCTCCTGCAATACTATTTCCGCTTCTAACGCCGACGGCTCCTAATCTCTGGGCATTATTGGCCAATAATATCGATATTCAGAAATGGGTTAAAGTGCGTTTGAAGGTCTAGAATAAGCAGATTTCCCGCAAGTTGCAACTCCCCGACGAGTAGTAAATCTTCGAGTTCTCCGATGCCAAACTGAATGTCGAAACTCCTGAGGATTTGCACCGTTTGAGCCAACTGTTGCGGGTCTCGGAAGAGATTTGAGAAAGCTTGAAGAGCGCACTGACGTTCCCCAGACGCCAAGCAGGTGCCCGCCTCATTGAGATCTGGAACATTCTGCAGCGCGGTCGTTAGAGCTATAAGAGTAGCCGGTGGGCTCCCTGGAATTACGGCATCGACCACGCTAAGTAAGGCTGCGTAAGGAGTGAACGCAAAGGTCAACGCAATGTTGCCCTCACTGCAAAAACTGGCCGTCCAGGTCGAGACCCCTGGATTAGAGCATGCAGCAAACGGGTTTGTGTTCGATTGACATGGCGGGAGTATGCTGTCCTTTGCTGTCGTGCCCGCGATGCCGGAGCCCAAATCAGCTGAGAACGTCGGTAGGGTTCCTGGAGTACTGCTGTATGGGGAAATGCTCGTCAAGCCAAGCCAAAGCCTTAATGAGTTTGCAACTGTTACGTTCGCCGTGAGGGCATCTCCAATGAGATCCGGAGTTGATACGGACGTTTGCAGCAATCCGTCTGTCCCCGTGGTATTGGAAAAAATCGAATGAGGGGGAGTGCAATTTGTATAAGTCCCTGAGAATCTCAGGGTGGTCCCTGCGATAAGTGTTTGGGTTTGTACACCGGGAGTGATGTAGCCGGCGACCGAAGTGAAGGTGATGGTGTACGTCCCGATAGGAGCTGCCAGTTGAGCGAAAGATGTTCCCGTGCCGGTGTAAGTGGCTGGACCAGTAATGGTAAACGAAGCGGCTGAGAGATTCGTGCTGACTTGAATCATACCGGTCTGAGCGGCTATGGTCGGCGACGCTTCGTAGACGGCACCGACGAGGACGGGGCCGCCGCTGCCGTTACTACCGCCTTGAGCCGTTCCATATAAATTTCCTTCGGCGTCCAGGATCAGACCAGCCACCGGAAACCCCTCGTTCGGGAGGGCAAATACATACAGAGTAGTTTCTTTGCCTGTGGCGTCCAGCTTGAAGACCGTACCGCAGCCAGACACAACATACACAGCGCATGTCACGCCGCCAAGCTCTGTCGTGCCGTAGAGATTCCCGGCTGCATCCCTGATTACGCCTGCAATAGGTAATCCACCGTCCATTCCGCCGGTGAAGCTGTAGAGGACCATTTCTTTCCCGTTGGTGCCAATTTCGAAGACCGTTCCGTTGCCGCTGAGAACTGACGCCGCGTTGGTGCTTCCAATGCCGCCACGCGATGTGGTTCCATAGACGTTTCCTGCTGGATCTAAAATCACACCGGCGGTGGGCAACCCTCCGTCCGCACCTCCGGTAAAGCTATATAGGATTGTCTTACTGCCGGCTGCGTTTAGTTTGAAGACCGTCCCGCAGCCATAGGCCCCTCCCTGATACGTCGTTCCATAAAGATTGTCGGCACTATCTAAGATCAAGCCACCTTGGGGATTTTCTCCGTCCGCAGCTCCGGTAAAGCTGTAAAGAATGGTCTCCTGACCCGTGTGGTCCAGTTTGAATATTAGTCCACAGCCGACGTCCCCGCACGAATTAGAACCGCCATTGGATGACGTCAAACCAGTGGACGATAAAGTTCCGTAAAGATTGCCCGCGGCGTCCTGGACCAAACCGCTGACAAAAACAGGGTTGGCCCCTTCCGCTCCCGAGAAGCTAAAAAGGACGCTCTCCGTTCCCGTTGTATCTATCTTGAAAACCGCACCTTGGCCGAACGTTCCGCCGAACAAAGTGGTGCCATAGAGATTCCCGGCTGCATCCCTGACAACGCCCGCAGTGGGATTTGCCCCGTCCGGCCCTGTGAATTGGTGCAAAATAGTTTCATTCCCTGAGGGGTCCAATTTGAAAACGATGCCGCAACCGTTGGGGAGGCATGACATATCGCCGCCACCGAATGTCGTGCCGTACAGATTACCCGAGCCATCTCGAACCAAGCCACCTTGCGGATCTGCACCGTTGGGACCGGTGAACGAAAGCAAAATGGTCGTGGTGTATGTTTGGCCGTGGACTAAGGTCGTCCAGCCGATTATTAAGAAGAAAATGGCAACCAAGCGGTTATGCACGCTTACTCCTGGGAAGAATCAAGATTGTTGTCGCAGATCTGGTAGATTATGGCAAGTGTCAGGATGCGACATTAGCCGACATGAAGCCCGAAACTACTGAAAAGGGTCCTGGTGGCGGTACCAGCGGTACCCTCTCCGCATCGACGAATGTTTCCGGGGACGCAGTACCGGACCTAACTGATCGCCTAGACACATGGAAAGAAATCGCTGTCTTTGTCGGAAGGGACGAACGCACCGCGATGCGGTGGGCCAAAGACCAAGGGATGCCAATTCACCATGGCGGCCCGAGGGCCAAGCGAAGAAGGGTGTACGCGTCGCGGACCGAAATCCGAGAGTGGCTCGCACTGCAGCGAGCGGATTCTCCGGCGGAAACCGATGTACCTCGCCAGTCCGTAGGATCGGTTACCCAAGTCAGCACTCCATTGCAACCGAAGTCCACGAAGTGGTATGCCATTGCAGGCGTGGCGATCGTGGTTCTTGCCGCTGTCATTACCGCCATCGTCCTTAGGCGTCCGTTCCACGCCAGTCTTCCGGCGAAGGCGAGCTTTATCGGAGACGCCTTGATGGCGGTAGACGTCGATGGCAAAACCCTCTGGACGTACAAGTTCCACCGGAATCTCGACCCTGCGGTCAATGCGAGATCCCGTGCGCGATTTGCTCGCACAGCGGACCTTTTCGGCGACGGTGACCGTCAGGTTATCGCAGTCGTCCCCTATGCCGCGGGTCCCAACGAAAAGGACGGGGTTGAGTTTGAAATTCAGTGCTTTTCGAGCCGCGGTAAACTCCTTTGGTCGTATGCACCACGGGAGAGCTTTCAATTTGGTACCCACGACGTCCATGGGCCGTGGCGCGTAATCGACTTGATCGTTTCGCGCCGGGGACCGAAGAAAGCGATCTACGTCGGTTTCGCCCATCATCTTTGGGGGAACTCATTCGTGGCCGAGCTCGATCCGACGAGCGGCCATGGCACGGTCAGGTACGTGAATACGGGCGACATCTATGTGCTCGATGAGATCCAGACGTCCGGAGCGACATACCTCGTTGCGGGCGGGTTCAATAACGAACACGATGGTGGAAGTGCGGCGCTCATCGATGAACGACGTCCATTTGCAGCCTCGCCCCAAACAGAAGGTACGCGGCATAAGTGCACGAGCTGCCCGGAAGGCTCGCCGGACTATTACTTCGTATTCCCGCGATCAGAGGGCAACCGCCTCCTGAAAGACTATATAAACCCGATCGACACCATCAACGTGGTTGGCAGCGAAGTGGAGTTTTGGAAGAGCGAACCCAATGGACCATATATCGACGCGATTTACCTCGTTGGCCTCGAACCGAGCATCCGACCGATCTCCCTGCGATACGGCTCCAGTTACGATCTCCAGCACCGCGAGCGGGAGCGGAGCGGCGAACTGCGCCATACGCTCGAACAATGCCCCGAGCGGCTGCATCCGTCCCCCGTGCGAATGTGGACGCCATCTACGGGGTGGGCCGATTTGAGATTCGAGCCGAACAGATTCGATCAATAGCCGAGCGGACCCATAGGCTTTGAACTCGACGGAGTTGTGCCCCTACGACCCTTTCGAAACTAATTCACCCATTACGCCGGGACTTATTGTCGCCTCCCTCTAACTCTGCCGCGCGTTTTTAGCAACCGGGATCTTCTCGGGACCAGGACGAAGTTGCGCCAGTGTTGCACTCTCGCTCGGCGCCCACGAGCGGATTGTGATTTGAGCACTGTTACTCTGAGTTTAGATGATTGGTACCTGTAAATTGTGTCAAACGGAGAATGTTGCACTGCAGGAAAGTCACTACATGCCTGCGGCTCTGTATCCGAAGAATATGAAGCTTGAGTATCTTTCGCGCGGTGGAGTTCGTTCGCTGCCCGCCGAAATAAAAGCACCACTTCTCTGCTTCAATTGCGAGCAACTATTTTCTCGGAAAGGCGAGTCTGAGGTGTTGCGCCACATCGCTGGGAAGATTGCGAACAAGCCCAGTCCCTTGTTGGCAAAGCTAGAATCTTTGACGGTGCGAGAGGAAGATCCAACAGCTAAGTCATTGTGTGGTTCCGATGCGGGCCTGAACATGGATATGTTTGCCTACTTTGCCTTAAGCATCGCGTGGCGCTCAACGCATTCGTGGCCAGTTCGAGATGAGGAGGACACTTCGCCCTTAAATCTTGGGCTCTACGAAGAACCGATACGGAAGTACCTAGCGGAAGAAACTAAAGAGTTCCCATCAGACGCCACGGTAATTGTGATCGTCTGTAGCGACAGAGTATCACGCGAAGCTTGGTTCCTCCCAACGCAAACCGATGACCTTTGGTACCACGAATTGCGATTCCTGGCGTTCGGAGTCATGTTCAGAGTTTTGCTAGGAAAAAGTGTTCCATCGGAATTGAGGCGTGAGTCTTGCCAAGCCGACGGAAAACGGATTCATCTTGCGGATGTTTCTGCAAAGACGCTCAGCGCCCTAGCCTATTTGGAACATTCTCCTGAAGGCAGTTGATCTAGGCAACCCACCTCAGCCCCACGCGGCGATCGGATTTTACATCTTGGATCTTGAGTGTTCTCGGCGATCCTTCGTCACTCGATGCAGCTCGTTCCGCCTGAGGATGGCTTCAGTTCGATCAGGCCTGCTCGTACAACCTGCATCCTATTTATATCGAGGGATGCCAATTTGTTCTACCAGGGTTTCGTGGCAAAGTCGATTGGATTACACCATCGTTGCAGTTGCAGTTGTGAATCGCAATCAACCAATGCGTCTTCCAGCGCAGTTAGAGCATCTTTACGCTTTCGTGTGTGGCGCATCTGCGTCCAGACCAGACAGGATACACGCGCGTAGTCCGCCACCTTCCGAAAAAGCGCCAACAAATCCTCTTGCGATCGCTTCTTCGATACGGCACCGTGAACATATTTACTGCGCACATCGTAAGCTGTTCTTAGCGACACGCGCATTTCGAGCGGAAGCCAGCCGAAACACCGAAGGAGTGCGATAACTCTTTGAGCGAGCCGGTAAGAGATTTCTGTTGATGGGTTGTCTCCCAGGAAAAGCGCTTCCAGGCAAGCAACTGCCCACGCCACGACTCCCTCGATCGGGCCGCCTGCTAACAGGGCTTCGCTATACCAGTGCAGCGCTGTCGATAAGAAATCAACCTCCCCTGCGGCGGGCTCGTACTGGCTGGGCAGCAATGGCATGATCACGTTGAGCATTTTGGCCAGTTGAGGCGCGTCTGCGGGGGTGAGAGCATAATTCAAACGCGTTACACGAGTTGCACTACCAAAACTGCCATTCGAAAATGACGAAAACGATTCGGCGTGATAGTCATAACGCGCGGTCCAAACCGATCCAAGACGAAATAAGCGTAAAGCGGTGATCAAGCGGTCCACATGGATTTGTTCGTCGATCGGACGAGAAGCGAGTAATTGCGATTCGACGATGCACGAGAAATGAATTCGCCCTAGGCGCATTGCATGTGCGTAGTGTACGCGGTCAGATCGCACCTTCTCTTGAAGATCCTCGTGAGTCGGGCGACGAAAGAGCAGCGAGTCAGAGACGCGAATCACACTCTCAGTTAGAGTGATTCCCGAGACGAAGATCTTAATGTGATACTTCTGAGCGCTAGCAGTGATGTCGCCGATAAGAGTTGTGACGTGGCGATCCACCTCGGGGGAGTTCGTTGTCGCGGTCTCGTACGCGATCCGCCAGACAAACGACCGAGCCAATCCCTCGTCGCGCTTACTTTCCTGAATGATTCCAACCACATCTGAATACTCAGTCAAGTTCAAGATGCGCTCCGATAAAAACATTTCCAGGTCCTTCCAGGGCCATTCATCCTCCTCGAACGTCTGTAACTCGAGGTTGTTCATGATCGTGGGGTCGCCGGAATACCACAGGCTAAAGTCGGGGCGCAATGTGTACTGCTCGCGTCGCAGTACGAGTTTGCCTGATGCTCTCCAGACACCTACTTCCGCGATCACTTGATGCGCGAGACGGATTAGAGCGTTCTTGAGCGCCTCATTGACCAAAGACATTTTGATTATTAGAACACAAGCGTAAGCAGGTCCAGCGCGATCTTACATTGTGCTCAGAATTTCGTGTCGAACTCATTCTGCATCTAAACGCAGCCAAACGTTGTCATCCCTGGTTGCGCGCTCAGGCATGTTCACTCAAATAAAACGTTTACTGCGTGGCAGCTTGATCGCGGCCGCTGGCGTTTAACAGCGGAGGGTTCTTTCTTCTCCGGCTAGTAATTCGTTCACCAAAGGGCCTTTCCGGTCGAGGCCTTAACGTAAGAATTTGCCTTGCCACCGGTAAGCCTGACAAGTTTCTCCACATGACGAAAAAAATTTGTGACGTCGGTTTTATTGACCTTGGCGGCTGCTGCCCCGCGGTGTGCGATCTCACCTCGGAGCGTGATGTAATGGTCGAGCTTATCTCTCGCTTTCGCAGCTGACATTTTCGGCCACTTCCACGATGACGAGATGTCTAACAAACCAATAGCTGATGCGAATAGTTCGTCAATCTGACCGCTCTTCGGCGTGTTAAGTTTCCGGTTTCGCTCGATTGTGAGTGAAACAAGGCGAGCCCGCGCCCTGGTCTTCCACCCATCGCCAGCCAGATCCCACATAGCCAGTTCATTCTTGTCAGCTTCAACCTCTGCTGTAATCCTCTTTTTGAGTTCTTTAG
>Ga0302324_100012466_pt1 | contig 17335 bp, 14 predicted proteins | sample Palsa_T0_1_FD_201949 | JGI IMG/M metagenome (GOLD analysis project Ga0302324, IMG submission 201949) | Peat permafrost microbial communities from Stordalen Mire near Abisko, Sweden - Palsa_T0_1 | ecosystem: Environmental > Terrestrial > Soil > Palsa > Peat permafrost | place: Sweden: Abisko...
AAGCTGATGTTCTCCAGGACGTTCGGCAGGTCCTGCATGTAGTTGAGGAACATGTGCGCCAGCACCGGGTTGCTCGCCGACCTGAGCACGACGTTGGTGTCGTTCGCGACCGGTCCCTTGCCGTCGGCCGGGAACCAGTAACCGACGTCGCTGACCGGTACGCCCTTCGGCATGTAAGAACCGGCCGCGGCCATGTCCCCGGACCAGGCGTGATGGATCCAGGTGTCGCCGTCGGGGACCTCGGTGTAGTCGTTGTTGTCGATGCGGACGTTGACCAGGCGGGTGAGGTCCTCGAGCGCCTTGCGCGCGGTGGCGATCTGGGTGTAGTCGGTCGTGTTGAGGTTGAAGATGCCGTTCTTCATCAGGCCGAGGCTGATCGACTCCCGGTAGTCGTCCAGGATGGCGACCCGGCCCTTGTACTTGGCCTGCCACGGCATGGCCCAGGGGTTGCGCATGGTGTACGGGTTCTCGTCCACCAGGTCCTTGCGCCAGGAGATCCCGGTCGTGTAGATCGTGTACGGCACCGTGTACTGCCAGCCCTGGTCGTAGAAGGGGTTGGTGAAGTCGGGCCAGGCCTGGGTGATGTTCGGGATATAGGAGTGGTTCAGCGGCTGGACCAGCTTAGACTCGATGAGCTGGCCGAGCACGTCGACGGTGGCCCCGATCAGCAGGTCGAAAGGCAGCCCGCTGCGCAGCTTGGACATCGCCTCGTCCATGGTGTTGAACGTGGTGACCTGCACCTTGCACTTGTACTTCTTGGCGAAGGCGTTGACGCAGGCCTGGTTGATGTAGGCGACCCAGGTGTAGATCTGAAGGGTGGCATCGGGTTCGGCGGCGAGGCCTGACTTGATGGCGCTGTTGCCGGCGAACACGGGCCATTTGACCGGGTTGTTCGGGCGGGGCAGCCGCACGGTGCCCGTGCCGGCCAGGGCCGAGGCGCAGGCGGACAGCAGGGGGGCGGCGCCGAGGGCCGCGACCGCGCTGGCCCCGAGGAAGGACCGGCGGGTCAGCTTCCTGGGCGCGCCGTGGCCCTGCCAGCCTTCACGCGGGTGCGACATCTCCTCAGCCCTCGGAGACGTCTTGCGAGCCGGGCGTTACGGGGCCGGTGACGGCTCGGGCGAACGTGCCGAAGTTCTCGACCAGGCGGTCGATGTCCGCCTCGTCGTGCTGCACCGAGATCAGCCACTGCTCGATCTTGCCCCACGGCGGGAGGAAGACCCCGCCGTTGTGCTGGTAGAGCCAGTGCGCGTGACTGTACCTGTCGTCCACGCCGAGGAAGCCGCGGTAGTCGGTTATCGGCTCTTCGGCGAAGACGACGCAGCCCTTGGCGCCCACGGCGACCACGTGCGCGGTCAGGCCGGTGTCGGCGATGTGCCGCTCGATACCCGCCTTGGCCCGTTGGCGCAGGACTTCGATCCTCTGGTACGCCTCAGGCGTGGCGACCTCGGTCAGCATGGCCCGGGTCGCGGCCATGGCCAGCGGGTTCCCGTTAAAGGTGCCGACCATCTCGTACCGGCCGTCCGCCACGTGGTCCATGACCTCGGCGGTGCCGCCGATGGCGGCGACGGCCACGCCGCCGCCCACCGATTTGGCCAGGGTGATGAGATCGGGCTGGACGTCTTCTCGCTTGGTGACGCCGCCGGGGCCGACGGTGAGGCCGGTCTTGACCTCGTCAAAGGTGAGCAGCGCGCGGTGTTCATGCAGGAGAGATAGCAGGCCGGCCAGGTAGCCGGGCTCGGGCTCGATGATCCCGGCGTTCATCATGATCGGCTCGATGATCATCCCGGCGACCTGGCCGGGGTGCTCGTCCAGCAGGCGGGCGACGGCGGCCAGGTCGTTGAACGGGGCGATCAGCGTCAGGTCGGTGATGGCGCGGGGAATGCCGGAGGACGCGGGGGCGCTTCTCGGCTTTTCCCTAGGCCCGGCCTCGTCTGGGTCGGGGGCCACGGACACCTGCACCGAATCGTGATGGCCGTGGTAGCAGCCCTCGATCTTGATGATGAGGTCGCGGCCGGTGATCGAGCGCATGAGGTGGATGGCGTCCATGGTGGCTTCTGTGCCCGAGTTGGCGAAGCGCCAGCGGGGCAGGCCGAAGCGGCGGGCGAGTTCGGCCGCGACCGCGAGCGCGTTCTTGGTCGGCTGGGCAAAGTGAGTGCCCAGGCCAGCCTGGTTCCTGATGGCCGCGGCGATGGCCGGGTGGGCGTGGCCGGCCAGGGCGGCGCCGTAGCCGCCGTGCAGGTCGACGTAGGAGTTGCCGTCGACGTCGTAGACCTTGGACCCCCGGCCGTGGCTGAGCCAGACCGGCTGCGGCGCGGTGATCTGCCAGCTGGAGGTGACGCCGCCGGCCAGGTGCTGCCTGGCCTGGCTGGCCAGCCGGGCGGATTCGGGCTGACGGGCGACGAAGATCTCTTCCTGGCGGGCGATGACCTGCGTGAGTTCGGCATGGGCGAGCTCACGGTGCGTGCGCGGGCCGGTGTCCTGAATGTGCTGGACGGTCACGATGACTCCCAGTCTTGACTGAACGTTCAGTCTAGAGCTCGGGGCTGGGTGACGGCAAGACCATGTGATGGAGTTGCACCATCATTGCGAGATTCAGCAGGAGAGATCATGGCCATCACCTTCGGCGACAACCAGTACGGCAAAGCGGAGGTCCGCCTGGTCCACGTCACCCGCGACGGTGACCGGCACCAGATCAAGGACCTGAACGTGTCCAGCGCGCTGCGCGGCGACTTCGCCGCCGCGCACCTGGCGGGCGACAATTCCCATATCGTCGCCACCGACACCCAGAAGAACACCGTCTACGCCTTCGCGCGGCAGTACGGGGTGGGCGAGATCGAGGACTTCGCCCTGCGCCTAGGCAGGCACTTCGTGGACGACTTCGAGTGGGTGACCGGCGCGAAGATCAGCATCGACCAATACGCCTGGGACCGGATCGCCGTAAACGGCACCGAGCACGGGCACGCGTTCTCACGGGCCGGGGGCGGCACCCGGACCACCGTCGCCACCATCGACGGCGAGCAGGCCTGGGTGGTGTCCGGCCTGACCGACCTGGTCGTGCTGAAGTCAACCGGCTCGGAGTTCACCGGGTTCCCGCGCGATCGCTACACGTCGCTGGCGCAGGACCGGGACCGGATCCTGGCCACCGCGGTCACCGCCAGGTGGCGCTACGCGAACACCGGCGTCGACTGGGCCAAGAGCTACGCCGACGTGCGGCGCATCCTGCTCGAGTCCTTCGCGGTCAAACACAGCCTCGCCCTGCAGCAGACCCTGTACTACATGGGTGAGCAGGTGCTCGAGGCCCACCCCGAGGTGGCCGAGATCCGGATGTCGATGCCGAACAAGCACCACTTCCTGGTCGACCTGAGCCCGTTCGGCCTCAGCAATGACCGCGAGGTGTACTACGCCGCCGACCGCCCGTACGGGCTGATCGAGGGGTCGGTGACCCGAGACGACGCGCCCGAGCCCGGCCGGGCCTGGCAAGCCATCCCCGGCTTCTGAGGACGGCTCACGCGTCGCCGGACCGGACCAGGCTGGCCCGGTAGGCCCGCCAGCCACCGTAGGCCGTGATGTCCGCGTGGACGCCGCTGGCGTGCTCCGCGTCGCGCAGCACCATGGCGAACGACAATTCCCCCGCCTCAAGCTCGATGATCGAGAGCTCCAGTTCGGGGGGCTCGGTCGCCAGCAGCGCGCGCAGCGGGGTCATGGGCACGTCGTACAGCTCACCGAGCACGGGGCCGCCGGCCTCGGGATCGGGATACAGGCCGGGGAACTCGTCGCGGACCGAGTAGAACCGGTAGCGCGGCGCGGTGCGCCGCTCGCCGATCAGCGGCACGCCCTCGATGGTGTAATGGGCGCGGCCGCCGCGCATCCCGTCGCCGTTGAGGAACATCAGGGCCATCGGTGCCTCCGCCGGGATCGTGGGTCTCGAGCACCACGCTAGAGGGCTTGACCGGTGGTGGTGGCGAGGGCTGCGGCACGGTCCGTTCCGTAAATGTCTTTTGATCTTCGGGTGGCGGCGTGGGAGTATGCTGTCGCCCAAAATCCGACCAAACCGCTGGACAATAGCGGGCCTGAGGGGACGAGCAGCCGGATGCGACAGATCACCGTGGCGGCTGTGGCCGCGATCACCGCGCTGACCGCTAGCGTCGGGCTGGCCGCCTGCGGCAGCAGTTCGAGCAGCAGCGCGGGCTCGAGCACGGCCAGCAGCGCCAGCGCGACCGCCAGCGCCGCGTCCTGCTCGAACGCCTCCATCCAGAGCGAGCTGTTCGCCAAGGGCACGCTCACCGTCGCGACCGACAAGCCGGCCTACCCGCCGTGGTTCGAGAACAACCAGCCAAGCAACGGCCAGGGCTACGAGAGCGCCGTCGCCTACGCGGTGGCAGCTCAGCTCGGGTTTTCCAAGTCCCAGGTCACGTGGGCCTACGAGCCGTTCAACGATTCCTACGCACCGGGTCCGAAGAAGTTTGACTTCGACATCAACGAGATCTCCTACAGCGCGGCGCGGGCCCAGGTCGTGACGTTCTCGGACAGCTACTACGACGTCCAGCAGGCGCTGGTGGCGCTGAAGAGCAGCCCCATCGTCAGCCAGCACACCCCGACGGAGCTGAAGACCTACGTCTTCGGCGACCAGGTCGGCACCACCAGCCTGGCGTTCATCAACAGCGAGATCCAGCCGACGAAGACGCCGAAGGTGTTCGAGAGCCTGAACGACGTGAAGCAGGCGCTGCAGGACAAGCAGATCGCCGCCCTGGTCACCGACACGCCGACCGCGCAGTACATCTCCTCTTCTGAGATCTCGGGCTCGGTTATGGTGGCGCAGTTCCCGTCCACCGGAGAGCACTACGGCCTGCTGTTCGCCAAGGGCAACCCGCTGGTCGGCTGCGTGAACAAGGCCCTCGCGACGCTGCGGAGCAACGGCACGCTGGCCAAGCTGCAAGCCAAGTACCTGCAGATCTACACCAGTGTCCCCACCATCAAGCCCTGAGGCGCCGGGCGGCCTGCCTGACCTGTCCGCCCGGCGGTCCCGGATGCTGGGCGACGGCAACCGCCGCAGCGTGGCCCTTTCCACCACGAGCACCGTCATCGTGCTCGCGGCGCTGGTGGCGCTCTTGGCGGCGGCACCGGGCAGCCGCGTGGTCAGGCACACCTTTTTCAACCCGACCGACATGTGGCGGGCCTTCGTCGGCGACCCGAAGGCGGGTTACTACTCGGTCGGGGAGGCGCTGTGGCTGAACATCAGGATGTTCGTCATCGCCGAGATCCTCATCTTGATCGTGGCTCTGGTCGTCGCGGTCATCCGCCAGTCGACCGGGCCGGTGCTGCTGCCGCTGCGCATCGTGTCCACCGTGTACGTGGACGTCGCCCGCGGCGTACCGCTTATCCTGCTGATCTTCGCGATCGGGTTCGGCGCGCCTGCCCTCAGCCTGGCGTTCATCTCTTACCAGTCGGCGGCGGTCTACGGGGTGGCCGCGCTTGTCCTCTCGTATTCGGCCTACGTGTCCGAGGTGTACCGGGCCGGCATCGGCTCGGTACACCGCAGCCAGGTCGCCGCGGCCCGCTCGCTCGGCCTGTCGCAGTGGACCTCGATGCGGTACGTGATCTTGCCGCAGGCGATCCGCAATATCATTCCGCCGCTGCTCAACGACTTCATCAGCCTGCAGAAGGACACCGCGCTGGTCGGCGTGCTCGGCTCCATCGAGGCGAACAAGGCGGCCGAGCTGTTCGCCGACACGACGTTCAACTACTCAAGCTACGCGGTGGCGGCCGTCTTGTTCCTGCTGCTGACCATCCCGCTCGCCCGCTTCACCGACCACCTGATCGCCCGTGACCGAGCGCGCCGTCTCGCCGGAGCCGTTCAGTAATGGCCCGAACGGGCGGTGGTGCGAGTGCCGGAGACACGCCTGGTGCCGGCGGGGCATCGGCGCTGCGGGTAGAGGGGCTGCGGAAAGCGTTCGGGGCCAACGAGGTCCTCCGCGGCATCGATCTGACCGTGACCTCGCACGAGGTTATCTGCCTGATCGGGGCCTCGGGCTCGGGGAAGTCGACGCTGCTACGCTGTGTGAACCTGCTCGAGCGGATCGACGCGGGGACGATCTACCTGGACGGCCAGCTGATCACCGGGCCGGCGGTGAACGAGAACTTGGTGCGGCAGCACATCGGCATCGTGTTCCAGTCGTTCAACCTGTTCCCGCACATGACGGTGGAGCGGAACGTGACGCTGGCGCCGATGAAGGTGCTCGGCCTGTCGAAGGCGGAGGCGGTCGCGCAGTCGCGGGTCTTGCTTGAGCGGTTCGGTCTTGGCGAGAAACGGGCAGACTACCCGGACCGGTTGTCCGGCGGGCAGCAGCAGCGGGTCGCCATCGTCCGGGCCCTGGCGATGCGGCCGCGGCTCATGCTGCTCGACGAGGTGACGAGCGCGCTTGACCCGGAGCTTGTATCAGAAGTCCTCGACGTGATCAGGGAACTGGCCGAAGGCGGGATGACGATGCTGATCGCCACGCACGAGATGGGGTTCGCTCGCGATATCGCCAGCCGGGTGTGCTTCCTCGCCGATGGGCAGATTATCGAGCAAGGGCCGCCCGCGCAGCTGTTCAGCCAGCCGTCGGACGAGCGCACCCGCCGTTTCCTGCGGCGCATCGTCGACGCCGGCCGGTTGTGAGGCGGACGTGAGCGAGTCGCCGGCCTCCGAGGCGCCGCCGGGCGAGATGCCAGATGGCGGGGGGGCTTGTACGGTACCGGCTGGTGAGGCGCTGAATTCTGTGGAGCCTTCGGGTGCGGGGGTCGAGGGGCTGTTGTCCGGGCGGACGGCCTGGGCGCGGCGGATGGAGACGCCGCTGCGGACGTTCCTGCGGACCGAGACGGGCAGCGCGTTGGTGCTGGCGGGCGCCACGGTGGCGGCGCTGATCTGGGCGAACATCAGCATTTCTAGCTACGACAAGGTGTGGGCGACCCGGCTGGCGGTGCTGGTCGGCAGCTCCGGGGTGAGCTTGGACCTGCGCGGGTTCGTGAACTCCGGGCTGATGGCGTTCTTCTTCCTGGTGGTCGGGCTGGAGGCGCGGCGCGAGTTCGACAGGGGCGAGCTCCGGGTGCGGAGCAGGCTCGCGCTGCCGGTCCTGGCCGGACTGGGCGGCATGATCCTGCCCATCGGCATCTACCTGATCGCGAACGCGGGACGGCCGTCGGAGCACGGATGGGGCATGGCGATGTCGACGGACACCGCCTTCGCGCTCGGGGCGCTCGCCCTGGTCGGCCGCAGGCTGCCCGATCGGGTCCGCACCTACCTGCTCACCTTCTCGGTCGTCGACGACCTGGCCGGAATCGCGGTCATCGCGGTCGTGTACAGCGGGCGGATCCGGGTCGTGCCGCTGGTGATCGGGCTGGGATTCCTCGCAGTCGCCGTGGTCATCAGGGCGCGGAGGGTGCGATACGGGCCTGCGTACCTGATGGTCGGGATCGCGGCCTGGGTGGCGTTCCTAAAGTCGGGGGTCGATCCGATCATGGTCGGCCTGATCCTCGGGCTGCTGACCTACGCCTATGGGGCGACCCGGGCTTCGCTGGAGCAGGCCTCCGAAGCCTTCCGGCAGTTCCGCGAGCAGCCCACCGCCGAGCTCGCGGCCTCGGCGCGAGGGTCGGTGCGGACCGCGATCTCGCCGAACGACCGGCTCGCGCAGATCTTCCACCCGTGGAGCAGCTACGTCATCGTCCCGCTGTTCGCGCTGGCCAACGCGGGGATCGTGATCAACGGGAGCTTCCTGGCCCGCGCCTACACCTCGCCGGTCACGCTCGGCATCTTGATCGGCTACCTGGTGGGCAAGCCGCTCGGCACGGCGGGCTGCGCGTGGCTGGTGACCAAGTTCAGCCACGGGCGGCTGCGCCCGCCCGTCGGCTGGGGCGCGGTCGTGGGAGCCGGCACCGTCGCCGGGATCGGCTTCACGGTGTCGCTGCTGATCGCGTCGCTGGCCCTGACGGGCACCGAACTGGCCGAGGCCAAGCTTGGCATCCTGTCCGCCGCGCTGGCCGCGTCGGGTCTCACCTGGATCATCTTCCGGCTGGTCAACCAGCTTCCTGCCCGGACGCGGCTGCGCGCGCTGCTGGGCACGGCCGAGGTCATCACCGACTTGGTGGTCCCGGTGGACCCGGCCAGGGATCATCTGCGCGGTCCGGAGAAGGCCCCGGTCACCGTGGTCGAATACGGCGACTTCGAGTGCCCGTTCTGCGGCCAGGCCGAGCCCGCGGTGCGGAAGCTGCTGCGCGACTTCGGCGACGTGCGGTACGTGTGGCGGCACCTGCCGCTCAACGACGTGCACCCGGAGGCGCAGCTCGCGGCCGAGGCCACCGAAGCGGCCGCCCGGCAGGGCGCGTTCTGGGACATGCACGACCGGCTGTTCGACCATCAGGACGCGCTCAGTGCCCGTGACCTGATGGGCCACGCGGCGGCGCTCGGTCTTGATACCGAGCGATTCGCCGCCGACCTGCGCAAGCACGTGGGAATGGCGCACGTCAGTGAGGACGTGGAGTCCGCTGACCTATCCGGCGTGTCGGGAACCCCGACGTTCTTTATCAACGGAAAGCGGCATTACGGAGCCTATGACATCGAAAATCTGTCGAGAGCGGTTAAATTGGCCGCGGCCCGGACGAAAATCACCAACTGATCATTGGCGACGCGCTACGGCGCTGCCCTCGCGCTGTCCCCCGCGCCCGCGGCCGGAGCGGCAACGTTAGGCTGGCGGTGACGACCGGGACGAGGAGGTACCGCGTGAACGCGCAGCCAACCGCGGCAGCGGCCGGGACGATCGAGATCGGCGGCGACCTGACCGTCAACCGGCTGGGGTTCGGCGCGATGAGGATCACCGGGCCCGGCATCTGGGGCGACCCGCCGAGCCGCGATCAGTCCATGGCGACGCTCAGGCGGGTCGTGGAACTCGGCGTGAACTTTATTGACACCGCCGACTCATACGGGCCCGAGGTCAGCGAGACCCTGATCGCCGAAACCCTGTACCCGTACCCGGATGACCTGGTGATCGCGACCAAGGGCGGCCTGGTGCGGCCAGGGCCGCACCGCTGGGGACCCAACGGGCGCCCGGAGCACCTCAGGCAAGCGTGCGAGGGCAGCCTGCGCCGGCTCAGGCTCGAGCAGATACCCCTCTATCAGTTCCACCGCCCGGACCCGGCGGTCCCGCTGGCCGAATCCGTCGGCACGATCGCCGACCTCAAGGCCGAGGGCAAGATCCGCCACGTCGGCATCTCCAACGTGACAGAAGAGGAGCTTCGCGAGGCCCAGCGGATCGTCCCGATCGTGTCGGTGCAGAACAGGTACAACTCCGCCGACCGGCAATCGGAATCGATGATCGACCTGTGCGAGCAGGAACAACTGGTGTTCCTGCCGTGGGCCCCGATGCAGGAGGCGGACAAGAACCCCGCGGTGGCGCGGGCCGCCGAGGACCACGGCGTAAGCCCGAACGAAGTGGTCCTGGCCTGGCTGCTGGCCCGTTCGCCGCAGATCCTCCCCATTCCAGGTACCGGCTCCCCCGGTCATGCCGAAGAGAACATCGCCGCGGCCGCTCTGCAACTGAGCCCGGACGAAGTGGCCGCGATCAGCAAAGGCTCCTAGGCGTGACTGAGGCAAGTGCGGCCACGGCCGGGTCAACGGCGATCGTCGGCGGCCGGGTCGTCCTGATCGAGGGCGAACCGATCGACGGCGGGACGGTCCTGCTGCGGGACGGGAAGATAGCGGCGGTCGAGGGTCCCGGCTTCGCGGTACCCGCCGGAACGGACGTGGTGGACGCGGCCGGCAAATGGGTACTGCCCGGCTTCGTCGACGCGCACGCCCATCTCGGCGTGCACGAGGAAGCCGAAGGCTGGGCGGGTCAGGACACCAACGAACGGACCAGCCCGGTCACGGCCCAGGTCCGCGCGCTGGACGCGATCAACCCGGCCGATCTGGGTTTCCGCGACGCGATCATGGGCGGGGTGCTCGCGGTCAACGTCAACCCGGGCTCGTCGAACCCGATCGGCGGCCAGACCGTGGCGATCAAATGCCGGGGCCGCACCGTGGACGACATGGTGCTCCGCGAGCCGGCCGGCCTGAAGTCCGCGCTCGGCGAGAATCCCAAGCGGACCTACGGGGAGCGTAAGGAGACCCCGTCGACCAGGCTGGGCACCGCCGCGGTGATCAGGGAAGCGTTCGTCGACGCCGTTAATTACCAGGCGAAACTGGCCGCGGCCAGGGCTGAGGGCACTCCGGTGGAACGCGACCTCAAGCTCGAGGCGCTGGGCCTGGTCCTGCGCCGGGAGATCCCATGGCGGCAGCATTGCCACCGCGCGGACGACATCGCGACCGCGATGCGGATCGCGAGGGAGTTCGGCTACGACCTGGTGATCGATCACGGCACCGAGGCCTACCTGCTGGCCGATCAGATCGCCGCCGCGTCGATCCCGGTGATCATCGGACCGCTGTTCACCAGCCGGTCCAAGGTGGAGCTGCGCAACCGGTCGCTGGCCAATCCGGGCAGGCTCGCGGCGGCCGGGGTGAAGATCGCCATCACCACCGACCACCCGGTGGTGCCGGTCCACTTCCTGATTCACCAGGCCACGCTGGCGGTCAAGGAGGGCCTGGACCCGGTGACGGCGCTGCGCGCGGTGACGATCCACCCCGCCCAGATCATCGGCTGCGCCGACCGGATCGGCTCGCTGGCGGCCGGCAAGGACGCCGACGTGGTGATCTGGTCCGGCGACCCGCTAGACGTGATGAGCCGGGCGGAGCGGGCTTACCTCGACGGCCGGGAGATCTACCGGTACGACTACGACCGGCACGAGGGCGTGTTCGCTGAGCTTTAAGAGCGGAGCCAGTCTCAGTCGCGCTGGCTGAGCCACACCGATACGTGGGCGGGGGGCGTACGTCAAGACGATGGCCACCCCGGCCCAGACGCCGGGCGTCAGCTGATGATCCAAGCCCATCAGCGACTAAAGGCCCAGTTCAGGATGCGGGTGGCGTCGGCTCCGCTGACGGTGGTGCCGACGCCGGGGCTGTCCAGGGTGACGCCGATGAGCGAGTATCTGTCCCGGGTGGCCTCGAACAGCAGGCAGTGGCCCGCGGCCAGGGTGTACCCGGTCTTGATCCCGGCTGCCCCCCGGTAGGTGCCGAGCAGCGGGTCGGTGTTCCGCCACAGGTAAGCGTGGTGCCCGGATCCGGCGTCGACCCGGTAACTCCGCTGGTCCACGATGGCGCGGAAGACCGCCGACTTCATCGCCACCCGGCCGAGCGTGAGCAGGTTGGCGGCGGTGGAGTAGGTCGCGTGTTCGGTGGGCCAGGGCAGCCCGTCGAAGTTGGCAAAATGCGTCCGGGTCAGGCCCATGAGCTTCGCGGTGGCGTTCATTTTGGCGATGAACGCCGACAGGCCAGGGCCGTAGGCCTCGGCTAGGACGTAGGCGGCGTCGCAGCCGGAGGGAAGCATGAGTCCTTCGAGTAGCTGGCGGGCGGTGAGCTTGTCCCCGGCCCGCAGGTCGGCGCGGCTGGCGTCGTGTGTGCGCGCGTAAGCGACGGCGGCGTACGGGATCGTGATCTTCCGGCCCAGGTCGCCCGCCCTGATGACGACGAGCGCGGTCATCACCTTCGTGATGCTGCCCATCGGCCGTTCGGTATTCAGCTCGCGGCTCCACAACAGCGCGCCGGTGGATGCGTTCTCGACCGCGGCCTCCCTGGCGCCGACACCGCCCGGCCCACTGGAGGGGGCGCTCGGCGTCGCTGAGGTACGCAGCGGCGCGGAAGACGTGACGCTGGCTCCCGACGAAGGCGCGGGCAGGGCCAGCGCGGCCGAGACGGTCAGGGCCGCCGCGGCCACCAGCCCGGTCGCGCGAACTGTCAGGTAAGCACGCGCCACCATGCCAGGACCCCCGTCGAATAGCCGCCGGACAACAGCCGCAAGCCTCCCATTTACGGCATGCCGCGGCAAGCATCGCGGAGGAAATAGCCTCCCCGCGTGGGGGGCGGGATGCCGCGTGGGGGGCGGGACGGCCGCGGGCTAATCCCTGCGCCACGCGAAGACCGGGCCACGGGCGCGGAGATTCACCGGCGAGCCGACGGGCAGCGGGGGGCCGCCGGTGATCCGGACCACGATCGTCCGGCCGTCGGCGTCGCGCTCGGGCTGGACATGGACGACGGCATCGTGACCGTGGTAGCCGAACGCCGTCACCCGGCCCGGCATCCCGTCCGCGCTGGCCTCAAGCTCGATCTGCTCGGGCCGGATCAGGACGGTCACCTGGCCTGCCCCCGCGGCCGTGACCGCGGCGGCGTCAAGCGGAAGGTTGCCCAGCAGCGTCTTTACGACACCCCCGTTGAGCACCCCCTCAAGCAGGTTCGCGTCCCCGACGAAAGTGGCCAGCTCGGGGTCCACCGGCCGACAGTAGAGATCTTCGGGCGTCGCGTACTGCGCGATCTTCCCGTCCCGCAGCGCCGCGACCCGGTCGGCGACCGAAAGCGCCTCGTCTTGGTCGTGTGTCACCAGGACCGCGGTGGTACCGGCCCGGCGGAAGATCTCCTGGACGTCGGCGCGGACGCTGGCCCGCAGGTTAGCGTCCAGCGAGGCAAACGGCTCGTCGAGCAGCACCACGGCCGGCTCGATGGCCAGGGCCCGGGCCAGCGCGACCCGCTGCTGCTGGCCGCCGGAAAGCTGATGGGGATACCGCTTGCCGAACCTGCCCAGGCCCACCGCCTCCAGCATGCTGGCGACCTTGCCGCCACGCCGCTCCCGGGCGGCGAGCCCGAAGCCGACGTTGGCTTCGACGGTCAGGTGCGGGAACAGGCTGCCCTCTTGCGGGACGTAACCAATGCGGCGGCGTTCCGGCGGGGTGTGGACGCCCGGGGCATCGACCAGCACGTCGCCGATCTTGATCGTGCCGGCATCGGCCCGGTCAAAGCCGGCCATCAGCCGCAGCAAGGTCGTCTTGCCGCTGCCGGACGGACCGAGGATCGCCGTCAGGGACCCGGCCGGCACCTCCAGGTCCACTCCGGTCAGGACCGGGTGGGTCCCGAAGGCCTTCTGCAGGCCGGTAACTGCCACTTGCCGCATGCCCTCATCCTCGCGCTTGAACCGGGCGATTGAAGAATCGTCCCAGGACATAGCTTGGCACGGCCGCAACAATGATCATTACTAGGGCAAACGGCGCGGCCTGGCTGTAGGAGAGATTGGTCTCGTACGACCAGAACTGAGTGGCCAGTGTCTGCGCGCCGGTCGGGATCAGCAGCAGCGTAGCGGTGAGCTCGGTGACCACCGACAGGAACACCAAGCAGAACGCGGCCACCAGGCCAGGCCCGGCGAGCCGGATCGTGACCCGGAACAGCACGGCCAGCCGGCGCTGGCCCAGGGACCTGGCCACCTCGTCCAGGCTGGCAGGCGCCCGGGCCAGCGACGCCTTGACCCCGACCAGCGCCAGCGGGAAGAACATGATCGCGTAGCAGCCGATGAGCAGCATCGACGTGCCATAACCAAACCCGGCCGCGTACTTCTCGGTGAAATAGGACAGGGCGAAGGCGATGACGATTCCCGGCATGCCCAGGACCAGATAGGTGCTGCGCTCCAGCAGTTGCCGCACCCGCCCGGCGTGCCGGATGGCCAGCAGGGCCACCGGAAAAGCGAGGATCGTGGCTAGCACCCCGGCCGATCCGCCGTACAGGGCCGTGTGCCCGGCCGCGTCGAGCAGGGATACGTTGGCCCCGCCTGACAGCCCTGCGGCCTGGCCGGCCTGGATCCAGTAGACCGTCGCCGCGACGGGGACACCAAGCGCGAGCAGGACGAGCGCGGCGAAGGCGGCCAGGACCGGCCAGCGCGTCCAGCCGAGCCGCTGGGGCGGGTTCACCCGCTGAGTCATCGGCCCGGACCTGCTGACCCGCCCCTGGCCGCGGAGCGCACCTTCCCCGGCCACGACGAGCAGGCTGAGCACCACCAGCACCAGGGAGAGCGCGCAGGAGGCGGCGATGCTGTAGCCGTTGAACTCGGTGAAGATCTCGGTGGTGAAGGTCTGGTAACCGAGGATCTCGAACGCGCCGTACTCGGCCAGCATGACCAGGGCGACGAGCAGGCAGCCGCCGAGGATGGCCCCCTTGGCCTGGCCGAGCGTGATCCGGACAAAGGTGCGGACACGCCCGGAGCCCAGGCTTCGCGCGACTTCCTCCTGACCGGGATCCGCCATCCGCAGGCTGGCCGCCACCGGCAGGTAGACCAGCGGATACACGGCTAGGGTCATCACGATGACGGCCCCGGCAAAGCCGTGTGCCCAGGTCCACAGGGAATTCCAGCCGAAGCTCACCACGAAGTCAGGGATCGCGAGCGGGACCACCACAAGGACGGCCCAGACCCGGCGGCCGGGCAGGTCGGTCCGCTCGACGCACCACGCGGCGCCGGTCCCGATCACCGCGCACGCCGCGGTGACCACGACGGTGAGCCGGACGGTGTTCCACAGCAGGGTCCGGGTCAGCGGGCGGAAGATGAGGTGCGCGACGTCCGAGGCCCCGGCCCCGTGGGCCTCGACCAGCAGGAACACCAGCGGAAGGGCGAGGAGCGCCGCCACCAGGGAGCTGACCGTCAACAGGGCGACCGGCCGACGGCCCGGGCGCGCGCTGACCGCGCTCTTATCACCCGGCCGGGTGAGTGTTCCGGCGGCCATCAGCGGCCCTGATCCGTGCCGGGGCTCACAGCAGGCCGGCCTGGCGGAGCAGGGCGATCGCCGTCGAGCCGTCGCCGAGCTCGGCGATCGTGATCGAGGTCGGCTGAAGCTGATCGAACGGCGTCTCCGGCGCCGACGTGGTCACGCCGTCTCCCAGCGGGTACTCGTAGCTCTGCTCGTCGCCCGAGGCACGCGCGATGATCTCCTGACCCTGCTTGCTAGCCAGGAAGGCGAGGAACTTCTGGGCCGCCGCCTGGTGCTTGCTTGACTTCAGCACGGCCGCACCGGAGACGTCGATCACGTACCCGGCGTCATGCGGGGCGAAGTGGGTGATCTGCGAGTGCATCCCCGACGCGCCGACCTCGGCCTCAAGCCGGTACCAGTAATACTGGTTGATGACCCCGAAGGCGACCTGGCCGCGGTTGACCTCATCGGCGATCGTTTCGTTGTCCGGGACGATGTGGCTCGCGGCGTTCGACTTGATGCCATCCAGCCAGGTCAGCGCGGCCGACTTGCCGTAGGTCTTCAGCACCGAGGTGACGATCGGCTGGAAATCGGTCTCCCCCGCGGCGAAGGCGAGCTTGCCCTTGTACTTGGGGTTCGCGAGCTGCAGCACGCTGGTCGGGAGCTGACTCACCGAGATCAGCGACGGATCGTAGATGATCACGCTGACCCGCGCGGAAACCCCGAGCCAGTCGCCCTGCGGCGAGTCGTACTTGGCCGTAGTCAGGGCCAGCGTGGCCGGGGCCACCGGGGACAGCAAGCCTTTTTCCTGCAGGAACTCAAGCGGAGGCGAGTTTTCCGTGTAGAAGACATCGGCGGGCGAGTGCGATCCCTGCACGGCGATCAGGTCAGCGAGCGTGTCCTCATCGTCACTGCGGACATTGACGGTAATGCCGGTCTGCTTCTCGAACGCGGTCACCAGCCCGTCGACCGTCTGCTCATGCTGGCCGCTGTAAAGGGTGATCGACTGTCCGGACGGATCCGAGGTTCCCGCCGACCCCGATGAACCGCAGCCCGTGAGCACGGCGCCGGCCGCAAGCGATCCGCAGGTTACGGCGGCCGTGATGGCCACACGCCAGCGCCTCATGAGGCGGCGCCCGGGCAGATCGAGTTGAGCTTCTTGCTGGCCACCGCGATAGCCCCCTTGGCGTTAGCGCTTTTCCCTTTGCTGGTAACGAACTTCTGGTTGGCGTCGGCGAGCTGGCTGAGAGCGCCGCGGAGGGCCTGGTCAGTTGTGTTGATCTGGCGGAGCAGGAGAATATGCGCCTCGGCGAAACCGACCGGGTCGGCATCGGGATCGGGACCATCGCTGAGTACCCCGCTGACCTGCTCACAGGTAGCCGCGATCACTGCGGCCGAGGATGATGCCGAGGGTGAAGCCGCAGTTGATGACTGGCCCGACGAGCTACAGGCGCCTACCAGCACCACCATTAGGATGAGCGTCACGTGCCCGGCTAGACGGTCCGCTGTCTTTCTGTTCGTCATCTACCTTCCTTGTGATCACCCGTGCACAATGTGACTCAACGCCATTACCTCAGGCCGCAGACAGCTTAGCTTAGGCTAACCTAACCAGCCGCGCCAGTACCATCATGAGACGCGAGGAGGAACCCATGAGCGAGATGACGCAGCACCCGGTGGTCCGGCTCAAGGACGGCGCTGTCCGCGGCAAGATCGACGCCGGTACGGCTGCGTTTCTCGGCATTCCCTACGCGGCGCCTCCGTTCGGCGCGAACCGGATGCGGCCACCTCAGCCGGTCCAGGCCTGGGACGGCGAACGCGACGCGACCGAGTTCGGGCCGACCGCGCCCAAGGGCGATTACCCGCCGCCCTATGTCCCGCTCTTCCCCGAGGTAGTGATCCCGGGCGAGGACTGCCTGAACCTCAACGTGTGGACGCCCGACCCGGACGCCATCGGGCTTCCCGTGCTGGTCTGGATCCACGGCGGCTCGTTCATGAACGGGTCATCCTCGGTCGCCGAGTACAACGGCGCGGCGTTCGCCCGCGACGGCGTCGTCTGCGTGACCATCAACTACCGGCTGGCCGCCGAGGGCTTCCTGTTCCTCGACGACGGCATCGCCAACCTCGGCCTGCTCGATCAGCTGGCCGCCCTGCGCTGGGTGCAGGGCAACATCTCCGCGTTCGGCGGCGATCCGGCCCGGGTCACCGTCGCGGGCGAGTCGGCCGGGGCCATGAGCGTGACGACGCTGCTGTCGATGCCGCTTGCCGAGGGCCTGTTCGCGCAGGCCATCGCGGAAAGCGGAGCCGCGGCCCACGCGCTGACCCGGGACCAGGCCGCGATGGTGGGCGGCTACCTCGCGGCCGCGCTCGGCGTGCCCGCGGACCGAGACTCGATCAAGGCCGTTCCGCTGGCCACGCTCGTGCAGGCGGCGTCGGACCTGGTGACAGAGGTGCAGACCAGTCCCGATCCGGCTAGGTGGGGTCCGCTCGCGCTGAGCCTGCTGCCGTTCGCTCCGGCCGTCGACGGTTCGGTTCTCCCGGCGGCTCCGATCACGGCGCTGGCTGCGGGCCAGGGCCGAGGCGTCTCGCTGATGATCGGCTCGAACCGCGACGAGGCGCGCCTGTTCCTGGTCGCGGCCGCCACCATTGACCTGATCGACGACGCGACGCTCACCGCGGTCGCGGGCGCGTACGGGCTATCGCAGGACGACCT
>Ga0302324_100012467_pt1 | contig 17335 bp, 14 predicted proteins | sample Palsa_T0_1_FD_201949 | JGI IMG/M metagenome (GOLD analysis project Ga0302324, IMG submission 201949) | Peat permafrost microbial communities from Stordalen Mire near Abisko, Sweden - Palsa_T0_1 | ecosystem: Environmental > Terrestrial > Soil > Palsa > Peat permafrost | place: Sweden: Abisko...
GCGCGCTGCGGAAGATCAGAGAACGTTACGCGGGGAAGAGCATAACCACGCAGGAATTGGTGCAAGTGTTTGAAGAGGAGCTGCCGCGTCCACTTTGGTACGAGAAACGTCCCAAATTGGACTGGTTCTTGGAAGGTTGGATCGAAGGGACGGCGATCCCGGAGCTGAAAACGCGCGACATTCACATAACGGAGAAAGCTGGGGTGACCACCGTGACCGGCGTGATCGTACAAAAGGACGTACCCGACGATTTAGTGACGGCGGTTCCGGTGTATGCAACGACGTCGGGAAACTCGCTGGTTTTTCTGGGCGAAGTGCTGGCGGATGGCGCGGAGACTGCGTTTCGGCTGATCGCGCCCAGCGGCGCGCGGAAGATTGTGCTTGATCCCAAGCAGACGATTCTTACGTCGCTGAACTAGTTTCCGAACAATGTTCCGAACTTTACTGCGAACGAGACGAACCTCGGTGCGGAGCGCGTCGAATTTTGGTTGCGCGCGGCTATGCGATTGCTGAATGAGGAGTCATGGAAGTTGAATTGGAGGATGTGATGACTCTTCAGGCATGCGTCAGCGCGAAAGATTGTCCTCAAAAAGATCAACCGGCCCGGCCCGTTATTCTTCTGGTGGAAGACGAACCCTTTGTACGAGAGGCCACGGGCAGCATCCTGGAGCATGCAGGCTTCGATGTTTTGCCGGCCGAGGACGCGCGAGAGGCAATGAGAGTTTATGAAGAGTGCGACCGGAGAATTGCCCTGGTAATGACGGACATGGTGCTTCCGGGACAGACGGGGCTGCAACTGGGACAAGATCTGCGAGCACATTCCCAGGAGGTCGTGGTGCTGGTGACTTCGGGTTACTTCAACCCGGAGTACGAAACGGAAGCGCCAGAGTCGCGCACGTATTTTCTGGCAAAGCCGTATTCAAGGCGGACGCTGGTCGAAAAGATCGAAAAGATTCTTGGGCTGTGCTGAGCGTTTAGCTCCCGTTTTTCTCCATTCCTATAGACAACCTGCCCCTCGTGATCCGCACTGTTTTTGTTCCCCAGTGGTTGTGGGGATCGTCTTTCCGTTAGTCTCCGGGACGAAGGTCTTCCGTTCCCAACACGAGATGGCTTCGGCGACGTTTATAATCCTCGTTCCTAAGTTCAGTTCCCAGATTACTTCCCAAGGAGCAAGGAGCACGCATGAAACTCGAGGGGCGAGTCGCGCTGGTTACGGGAGCGTCACAGGGGATTGGTCATGCCTGTGCGCTGGCGCTGGCGCAGGAGGGCGCGAGCATAGCGGTGGCGGCGCGCAATCAGCAAAAGCTGCAGGAATTGGTGGGGCAGATTACGGCGGCGGGTGGCCAGGCAGCGGCTTTCGTTATGGACGTGGCGGATGAAGAGCAGGTGAAGGCCGGAATCAAGTCGGCGCTGGGACAATTCGGCAAGATCGACATCCTGGTCAACAACGCCGGTATCACGCGCGACCAACTGCTGATGCGCATGAAACGCGCCGACTGGGACGCGGTGCTGAACACGAACCTGACTTCCGCGTATCTGTGCATGCAGCAGGTGATTGGTTCGATGCTCAAGCAGCGCTGGGGTCGAATTATCAATATCACGAGTGTGTTTGGCCAGATGGGGCAGGCCGGGCAGGTGAACTATTCCGCATCGAAAGCTGGGCTGATCGGGCTGACGATGGCCATGGCGCGCGAGGTAGCGTCGCGCAATATTACCTGCAACGCGGTGGCCCCGGGGTTTATCAACACCAACATGACGGCTGCGCTCAGTGACGAATTCAAGGAAAATGCGGTAAAGACGATTCCGCTGGGTCGAGCGGGCTCGCCCGAGGACATTGCCGGCGCGGTGCGGTTTCTGGCTTCAGACGAGGCCGCGTATATCACCGGACATGTGCTGAATGTGAATGGCGGATTACTGATGGGGTAGAGCGATTCCGGGCGATCTTTGTCGAACGATCTTCGTCGAACGATCTTCGCAGAAACTTCTTCGCAAAATGATCTTCGCCGTTACGTGGGGGGAACCACGAATTTCCTTTGCTTACCAATGATACCTATGCATCCAACTTCGGATACGAGAGAATTTCAGGTGAAGTTCATGCGAAGTGTGGCAGAGGTACAAGGAACTTATTCGTGGCCCTCCAATTCAAGTCTGGACTAATCGCTTTTGCATTTGTCACCTTGGGCTGCACGTCACTCTGCCTGGGGCAGACTCCTTCGCAAGCGCCCGTTTCCAGGCTTCCAGACCAGCGATTGTCAGGAAGTATCAGAGGGACGGTTGTGGATCGAACTGGAGCTGTTATCGCCCATGCTCCGGTGAAACTCACACCCGGGGATCAATCTCCGGGCCAGGACGTGCTGTCAGGCGACGATGGGCAATTCTCCTTTGCCAACGTTGCTCCCGGGCCGTTCCAGCTCACAATAGCGGCGTCGGGCTTCGCGCCGCAAACATTCTCCGGAATCCTCCATCCGGGCGAGATCCAGACTGTCCCCCAGATCACTTTGGATGTGGCCTCCACTTCGACGGAATTGCAGGTCGAACTCACGCGCGCCGAAGTGGCAGAAAAGGAGATCAAGATCGAAGAGAAACAGCGCGTGCTTGGCATCGTGCCAAATTTTTATGTCAGCTACAACCCCGATGCGGTGCCCTTGACCCGGAAACAAAAGTTCAAGCTTGCCTGGAAGACGACCGTGGATCCAATCACCTTCGTATTGGTGGGCGCCAGCGCGGGAGTTGAGCAGGCGCAAAATCACTTCAGCGGATACGGGCAAGGTGCGCAAGGTTACGGAAAGCGCTTCGGCGCGGGCTATGCCGACACGGTTGTTGGCACGTTCATCGGAGCCGCCATCCTGCCATCGCTGCTGAAACAGGATCCGCGTTATTTCTACAAAGGGACCGGCAGCAAGGCATCACGATTTCTGTATGCGATTGCCAATTCCGTTATCTGCAAGGGCGACAATGGGCGTTGGCAGACAAATTACTCGAATATCCTGGGAAGCCTGGCGGCGGGGGGTGTTTCAAATATCTACTATCCAGCGAAAGATCGCGATGGCGCGGGACTGACATTCGTAAACGCGGCCATCGGGATTGGCACAACTGCGTTTGGCAATCTCTTACAGGAATTTATCATCAAGAAGTTCACACCAAATGTGCCGAACCACGACGCCGCCAAACCCTGAAGCGTAATCAGCGGTAGTGGTGCAATTTGCGAAATCGTCAACCACCAAGGCCACCAAGGTACACGAAGGAAACATCTGAAGCTAAAAGCCTTCGTGATCCTTGAAGCGTAATCAGCGGTAGTGGTGCAATTTGAGAAATCGTTAACCACCAAGGTACACGAAGGGAATATCTGAAGCCAAAAGCCTTCGTGATCCTTCGTGCCCTTGGTGGTTCAGGATTTCATCGACTCCATCGTGAAGCCGCACCACTACCTAATCAATGCGCGTCGCGGACGATCAGAATCATGCCGGGACGCAGAGACGCGATATTCCGGTTGTCGTGCTTCAGGGCGGAGATCGTGGTGTTGTAGGAAGTTGCGATCGAAGACAAGGTCTCGCCTTGCTTGACTTTGTGATGGACAACGGCAACCGCGCTGGCCGATGCAGTTTGCGTTCCGGCCCGGTGCTGTGTGCCAGCTGAATGTGTGCTGGCGACCTGCGTGTCGCTGGCTTCCCCAGTCACAGGCAGGTGGAGATAGAGGATTTTTCTTCCAGCCAGGCTGCTGCCTTTGAGGTGGTTCCAACTGCGAATCATTTTCGCGGAAACGCCAAAATTCTCAGCTACCGACTCCACCGTATCGCCTTTGCGTATCTTGTAGTGTGTGGTGACGTGGGCGTAAGTGCTGGTGTCGTTTTGTCTGCCGGCGGCGATCGGAATGATGAGACGGGTTTCGGGCGCAAGCGCATCGTCGTTAAGGTCGTTCGCTTGGGCGATGTCTTTCGAAGTCGTACGATAGGCGCGGGCGATGGAAGCCAGCGTTTCTCCGGCGTGTACTTTGTGATATCGCCACCACACGCGTTTGTCGGCTGGGATTGCGGCGACTGCCGTTTGAAACTTGGCGGCAGTTCCCGCGGGCAAGTGCAGCTCGAATCCCCCGTCTTTTTCCGAAAATTTAGGAGTGGTCAGCCGCAGCAGGCTGGGGTTGAGGTCGAGCAAGTCAGAGGCGGTGGCATCCACGCACTCGGCGGCTAAACGGAGATCGATGGGATAGTCGATCTTGACCGTGTCGTAGGGAACCGGCTTCTCCTTCACCACCGTATCCAGCCCATATTGCGCGGGATTCTTGGCCATGATTGTGACGGCCACGATGATGGGGACGTAGTTGCGGGTTTCCTTGGGCAGCACGTTCCGGCGGTAGAGTTCCCAGAAATCGGCGTAGCCGGTGCGCTTGACCGCGCTCTGGACTGTGCCTGGCCCCGAATTATAGGCGGCCATGGCCAGATACCAGTCTCCAAACTCATTGTAGAGATCCTTCAAATGATGGGCGGCTGCCCGAGTCGCTTTTTCTGGATCCTGCCGCTCATCAAGCCACCAACTGCGCTCGAGTCCGTAGCCTTTGGCGCGGCTGCCCATGAACTGCCACATACCGCGTGCGCCGGCGCGGGAAACGGCAAGCGGATGAAAACCGGACTCGGCCTGGGCCAGGTAGATCAGGTCTTGCGGCACGCCTTCTTCCCGCAGAGTGCGGCGGATCATGTCTTCGTAGCGACCGGACCGGGCCAGCGCGCGTTCGACCGTGCCGCGGCCTCGATTGGAAAAGTAACTGATATAGCCGGCGACCTGGTCGGTCATCATCAACGGCAGATCAGAGTGGGTGGACTTGATTTCAGCTTCCGCTTTTGCCTTAACTTTTTGGTCCACGGCAGGGGTGAGTTCGTTGGCTTCGTCGATGGGCGCCGGCTCCGATTTTTGCTCGGCAAATCCGTCCCCCTGTTGCAAGGCGGCGAGTTCGAGCCCGTTGACGCCGTCGAGAAGGCGGTCGAGTTCGTGCTCCAGGCGATCATCAGAGGGGAGATCGAATCCACTGCCGAGCAGTTGGTTGAAAGCGGAGTCAAAACTCTGCTTCGCAGCTTCGAGGAGCCCGGCGTGATAGTTGTCCAATCCGGCCTGGTATTCCTTTTCGACACGAGCGATCAAATCGGCTACGGGATCGGTTGCCATCGCCTGCGGCTTCGATTGGGGCTCGGCGGCGACTGCTACGGCGGCCTTCTGCGGTTGCGGTGCAGGCGGGCCGCTGGCTGCGACGAGGGCGGGTGCCTGGGCCTGGACCGGCGGCGCGAACGAACTCTTCTGGGCGCTCTGGCAGGCGACGGTCGCCGCCAATGCTGCCGAGAGAAGCATCGCGAGATAGAGATGAGAAGTAAACCTCATATTTTCAGGTGCTTACTCGCTCTCGGGTCCTCCGGGCAGATCCTGCATTGATGAGATGGTACTATCCCAAAATTCGTTGGGTCAACGCTACGGAAGACCCATGGACCCGTTACCTTGGGAACCGGCTGGGCATGTTACCCCAGCCTTGCGCGTGATGCAAATGGTGCGGTGGGGCCGGGTTCCAAGCGGCATCGGTCTTGGCCTAGTCTGGGACCGAGTCTGACGGCGAGTTTCGCATAGAATGGGTGGTCGTTCCCGATTCATCGAAATCCAATATGAAAGCTATCCAGATAACGCAAACCGGTGGGCCCGAAGTCATGGAGCTGGTGGACTTGCCGGTTCCTCAGCCGAAATCGAACGAAGCCGTGGTGAAGATCGATGCGGCGGGCGTCAACTTTATCGATGTCTATAACCGCGAAGGCCGCTACAAAGCGCCGCTGCCGTTGGTTCTGGGACAGGAGGCGGCGGGCGTGATTGCGGCGCTCGGCTCGGATCTGCGCGAGAATGCGCACGGCCTAGCTGTCGGTGATCGTGTCGCCTACAGCTCCGTTCTCGGAAGCTATGCCCAGTACGCTGCCGTGCCAGCCGACCGACTGGTGAAGATTCCCGATGGAGTGGGAGAGCGCGAGGCTGCGGGCGCCATGCTGCAGGGGATGACGGCGCAATATCTTGCCTATGACACTTATCCGCTGAAACGGGGCGAAACCGCGCTGATTCATGCCGGAGCGGGCGGAGTCGGATCGCTGCTGGTCCAGATGGCGCACAACCTTGGGGCGCGGGTGATTGCGACGGTTTCAACCGAGGAAAAAGCCACGCTGGCACGTGCGGCTGGCGCGGACGAAGTGATTCTTTACACGCAGACTGATTTTGAGGCGGAGACGAAACGCCTGACCGGCGGCAAGGGCGTCGATGTGGTCTATGACTCCGTTGGCAAGACGACGTTCGACAAGGGACTGAACGTGCTGCGTCCGCGCGGCATGATGGTGCTCTTCGGAGGTTCGAGCGGGGCAGTCGCGACGCTTGATCCGCTGGTGCTTACACAGAAGGGATCGCTCTTTCTGACGCGGCCTTCGCTGGGGAACTACATTGCCACAGCGCAGGAGTTGCAAGAGCGCGCTGGTGCGGTCTTCGGCATGATTCGCGACGGCAAACTCAAGTTACGGATTGAACACGTGTATCCGTTAGCGCAAGTGCAGCAAGCGCACCGCGACCTTGAGGGACGCAAGACAACCGGGAAGTTGCTGCTGCTGCCGTAGAGACGCGGCTCGCTGCGTCTGGCAAGCGCGTCCGCCCGATAATTATTTTTTCAAGCGTGAGTAAGATTTTAAATATGCGGGCAGTTCCTGTTCGCAGCGCTCGTCGCGGATCGGCGCGCCCGAATTCATCTCGAGCGGAATGACTCCTGCCCAGGTCGGGAACGAGTAGTCCTCCTCGTCATCGACCGCTGGCCCGACGCGGACTTTGGCAGAAAATTCACTGATCGGAAGACGCAAAACCGACGTTGCCTTCAGCTCTTTCTCGTTGGGCTGGCGCGCGTCGTCCCAGCGGTGGGGAACGATGTGCTCGCTCAGCGCGCGCAGTGCCGCAAGTTTTTCTGACGGATCGTCCACCAGCGTTGCCACGCCGAGAATAACCACCGACCGATAATTCATCGAGTGATTGAAGACGGAGCGGGCGAGCACCAATCCATCGAGCAGCGTGACCGTGATGCAGACCGGAACTCCGCGATCGAGGTTGCGCAGCATTCGGCTGGCGGCCGAGCCGTGAATGTAAAGCAGGTCGCCGTCGCGTCCGTAGGAAGTGGGGATGACGAACGGCTGTCCGTCGACGACGAAGCCGACATGGCAGAGAAAGGCTTCGTCGAGGATTTGGTTGACGACCTCGCGGTCGTAGACGGCCCGCTGCGGTTCCCGCACTATGCGCGTGCGCGATGTTGGAGCGGAGTTGCTGGACTGCAAATTGCTGGATTCTAAATTGATGGACATGGAACTGACTTCCCAGGCAGGCGCCAAGAGTGGTGACGGATAAATCTTAGCAGGTCGCCGCGGCGGACTGGAGGTGACAAGCGTCTTGCATGGCGCGGCGACGTACGACTCGGTAAGTATGGTTAAATAAGGGGCCGTCGCCAGGCCGACCAGAAGGTTGTCGGGTGGGTAGGGGTCCTTCGACTCCGCAGGGACGTCACTTCGTGAAGTCCCTGCTCCGCTCAGGATGACTGTTAATGGTCGAGATGGAGGTTTCTTCATGAATTTGGAATTCGTGCTGTTGCTGGCGTTTGGTATTGGGGTTGTGACGGGGTTACGATCCCTGACGGCTCCGGCGGTCGTGGCTTGGGCGGCGCATCTCGGCTGGATCAACCTTTCCGGCTCTCACTTCGCATTCATGAGTTCTATATGGGTGGTGGCGCTTTTCACTGTCGGCGCACTGGGTGAATTCGTCGCCGATCAACTTCCCAATACTCCTTCGCGAACAGCTCCTGTAGGACTCACTGTCCGAATCATCATGGGCCTGCTTACGGGCGCATGTCTTGGTGTTGCCGGCGGTGCGTCCCTTGGGCTCGCGGCTCTGGTCGGGGCGATTGGAGCCATCGCCGGAGCATTTGGCGGTTACCACGCTCGCGTCGGACTGGTTCGCGCTCTTCGTGTTCCGGATATTGCGATTGCCATCCCCGAAGACCTGATTGCAATCGGGCTCGGACTGCTTGTGGTTTCTAGATTCTGAATTCCTCGCGTGTACTAAACTTTATCCAATCGCGAGCGTGTCCATGACCAAACTGCAGCAATACGATGCCATCATCATCGGTTCAGGGCAGGCTGGCACGCCGCTCTCCACCGCCTTGGCCGCAGCTGGCATGCGCACTGCCCTTATCGAGCGGGAACATGTGGGAGGGACCTGCGTCAATGAGGGATGCACTCCGACCAAGACGATGGTGGCGAGCGGTCGAGTTGCATACCTGGCGCGGCGCGCCGCCGACTATGGAGTGCTCACCGGCGCGATCGATATTGATTTGCGAAAAGTTCGCCAACGCAAGCGCGACATCGTGGACAGTTTTCGCAACGGCAGTCAGGCGAAAATCGAAAAGACGGCGAACCTCGACTTGATCTTCGGCGATGCCCGGTTTACTGGTCCTTTGACCGGTCCAAGGACGATTGAAATTCGCTCGAAAGATGGCGCTCAGAGCACTCTCGCCGCCAAATATATCTTCATCAATGCCGGACTCCGCGCCGCTCGTCCCCCGTTGCATGGCCTGGACGATGTTCCGGCTCTCGACAACGTGTCCATCATGGAACTCGACGCCGTTCCCGAACATTTGTTGATTCTCGGCGGCGGCGATATCGCTCTGGAGTTTGGACAACTCTTCCGGCGCTTTGGCAGCCGCGTGACCCTTGTCGAGTCGCGAGGCCAACTGCTTGCTCGCGAAGACCCTGACGTTGCGGAAGCGATCCTCAAAATTCTTCGGCAGGATGGCGTTGAAGTCCTGTTGAACGCGACTGCGACGCGCGTCACGCAGGCAGACGGAATTCGATTGGAAGTCGAGCACCAGGGTTCCTCGACGATTCTGGTGGGTTCCCATCTGCTGGTAGCGACCGGGCGCGTGCCGAATTCGGACACGCTGAACCTTGCAGCGGCGGAAATTCAAACGGATAATCGCGGATTCATCAAAGTGAATGAGCGTCTGGAAACGACCGCCAGCGGCGTGTATGCGCTCGGCGACATCAATGGCGGTCCCGCATTTACGCATATCTCTTATGACGATTTTCGTATCATCCGCTCCAATCTTCTCGAACACAAAGACGCGTCGACGAAGAATCGCCTGGTGCCCTACACCGTGTTTGTTGATCCGCAGCTGGGACGGGTCGGCCTGACCGAGACGCAGGCGCGTGAACAGAAACGAAATATTCGCGTCGCGAAGCTGCCGATGACTTCCGTCGCACGCGCTCTTGAGACGGACGAGACACGCGGCTTCATGAAAGCGGTCGTGGACGCGGACACGAATCAGATACTGGGTGCCGCTGTGCTAGGCATTGAGGGCGGAGAAGTGATGGCAGCTTTTGAGATTGCAATGATGGGCAAGCTGCCTTACACCGCGCTACGTGATGGTATCTTCGCTCACCCTACGCTCGTGGAGTCGCTGAACAATTTGTTTACCTCGATGGACAGTGGGAAATAATACCGCCCTTATTTATCACACACACCTGTGCGCGTCATCACAGACACCGCCCCCGCACAGTGTGACAATGTCCTCTGATTAAAATAGGAAAGCTGTGCCCGACTCCAGAGACGGCCAGCGAAGCGTTCCCAGCTCTTTGAAATCCAGATGCGGGAAAAAGCCGCTAAGTCCTTTAAAAGGGATATCTTAGAGCTAACTCTTTTAATCCCAATATTTTAGCGGGAAATGGGGGGGAGGGGGGGGAGGGGGTGCGACTGTGGAGTCACGCTCTAAATTTCGCGAAGAACGCGAAATTTAGAATGGCCCACCCGACGGGCGAGGGCGACTATTGAGAAGGCAGGGGTCCTTCGACTGCGCAGAACGATTCGCTTCGCTCACCGTTCCGCTCCGCTCAGGATGACAAATCTGTAAAATAGGCCCGGTTCTCAATCGCATCCTTCGAAAATACAGTTCGCGCTACAGCAGGCCGCCGGTCTGTACTGCCAGGCTGTTGAGTGCCATCTCCAGCTTCGTTATGGCCTCGCCGAGTTCGGGATGCTCTCCGGCTTTCTGCTGCAGTTCCTTCAGGATACGGTGAGCGCTGGCGACGTGTTCTGCGGCCTGGTTCGATTCCTGCTTGGTCTTCGGCTCGCTCGGTGATGGCATCGTTATTTGCTCCCCTGTACAACCCTAATTCTATACACCATCGTCTCTCTATAGATTGTCTATATATGTCAACATTCAGCCCACGGATCCTGGTGCTGTTGCTTCTTTTCGCGGTGGCCGCCGGTCAGCAGGCACCGACTTTCCGTACCCAGGGCAATCTGGTGCCGGTACCGACGCTGGTGAGGGACGCGGCCGGTAACGCAGTTTACGGATTGCAGGCGCAGGACTTCATCATTGAGGATGACGGCGTCGAGCAGGCGGTTTATCTGGACGAACCCCCGGAGGCTGAGCCGATATCGCTGGTGATCGCGGTGCAGTGCGGGCGTCGCGCCCGGCGGGAATTTGGCAGAATGGCGGGCTTGGCCGCCATGCTCGATCCCATCCTGAGCGTGCCACAGAATGAAGCAGCCTTGCTGCTCTTCGACAGTGGGTTGAATCTGGTGCACGATTTTACAAACCAGGCTGACGTCATCGAAACCGAACTGAAGAATCTGGATTCGGGCGACAACGGCGCCGCCATTCTCGACGCCGTGGCCTATGCGGCGAAAATGCTTGGCAGAAGACCGGAAGGGCGACTACGCGTGCTGCTGCTGATCAGCGAGACGCGCGATCATGGCAGCCACTTTGCCAAGATCGACGATGCCGTGAGATGGGTGGGAGTCACCCACACTCTGGTCTACGCGCTTCCATTTTCTCCCTATATCTCGCAGCAACTCGACACCGCGCGCGGCAGCAATAAAGATGAGTGGGGCGAGACGCTGGATATCATCGAAAAACTGGCTGCCGCGCGACAGGCGATGAGAAAGAACTCGGCGAAGGCGCTCGCCTCCATGACGGGCGGCGAGTATGAACTGTTTGAGACGCGCAAGGGATTTGAGTCAGACATGATCAGCTTTGCGAATCACCTCAACAGCCGGTACCTGCTGAGCTTTCAGCCGAAAGACCCGCACACGGGCTTGCACAGAATTCAAGTTCGGTTGAAACATCCGAGCTCGGATCAGAAGGTGCTGTTCAGGAGTACGTATTGGGTGGCCGAGTCGGGTCGGCGATAAGACAATCTGAACGTCACTTGCGTTTGCGCGAGGTTGCGCGCTGTGGCCTGTCCTCAAACACCGCGAACTGGATCTTCTTCTCGACTGGATCGATCCGGTCCACCAGCACGCGTATGCGGCCTCCAAGGCTGTAGGTCTTGCGTGAACGCTGGCCGATGATCTGGCGCGTGTCTTCGTGGAAGGTATAGCGATCATCATCGAGCGTGTTGAGCGGGACCAGGCCCTCGACGAAGAGATCGGTGAGTTCCACGAAGAAGCCGAACTTCGTTACGCTGATGATGAGGCCATCGAAGTTCTCTCCGATGCGGCGCTCCATGAATTTCATTTTCTTCCACTCCATCAAACCGCGCTCGGCTTCATCGGCGCGACGTTCGGACTGGCTGGATTCGTCGGCTATGGTGTGGAGTTCTTCGAGCGGGATGGGTCCGCGTAGAGGGTCGAGCGCGTGTTGATGGGCGTCGCGGTCGCGGCGCTTGGACCACGGGGTAGCGCCGGCGTCTCGCCGGCTCGATTCGTTAACTTCCACGTGGCGCGGGCGAGATGCCCCCGCGACTGCCGGCGAGACGCTGGCGCTACGGTCGGATGAAGTGCCGATGGGAACTTCTCCATCAATTTTTTCAGCGGACGTTCGCAGGACTTCTTTTAGGATGCGATGCACGATCAGGTCGGGATAGCGGCGAATCGGGGAGGTGAAATGGGTGTAGGTGGTGGCGGCTAAGGCGAAGTGTCCGCGATTCTCTTCGGAGTAGCGGGCTTGTTTCAGCGAGCGCAGCATCAGGAAACTTAGAATTCTTTCTTCCGGCTTACCCGCAATTTTCTCGGTGAGTTTCTGATACATGCGCGGAGTGATATGGACTTCCTTGGGCACTTCGATTTCGCGCACGCGCTTGCCGGTGCCGCGGGCGTCGCGGCGGTCGGCTTTCAGGTGCACGCGCTGAATGGGGAGCGCGCCCACTCCCAGCGAGTATCCAAAAGTGGCGGCGATAACTTCGAAATCATAGACACGTTTGGCGTCGGGCTTTTCGTGGATGCGGTAGAGCGAGGCGACGCGTTTATTTTCGAGATAGCGCGCGACGCACTCGTTTGCCGACAGCATGAATTCTTCGATGAGGCGGTGCGCGACGTTGCGCTCGGATCGGGTGATGCTCTTCATCATTCCGAATTCGTCAAACTCGATCACGGCTTCGGGGAGATCGAAATCGATGGATCCCCGGCGCTTGCGCTTGCGGTTCAGGATCATCGCCAGGTCGCGCATCCGTTCGAAGTGTTCGACCTGAGCGGCGTATTCGCGACGGGCTTCTATGCTACCCGGGGCGTCCCCTTCGATGACGGCGTTCACCGCGGTGTAGGTCATGCGGTTGGCGGAACGGATCACGCCTTCGTTGACTTCGTAGCCTGCAATCTCGCCCTGGTGGTCAATCTCCATGGTGCAGGAGAGCACGAGACGATCGACCTGCGGGCGCAGGCTGCAAATGTCGGTGGAGAGTTCGAGCGGCAGCATGGGCACGGCGCGGTCGGGGAAATAGACGCTGGTGCCGCGCAGGCGGGCTTCCTGATCGAGTGGCGATTCGGGAGTTACGTATTCGGCCACATCGGCGATGTGGACCTGCAGTTCGTAATTGCCGTTTTCGAGTTGCCGGACGTGAACGGCGTCGTCGAAGTCGCGGGCGGTTTCGCCGTCGATGGTGACAATCGGGAGGTCGCGGTAGTCGCGGCGGTGACGCAATGCCTCGGCGGGAATTTCGGATGCGATGGCTTGGGCTTCATCGATTACCGCTGGCGGGAAGCGGTGAGGCAGGTGAAACTTGCGGATCATGATCTCGACGTCGACTCCGAAGTCGTTTTGTTCGCCGAGAATCTCTATGACACGGCCGCGCGGGCTTTGTGTGGCGCTCGGCCAGTCGGTGATTTCTACGTCTACGGCTAGGCCTTCCAGATCCTGCCAGTTGGTATGGATTTTGGCCTCATCGCCGATGACGCGGTGCTTGTCACCTTTTGATTTCCCCGGCTTGTTTTTCTCCGCGTTCTCGGCGTCCTCCGCGGTTAAGGCTTTGGGGTTCTCCAGGCCTGGCGGAATGAGAATTTCCTGGGTAACTTTTTCGTCGATGGGCTTGACGTAGTTGTGGCGGGGTCCGTAGTGGAAGATGCCGACCACGGTCGGATGGGCGCGCGATAGCGAGCGCAGGATGCGGCCTTCGGCGCGGCCATCGGTGCGGATGGCGCCGACTTCGACCAGGACGCGGTCGCCATGCATGGAAGAGCCGATGGCATGGGGAGGAATAAAGACGTCGCCGGCCAGGCGTGCCTTGAGACTCGCATCGAGCGAAGTGGGTTCCGGGATCACGAAGCCGTAGCCGTCGCGATGCATGGTCAGGCGACCGACAAGCATGTTATGTCCCTTGGCCGCTTGCGGAATGGCGTGGTGCTTCCTCGACAACCAGATTCACCTCAGCGCAGGTATTTCTCTTCCAGAATCCGCCGATGATGCAGTTCGTGACCGGCGATGACATAGGCGAGGGCGCGCACCGTGACCTCGTTATCAGCGGCTACTCCGCGACGGCTCCATGCCGGTTCGTCCAGGTTGCGAAAGAGGGTAATCGTGGCCCGGCGCACGGCGATGTAGTCCTCGATCAAATCCGCCAGCGGACGCCTACCGAGCGAACTGTTGCGGACGTAATCGTCCTGCTCAAAGCCCTCGATGGGTGTCTTGTCGTTGCGCGAAATACGTAAGGCGCGGTAGGTCATGATGCGCTCGGTATCGTTGAGGTGGCCGAGAAGTTCCTTCACGGTCCACTTGTCCGGCGCGTAGCGGAAATCGCCGTCGGCCTCGGCGCGGCCGGAGAGCAATAGAAGCATTTGCCGGCGCTGCTCGTCGAGCGCCGCAACGACGTCGTTGCCCAGCACCAGCGAGATGTAGCGGTCATAGTAGGGAGCGCTTTCTCCGGGCTGGGGCCGAGATAATGCGGCCATGGTTGTGCTCATGAGATTCCTCTTAATTAGGTATGCCGGTGTGCTCGTACCACTACGGCTCCATATTATCGCGGTAGAAGAATTACCGCTCGGCCGGGCAGGGCTTACACGACTGGACGAACATACGAGTGTGCGGTGAGAGCGGGAACCATGAGGGGAACTATGAAAATCAATAAGAAAAGCTTGATTTCCACAGCGTCTGCAGTTTTTCTAGGAGTACAATTCGCTTTGGCACGCGAAATGCGGCGATAGCTGAGAATCCCTTAATAAAACAGGAAAGGATTTCGACGACAATGTGGAAGCCAACGAATCAACCTGCGACACCTGGCCGGCCGGCTGAGCCGGAACGTCCGAGCCCGACCACTGCCACGACTGCGCCGGTCATGAGCGTGAGCGAACCTCCGCCGGTGCCGCGTCCGGTTACGACCACCACTTCGGACCAAGCCACGATTGGCAAGTCGCTTGTGATTAAAGGCGAAGTGACCGGTTCCGAGTCTTTATATATTGATGGCCGGGTGGAGGGATCGATCAACCTTTCCGGTAATCGCGTCACGATCGGCCGTAATGGAGTAGTCGCGGCCAACATCAGCGCTCGTGAAATCGTTGTGCTCGGCAAAGTACGCGGCAACCTGACGGCCAGCGATCGCGTGGATATTCGCAGCGACGGTTCGTTGACCGGCGACGTGGTGGCGGCGCGCATCTCGATTGAAGACGGCGCGTTCTTCAAGGGCGGCATCGACATCCGCAAAGCGGGTACAGCTGGAACTGGAGCTGGAGCAAAGCCGGACTCGAAGCCGGAAGAAGCGGCGAAGAGTGTTTCGAGTACAGCACCGGAACCGTCGCTCGCAGCGCGAGCGTAGGTTCTTTGGTGAGACGGGCGGGCCGCCCGTCGCTCCATATATTTATTTACCAGGACAGGAAACGGGCACTCTCAGGAGTGCCCGTTTTGTTTTCACGGCTCCGTGCCAGTGGTCGTCATTGGGGGCGGAGCGGATCTTTTCCTGCGAAGATCTGCCGGCAATTCTGATCGCAATAGCCAGAGTCCTGCGGCGACCGCGGCAGCCCAGGTTAAAGAACCGAGCGTCAGGGCCAGGAGATCGGCGCGCCGGCTGCCGTCGAGCGATATGGAATGCATGACCTCATGGCTCAATCCGCCGGAAACAACGCCGACGAGCGCAGCCTTACCCAATTCTCTCCAGTTCATCCCGGTGAGCGGCACCATTCCACGAGCATGCAGCAGCAGCGCGATCGCAATGGCATTGGCGGTGATGCCGATGTCGGACGCGATGGCCAGTCCGGTAATCGACAGCGTGCGAAACAGGAGCGAGTAGACCGGCAGGGAAGCGACCGTGATGATGCTGGTAGCGATCATCGGAGTGAGCGTATTGCCGGAGGCGTAAAACGCGCGCGCGTAGAGCGCCTGACTCGACCACAGAGCCAGCGAGAGCGAAAACCAGAAAAAGTAGAGAGCGGTGGATTGCGAATCGGCAAGAGTGAAATGCCCGCGTCGATAGACGAGATCGATGAGTGGCACTGCAATCGCCATCATCCAGCCGGTCAGCAGCAGGGAGGCAGCTGTGATGCGATAGACGGAAGCATTCACCGTGGCGGCGAATTCACCGAACTTCTTCTCTTCGTACAACCGTGAGAAAAAAGGGAGCGATGCCTGTCCCGCAGCCTGCCCTAGAATCGCGATGGGAACGGCGAAGAGCCGCTTGGCGTAGTTCAGACGTGCGATGTCACCGATTCCTTTGGAGGCAAAGTGCCGGAGAATCCAGTCGTCGGCGGTAACCAGCGAGACGCCCAGCATCAGCGGGATGGACATCCGCACCCACTCGCGGAAGGCGGGATTCTTCAGATCAAACGAGGGCCGGTATCCGGTCCCAATCCTGGCGGCGCCGATCGCGTTGAACAAAAATGGACCGGCAATGCTGCCGGCGAGCGCACCGAAGGCGAGGGAAGCGATTCCGATCTGGCGTCCCGCGGCCACTCCACCGGCAATGATGAATACGTTGTAGATCAGCGGACCGAGCGCCGGCAGCAGGAACAGACGATGCGAGAGCAGAACCGCCGAAACCACTCCGCCAACGTAGAAGAAGATCTGGGAGGGGAGAAGAATGCGCGTCAGATGAACACAGAGATTGACCTGCTCGGGAGTGAAGCCGGGAAACATCCAGCCCACGAATTGGGGAGTGAAGATTTCGGCCAGGATGGTGCCGGCAATCAACACGGTGGTCATCACGGTGATAATGATCGAGAAAGTCTTTTGCGCGTCGTGCTCGCGTTTTTCGGCGAGGAAGCGGGTGTAGATGGAGATAAAAGTGATTGAAGCGGTGCCTCCCGCGACGATGTAGTTAAGCCAGTCCGGCAGAGTAAACGCGGCGACGTAGGCGTCGGTCTGCTGTCCGGCTCCGAAAGCGTAGGCAATATAGGCTTCGCGGATGTATCCGATCGCGCGCGAGAGCGTGACGGCCGACATCAGAAGCAGCGTCGCCGAAAGGGCGGTGTGCTGATGTGATGGGCGGAAGAAGCGCAGCAGACGCATCCTTCGCAGATTAACCCATCTTGCGGCCGGTGGGAGAGTTATCGGGGGTGCGGAATCGGGAACGGCAATCTCGGCGTCATCGACGGTTGGCGGGGCCACTTCTCAAAGGCGAGAAGTGGCGCACCCCCTGTTGTTTCAGGGTTGAGATGTGGTGGACGGGCGAGGGCGCCCGTCGCTCCACTTGCGGCCTTGTTCTGCGAAAGCCGCTCCCGAGACTTGTCATGTCGGCAGAACAAGTTTTCCTGTATATTGTGTGCGAGTTTCGGCTGGGCTGCTGGCGGTCAAAAAGGTATCGACATCAGTTCTAAATCGAAATAGTCAGAACTGCTGATTTTCAGTTTACCTAAGCATATTGGATGGAGGATCCTCTTTGAAACACTTCACATTCTTCTTGGTTGCAGTTGCAACAATGGCTGGCCTTGTCGCGCTCATTGCCCCTGCGCGAGGCGCAGATGGGGACGCCGCCCCCTTCGTTACCGAAATTCCTCACGGGTACCGCGACTGGAGGTGGATCTCGTCGGCCCATGAGGCAGGCAAACTTAACAGTTTGGGTGCCCTCCTGGGCACCGATGTGGCGATCAACGC
>Ga0302324_100012468_pt1 | contig 17334 bp, 14 predicted proteins | sample Palsa_T0_1_FD_201949 | JGI IMG/M metagenome (GOLD analysis project Ga0302324, IMG submission 201949) | Peat permafrost microbial communities from Stordalen Mire near Abisko, Sweden - Palsa_T0_1 | ecosystem: Environmental > Terrestrial > Soil > Palsa > Peat permafrost | place: Sweden: Abisko...
GCGGACTTTGTTCAGTATGGTTTTTGTCGTAGCGGTTTGCATTGGCATTCCTTTGTCGAATGAATGGCCCTCTTTAAGGCACCGGCAACGTGTCGAGGATTTTGCGGATGACGTCTTCGGCCGTGATGTTCTCGGCTTCGGCTTCGTAGCTCACGGTGACTCGATGGCGTAGCACATCGAGCGCGATGTTTTTCACGTCCTGCGGGGTGACGAAGTGCCGCCCGTTCATGAATGCCGTCGCCCGTGCGGCGAGACATAGATTGATCGTAGCGCGCGGCGATGCGCCGTTTTGGATGTATCCATTGAGATCGAGGCTTGCCGAAATGGGCGGACGCGTGGCGAGGACTAAATCGACGATGTAATCTCGGATCTTATCGTCAATATGTATGCTGTTGACGATGTGACGAGCGGCCAATATCTGTTCGCTGGTCACGATGCGCCGCACATCAAGAGAGGGCTCGGTCGTCGCCATCGCATCCAAAATGGCACGCTCGTCAACGCGGCTTGGGTAGGTGATGACAACCTTCATCATGAAGCGGTCGATCTGTGCTTCCGGAAGGGGGTAAGTGCCTTCGTGCTCCAACGGATTCTGCGTGGCCAGCACGAGAAAGGGATTCGGTAAGGCGTATGTTTCATCGCCAATCGTGACTTGGTGCTCCTGCATAGCTTCCAGCAATGCGCTTTGCACCTTGGCGGGGGCGCGATTAATCTCGTCGGCAAGGATGAGATTGCTGAAAATCGGCCCATGCTTGGTACGGAATCCGCCATCCTGCGGGCTATAAATCATTGTGCCCACGATGTCTGCCGGCAACATGTCCGGCGTGAACTGAAGGCGCTTGAAATTGAGCGCGACGCTATTCGCGAGAGTCTTTAGCGACAGTGTTTTAGCTAATCCCGGGACACCTTCCAGGAGGACGTGCCCGTTGGTGAGCAATGCGATCAAAAGCCGATCGAGTAGTGGCTTTTGACCGACAATGACCCGTGCCATTTCTTGCTGCAATGGCGTTATCCACGCCGAATGCTCCCGCACGATGCCGCGCAGCGCGCGAAAGCTATCGTTGCTTTCATCGGGAAGAGGGAGGGGCTCCCTCTCGTTGGGGCCCTGGGGATCTGATGGGGGGCGATACCGTGCACCCGGGAAACGCTTGCCGCTGACAACCGATTGATCGCTGCTCATAATGACTATGTCCTTTGGTGATTGGTCGCTGTCGTAGAGCAGTAGACAGCGGGCGGATTGCCCGCGCCTTTCCCCACCATTACAAGTTTGAAAGGATGGAGGACCGCGACGTCTAGCGGAAAAAGCACTCAAGCCAAGTGCGGTTTATTAAGGATGGTCAATCGAGGCGTGTGAAGGTTTCCCTTTTCGCCTTGAGGACGTCCTTAAGGCGAAATCAAGACCTCTCTCGCTGCAGCTCCGTGAGTACCGGGCACTTACCAGGGTTCCGAAGGCGCAGGATTTCCAGCAGTGCGGAGCCCGCGAGTATTGAAAAGAACACGCGCTTTGCGGTGTTCACGCCAATTGTCAGACGGCTCATCTCCGAGCAAGGGGAACATCCCCCGGATGGCAGATCATCCCGCTAGCCGCACCGCGGGAAAAGCGGGCGGCTCCATCCCATCAGTTTTGACACCATAAAGTACGCCTGCCCGGGGACCGGCCTCTCCACTTGGCGCATTTCTCCTACGACTAATGCTGCCTGCGGCGGGCTGCTAAATTTGATGCATCCTGCGATTCTAAGTGCGCGGCGTTACGCCGTGTTATGGCTGGAGTATGGAATGTCTAATGACAACAAGAGCGCTAATATGAACGATCGCAGCGGTTCAGGAAAGAATGAGGGCAACCGTGGGAACGACACGGCGCAGAAGGCCGGTCAACAGTCACAAGATACATCACGTCACCAACAAGATGCGTCACATCACAAGAATGACAAAGGCCCACAACAGGGCGGTACTGATTACAAGAGCGGTCAACAGTCCCAGGGTGGATCGCAAAAGGATATCGGAGGAACGAAACAGAGTGGGTCACGCCACGTTGCTGATCAGAAACAGCCGAGCGATCAGGAGCACAAGGGCGGTCACTCCGAGTAGTTCTCGTGCAGCAGGCGTCCGAGGTGGGTTTCCCCTCTGACACCGGTTTATTTGGAATATGTTCGAGTCGCCGCACGCAATTCGCTGGTGGCGCCCGCAACAAAGGCGGCGATAGTGAGCAAACGCTCAGATCTAGCCCCCATCAACAGTTACTTATTGGAGACGATTATGGAATCTAATTACCTTTCACGCGATACGTACGGTATGTACAAGAATGCCGGACCCGGTCCGGGACCCGCGCTCATGGGAGCCGATACGCTGATCGGAAACGATGTGTACAACACGGCCAAGGAAAGCCTGGGCACGATAAAGGAGCTCATGATCGATATGAGCTCGGGAAAAATCGATTATGCCGTACTGTCCTACGGTGGTTTTCTTGGCGTGGGAGATCGCTTATTCGCAGTGCCGTGGCAAGCTCTCAAGCTCGACACGGCCAATAGGCGATTTACGCTCAATGCCACGAAAGAGCAGCTCAAGAACGCACCGGGTTTTGATAAGGATCATTGGCCTGCCATGGCGGATACCACATGGGCGTCGGATGTGCATAAATTCTACGGCGTAAGAACGACCGGTGGGATTCAATAGTCGAAGTCGGTATGGGAACCGGGGCTAGCGATTGCGCTAGCCCCGTGCTGCCACGCCGTGCGTTGCCGGAGTTTCTGGAAGACGCCGAGAACGATCTCACGGTGCGTGGGCGCGAACTGATTAACTGATTGCCTCATTGCGCGAGGAGCTGTGCGAGCTCGAGGACCCCGTCACAGACGATCGAGCGAGCCTCGGTCGATAGCGGGCGGGGACGGTGACCGTGTAGCGCGCGAGCGGTTGATGAGCGTGGCCAAGAGAGACTCCGTTAGGTTCAGGAGTCACGTATAGGCGGGGCCTTTTATAGCTCTGACGTTGCCGCCGGTTGGCACAGATTTGTCACTGACCGTACAATCGCTCAGTGTGCGATTCCTTAAGCCATTGATTTTAAATACAAAATTGGTCTGGTTGGGAGCAGCCGACAAGCCTGCAATTCTGCGGGTGAGAGTCTTGCCGCGCCAGTTGCTCGTCTTGGGCGCGAAGCGATACCACGGCCTGGGGCAGGTAACCAACCAGGAAGCTGCGTGGTGTAAACGGCCCGGCTGCCGCGCAGGCGAGAGCTTGCGCCGCTGGGTGCAACCTGGGGGCCTAGCGAGCGTGGGGGCCTGAACATCAGCGAATATCTGCAGCCCCGAAATGTCACCCCCCTGTGTTGCATCGCAGGGATCGTTCTGTGTGCCGAACGTTTCAAATCTGACGTAATGAGGCCAATGTCTGCCGGGAAGAAGCGAGCAAGCGCACCGGCAGAACACGGCGGGTATGGGATCAAGCGCCTACGTATGGATTGCAAAGATAACGTCGGGAACGGCCTGAGTGCAGCAGGGGCTCACAGCTACCTGCGAGGACTGGAACCATTAGCCAGGCGTCGGATCAATCGGACGATGTAGTAGGCACGACCTTGTTTGTGGACGGTGGCATGATGCTCTATCCTGGGTTTGCCACCGGCGGGTAAGCTATTGGGCTATGAGCAACACAGAGCATTTGCCTCAATCCTTGCTGCCCGGGCGTCTGCTGCGCCGCGCCGGACCGCCTGAGTCAGTTGCAGGTTTTCAGGGTGTGCAAATCGACGATGCATGCTTGGCCGTCGTCCTCGCGCCCGAAGCGCCGCTCCTGCAGCTCTACGAAGGCACTTTGCATGGCGAAGGACCGGTCTGGCAGACGACGCACCATCGCCTCGTGTGGTCGGACGTGCCGAACCGGCGGGTGCTCGGGTGGTATCCCGACGGTCACGTTGATGTCGTCATCGATGCCACCTACTTCATCAATGGCAATGCGCTGGATGGGCAGGGTCGCCTGGTTCACTGCGAGCATGGCCGACGCTGTATCAGTCGCTCCAACCAGGACGACACGGAGGGCACAACGCTTGAGCCGATCGCCACGCATTTCGAGGGCAAGCGGCTCAATTCGCCGAACGATCTGACGGTCGCGGGAGACGGAGCGATCTGGTTCACGGATCCGACGTTTGGGATATTGATGCCGAATCAAGGCAGCCTGGTCGAGCCGGAACTCGATCACCGCAGCGTCTATCGCTTTGATGCCGTCACAGGACAACTCAACCGGATGGCAGATTTCGAGCAGCCGAACGGGCTGCGCTTCTCGCCGGATGGACGCACGCTCTATGTGTCGGACACGTCGTTGGCGCTCAATGAGATTCCGGGACCGCAGACGGGCACCAAACACGAAATCATTGCCTTCGATCTGGCCGCCGATGGCACGCTCACAAACCGCCGCTTTTTCTGTCACACCGATCACGGCTATCCGGATGGATTTCTCGTCGATCGACGCGGTTGGGTCTGGACGACCGCAGCCGATGGCATCCATATCTGGTCGTCCGAGCAGGAGCGGATCGGCTTTATCCCCACCCCTGCGGTCGCGTCCAACTGCGTGCTCGGCGGAGATAATGGCCGGCGTCTCTTCATCGCAGCGACCCAGTATCTGTTGGCGATTGACCTCAAGGATTGAAGACCACCGATCGATCGCTGGTCCCCGCGCTCTGCGTTCATGCACCTCGAATTAGCGAGTTGCATTCCTAGCGAATATGGCAGGGCTCGCGCTTAGGTTCAACGTGAAGCTGTACGGTCATCAGACAGCAGGGCTCATTTCCGAGCGTTCCTGAGCGGTGGCCTTTCCGGCCGTCCCTTTCAGTGCAGTTCTGATCCTCACCGAAAGAGAACTCGCCCGGTCCTTGCTCGATGCGCGTGCCATCCATACTCTCGATGAACCAACGGCCCGAAAGGACTATGATCCATTGCGGCGCTGGGTTCTCGTGCCAGTCGCCCACCCAGCCGACCGGTTGCACGGTGAAGACCACCGTTGAGTCAGCGCGCTGCGTCTTGTCGTTCCACTGTGGCTCTGCAGGTCCGACGCCCTTAAGCTCATAGTGCGTGAGCGCGCACTGTTGCTGTCGGCTAACCCCGTCGCGATCGACGTAGAGATGCCAATAAGGGACGGATGGCCTAGGACCCGGACTGCTCATGGATTGCTCCGGTATGGGTGACTGGAGGATAAAGGCGCATGAAGGAAAAGACGCAGACCCGATCCATCGGTGCCGACGACGATCACAAGGAATCCCGCCCCCAGCGAGAGATTCTTGAGAAAATCCCAGAACAAGGCGCGACCTTTGCCATTCGCGTTGACCCAAAAGTCGCCGGGCGCCCAGAACCGCTTATAGAGTACCGCGGTCGCGACGCAATATCCCGCGAGAATGAGCGCGCACGCCCGATCTGCGACACCGGTGACGACCCCGAATGAACACAAGACCTCAATGATAAGTCCGCAGAGGAGTACTGTGGCAGCGAGTGCATAAGGCTTGAATACTTCTTGCGCTTGGCCGACCGCTTGCTTGAATCCGAAGATCTTGTCGAGCGCGCCGAACGGCAGAAATAAGGTCACAAGCCCCACGCGCACGGCGAATGCGGCAACTGATTCGAGACTCACCAGTGGGCCTTGATGATGTCGGCGACGCGTAGCGCATTCGCGATAATGGTGAGTGTCGGGTTCACCGCACCAATCGACGGAAAGAAGCTCGCATCGGTGATATAAAGGTTATCAATCTCGTGCGCACGGCAGTCGAGATTCAGCACAGATGTCGCAGGGTCCGTACCGAAGCGACAGGTGCCAGCCTGATGCGCGGTGCCCGACAAACCGACATCTTTACCGAGGTAGAGCGAGCGTTCCAGCAATACCGCCGGCCAGCCAATCTGAGTCAGAATCTCTTCTAACTTTCGCTTCAAGTGTGTCAACGCTTGTGGGTTCACGGTGAGATCGAGGTGGACTTTGCCATCTTTGTAGTAGACCCGATTATCGGGGTGCGGCAGATCCTCGGCCTGCAACCAAAAGTCCATCGAATGGCGCGCGATTTCATCGAAGGGCATGTTGGGCAGCCACTCGAGCCAACCAGGCAGCTCCTCGCCCTTGATTTGCTCGCTATGACTCGTTGCGCACATCTGAATGAGGCCCAACGGAAAATCCCAATCCTCTGCACCAAAATAGAAGTCGCTCAACGCCAGGGTCTTCTGAAAGACGGTGTCGTTCACATGCCGCATGACTGCCATGACGATGCTCATTTCGTGTCGCATGTAGTTGCGGCCGACTTGGTCCGAGCCATTCGCCAAACCTGTGGGATGGCATTCGTTGGCCGAACGCAGCAAAAGGAGTGCCGAGGAGAGTGCGCCGCAGGCGACGACAATGATATCCGCGGTATACGTTTCATCGCACCCCGCGCGCGTCACATGCACCGCGTTGACGCGTCGGCCAGTCTCATCCGTGTCCAGCCGCGAGACATAGGCGCCTGTCAACAGCGTGACATTGTGATGCTTCGCGAGCATCGGATCGATACACATGACTTGGGCATCGGCTTTGCCGTTCAAGAGACATGGAAATCCGTCGAAGAAGCTGCAGCGCATGCAGGTACTGGTGGGCGTAGCAAAACCGTCCTCCTTTTGATCGAGCAGGATGCCGAGGGGCAGATGGAAAGGTTTGAGGCCGATACTTGCGAGCTTGTCAGAAAGTTCCGCGACTTTGGGCTCGTGTTTGACGGCGCTGAAGGGGTACGGCATGGTGGTCGGCGGTTCAGCGGGATCCTCGCCGCGGGCACCGTGGACGTGGAAAAGCGCCTCCGCCTGACCGTAGTAGCGCTCGAACGCATCGTACTTGAGGGGCCATGCGGGAGAGATGCCGCCCGCGTGTATCAACTCATCGAAATCCCGCTCGCGCAGCCGAAAGAGAGCAGCGCCATACACCTTCGAATTGCCGCCGACGTAGTAATGCAGGGCGGGGTGAAACTTATCGCCCTTCGCATTGACCCAGGTCTCATCAGCCTGATACTTGGCATCGACAAAGACCGCTTTCGAGCTCCAGTTGGCTTCTTCGCGCGGCAGATAATTGCCGCGTTCCAACATGAGAATGCGCTTGCCGGTCGGCGCAATGCGCTGGGCGAGCGACGCACCGCCTGGGCCGCTGCCTATGACTATGAGGTCGTAGTGCTCGCCCGTCACGAGACTCTCTGAAAGAGCGTTTGTCTGACAGCCGATCGATGGATAACACTCACGCGCGAGGCCTCCCGTTGGCCGATAGAATAGTAAGTCTACCCTTCAGGAGATTGGCATGCGCAAGATCGCCGTGATCACGGGAGCAGGCGCCGGCGTCGGTCGCGCAACCGCCGAGGAATTTGCCCGTCAGGGCTACGATGTGGCGCTGCTATCGCGGGACTCGGCGCGGCTTCACCGGGCCGCGGAAGCGCTCGAGGCTTACAGTATTCGCGCGCTTCCCATTCCGACCGACGTCGCCGACGCCGCGGCGGTCGAGGCGGCCGCCGACAGGGTCGAGACCGAGCTCGGCGCCATCGATGTCTGGGTGAACGTCGCCATGGCGACTGTGTTTGCGCCGGTCGCGAAACTCACGCCGGAGGAGATCGAGCGCGGGACTCAGGTGACCTATCTCGGTCAGGTTCATGGAATGATGTCCGCATTGAAGCGAATGCGGGTCCGCAATCGAGGCACGATCGTCAACGTCGGCTCTGCGCTTGCGTACCGCTCGGTGCCGCTGCAGGCGGTCTATTGCGGTGCCAAGGCAGCAATTCGCGGTTTCACCGACAGTCTCCGGTCGGAGATCATTCACGACAAGCTCGCGGTGCACCTGACGATCGTGGACTTGCCTGCCATCAACACGCCGCAGTTCGATTGGTCGCTCAACAAGATGGGCCGCCGTGCAAAGCCCGTCGCGCCGATCTATGATCCGGAAGTGCCGGCGCGCGCGATTTTCTTCGCCGCGACGCACAAGCGACGCGATGTGTGGCTCGGCTTCTCGACCATCAAGGCCATCCTCGCCAACCGGATCGCGCCGGGGCTCATCGATCGCTATCTGGCCAAGGCGGGTTACTCGGGACAACTCACCGAGCAGCCCACCGTACCCGACGCGCCTGCCAATCTCTTCGAACCAGTCAAAGGTGACTATGGGGCACACGGACGCTTCGATGCCGAATCACGCACCGTCAGCTGGGAGATGTTTACCGATCGCCACCGCATGGTCTTCTTCGCGGCGATCGCGCTGGGCCTCGCCGTGCTTGCCCACCAGGTCGCGAAACGCCTCGACGTGTGAGTACACACGCCATTCGCAACGCCGGCTACTCCTTTTCACTAACAATCCGCGAGCACCCCCATGTCACAGACAGTCGCCGAATTTGTCTGGAAGCGTCTCTCCGAATGGGGACTTTCTCGAGTCTACGGGTATCCGGGCGACGGGGTCGGCGGCCTCGACGTCGCCCTCGAGAAGGCGAAGGGATTCATGAACTACGTCCAAGTACGCCACGAGGAAATGGCCGCTTTTATGGCCTCGGCGCATGCCAAGTTCACGGGACAAGTGGGTCTGTGCTATGCCACCTCGGGACCCGGCGCGATTCATTTGCTGACCGGCCTTTATGATGCAAAAGCGGACCACGTTCCGGTGGTAGCCGTCGTCGGTCAACAGGCGCGGAGCGCCCTCGGGGCGAGCTACCAGCAGGAGGTAGACCTACAGAATCTATTCAAGGACGTCGCGTCCGAGTATGTGATGACCGCGGTGGTACCGACGCAGGTGCGCACCGTCATCGATCGCGCGGTCCGTATCGCCCAGGCTAAGCGCGCGGTCACTTGCGTCATCCTGCCGAACGACCTGCAACTGGTCGACTATCAAGACCCGCCGATGGCTCACGGCGCGACTCACACCGGCGTCGGCTTTCCGGGTCAAGCGATGGTACCGGGGAGGAATGCGCTCAAACGAGCCGCCGAGATCCTGAACCAGGGTAAGAAGGTGGCAATGCTGGTCGGCGCCGGTGCGCTGCACGCAACCGACGAGGTCATCGCGGTTGCCGAGCGGCTGAATGCAGGGATCGCGAAGGCGCTCCTCGGCAAGGCGGTCGTGCCGGACGATCTAGCGTTCGTGACCGGCTCGCTCGGGCTTCTCGGCACCAAGCCCAGCTGGGATCTGATGAAGGATTGCGACACGCTCCTCATGGTGGGCTCGTGCTTCCCATACAGCGAATTCCTACCGAAGCCGGGCAATGCGCGCGGTGTGCAGATCGACATCGACGGTGCCAATGTCAGCCTGCGTTATCCGATGGAATATTCGCTCATCGGCGACAGCAAGGAAACGCTCGCCGCGCTCTTGCCGATGCTTGAGCAAAACAGCAACACGGCCTGGAGGAAGACGATCGAGGACAACGTTTCGACCTGGTGGAAGACGCTCGAGGAACGCGCCATGACCTCGGCTGATCCGATCAACCCCCAGCGCATCTTTTGGGAGCTCTCGCCCCTGTTGCCGGATCGCGTCATCATGACCGGCGACAGCGGGTCGGTCGCCAACTGGTACGCGCGCGACATCAAGATTCGACGCGGGATGATGGGATCGCTGTCGGGCGGCCTCGCCTCGCTCGGCGCGGCGACGCCCTACGCGGTAGCCGCCAAAATGGCTTATCCGGACCGCCCGGTGATCGGCTTTATCGGCGATGGAGCGATGCAAATGAACGGCCTCAACGTGATGATCACCGTGAGCAAATACTGGAAGCAGTGGTCGGACCCGCGCTTCATCATCATGGTGCTCAACAATGAAGACCTTAATCAGGTGACGTGGGAGGAGCGCGTGCAGCTGGGCGAGGGCAAGACGCCGTCGACGCAATCGATTCCCAATTTTCCCTATCACAAGTACGCCGAGCTGATCGGTCTCAAGGGCATCTACTGCGACAACGCCGAGCAGATCAGTGCCGCATGGAAGGAAGCGCTCCATGCTGATCGCCCCGTCATCATCGAGTTCAAGGCGGACCCAAACGTCCCGCCGCTGCCGCCGCACATCACACTCAAGGATGCCAAGAACTTCATGACGATGATGCGCAACGAACCGGAGCTCGGGAGTGTCATCAAAAACAGTGCGAAGGAATTGCTGGCCAACGTTCTGCACCGAAAGGAATAGCCAAAGTGTCGGCGCGTTCCCCTTCAATGATTGTGAACGCTGCACGCCGCCTAAACCGGGCGGCCGGCATGATCGCTGGATCGGTGCTCATCGACAGTGCCATGGAGCATCACCGCGGCTACTTCCACAACAAGCTCATGTGGACGCCGATTGCGACCTCCTCGCTGTCGATTGCCGCGAGTTTCCATGGCCACACCGACCGGCGCCATGGCGCCCATCGGGTGCGTGACGTGATCTACGCGCTCGCGGGGGTTGCCGGAACCGTGGGCACCGCCTTTCATTTGTACAATGTCACCAAGAAAGTGGGCGGCTGGAGCTGGCAGAACTTATTCTATTCCGCGCCCATCGGCGCTCCCGCTGCCATGTCGCTTTGCGGATTGATGGGGTTCCTTGCGGAGCGAGTCCGCGACAACGAACCGGGAACCAAGCCGACGATTGCCGGCGTGAATGCGGGCCGCGTCGTTGCAGCTCTGGCCGGTGCATCCTTGCTCGGGACGACCGCCGAGGCCGCGCTGTTGCATTTTCGCGGCGCGTTCCATAACCCGGCAATGGCGTTGCCGGTGACGATGCCGCCGATCGCTGCCGGATTGCTCGCCGTGGCGGCCGTGGGCCGCGCCGGGGTGCCTAGGCCCGCATCGCGCAAATGGCTGGCGGCCACTGCGGCGATGGGCGTGGCCGGCGTGGCCTTTCATGCCTATGGCGTATCGCGCGGCATGGGCGGCTGGCGCAACTGGCGTCAGAATGCATTCGCGGGACCACCGCTGCCGGCGCCTCCCGCGTTCACCGGTCTCGCATTGGCCGGCCTTGCGGCGCTCTCGCTGCTCGTCGCCTACCCCGATGAGTGACCGTTCTCGCTACCCCGGCTACGATGTCCTCGCGAAGCGCGGAACACCGTCCTGGGATGAGCCCACCCGTCGTGCAATCGACAAGCGGCTTCATGTCTTGTCCGCGGCGCGCTTCCTGACCGCCGCCGAATGGGCCGTCGCCGACGCGTTGTGTCGTCGCATCCTGCCGCAGGGCGAGGCGGGCGAGACCGTTCCGCTGGCCGCCCTGCTCGACGCCAAACTCCTCGCAGATCATGGCGATGGCTTTCGCGAAGCCGATATGCCGTATATGCGCGAAGCGTGGCGGGCCGGACTCGCCGCTCTCGATGCTGAAGCAAAGGCTCGGCATGACGGGCGCAGCTTTGCAGCGATCTCCTGTGACGACCAAGACTCGCTCTTAGCGACGATGCAAAAAGGATTGCTCTCCGGCGCTCACTGGTGTGGGCTCGATGCGCAGAAGTTTTTTGAACGCCGCGTGCTGGTCGACGTCCCGGCGCTCTATTATGGCCATCCCAAAGCGTGGAGCGAGATTGGATTTGGCGGCCCCGCAAGCCCTCGTGGCTATGTGCGGCTCGAGGGCGATCGTCGCGATCCGTGGGAGGCCACCGAAGCGGTGTCCGGCCACGAAGATGCGGCAAGGCAGTTGAACCAGCGTGTCGTCTGATCCGCTCGAAACGCCGCGCGCAAGGCACGGGCGCGCTCCTGACATCTTTCGCAAGGGCGCGTGGGTTCCGATGCGCGAATATCGGGACACCGACGAGGTCGATTTCGCGATCGTCGGGACGGGCGCGGGCGGCGGCACATTGGCGGCCCTGCTCGCCGAGCAGGGTTTCTCCGTCGTGGCCTTCGATGCCGGCGGCTACTTCCGTCCGCTCGAGGATTTTGCGTCCGATGAGACCGAACAGAACAAGCTCTACTGGACCGACAAGCGCGTGGTGGACGGGCCCAATCCCATTCAAATGGGCGGCAAGAATTCGGGCAAGTCAGTGGGTGGCTCGACGGTGCACTACGCCATGGTGTCATTGCGCTTTCGGCCCGAATGGTTCACGTCTCGTTCATCGCTCGGCTATGGAGCGGATTGGCCCATTTCTTGGCAGGAAATGTGGCATTACTATGGAGTGGCCGAGAAAGAGATCAATGTATCCGGCCCGCTGACCTACCCCTGGGGACCGAAACGGCCGCGCTATCCGTACCGCGCTCACGAGCTCAATACCGCCGCTCGGTTGCTCGCCAAGGGGTGCGAGGCCATCGGCATCGGCTGGACCGAGACGCCGCTGGCGACGCTCTCCGCACCGCATGCGGGACCCGAGGGCAAGTCCCCGCCTTGCGTCTATCGCGGTTTTTGCCGGTTTGGCTGCTCGACGAATGCCAAGCGCTCGGCGTTGACCGTCTGGATCCCGCGCGCATTGACGGCGGGCGCAGAAATCCGCGATCTGGCGATGGTCGGACGGATAGAGACGGGGCCCAACGGCCGCGCAACCGGCGTGCATTTTCACCGCGAGGACGCATGGCATTTTCAGCGCGCCCGCCATGTCGTCGTCGCAGGCTATGCCATCGAGACGCCGCGTCTGCTGCTCAATTCCGCGAGTGAGCGCTTCCCGGACGGGCTTGCCAATTCCTCAGGGCTCGTCGGCAAGAATTTGATGACCCAATCCAATCAGGCCGTCTGGGGCCGCATGGACCAAGAGGTTCGATGGTACAAGGCACCGCCCAGTCTCGCCATCACCGAGCATTGGAATTACGATGATAACAAGGATTTCTTCGGTGGCTATTGCTGGATGGGTCAAGGCCCGCTGCCGAACGAGTGGGCTTCAATTCAGACTGGATCGCGCGGGCTGTGGGGCCATGCACTCCGCGAGGCAATGCTCGACTACAACCACATGATCGGCGTCAAGATGGTCGGCGAGATGCTGCCGGATGAAACCAACCGGGTCACGCTCGCCGATGATCTCGACCAGTATGGGCTGCGCGTTGCCAAGATCACCTATCGGTGGGGCGAAAACGACAAAGCGCTCATCGCCCACGCATTGCAACAGATGGGCCGGTCGATCGAAGCGATCGGTGCGAAAGACATGTTTCGGCAGGAAAACGATACCAATCATTTGGGCGGCACCGCGCGGATGGGCAACGATCGGCGCTTAAGCGTGGTCGACGGCGACTGCCGCAGCTGGGATATCCGGAATCTCTGGGTGTGCGACGGATCGGTCTTTCCGACAGTTGGCGGTGTCAACCCCGCGCTCACCATCCAGACCATCGCGATCCGCACGGCGGACAGGATCAAGCATTTGGCGGCGGCGGGCGAGCTCTGACGCGCGACTAGATGGCACAGCCTCTCCTCTCGATCGACATCCGCCACCCCTTGGTTCTCAAGTCTAACGAGCTCGTGTTGCTAACGCGCGAGGACGGCAATGTCCCGCTCGACATACCAGGCTTCGGATTGTTCTATCGCGACACGTGCTATCTCGGTGGCTACGAACTCGCCTTACACGACACGAAGCCGCTGCTGTTGATGTCCGCCGACGGCGAGGGCATGGGGGCGCAGATCGAGCTCACTAACAGCGCGCTCTCGACCGCGAACGGCATCGGCATCCCGGATCACAAGCTGAGCGTGCGCCGTAGCCTCATGCTTCTGGAGGACGGGACGACGTTTATCGACTCGATCATGCTGACGAGCTTTGCCGACCGTGCGCTCCAATTGCCCGTCGCGCTCGAGTTCCACACCACGTTCGAAGACATGTTCGTCCTGCGCGGCACCCCCCCCGGCAAGCGCGGACGGCTGCTCGCGCCGGTATGGGATGGAACCGTACTCGGATTCTGCTACGAAGGGGCCGACGGCATCCGGCGCAGCTTGCTCGTGGACTTCAGCGCCGCCCCGCTCGTTGCTCCGCGAACTTGCGAGCGCACGATCGCGCACTTCGAGCTTACCCTCGCCTCACGCGTCCCCCAAGAGCTCGTGGTCCGCGTCCGCGTGGACGAGCGAGCGCTGGAAGCCCCCGCGCCGGCGTTAGCGGCTCTGATCCCAAGCGCGGCCGTGATGGACGATGCCAAGGCGACCACGACCGCCCGTCTTCTCGACGGCTATGCGAGGCACGAGACCTCGAGCAAGGAACTGGGCGAGGTCATCGCGCGCTCGCTCACCGATATGGCCCTGCTCGAGGTGCGGCGGGGCGAGCACCGCTTCACCGCAGCCGGGATCCCCTGGTTCGTGGGTCTGTTCGGCCGCGACAGTTTGCTCCCAACCCTGCAGTGCCTCGCCTTCAATCCCGACTTGGGCGCCCGTACCACGCGTGCCTTGGCGCATTGGCAGGGCCGGCGCCACGATGATAAAACCCGCGAGGAGCCCGGCAAGATTCTGCATGAGCTGCGCGTCGGTGAGCTCGCGAATTTGCACGCGGTGACGCAAACGCCGAGCTATGCCGCGGTCGATTCGACGTTGCTGTTCCTCATCGTGATCGTCCGGCACGTGAACTGGACCGGCGATCCCGCGCTCTTCACGCTGCTGCGGCCGAATGTTGATGCCGCCCTGCAATGGCTCGAACGTAAGCTCGAGGAGGGTGGTGGCTATGTGACTTACGACGGCTTGGCGCAAGGCAGCCAGCCGGTGAATCAGAGCTGGCGCGATTCGGGCACGGGGGTATTGCGCGAAGATGGCGCCTATCCCGTCCCGCCGCTCGCCTTGGTGGAGGTTCAGGGGTATGCGTTTCAAGCAATGTCGTTGGTGGCGGATCTTCTGCGGCGGATCGGCGAGGCGCCGCGCGCCGCGGAGTTGGAGACGGCGGCGAGTGGCCTGCGGGAACGGTTTCTGCGCGAGTTCTGGATGCCGGCGCAGGGCTGCTATTGTTTGGCACTCGAGCGGGGCGGGCGTCAGGTTGCCTCGGTCACCTCGAACGCGGCGCAAGTCCTGTGGACGGGCATCGCGAGCCCCGAGCATGCGTCGCAGATTGCGGCACGCATCATGCAGCCGGATATGTTTTCCGGCTGGGGCGTGCGCACTTTATCCATCAACCACGCCGCGTTCGATCCGCTCGCCTATCAACAGGGCAGCGTCTGGGCATTTGATAACTCATTGATCGTGTCGGGACTTCGACTTTATGGCGAGGATGCGGCGGCTCTGCGCATCACCGGCGCCACCCTAGATGCCGCTAATGGCTTCCGCGGCGGCAGACTCCCGGAATTCATCGCCGGACACCAGCGCAAATCCGGGGATGCCCCGACGCACACGCCAAGAGCCGATCCCCTGCAGGCGTGGTCGGCGGGAGCCGTGCCTTTCATGCTGACCGAAATGCTGGGATTGCAGTCGGACGGCTTCGCCAAACGACTCGTGGTGCGCCGCCCGCTCCTGCCGGACGGAGTGCATGAACTCGTGCTCCACGATGTGCGCGCGGCCGGAGGCGACGTGTCGCTGCGCTTCGTCCGGGAGGGTGCGCAGATCAAGGCGGCGGTTACCGCAAGCAGTCAGGGCATCGAAGTGATCATCCATGCAAAATAGGCGTCGCGGACCGAGCGCTCTGCATTGCTCTGGGCGCAGCCCTCTACAGGGTCGCGCCGATTGATAGGGCCATCTAGGACCAGACAGGTTTCTTTGGGACATTACAGGGTGACTTTGCGCTATCCATTACGAATCGGCGCGAATCAGAATCATGCGCCTGAGCGATCGGTCCAGATCCAGCGTCGCGCATAAAAAGTGGAGGAATTTCTAATGAGGCTGGAGACCGTGCTCGACGCTCATGCGACGATAGGCGAATCACCCATGTGGGTTCCACAAGAAAAGGCAATTTATTGGATCGACGTCAAGGCGCCGGCCCTTCACAGATATGGGGTTGCTAACGGCGCGACGCGCACCTGGACGGTGACGAGCGATATCGGCGGCTTCGCCATGCTAGCAGACGGGGGCGCGCTGGTGGCGCTTCGCCACGGCATCCACCGTCTGGACTTACAGAGCGGCAAGCTCGAACTATTAGCTCCGCCGCCGTTCGATCCGTCACTGTTCCGGTTTAACGAAGGCGGCTGCGATGCAAGCGGGCGTTTCTGGATTGGGGTCATGTTCGACCCGATTGCGGGATCGCTGCCGGAGCAGCGCGGCCGATTGCACAGCTTCACCCTCGATGGCGGGTTGCGCCCCGAACCCGATGCTGCCGAGCTGCACAATGGAATGGCGTGGAGCGCCGACGGCGGCAGTTTCTTCCTGTCTCATAGCTACTCCCGGCAAATCTTCGTGTTCGACTACGAGCTCGCCCGAGGGTTTCTCTGCAATCGTCGGCTATTCGCGACCATTCCCAAGGACCACGGCATCCCGGACGGCGCGGCGATCGATGTAGACGGTGGCTACTGGTGCGCCCTGCATGGCGCAGGAAAGCTTAGGCGCTTTAACCCCGATGGTTCATTCGATCGCGACATCAGTATGCCGTTCAGTCAACCCACGATGTGCACCTTCACGGGGGAGGACCTGGCGACTCTCTACGTCACGAGTGCGTCGGATAAGATGAGTGACGCCGACAAGCGCCGCGAGCCGCTGGCTGGTGCGCTGATTCGCCTGAACCCAGGAACTCGCGGCATTGCGCGGGCCTTTGTCGCACGCTGAAGAAGATGCCGCGTTGGATTGCGCAGGTCTATTCGGGCCCCGCCTGCCCGTGGGAAGCGAGGGGATCGTGGGCTATCAGGGGCTCGGCGAGTATTCGTACGGGCGCGCAACAGACGGGTAATGAGCGAATGGAGGCAGTGGATCGACAAACACACGCGACCACTGCTGCTGCCGATTTCGGATGCAGGCCTCCTTAGGGAGCTATTTGATGCTTTATTTCGTTCATAACGTGCGCGCCGGACAATAGGGTAAGAAGCGCGGCGCCGCCGATGGACCGCATGGCTGTGGGAGCGGTGGCTGGTCTCGGAGCGACGACTGCGATGGCACTCGCATAATGGAGAGACGGGAGCACGCCAAACGTCATTGCGGTCGACATATGCCTTGTACCTGAGCTACGTTACTTGACGTGGGTGTCTGGCACGTAGTAGTTCGTGCGAGTCAACGGGTCCGCGCTTCCCAGGGCCAGCAGAACGAACAACCAGAACATGGCGGCCACCACGAAGGCGCGGACGATGACGGGTCCTTTCTTGACCTCCATAAAGCCGATCGATACCACCAGGACCATCAACACGCCGGGGATAATGATGAGAGGGCGCCAAGATCTCTCGAGGGGCAAGTAGCTCGCGGCAAATTCAGTGCCGCCCAACAGGATGAGTAGCCCCCACACGAGCAGCAGGCGCATCATGCCGGGCTTCATCAACCTCTCCCAATCAAATAGATTAACGGATACAACGTGAGCCAGACGATGTCGACGAAGCTCCAGTAGAGTCCGACGGCGGTGACCGGCGTATGATAGCTCGGTGAAAACTCACCGAGCCG
>Ga0302324_100012472_pt1 | contig 17331 bp, 11 predicted proteins | sample Palsa_T0_1_FD_201949 | JGI IMG/M metagenome (GOLD analysis project Ga0302324, IMG submission 201949) | Peat permafrost microbial communities from Stordalen Mire near Abisko, Sweden - Palsa_T0_1 | ecosystem: Environmental > Terrestrial > Soil > Palsa > Peat permafrost | place: Sweden: Abisko...
ACCTTCCCACCCGTCGGGGTCGACACGGCAAAGCTTGACCCGGATACCCCGGTGACCGTGCCCACCGATCCGCCGGCGGCGTTGGTTGATCGGGCGTTGGACCCCCCGCCGGACCCGGTGACACCGATTGAGGCGTTGGCCCGCGTCGCGGTGGCTGATGAGGTCGTCGCGGCGGCCGAGTTCGACGTACCGCCACACGCCGCAAGCCCAACCCCTACCGCAGGAACGCACAGCGCGACCCCGACCCCAAGGATGCGCTTGCTCAACGGCGGTCGCCGCAGCTTGCCGCGGCCGGGCTGGTGCTGAGATACCGCACGCGACTCATCGCGGCGGGTTGTGTCGCTGGGACTCTGCATATCTGCTGCGCTCCAATCTGTTCGCTGGACAATCTGAGGCGTGAGTCGCTCCACGCGCAGACGGTTGCTCTCGGATCTCATCCCGCACCTACGCGAATGCCGCTCGGCGGCTAGCTGACCACGCGCTCCGCATAGCCTTGGCCAGCGCTACTGACAAGCTGAAACGACCGGGCCATTGACAGAGCGACGATCGCGTAGCTCCCGAGCCCAGGCTCAGCGCAACCGCGACACGCCAGAAGCCGAGCTGCGGAGTCCTGCTCGCGGAGTTGGTCGGGATTCGATGTGTGCCATTACGTCATTGAGGTTCTCACCGGCCGACAGGTGCGCACATGGGGACCGCTGGAAAGCTTGCTCCGGAGTTCGGAGGGGCGGCGTAGGGGAATCCCCACCCAGGTCGCGAAGACCGGCGTGATCCTCGACATCGACGAGGGCTGTGCCGGATTGCGCGATTAGCCGTCTATGTCAGATGACGTGGAGCGCGGCGAGCACTCGGCTTACGTTGCTCCTATCGCGACGGCCACTCCGGCAGATCGCACACCGGATAGGAGACATACTGTGAACTCGCACCTCGCCCTGCAACTCGCCGAGATCCGTCGGACCGAGCTGCGCACCTCCGCGGCCGCGGCCCGCGCCGCAGCCACTGCTTCGACCCCCAGCTGGACTGACCGCCTCCGCAACGCGACGATTCGCCTTCGGCGTCAGCCGCCCGCCGCAGCAACGCTCGCCGTGCCGGCTGCTCGGAGGACATCGACGATCGTCTAGGTCGATGGCCTCTCGCTCGGCGCGCGCCCGTTGCTGTCAGGCGCGAGCCTGGGCGCGCAGGAGCTCTGGATCCCGGACGATCAGTCGCAGCCGGCTGGTCTCGATCGCGCCGAGCTGGCGCAGCGTGCGCAGCGCCCGCGCGGTGGACTCCAGCGACGACGCACTCCACGAGGCCAGCTCCTGCTGATTGATCGTCAGCCGGACCTCAATCGCGCCATCACACCCTTGCCCTCCGAATCGGTCGGTCAATTCGACGAGCCGGCTTGCCACCCGCGTCAGTGTCGTCCGCGTCGCGGACTCCAGCCTGCGCTCGTCGGCGGCGTGCAGACGTCCCAGGCTGAGATCGAGCAACGCCAGCGTCGTCGACGGGTGCTCCAGCAAGAAACGCCGCAGCGCTGACACCGCGATGACGACGCCCGTCACCGACTCAAGCGCAGTGGCGCTGGCCGACCTGGCCGCGTCGCGCACAGCCGCGATTTCGCCCAACAGATCGCCCGGTCCCGAGATGCCGAGCACGACCTCATCACCGTGATCGGCCAACTTCTCGATCTTGACCACACCGACGAGCAGCGCGATCGCGCTGACGGCCGGGTCGCCCGCCCGGACCAGTAACTCCCCGCGCGTCCAGCGAGCGATCCGTCCTGCCTGCAACAGCCCAGCGAGGTCAGCCTCCGATAGCGAGCCCAGGAAGGTCGCAGGCGGTGGATCTGGCAACACCATCGCGTACGCAAACCTATCGCGACGCCACGGCGCAAGCCAGCGGGATGAGCGACGCGCTCAGCGACGCAGCCGCGCCAGCCGAGCCCGCGCCGCCGCCGCTCCCGGCCGATCCTCCTTGAGTTCGAACAGCTCGAGTGCCAGGCGCGTCTCTGACTCGGCGACGTCGCGGCGGTCGATCTCCTGCATTACATCGGCCAGGTTGATCCGCTGACGGGCCTGATCGAGCGGGAACTCCGTCGTCAGCGCCCGCTCCAACGCGCTGCGTGCCCACCGCTCGGCGGCTTCGAGATCGTCGGCGGCGAGCGCGAGCCTCGCCCGGACGCCGTGGGTGAGCGCGAAATTCACCGCGTCATCCGGGGCGCTCATCTGCTCGGCGAGTTCGACCGCAGCCTCGGCGGCGGCGCGGTCACCGAGCCGCTCGTGTGCCTCGGCCAGATAGGCCTGGATCGTCGACCGGAACGAGCGGTCACCGGCCGCTTGCAGGAGCGTATCGGCGCGGCTCAGGGCGGCCAGTGCGGCCGCGTGATCGCCGGCGGCCACCTCGATATCGGCCAGCATTTCCAGGTACGACGCCGCGTGTAACTGCCGTCCCATCGCTTCGAGCCCCTGTCGGGACAGCTCCCAGATCCGGCGAGCCTCATCGAATTCGCCCGCGAGCCGGCAGAGCCATCCTCGCATCTGACGGATGAGCACCGTCAGCAACAGGCCTGGTCGGTCTCGCTCGATCGCATCCAACTCGCGGGCGATCACCGAAGCGGGGGTCCGGTCGAACATGATCAACGTGATGTACTGGCCCTGAGCTCGTGCGCGCAGCTGCTCGTCGCCGGCCGCGGTTGCGTGGTCGACCGCGCGCCGCGCCTCGCTCACTGCCGCGGTCGCGCGGCCGGCCACCCAATGGGGGGTGACCATGGCCAGATGCGCCTTGACGAGGCCGCGGTCGTCGCCGGCCAGTGTCAACCGCTCGATCAGATCCGGCAGCGAGCCCAGCGCGGCCGCCGTGGCCTCCTCGGGGCGCGCATGAACGAGCCACTGGAGGCGGATCAGCTCGGCTCGCGTGGCCACCAGCGGTGTCTGTTCGGCCGCTTCGAGCAGTTCGTCGGCCGCCGCGAAATCACCCATCGCGACCAACTGCTCGGCGAGCTCCACGCCGGCGGTGGCCGCCAGCGGCTCGTCGGCAAACGCCAGGCCGTGAGCCCGGCGCAGCAGATTGACCGCGGCTGACGTGTCGAACCGTTCGGCGGCGCGCCGGCCGGCGAGCAACAGATGGCGTGTCGCGCGTGTCGCGACTGCGTCGTCCGGGCGGCGACCGAGGTCGCGCTGGTAGCGGACGGTCTGTTCCAGGTGCCAGCCGGCGATCTCGTCCAGCTCCGGAAGGTGTGGACCGGTGTCCTCCAACCACGTGGCGAACCGCTCATGCAGCTTGGTACGGGCCGCCATCGTCAGTCCGTCGTAGGCCGCGTCGCGGATCAGCAGGTGACGGAACCGGAACGCGTCGTCGTCTCGGAGGTTCACGGGATGGGGGCGGATCAGGTCCTTGCGGACCAGTTCGGCCAGCCGCCGCTCGACCGCCGCCGGATGGTGCTCGGCGAGCGCGCATACCGCGCGGCGATGGAACACCTCGCCCTCGATCGACCCTCGTTCGAGCAGGTCCCGCTCGTCTGTGGGCAGGCTCTCAAGTCGGGCCGAGAGCAGCACCTGGATGGTCGGCGGCACGACGACCGATCCCTGGTCGCGGGCCAGCGCCACCATCTCCTCCAGGAACAGCGGGTTGCCGTCACTGGTCGCGATCAGACGAGTCTGGAGGTCGGCGTCCAATCCCTCGTCGAGCTGATCGAGCAGCTGGGCGCTGGCGGCCCTGTCCAGCGGCTCGAGCAGGATCGTGCTCGCGTTGAGCTTTCCCACACCCCACGCGGGGCGGCTCTCGAGCAGCTCGGGCCGGGCGGTGCAAACGAGCAGGATCGGCGCGCTGCGGGAGAGGTCGGCGACATGCTCGAGCAGCTCCAGCAGCATCGACTCCGCCCACTGGAGGTCGTCGACATGGAGGATCAGGGGCCGCTCGAGGGCGAGCGACTCGAGCAGCCGCCGCACCTCCCAGAACAGCTCATCCGGGACGGCGACGCCTCCGCGGGTCAGGTGCGTCAGGGTCACCGATGCCGCTTCGCCGATCGGCCGCAGCGCCTCCATCAGCGGCCAGAACGTGATCCCCTCGCCGTAGGGGAGGCACCGGCCCTGGAGCACCGTCGTCGCGTTCGCGCCCGCGATCAGCTCGGCAACCAGTCGCGATTTGCCGATCCCCGCGGCCCCCAGGACGGTCAACAGACGGCAGCTGCGCTCGCGCACCGAACGCTGCAGCGCGTCTTGGAGGACACCGAGCTCCGATTGGCGTCCGACCAGTGGTGCATCCAGGCGCCGAGCCACGCCGGGCGCCACCGGGTCGACCCGCAGCAGCCGGTAGGCGCGCAGCGGCTCGGACTTCCCCTTGGCCGCCAGGGGCGCGAGTGACTCCACCTCGACCGCGTCTCGCACGAGCGCGAGCGTCCGCTGGCCGAGCACGATCTCGTCCGGGGCCGCGGCCTGCTCCAGCCGCGCGGCGACGTTCACGGCATCACCGATCGCGAGATTCTCGCCGCCGCTCATCAGGACCAGCCCGGTGTTGATCCCGGTGCGCACCCGCAGCGAGACACCGACCTCCTCGGCCAGGATCGGCAACCGCTCTCTGATCTCGACGGCGGCACGCACAGCGCGCAGCGCATCGTCTTCGCGGACCCGTGGAATGCCGAACACGGCCATCACCGCATCGCCGATGAACTTCTCAACGGTCCCGCCATGACGTTCGATCGCCTTCCGCATATCGGCGAAGTACCGGTTGATCACGTGTCGGAGCACCTCGGGATCGAGTGCCTCGCCGAGTGCGGTCGAGTCCGCCACATCGCAGAACAGCGCGGTGACGACCTTGCGACTCTCCCGCGGCTCATCGCTGGCGTGGAGTTCCGCGCCACACGACCCGCAGAATCGAAATCCGTCGGGACCTTCCGTCCCGCACCGCTGACAGCTGATCATGGCCCCTTCGCGACCTCGCCCGGCCGACGATGCTCGGTGACCTGGAATATTCTTCCACCCCGCGCCGTCGCGGGCCGCTGCACCGCTTATCGATCCGTGAGTTCCAGTCCGTCGCCGAGGGGTTGCCAGCCGGCAACGTGGCTGAGTTTTTGTGTAGGAAGAAGTCTCTTTGAGCCGGCAGACCCAGATTTGCGATCGTGTCGGCGGGCGACTACGGTCAGGGCCGCACTGTGACGCCGGGCGCCCAATAGTGCGCCACTTCTAGGAGTCGAATTGTGCGCCACTTCGGTGGCGACCGAGCCGGCTTTCAGGCTCGTCGGTGGTGATCGACGAGAGGAGGGCTGGGAGAGGTGGTGAGCGCGTTGGAGTGGGCCGAGATCAGGACGTTGGCTAGGGACGGCGTGTCGCAGCGGGAGATCGCCCGGCGGCTGGGGATCAACCGGCGGACGATCGCGAGGGCGGTGGCGTCAGACACGCCGCCGCGGTATGTGCGGGCGCCGGCGGGGTCGCAGTTGGATCCGTTGATGGGGGTGATCGAGCGGGTGCTGGTGGAGTGGCCGGAGATCAAGGCGCCGCGGTTGACCGAGATGCTGCGCGACGAGCACGGCTATCAGGGGTCGGTCGATCTGGTGCGTCGCAAGCTGTCGTCGTTGCGTCCGCGGGAGGAACGCGCGGCGCAGCGGACGGGGTATCGGCCTGGTCAGGTGGTGCAGTTTGATTGGGGTGAGATGCCGACCCGCCCGCGGATCGGTGGGGTCGAGCGCCGGGTCTATGCGCTGGTCGCGTCGCTGCCGTTCTGCGGAGCGCAGACCGCGCACTTCAGCTTCGACATGACGATCGAATCGTTCCTGGAAGGGCATGTCCGGGTGTTTGACTGGCTGGGCGGGGTCCCGCGCGAGTGTGTCTATGACAACCTGAGATCCGCGGTGGCCAAGCGCGACAGCCGCCAGGTGGTGCGCTGGAACCCGCGGTTCTTGCATCTCCGCGGCCACTACGCGTTTCACAGCACCGCGTGCACGCCTCAGACGCCGCGGGAGAAGGGGTCGGTCGAGGGCGCGGTCCGGTATTTGAAGACCGGGTTCTGGCCGGCGCGTCGGTTTCAGACGTTGGGTGAGCTTGACCAGGTGTATGGCGACTGGCGAGACCGCGTCGCGCACCGCCGCCGGCACGCCACCCGGCAGTTCATCGTCTCAGACCGTCTGGTCGAGGACCGCGCCGGGTTGCGGCCGTTGCCGCCCACGAGCTTTGACTTCTCGCTGTGCCGGACGGTGCGGGTCCCGACCGACGGCTACCTGCGTCACGGCGCGTGCTTCTACCGCGCCCCGGTCGAGCTGGTCCACCAGCGTGTCGAGCTGCACGCCTCCCGTGATGAGGTGTGGGTCTGCTGGCGCGGTCAGGAGCTGGTCCGCTACCCGCGGTCCTATCGGCCCGGGCTGTGGATCCCCGAGCCGAGGATGCGACCCGAACCACCACCGCCACCCGCGATCCTTGTCGCCGCCGGCACCACCCAGATCGAGGTGCCAGAGCTCGCGCACTACGCGGAGCTGTGCGCATGAGCTCAAGCACGAACGGCGGGGAGCGGCTGCCCTATCTGCTGTCGGCGCTCAAGACACCCAGGATCGCTGAACGGCTGGCTCAGACCGCCGAGCGAGCCCGCGAAGAGCAGTGGCCCTACGAGCAGTTTCTCGAGACCCTCTGTGAGGCCGAGGTGTTCGCCCGCGAAGCGTCCGGTGCGCGGCAGCGCACCCGGTCAGCCGGCTTCCCGGCGCACAAGACCTTGGAGGACTTCGACTTCACCGCCCAACCCTCCGCCGAACGCCCACTGGTGATGCACCTCGCGCAGCTGGCCTGGGTCGAGGAGCACGCCAACGTCTGCCTGATCGGCCCACCCGGCACCGGGAAAAGTCACCTCGCGATCGCGTTGGGAATCAAAGCCTGCCAGCACGGCCACCGCGTCGCGTTCGCCACCGCCCAACAATGGGTCAGCCGCCTCGAGGAAGCCCAAGAGCGCAACACCCTCGATCAAGAGCTCAGACGCCTGGAGCGCTACCAGCTACTGATCGTCGACGAGGTCGGCTACCTCCCCTTAGAGCGCCAGGCCGCGAACCTGCTGTTCGCGCTGGTCAGCCGCCGCTACGAGCGTGGCAGCATCGTCATCACCAGCAACCGCGGGTTCGAAGCCTGGGGCGAGATCCTCGGCGACGCGATGGTCGCCGCCGCCCTGATCGACCGGCTTGTGCACCACGCCACCATGGTCACCCTCAAAGGCAAGAGCTACCGGCTCAGAGAACGCGGCACCGCACCCGCCTCCGCCGCCCGACCCACGCCGGTCCAAAAGTGACCCCCCCTGGAACCGGCGCGCCGGCGGCATCTCACTCCGCTCGCCTACGGCTCGCTGCGCGAGACGCCGCCGCACCCAACCCTCAACCGGCCTAGTTTTCGACCGGCAGGTGGTGCACTTTTCGGTTCCTGAAACTGGCGCACTTTTCGGCTCCTGTTGACACACTGAGCGACATTCCTGATCCGGGGGCGTTCGGCGCGGCGTTTGAGGAGTTCATGCGGGTGATGTTGTTGGTTGCCGCTCGAGATCCCCCTCCCAAGCCCCGAGCAACGCCGCCAGCTGTTCCTGCTCTACGGACAGGACATCAGTCTTGATCAAGTCTCGCTCGATCAGCTCGTTCAACGGTCTGACCGCGCCAGCGGCGCATTCATCAAAGAGCTCGTCCGTCAAGCCTGGTTACGCGCGGCCCTCACAGATCGAGAACCACCGACCGCCGATGATCTGGGCCGCGTCCTCGACGACCTCCTTCAAGAACGCTCGACGATGACCCGCCGGCTCCTTGGCCAACCCAGAGACGACAGCCCCAGGGGTCAAACCGTGCCAGAGATGGACCGTGCCTTGAGCGCCGCTGGCCTGCCGATTCCACCTCTCCTGACAGACTCTGACTCCCGGTAGGCGCGATTCGCAGCGTCGCGCAACGCCAGCGGAGATGAGGCTGCAGACGATCGACGGGAACGCTCGAGGAATCAGTCCGCCACGACGTGTGCGTCGAAGGGGTCTGCCTCCTGGGGCCCAGGTGCCGCGAAGCTCAGCGGTAGATATTCCTTCTGCACACCCCATGCCGCGAGCTGCTTCTTGACCTTGTCCTCGGCATCGCTCAGTTGTTGGGTGCTCAGTCGCCGCTCTGCCCATACGAGCTCGCGACGCCGGAGTGCTCGCTCGATGCGCTCCAGCCGCTCGGCATCGGTCGGCAGGTCGTAGGCCAGTGACACGAAGCGAGCGAGATCCCTGCGGTAATCGTGCCCCCACGCGACGAACTTGCCCGGAATCACATGCAGGGCGTTCTTCACGTCGGCGAGTGTGATCACGAACGTCGTGTACGGACGCCAGGCCACCTCGCGCGGCACGCCGGGTTCGCGGGTCTCCGGTGGACCGAGCCAGTCGGGTTGTCGGACAGCAATCGGGAACCAGAATTTCGGCATCGGGTCGTTGTGGTGCGTGAGCAGCATGTAGCGCGCATTTCGACGCGCCAGCTCGGGCAGGGCAGCGAACTCCTCGTAGCCGTCCACCTCGACGACTTCGCCGTCCGGGTCGACGCTCGCCGGGTCCGCGAGCCACCGTTGGCGCCACTTGGTCGCGGCAGGGGTCCCCAGGAAGAGCCCCCGCTCGATCCCGATGCGGTGAAATCCTCGAGTGCCTTCGTCCTTGAACACATCCTCCGAGGTCTGCGCCCCCAGACTCTCACCGAAGATGACCAGGCGGGGCCTCCGGGTCTCGAGGATCGCGCTCAGGCGCCGCTTGAGCGCGTCCAGGAACGCGGTGTTCTGCTCGATGCCGATGCCGACGCGATTCAGCGACAACGGCGAGGGGCGCAGCGAATACTGCATCGCCACGATCGCCACGTCACCGCGAGTGAGGTACTCCAGTGCTTCGGTCGTGACGTAGTTGAGGTATCCGGTTCCGGTCGGTGAGCAGAACACGATGAGCTTTCGCTCGAAGGCACCGAGCGCCTCGAGCTCGCGCAGCGCGAGCTCGGCTCGCGCGCTCGTCGTGGCGGCTGACTCGAGCCCCACAAACACCCGGATCGGTTCGAGCGCCGGCTTGCCCATGACCGACTCGATCTCGTCCCGGGTCAGGGCCATGTTCACGAATCGGCGGCCGTAACGGCCGATGTCGTCGTACGACACAGCGCTTTTCGGCCCGCCGCTGACGAACTCCGAGAGTGGGGCCGAGGCGAATGCGGCCTCGACGGCGTCTCCACGGTGCTCGGCGATGTGGAACACCTTCTGGAGCGCGACGTAGTTACCCGCGGCGAGCACGCCGAGTGCGGCCAGATGCCCGATCGGCTTCCCGAGCAGTGCCGCGTTCGGCGCAGATTTCCGGACGAGCACAGCCACCCCGTCCGCGAACAGTCGCTCGCCCTCCGCAAAGGCGAACAGACTGGTAGACACCCCTGCTCCGATGAGCAGCGAACGGCCCGCCGCGACCTGCGGGCTGCCTTCAATGACAGCACCCTCGGCGTCGGTGGCCGACTCCTCCGCGGCCATCCTGCGGCGTAGCCGGTGGTACTGCCCGATGGCCAGAGCAGTCCCGATCGGTAGGGCGACCGGCACCTTGCGAACCCACGGACGGGTGCCGGAGGCGTCGGCCCGACCCAGCAGCATGTCGGAACCGAGCACTACCGCACCTGCCAGGCCGCCCGCAGCCAGCCGCCAGCTCGCCTCGCGGACCCACGCACGCTCGATCGCCTCGTCCTCGCGCCGAGCAAGCAGCCGCTGGGCCAGGATCCCTGTTCCGGCTGCGGCAAGGTTGCCTGCCAGTAGGGTGCCGCGATGCGCCATCACCGCCTTGCTGGTCGAAGGCGGCGCGCGGGTGACCTTCAGCGCCACGCTCTCGATGATCGATTCAGCGAGCGCGGTGAGCGCATAGTGCACACCAACGGTCACGCCAGTGATGACCGCCTGGTCGACCGTGGCGCGTGGAAGAAGACCGCGGCTGAACGACGGGCCAACGCTCGTGGAGGCCGCGAGGATTCCAATTCGCTGGGACAAGTCAAGCCGCTCCTCCACAAAGCCCGCCAAGGTCAGCTCCGTTCTCGTCAAGGCATGCCGATCGTCCAGTGTTCACCGGCCACTGGCTGCCCGTCGGCGCAGGGCGAGCCAGGCGAAGAATAGTCCGAATCCGTTCACTGACCAATGCAATGCCATAGGCGTAATCAGGCTGCCGCTGCCCAGGCGAAGCAGGCAGAACACCCCCCCTGCCACTGCCGTCCCCAGGATGGACAGCGTGACGGTCGCCACCTGCGCGCGCCGACCCGCGCCCAGCACGGCGCCGACGCCCGCGTTCGTCGTGTGTATACCGAGCGACGGCAGGATGTGCCACAGCCCGAACGCAACCGACGAGACCAGGACGGCCCACACCGCGCCGGAGTCAGCGTCTACGACACCGAGAAGGACCCCGCGAAACGCCACCTCCTCGAAGAGGACTGTCCCGAACGGGATCACGACCAGGCCGTGTCTCAGGACGTCGTGAGCGGACTGACCGTCGACGGCGTCATGATCGAAGAACGGTCGCGCGGCGGCAACGAAGCGAGCTATGACATACGCGCCCAGTACGGTCAGGACACCTGCCGCGCCCCACACCAGGCCGGTTAAGTAGCTGCCGGCGCCCAGTCCGAGTGCGGACCAACTCGTGCCTGAGAGCCGGGCGAGCAGCAGCAGGACAGCTGTGCCTCCCAGGCAGGTCTGGAGGTACCACCGCTGGCGCCATCTGTTGCTGATGAGGTTCACAGCGACGAGCACACCCAGTACGGCGGCGACGACCGGCAAGTTCACCTACGCTCCAACTCCACGCTCCACGGGTCCGGAGCTTCGAATCCTCCTCCGTGACAGCGCTCGACCGACCGCCGGGAGGTGCGTGTCGGGTGCGTCGCTGCCGGGGGCGAGCGCAGACCGTGTTGTCGCCCAGAGCTGTCGTGGTTTGCTCGGTGGCGACATCAGCCGTGCGTCCGGCAACGGATGATATTAGTCGCGGTTGAGCGGTATCGCGGGAAAGTTCGATGTTTTCCGGCTGGATGTCTAGATTCCGGGATAATGTGCGGCGATGCCGGCTCGGGCCAACGCTTTGGTGTCGGGACGTTTGCTGGAGCGGACGAAGGAGCTGGCGCAGATCGACCAGCTGGTTGAGGCCGCTCACGGTGGGACGGGTGGCCTGCTTTTGATCTCGGGTCCGGCTGGCATCGGGAAGACGTCCCTGCTGGCGGCGTGCGCGGAGGGTGCCAGCAGCCGGGCCATGGCGACATTCAGTGTTCGGGGTGACGAACTGGCAATGGATTCGTCGTTTTCCGCGGTGCGAGAGCTGTTTGCGCGTGTCCACCGCGAGGGCGACAGCCGACTGCTGGACGGCGCGGCCCGCCTGGCCGCGCCGGTGTTCGCGCCGACGCCGGGGGAGCGCGTCGAGTCTGATCGTGTCGCCGGGGTGCTGCATGGCCTGTATTGGCTGGTGGCGAATCTGGCCGACCGTGGCCCGCTTGCCTTGGTCGTCGACGACGCCCAGTGGCTTGATGTGGCATCCACACGGTTCTTGCTCTATCTGGCCAGACGGGTGGAGTCGCTGTCGGTGCTGATGGCGGTCGCGATCCGGCTCGGCGAGGACCCTGATCCGGGCGGTTCCGTAGCGATGCTGTCGGAGGTCGCGGCGGCCGTGTTGCAGCCCGCGCCGCTGACCGAGGCGTCGTCTCGAGACCTCGTGCGCGGCCGCCTGGGCGTCCAGGCGGATGAGGACTTGTGTCGGGCTTGTCATCAGGCGACAGGCGGAAACCCGTTCTTCCTGCGGGAGCTGACCGTGGCGCTTGCAGCTGAGCCCCTCCCTGCTTCGGTCGACCGCGCGCGACGGGTGCAGGTATTGGGCGCGGGGGCGATCGCTGGCAGCGTGATTGTGCGCCTGGCGCGGTTGGGCTCCGATTGCGAGCGGCTGGCGGCTGCGGTGGCGGTGCTCGCCGGCGGCTCGCCGTTGCGTCACGGGGCGGCGCTCGCGGGTCTCGACCATGGGTGCGCCGAGGTCGCGGCGGACAGACTGCGGGCGGTCGAGCTGTTGGATGCGGGACAACCGTTGTCGTTCGTGCACCCGATCGTGAGAGAGGCGGTTGTGGCACAGCTCTCGCCCTCCCGCCGTGCTGGATTGCACCTGGAGGCGGCTCGGATGCTGCTTGCAGAAGACACGCCGATGGACAGGGTGGCTGCCCATCTGCTCGCAGCCGAACCCTACGGCGCGGAGTGGGTCGTTGATGCGCTGAGCCGCGCTGCGCGTCTGGCCATCGGACAGGGAGCGCCGGAGGCGGCGGTCGCCTATCTACGGCGGGCACTTCAAGAGCCGCCCGCGCCCGAGCGTCGATTGGACGTTCTGGTCGAGCTCGGGCGCTCGGAGGCGATGCTGCCCGCCAAGCACGACTTCGCGGCGCTGCGGGAAGCGATCGTCCTCGCCGAGGATCCGGTCCAGCGCGCGGAGATAGCGCTCGAGCTGGCGCAGGCACTGGTGCCCACCGGACGCTTCTGCGACGTGGTGGCCCTGCTCGAGGGCGTGCTCGCCACAGGTGAAACGTTGCCTGCGCCGTTGACGGAGCAGCTCGACGCCCTGCTGCTCGGCGGCGGCGCGCCCTGCCTATCGGCGGTGGGCCGACTCCGGGAGCGCAGCGCCGGTTACCTTCGCCGCGCCGAGCGCGGCATGGCTGTTGCGCCCGGGATGCTTGCGGCCCTCGCACAGAACTTTGGGGTCGGCGGATTATCCGCGGCACAGATCACACAGCTGGCCAGGCGGGCGCTCGCGGACGAGCGGCTCGCCGAGCTCACCGTGGCATTCGTCGCTGCTTCGGTCATGTTGGCCTGGGCGGATGACTTCGACGCGGCCGTTCAGGTGCAGGACGCAGCCATCGCCCAAGCCCAGCGGAGCGGATCGGCGCCGCTGTTCGTGCACAGCTCGTGCTTTCGCGGCGAGACCGCCTTACGTGCCGGAGAGCTCACCGTTGCCGAGGGCCACCTCGGGCCGGTACAGGGGATCGCCCGCGAGCTCGGCACGGAGCATTTCGCGGCCGTGTACTTCGTCCCGGTGCTGCTCGAGCGGGCACGGATCGAGGAGGCGGCCGGTCTCGTTTCGTCGCTTGCGCTCACCGAGGCGGAGCTTGGCAGCTGGCAGGGGGTGGTGAACCTCGCAAACCGAGGACGGGTCCGGATCGCTCAAGTTGACACAGAGGAGGGTCTCATCGACATGCTCGACGCCGACCGGCGGATGCGCGCGGGCGGCTGCGATCTGTCCGTGCTCAGCGATTGGGTACCGACGGCCGCGAGCGCGCTGGAGGAGCTTGGTCGCCACGAGGAGGCTACGGCTCTGGCGTCGCGCGAGCTGGCGGCGGCGCGCGCGTTCGGCGCGGCCAGGCGGCTCGGCATGGCATTGTCGACGAGCGGCCTGCTGGACGGCGGCGGGCGCGGGCTTGGCCTGCTGCGCGACGCGGTCAAAGTTCTGGAGCGCTCTCCGGCTCGGCTGGAGCATGCCCGCGCGCTGGTGAACCTGGGAGCCGGCCTGCGCCGGCGGGGGCAGGTCGATGCGGCGCGAAAGTCGCTTGCCGAGGGGGCCCACCATGCTCATCGCTGTGGTGCGGTGGCGCTCGCCGAGCGCGCGCGTCGAGAGCTGGTGGCGGCCGGAGCACGACCGCGGCGGGCGTCGCTGCGCGGCCCGGAGGCGTTGACGCCCGCTGAGTCGCGTGTCGCACGGATGGCCGCCCAAGGGTTGACGAATCGTGACATCGCCCAGGCGTTGTTCGTCTCGACGAAGACTGTCGAGTGGCAGCTGTCGCGTGCCTACGAGAAGCTCGCGGTTCACAGCCGCACCCAGCTTTCCGGCGCTCTGAAATCGACTGACTGACCCGTTCGCGCTCGCTCCGGCCGCGTCGAGATCCTCGGCCCGGCATTGGCCGCGGCGGTGAAGCCCCGCTTTTTGAGCTTGGCCATTGGCGTCACGGGGTCATCCGGGATCATGGAGCCCTGGCGAGGAACCGCTGGCCGGTGTGCAGCACGATCGTCTTGTGAGTGACGAAGTCGGTGACCGCGACGACGCCCTGTCGCACGATCGTCAACGTGCCGTCGCAGCGGTCGCGCACGCCCCACTTGGTCCCGCGGACGGTCGTCGCGCTGAACTGACCGTCGGTGCGAAAGCGTCCTGTGCCGCTGCCCAGCAGCAGGCCGAGCTGGCGGGCGCTGAGGCGAGCGGGGACGTTCGCGCGAGGCGGGCCGCCGCAGGTGGCAGCGCTGCTTGCGTTCTGGATCCGCAGGTCGACGAGGCCAGCGTTCGTTCGTTCCTGCTCGACCTGGAAGATCCCATCCTGGAACTCGCCGACCGCGCCGTGTCCGGGGGTCGGGTAGGCGGCGGTCAGGCGGACGACTCCGGCACGCGTGTCGATCACGGTTCCGAGCGCAACCAGCTCCGCAGCCGTCAGTGCCACGAACCTCATACCCGGCTGTTCGACCAGCACCTTCCCGCTCACCGGCGCCAGCTCGACGTTCACGGTGAACGTCGGCGACAGCTTGGCGGAATGCTGCTTGGCTGCTCCGGGTGATGGCCCGCGGGATGATGTGGCTGTGCTGCCGCAGCCGGCCAGCGCAGACGCGCAAACGAGGCCGAGCACGGCCAGGGTCGCGCTACGCCTTGACGCGCTCCATCGGGCGGCGGGCGAGCGCTCCCGCGTACACCTGGCCAAGCGCGTCGTGAACCCGGACCTCCTCATGGCCACCTCCTTCCGATCGTCCCGAAGCGGTCCAGCGCCGGCAGGGCGTGCGCAGGACGAAGAAGTAGCCGGGAATTGCCTTAGTGCTCGGGCGGATCACGAGGGGCCCTCGACGTTCTCGCTGAGCCCCCAGATCCGCGTGCGTGCAGACCGCCCGCGCAGCTCGAGTTCATCGACTAACAACAGGTCCGTCGGCTGCTCGTGCAGCGACTCGCGCGTCGCGTCGGACAGCATCAGCTGATGCGCGGTGCCCTTCGTCAGCTGCTCGATCCGCGCGGCGGCGTTGGTGGTGTCACCCACGGCTGTGTACTCGACTCGGCGCTCGGATCCGACGTTGCCCGACATCACCTGGCCGCTGTTGAGGCCAATGCCCATCCGGAAGCCATCGCTGAGGCCGTGCTCCCGGAGCCACTCGTTAAAGCGCGGTAGCCGCGTCGTCAGCATCTCTCGCGCGGTCGCGAGCGCTCGGTCGGCATGGTCTGCCTGCTCGAGCGGAGCGCCGAACACGGCCATGATCCCGTCCCCCATGTACGCGACCAGCGTACCGCCGTGGTCGAGGATCGCATCGCTCATCTCGCTCAGGTAACGGTTGAGCACGTCGATCACCTGCTCGGGCGCGAGCGATTCGGCGAACGTCGTGAAGCCGCGCAGGTCGGTGAACATCACAGTGCTCTCGCGCTGCACGCCGCCGAGTCGCAGCCCGTCCGCGCTCGCCAGCACCTCGTCGACGACGTTCTCCGGCACGAACCGCGCGAACAGGTCCCGGACCCGGAGCCGCTCGATCGCCTCGGTCACCAATCGCACCGCGAGTGCTCCGACCGCGCTCAGCGCCAGCGCCAGTAGCGGGTAGGTGACGACGACGACCCGTCCGGCGTCGAAGAGCAGCTGCGCGGCGATCGCGAACGCGACCCCGAGCGCGACGATGCCGGCGCTCACGACCGCTGGCCCGAACCGCACGCTCGCGACCGGCACGGCGGCTCCCATCAGGAGGATCACGATGACGTCGAGCCAGCCCGGGAGCGAGCGCAACGGCAGCCCGCGCAGCACGGTCTCGATCGCGTTGGCCTGGACTTCCGCACCGCTCATGTTGCTGCTCGTCGAGGTCGCGTGGAAGTCGGCCACCGCCTGCAGCGCCGGATCAGACGCGCTGACGACGACGATCTTGCCGCGGAACACGGCCGCGGGGATCCGCCCGCGATACACGTCAGAGAACGACACGGACGGGAAGGAGCCCGCCGTCCCGTAGTAGTCGATCCACTGCTCGTGATCGCCGAACAGGCTCGCAGGGACGCGTCGACCGGTCGCGAGTTCAGCGGTCACGACGGCGAGCGTGGGGAGCCCGCCGATCGCGTAATCCATATGCCGGATCACGCCGCCGGAGTCGAGTGGGAACTGCGCGTCGGCGGGCTGCGCGCCGACCGAGTGCAGCAGCGCGGTTCCCTCGTCCGAGCCGAGAAACGGCACGTTTCCGTGGGCTCCCGTCTCGGCGGTCGAGAACGCGATCCGTCCGCGGGCGCTCGTGATCGCCTTGAGCAGCGCAACGTCGTCGCGGCGCCCGAACTGGCTGGGATCGGGGAACTCGATGTCATAGGCGATCGCCGCAGGGCCAGCGGCGGCGATCCGGCGGATCACCCGGCCCTCGACCGCGCGCGCGAAGGGCCACTGCAGCCGCAGCTCGGTGAACGTCCGCTCGTCGACGTAGACGAGCACCAGGTTCCTCGGAGGTCGCTGCGCGCCGCGGATCGAGAAGCGCGCATCGACGGTGCTTCCCTCGAGCGCCCGCAGCACATTCGTCGCATACGCGGCCAGTGCCACCCCGACGCTGCCGAGCGCGACGAGGACCAGCATCGCGGTGCGCAGGTGACCGCGGCGGGAGACCCTCAAGACGCCCGTCCAGTGAGCTCAGGCTCGAACATCGGCATCGCGAAGGGCATCCGACCGCGCGGCCCCGCTGCAACAAGCGCGAGCCCGGCATGTCCCTTGAACCGCGAGTAAGCGCGCTCCGCGGGGCTCCCCAGGCCGACGAACAGCTCGGGAGTCGCGACGCGCTTCGCGACCCGCGCCCCCCGCTCGAGCCAGCGCCGCTCGCCGGTGTGGCGGTACAACCTCAACAGCGCCGAGGCCGCCGAGCGCGGCGCAGGACGATGCCGGCCGAGTCGTCGAGCAGCACGACCGCGCCGTGCCTGCCAGCCGGCCCATCGAGCACTGATTTGCTCACGCGCCCGCACCGCTCGTGATTGCGGCGCCTAATCCTCAGCCGTCGTCTTATTACAGGTGGACATGCACGTGATAACGCAGCCGCCGGCAACTTCTTCCTGGCTTTCGGCGGGTGCCTCGAGGTCCTCCAGCTCGTCCTCGTCCGAGTGCGGTTGCTCCTTCGCCGGCTCGGGTGTACTCGGCTTCGTTTCCATCGTTGCTCCTGTGGGTTGTTGTTGCTCCTTTCGTGCTGCGTAGCTCGCAACGGTCATCACTGAGTTTCATGAGTGCCCTGATCCGAGCACTGTTGCGCGCGAATGACGCTCGCGGCCACCCGGCGCAACGGCACATTCAGGCGGCCCGTCGCTCTGCGCTTCGACAAGCTAGTGCCGGTCACACCGGCGGCGCATCGGGCTGTACAGCCCGAACTTTGATCGGGACCCACCCTATGAAATGCGTCG
>Ga0302324_100012473_pt1 | contig 17330 bp, 17 predicted proteins | sample Palsa_T0_1_FD_201949 | JGI IMG/M metagenome (GOLD analysis project Ga0302324, IMG submission 201949) | Peat permafrost microbial communities from Stordalen Mire near Abisko, Sweden - Palsa_T0_1 | ecosystem: Environmental > Terrestrial > Soil > Palsa > Peat permafrost | place: Sweden: Abisko...
AGCAACTGTCAAAGGCGCTCGAGCGGCTGCGCGCGACCACGCCGATCACCGTGCTGCTCGGCGAACAGAACGTGACCTTCGCGCTACCGCACGCCGACCGCGTGTATCTCCTCGAGCACTCGCGCGTGGTATGGGAAGGCGAGCCCGCAGAGTTTGCCGCCGTTATGGGCGAGGGCTACCTTTAGGTACTGTTGATCGAAACACGTCTTCATCCGGACCATTTATGCCAAATACGGCGATGCCGCCGAGCTCGAATGCCTCGCTGATAGGCAGCCATCAGGGGCGTCGGGGGTCTGATACTAAAGGGGGTTCACCTCATCGATCTTACAGCGTTTCGCGAGGGCAACCATTGGAGATGGGGTCGACTGATACACCGTGAACGCCGCCATGAAGCGTGACCAATCGGGGCAGACCTTCTGGACAAGATCGTGCGCGAGTCGGCCGATCGCATCGCGTGTCTGGACGTCAGTATTGTTTCCGGGGAAATTCAGCGGGGCGCCGCTCCCATAGCTTGCGATCGCGCCGGCTTCGGCTAGCTGCAATCCGTTTAAGTAGCCTTTCGTCGTCGTGTCAGTGACCTGCGCAACGTACGGTCGCGTGGTGACAACACCGGCGGGCGCTGGGCTAGCATAATTTACCTGAGTCGCGATCTGGTGTTGTGTCGCCGTATTGAACGCCTGAATTGCGCCTGCGACCGCGGTTATAGGCCCAAAGGAGAGGGAATTGCTCGAGCTATATCCGTTTAAATCAGCGTACTGATAGATGGGGGCCGAGTAGCCCTGCCCGAGGATGTCGCTCTGCGTGAGCGGCTTGGCTTTGGGATTAGTCGGGTCCGGGTAGACTCTTGGGATCTGAGCGTAGCAACGAATCAGCATTGCGTCTGCCGTAACAAACAATTCTCCGCGCGCGATTGCTACGTAATTGCGAGTTGCGGCGGCAGTGGATCCGTTAAACACAAGGACAGCGCCGTAGATGCCTGACGGGTTCAATGTCGCGTCATACGGTGAATTGAGACACGCATTGAGATAGTCGACAAGTGCCCAGCCCGGAGCGCCAAGGAGGCGGACGGGTGGTGCTGGAGCAGATGCGGTCGTCACGAGTGGCGCTTGCAATTGCAATAATGTCTGAAGCTGGCGCGTGGCCTCGAAAGAAATCCGTGCCTGAGTAGTCGGATCTTGCGCAAGCACAATGACCAATACTGGAGGCGGAAGCGCAGCTCCGGGCGGCGAGACCCCGAAACATAGCGTAGGCCCAGGAGACGAGCAAGGTGCAGGCGTTATTCCTGGATCCGGAGTCTGTACCGTGACCGGGCCGGAGACTTTCACCGTGAGATTCGGGGCGGCGGGCGGAGGCGTATCGGCCACGGCCAGACTGGCTGCCGCCATGCAGACGCTCAGGAATAGCAAACCGGCCCGAAGACTCAAAACACCCTCCATCTTTGAGCGATCGATCAGAAACCACCGAGTGCTTGTTCGATCCTATAAGGTAAAAGGGCGCGAAGTCAAGCCCGGTGATGGAGTGCTCCGCTCTCCGCCGAAGGGGGCCTCAATGGTAGATGGACCTCGCGGCTTTCTCATCCATATTCTGTATTCCGAGGTCGTCGGCACGGTATCGACTCGCGACGATCTGTTATCGGAGCTCCAAAAGGTTGATCGGCGCACGATCCTGACGCAAGTCGGTCGGCATCCTCTGCATCCCGTGGCGAGGCGGGGTCAAAGAAAGGGAACAGCATACGCGCCTGGTCGCCGCGACGATCACGGACCCGTCGGATCGCAACGCTATCGCCACGTTCCTGCAAAATCACACGCACGGATATCTATGGCACTTGATGCGTTCCTGTAGAGGACCCTATGACGCCCAGCCGGCTTGAGCAATTCGCTGACGGGATCTTCGCGATTTCAGCGACGCTGCTCGTTTTGAACTTCGCTGTGCCGGTGCTTGCCAATGCGAACAATGGAGAGCTCACAAACGCGCTGATATCCCAGTGGCCGAAGCTGCTGGCCTTTCTTTTGAGCTTTTTCATCATGTTGAACTACTGGCGGCTGCACAGCGCGATGTTTCACGGGGTGCGCGTCCTCGACCATACGACGGTCATGTTGAACGCGGCGTTCCTGGTTGTGGCGGCCTTCATGCCGTACGCAACCAACGTGGCGGGAACGTATCCAACGCTCCCGGCGGCCGCGGTCTTGTACTCCGTCATGCTGTTGGCCGGCGCGCTCCTCGGTTTCTTCATGTCGGGCCACCTCATCGCAAGCGGGGCGTACAAACTAAACGAGCCGCCCGAACAAGCACGCGCGACATATCGCCGCATCCGATTCTCGCTCTACATCCGCGTCGTCGGCCTCATCTTCGCGTTCTACTTGCCGATCGTGTCGTACCTGATCTTCTGGGTGATGATCATCTACTTCTTGTCGTTCAGCACCATCGACAACTCGAGCACCTAGCAGCCGGCATTGGCGGTCGCTTTCAGATACGCGCTCGGCGATGCCTCAGCAGCGGCAAGTTCTGCTGTCAGCCGCAGTCGCCGCTGATGCCGTCAGAGGCTTGGGTGCCATCGAGCTGATCAATTCCGTCGATCGAATTCGGCGCCTCTCGACGACTCCCACATTCCAATGGTCGCAAAAGTAGAAGAAAGAAACTTGACCGTGAACAGAACCTCCAGGAGTCCGCCAGTTGGCGAGTGCAAACGGCCACACGATCACTGCTGCCCCAATCTCGACGACGCTGCTTTGGAAAGGGTTCGCTTGCCCTCGGGACTGCCGGTAATCACCATCTTTGATATATGCGGCAATCGAGGCGGCCAACTGGGAACGCTCAGCGATCGACGTTTGTCTCGCACTCGCGGCCAATGGCTGAATGGCGGACAACATCACGGCAGCCACGACGATGTTGGTCACAGGTCGCAACGACATCCGAATCACGCGCCTCATTTCCAGAATCTGAATGACCTTGGGATGCCGACTACCTCCTTTTCGAGAACAACGGCAACCGTACCGTCGAGATCTACCAACCGCCGTACACCGGAGTCAGTTCACTTAGCGGAAAGAGACTCCAGGCGTGCTCTGATCTGCTTTGTTAGTTCAACCCGGCCAGCGGGATTATTGTCGTATCTTATGTGTCGTAGATGACGTAGGTTAAAAGGGACATCTTCTATTGACTGCGTTATTAGAATTACATCCTTTCCAAGCGTGTGCGCAATTCCGGTCTCATAAAACACGTTGGCATTTTTTCCGGAGAGATCACAAATCACCACGCGTGACGTGCAGATTAAATACACAATGTCCGCTATGATAGCGTCGTGCTTCCATATGTCGTCGGCTCTTTGGCATTGTCGTTTGACCGACGTGGCTGCATCCGAAAGGGCCGAGTAAACCTCGTCGAATCCAGCGCTGAACGGCATCATGACCGATACCAGTGACGCATCAACTGGCTCGTAGCTAAGTTCGAATACTGTGGGCCTGGGTTGTTGCTCAAGACCTGCGAGCAACAGCGTCTCGAATAGGTCAGCGCCTTTGATCGCCCAATGAGTCCGGTTCAGTTCAAATGCGTCGATGTTCAGGACGGTAGACAGGCCTTCTATCTTGGCGCTCGGTATCGCCGGTATGGCCTGATCGTAGGCGTAGTCGATCTGGATCTCTGTACCCGTTTCACGGATTCTAAGCAGTCTCCCGACGCGTGCGACTTGTTCGGCATCGGAACCGATTTCGGGCATGAACAGGCACGGCAAAGCGACCACCTTGTCGATATCGAGGACTCCCGAAGGCTTGAATATCAGAGCAATGGACTTGTCAGTATATTCAAGTACTCGTTGACTCTTAACGGTGTCGCGATGACCATTCCAGCCTGAGTAAGCAACTAGCAGGTTGAACAAAGGGCTCCCTTCCGCGAGATCACTGTACCTTAGTCGACACGCCTCGTGGCAGACTGTCGCGACGTCTTAGAGACGCGAATCACAGCCGCTTGCAGATCCAATCGCTAGAACCGCCACCCTTCCGCCTCCATAAACTCCTCGAGCGTCATGCATGGCACGGTGAAGTGCTGGCAGATATTGGGGATCTTAGCCGCGTGCGGCTTCAGCAGTTCCATCGTGACAACAATGCTGTCGTCCACAATTGCCTTCGCAATCACGAAAGGGTCCGCAATGTTCCCTCCCTTCAATAGTTTCTGTCGCTCGATGTTTCGCTGAAAGTGGGGGACGGCGTAAATGCGCGCCACTGCTGCACCCTCGGCGCCGGTAGGTACCGTAAAGAGATCCGAATTCTCTCCGGCCCATTGTCGTAGACTTTCGATCGATGAATTGTCTATTTCACGTTTTACTTCGCGTGTCGACATAAGACGGCCCTCAGCAACAAGTTGATCAAATCGTTCCCATAGACTGGGGAAGCTCTTGCGATAATAGTTTCTAAAGAGAGTCGAGAGCGGTGAGTTGTCGAACACGTAGCTCACCTAACAGACCTCTGTAGCCGCTCGGTGAGGGCAGCGATGTTGCGGGGTTTCGTGTCCAGATAGTCACTTAGGCGCTCCTCGTCGATCTTGTTCTGCGAATATCGCTTGAGCGCAAGGTCGATGTAGTCGCTGCCCAGATACGCGATCTTCGTCCAATAGTAGTCTCCCCCCGGATCTCCGCGCTGTAGTTGTCCAGCCCATTTGCGTGCAGCCTCCCTATAGGCGTCCTGCGTGATCCAGCCTCGATCAAGAAACTTGCGGTAGATCATCTCGCGGCTCACACTGAAGCGATCTGCGATCCGCTCTGCAGTGCCTTCTGAGAGGAGTTGGCCTTCGACCGCCAACGCGAAAGCCGCGTTAGGAACGAGGACATGCGCGGCAATGCTGTTGCACAGCAGTTCTATTGATCTGGCATGTCCATGCGTCGCCTCGATTTGACGCTCGTCGGGCATATCGATACCGCTGGTGTGAAATAGCAGATGCGCCAACTCGTGAAGCAGAGTAAAGATCTGTCGTGTCTTCGCGTTGCTGTTGTTCAGAAAGATTACTGGAAAAATGCTGTCATATAAGCTAAAGCCTGAATACAAATCATCATGAAAGGCGTCCTTAAATACAAAAATCCCGACGTCTTGGATAGCCTTTCGCCAAGCTTTGAGAGCTACGTCGCCGTCACGCCATGCATATTGCGCGTCTAATGTGACGCCGAGAAACTCACGAATGCGCTCCGCGCTCCGTTCAACGGGAGCATGCTCGTCCACGGTAAGTTCTCGCGTGACGAGCCGCTCGACCGGATTAACTCCATCGCACAGTTCGGCCAAGTTAAGCTGCATCGCCTTCGCCTTGCGAAGCAATAGCAACATTGGCGGAGGTAATCTGTTGTACTCCGCGTCAGGAAGGGTGCGGAAGGACTCGCGGATCGGCGGTAGCGCCGGGGGCTCTGGAAAGAAAAATGCAGCGATTGGCAAGCCGAATTTGTTCGAAAGCGCCTCGAGTTGTGCGTAGGTCGGCGCCGCTTCGCCGGCCTCCCATGTGGCGATCTTCTTAAATATACCGGACGCTTCTTGAAGGCTGTAACCAGCGCGCTCGCGAGCCCACGAAAGAACCGCCGGCGTGATTGGCAGGGTTTCCTTAGCCATTCCGCACTCTTGCCCGTGTGCTAGAGGCTACCATAGTCGATTGTTTCGACCACTGCCGCACGGATACTTTTGCCTGCGCGTAGATAAGAGGCGCTCGCATTGATTGTTAACCGTGCAGTAGCGATGAAAAATGCCGCACAAGTGCGGCATTTTCGCGGTCGCCAACCAGTCCGAATCATCTCACTGCGGTGCCGGAACGCCGAAACAAAAGCGCTATTTTTGCAACATAGTGAGGCAGCCTTAAAACGGAATCTCGTCTTCGAGGGAGGCGTCGTCGAGGCTGGTGCTGCCGCCGTTTGTTGTTACGGCGCCTGCGCGTGAGGCGCGGGGTTCGCGCTCGAAACTGCCGCCGTCGTCACCGGCGCCGGCACCGCGGTTGGCGCGGTCGAGCATCTGCATCGTGTTGACGACGACTTCCGTGGCTTTGCGCTTGTTGCCGTCTTTGTCGTCGTAGGATCGGATCGAAAGCCGTCCGTCGACGAGGCACGACATGCCCTTCTTCAGGTAGGTGTTGCACGTCTCGGCGAGCTTGTCCCAAGCGACGCAGTCGATGTAGTCGGTCTCTTCCTGCTGCTTCGAACGGCGGTTCACCGCGAGGGTGAACTTCGTGACGGCAGCGCCCGATCCGACGTAGCGGATCTCCGGGTCGCGGGTGAGATTTCCGACGAGGGTGATTCTGTTAAATGAGCCTGCCACTTTCGTCTTCCTTTTGCTTGCGCGGCGTATGCTTCGTGTGTGAGGAGGGGCGCCTCACGGGTTCAGTATCCGTGGCAAGGGTGCCACGGGCCTGGCATTGTGCTCAGTCGTCGGCGCGAATAACCAGCGCCCGCAGCACGTTCTCGTTGAGCCGCATCTGGCGCTCGAGCTCTTTGGCGCCGTCGGGGTCGCTGCGGAACTTCATCACGACGTAATAGCCCTCGCGGACGTCGTCGATCTCGTAGGCAAGCCGACGCTTGCCCATCTTGTCGAGGTCTCCGAGGACCTCGCCGCCCCGGGTCTTGACGCCCTCAGCGACGGCGTTTGCGCGCTCATCGGCCTCGGTCTCTTCGAGGCTGGGGCGCAAAATGTACGTGACTTCGTAATCGGCTACCGGCATGATGCCCTCTCTGGACGCCGGCGGGAGCCGGCGGCCCGGCGCGAAGCCGGGCAGCGGGAAATCTCACCGGTGCAAGTCCGGGAGAACCCCCGAATGGTATCACGCCCGGGCGACCAGCGGCAAGGCGCGCACGGCCGCTCTTAGCCCCCGACGCAGAGCCGGCCGATCTGGTTGGCGGCTTGGTCCGCGTACCAGAGTCCGCCATCGGGCCCAAAGGCGACGCCGAGCGGACTCCCGGTGGTTTCGCCGGCGAAGTCGCTCACCGACCCGCTCAGGGTCGAGTAGCCGACCTTGGACGTTTGCGACTCGACAAACCAGATCAAGTTTGCCGGCCCTGTGACGATCCCGAACGGATAGCTATTTGCCGTCGGAATCGGGTACTCGGTGATCGCGCCGGTTGTGCTCGCACGGCCGATATTATTGCCGTACGCCTCGGTGAACCACACGGCTCCGTCGGGACCGGTCGTGATTCCGATCGGACGCGATCCTGCGGTCGGGATCGGATACTCGGCAAATGCGCCCGAGGTCGTGACGCGGCCGATATTGTTCCCGGTGGCTTCGGTGAACCACAGCGCCCCGTCCGAACCAACCGTGATTTCCTTTCCATTGCTGCCCGCAGTCGGAATCGTGTACTCGGTGAAGCCGCCGGCGAACGTCACGCGGCCGATCTTGTTGGCGACTTGCTCGACAAACCACAGTGCGCCGTCCGGCCCCTCGACAATACCCACCGGCACGCTTCCCGAGGTCGGCGTTGCGTATTCGGTAAACGCGCCGCTCGTCGTCACGCGGCCGATCTTGTTCGATTGCGATTCCGTGAACCACAGCGCGCCATCGGTTCCGGGCGTGATGATGTCGGGCTCGGAGTTTGCGGTTGGGACCGTGTATTCGGTAAACGCGCCGGCGGTCGTCAGGCGCCCGATCTTATTCTTCGTCCCTTCGGTGAACCACATCGCTCCGTCCGAACCGGTCGTAATGTCGACCGGACCGCTGCCCGCCGTCGGCACGGTGTACGCCCCCGACGTGCACCCGCCGCCGTTCACCGTAAGCAAGGCCGTCGCGTTGCCGACGCTTGGTGCTTGTGCCGTGATCGTCACGTTCGGAATCCCCGAGCCGTTGTAGGTGAGCGTAATGCCCGATTCCGGCAGTCCGAACGACGTTGACGATAAGTGTGTCGCGCCCGAGGTATCCGAATCCGTCAGCGTCACCGTGACCGGCGAGCCGCTCGCATTGACGGCTCCGCCCGGTGCGATAATGATGTTGCCATCGGCATCCAGACCGTTGACCGTCACGCCGACCGTCGTGCTGGAGCCGGTAAAGACGTTACTCGGTATCAGCAGGACCGACAGACTCGCCAAGATCCCGTTTTCGGTGACGTTGACCGTATTGACTTGATTCGCCACGATCGTCTGGGTCAACGTGCCGGTCGAGAGCTGGTTGCCGGTTGCATTCTGCGCGTCGTAGAGCGTGACCGCGAACGTGTCGCTGCCCACCGGCGCTTGCAGCTGCGCGCTGCACACCGTAGTACAATTGACGACGGTAGGCGTTCCGGGTGATCCGCCGTTCGGGGTGACCGTGATCGACGCGGACTGGGTCGAGGCCGAAACGTAGCGCGGCACACGCCGCAGGGCCGAACTCACGGCCGGAATGACAAGTTTGAATGCGACCGTCGCCATCGCCGCCGACCCGCGTGCGGGCGAGGGTGAGAGCTGTGGGCTTCCCGCGGACCCGCCGCAACTCGCGAGAGCCACCGCAAGAGCGGCGGCGGCCGCGAGCGCAAGTGTTCTCATGCGTTTCGTCCCCACCAGAGTGAGTTGCGCGCGCTTCATCAGAGGCTGAAGTAGCCGACGACTCCCGGCGTGTTCGGGTCGGTGAACCATAGGCTACTGTTTGGTCCGGCCGCGATGCCGTAGGGGTAGTAGTTGGTCCCCGAGCCTCCCGTCGCGTGTTGGGTCATGACGCCCGCCGTCGTGATGCGGCCAACCGCGTTCGTGCCGTATTCGCTGAACCAAATCGCACCGTCGGGTCCGACCGCCATTCCCGCGATGGTCGCGTTGAAGAGCAGCGCCGGCAACGGATACTGCGTGACGGCACCGGCGGTCGTCATTTTTCCGACCTGCGCTCCATAGTAGTTGCTGGTCTCACCGAACCACAGGTTGCCGTCCGGGCCCGTCACGATGACACCGGGGCCGACATCGTTTGCCAAGGGAAACTCCGTGAAGGCACCCGCGGTCGTAACGCGTCCGATCGAGTTCACGGCGCTCGAGGATCCCTGCGTGAACCACAGCGCGCCGTCGGGCCCGGTCGTAATGAATCGGGGGTATGCGGGCACATACGCCACGGGGCTGGTGGGGATTGTATATTCGGTGATCGTGCCGGTCGTGGTAATCCGTCCGATCTTGCCTCCCGCCTGTTCGCAGAACCACAGTGCGCCATCGGGCCCGGCGGTGATTCCGTTCGGGTTGGCGTTGGCGGTCGGCACCGGATAGAGCGTCGCAACGCCCGCCGTCGTCATCCGCCCGATCATGTTGCCGTTAAATTCCGTATACCACAGCGCGCCGTCCGGGCCGCTGGTGATCTGCGTTGGATCGCCGGCCGGCGTCCCCGCCGCGTACATCGTCGCCGAGCAGGTACTCGTTACGCGCCCGATGTCGAGGCCTAAGGTGCCCTGCGTGTACCACATCGCGCCGTCCGAGCCTTCAGTGATCGCCTCGGGAGCGCCCAAGCTGGTCGTACAGTCCGTTGGCAGGCCGCCCGTGATGGTCAGAAGTGCACTCGCGGGCGTCACCGAGGTCGCCGTCGCGGTGACCGTCGGATTCGCGATCGTTGCACCGTTGTAGGACAGTGTGATGCCGGTAGTCGGTTGAGAGAAGGACGTCACGGAGAGACTCGTCGCGCCGGACGTGTCTGAGTCGGCGAGATGCACCGTAACGGCTGCGCCGGCCGCGTTCCAGAAGATCCCCGGTGCGATGATGACGTTTCCGTCCGCATCCAGAGCGTTCGCCGTCACCGCGATGGTCGTCGCGGTTCCTGCCGGTACCGTGGCCGGGTTGAGCGACACGGCCACCGACGCGACGACGCCGTTGAACGTCACGCTCACGTTGTTCGCGATATCAGCGACGATCGTTTGGCCGAGGCTGCCCATCGAGAGCACGTTCCCAGTCGCGTTTTGTCCATCGTAGAGCTTAACGGCGAACGTATCCCCGCCGACCGGCGCTTGGACTTGTCCCGAGCAGACCGACGATGTGCAATTGATGACAACCGGGGTGCCGGGAGATCCGCCACTCGGCGTGATGGTTATTGACGCCGATGCCGTCGACGGTGAAATGAACCGCGGCCCGCGACGCTGCGCGTTCGACGTTGCGCTCGGCACGACGATCCGGAAGTTGACCGTCGCGGTCGCCGGTGTCGCCGACGCGCGCGCAGCCGGAGCGGCGGGTGTGGTCGATCCGCCTCCGCCGCCGCATCCGGCGGTGAGAACGCAGAGAACGATGACTGAAGTGCGCGAGGTTCGGCTCATCCTGCTGTTCTCCGACCGTCTAGTGCACGGCGATCGCGTTGGGGACGCTAAGCCCGGTGTTCGTACCGAGGAGCCCGGCGATGGGCTCGGTTCCTGTCCCGGCGTTCGGCGGTAGGACCTGCACGCTCGTCGTTGTGTTGAACGGCTGCGAGACGTAGACCTGACCGCTGCCGTCGATGGCAAGTCCGTAGGTGCCGTATGTATTGAGATAATCGTCGGTTACTTGGGACGCCGGCGTGGTAATGCTCCCGCTGGGATTGGCGGCGAACACCTGAAACAACAGACCGACGGATGTGTAGATTTTCCCATTCGGCGCAACGGCGATCCCGTACACATTGGTCGCGGTATTGATCGTCGCGGTCGGTGTGACGTTGCCGCTCGAGCCCGCTGCGAACACGGCCGCGTAGGGGCCGGCGGTATCGTAGTTCTCCGCCACGTAAATGTTTGCATTCGCGTCGACGGCGATGCCGTGCAGCGATGAAATCGTCGTGTTCCCGCCGTAAATCGTCGCAACCGGCAGGACGTTGCCATTTGCTCCTGCCGCGTACACAGTTACGTCGGCGGCATTCGCCACATAGATCTTTCCGGTCGAGTCAACAGCCAGCCCCACCGGCTCGTAGATGCCCGAAAGGTCGCCGGAGATGGTTGACGTCGGCGCGACGTTACCGTTCGCCGCAGGGGCAAACACCTCGACATTGTTGCCGGCGTTATTTGCGACGTAGATGTTTCCACTGCCGTCGACGGCGATTCCGTCGGGCGAGTTGAGGCCGGTCATCGCACCGACGATCGTCTGCGTGGGCGCAATATTGCCGGTCGAGTTCGCAGGATAGACGGTGATGCTGTTGTTGGCGTAGTTTGCGGCGTAAATTTTCGCCGTTGCGACATCCACCGTCAGTGTCGCGTTCACGGATGGAACCGAGGTCGTGGGGGTTGTCGCCGCAGTAATGATCGGGTTGATGTAGGTTTCAGCGAACGGGTTCAATCCCACCCCGTTGTAGCTGAGCGTGATCCCGCTCGTCGGCTGCGTGACCTCGGTCGTCGAGAGCGTCGTGCGGCCCGGGTAGCCGAGCTGGTCGGAATCGCTCAGCGTGATCCCGATGGGCGTGCCGGTCGAGCTGACGTAGACTCCGGGACCGACGATCACGTTGCCCGATGCATCGAGCCCATTCACGGTGACCCCGTTGACGGACGGCACGCCGGCGGTCACCGTGCCGGGGCTCAGAGAAAGCTGGATGGATGCGACGACTCCGTTAAACGTCAAGTTCACATCGTTCGCCACGTTAGCGACGATCGTTTGCGCCAGGGTGCCTGTCGAGAGCAGGTTCCCCGTCGCATTCGGACCGGCATACAGCCCCACGGTAAAGGTATCACTACCGACCGGCGCAGCGATTTGGCCCGTGCACACGGACGTGCAGTTGACGACGACCGGCGTACCGGCGGAGCCGCCAAATGGGGCCGCAGTGATCGACGCGGATTCGGTCGCCGGGGAAACGTAGGCGGGCACACGGCGCAGTTTGTTCGAGGCCGCAGTCGGTACGACGATCCGGAACATGACTGTCACCGTAGCGGGCGACGGCGTATGCGCGGGAGCGGGAGCACTCGATCCGGCACCCCCGCCGCAGCCGGCCACGGCAATGCCGAGGACGGCTGTCGAAAAGCGCGCCAGGCCGTGCATCGATTACTGGCCGCCGACCGTCGTCGTCGTTACGCCCACGGTGAGGTTCGCGGTCTGGCCACCGCCGCCGGTGAAGGTGAAGTAGCAGGAGCCGGCGCCGACCGGCGTGATCGAAAACACCGGGGGCGACATGGGAGCAATCGTCGCGATGCCGCTGCACGAGTTCGGCTGACCAGCGGGCGGCGTCGACGTCGTGAAGGTTCCGCTGAACCCCGTTTGCGAGGCCGTCGTCATCTGCGCGTACTGTGCACCCGTCGCGAGGAAGTTGAGCGTCGACGGGGTCAATACCACAGGCCCGAGGCCCGCGGTAAAGCTCAGCGTCGCTGAGCCCGATGTCGCGCCCGGGGCGCTCGCAGTGATCGTAATGGTAGGACTCGTAGTCCCGTTGTACGTCAGCGTTATGCCGGTCGTCGGTGCGGTCAGCGTCGTCTGCGAAAGCATTGTCGCGCCCAGGTCATCGGAATTGGTCAACGTTACCGTGATCGGGGTTCCGCTCGCGTTCGCGTAGACTCCGGGCGCAATGATGATGTCGCCGGCGCCGTCGAGAGCGTTGACCGTCACGCCGACCGAGGCGGGGGTTCCGTCAGGAAGCGAATTCGGCGACAGGATCACTGCGAGGCCTGCGACGATGCCGTCGAGCGTGACGGTGATCGTGTTGGCCTGGTTGAGGACGATCGTCTGCGTCACCGTGCCGGTCGAGAGGTGCGCGCCGGTCGCGTTCTGACCCGCGAACAGCGTCACGGCGAACGTGTCGCTGCCCACCGGTGCCTGAATCTGCGCCGAACACACCGTCGTGCAATTGACGACGGTCGGCGCGCCGGCGCTGCCGCCGCTCGGCGTCACGATGATCGATGCCGATTGCGTCGCGGCGGAAACGTAGCGCGGCAAGCGGCGCGCCGCGCTCGCTGCCGACGATGGCAGGACGACCGTGAAGTCGACCATCGCGAGTCGCTGCGTAGCCGACGGCGGCGCGCCGGCTGACGAGCCGCCACACCCCGCCATCGTCACAAGCGCCAGGGCGAAGACCGCAACACGGGCCGACCTCACCATCAGAAGTTTCTCCGAGGGGACTGGCCGCTTACGTGGCCGGGAGCAGCAAGCTTGATTCCGGCCACCGCCTTAGTCGTCCCTGCGGCGCTCTGCCCGTCGCTTTGGCCATCTGCAGAATGGAGCGGCCGGACGGGTTCGGAACCGGCCTGAAGATGAGCTCGATCCTCGACCGCTACGCGCCAGCGCCGGCGTTCGACGAATTTGCCGAGGCCGACGGGCGGCCGCGGCCGCACTACGAGGCGCTGGCCGCAACATTGGCCGGCATCTCCGCGGCCGACTTCCGCCACCGCGTGACCACGGTCAACGGCGTGTTGCTGCAGCGCGGCGTCACCTTCACGGTCTACGCGGATGCCCGAGGTACCGAGCGCATCCTCCCGTTCGACCTGATCCCGCGCATTATCGACGCGGCCGAATGGGCGCACATCTCGCGCGGCGTGACTCAGCGTGTGCTCGCCCTCAACGCCTTCCTCAAGGACGTCTACGGCGAGGCGAAAGTCTTACGCGACGGTATCATCCCGCGCACGCTCGTGTATTCGTCGGAGCACTACGAACGTGAAGCCATCGGCGTGCGGCCGCCGCATGACACCTACATCCACGTTTCCGGGATCGACATCATCCGCGACGCGCAGGGCGAGTATCTGGTGCTCGAAGACAATGTCCGCACGCCCTCGGGAATCTCGTACGTGCTCGAGAATCGCGACGTGCTCAAGCGCGCCTTCCCGCGTCTGTTCGAACAGTACGACCCGCTGCCGGTCGACGACTACCCGCAGCGCCTGCGCAGCGCGCTAACCGCCGCGGCGCCGCCCAGCGTCGGCGATCCGACGATCGCGATCCTCACGCCCGGCATCTACAACAGCGCGTACTTCGAACACACGCTGCTGGCGCGGCGCATGGGTGTCGAGCTCGTCGAGGGCAGCGATCTCATCGTACGCGACAACATCGTCTATATGAAGACGACGCGCGGTCTGCAGCGCGTCGACGTGCTCTACCGCCGCGTCGACGACGACTATATCGACCCGCTCTACTTCCGGGCCGACTCGACGCTGGGCGTGTCGGGGCTGTTTGACGCCTACCGTTCGGGTAACGTTACCCTCGCCAACGCGGTAGGTACCGGCGTCGCCGACGACAAGGCGATCTATCCGTACGTGCCGGCGCTGATCCGGTATTACCTCGGCGAAGAACCCGTGCTGCACAACGTCGAGACCTTCGACTGCTCCGATCCCGCGCAGCGCAGCCACGTGCTCAGCAACATGCGCGACCTGGTCGTGAAGCGTACCGGCGCATCGGGCGGATACGGGATGCTGATCGGTTCGCACAGCTCGGCCGACGAACGCGCCGAATTCGCCGATGCGATCAATGCCAACCCGCGTGACTTCATCGCACAGCCGATCATCACGCTCTCCGCACATCCGACCGTCGTCGACGACACGATCGGGCCGCGGCACATCGATTTGCGGCCCTTCGCGCTGCTCTCGGGTGACACGGTCGACGTTCCGGCCGCCGCGTTCACGCGCGTCGCGCTGCGCGAAGGTTCACTGGTCGTGAACTCGTCGCAGGGCGGCGGCTCGAAGGATACCTGGATCCTCGCCGACTGAGCGGCGAGGCCCGTTTGGCCATCTGAAGGATGGAGCAGGCGCCTCCGCTCGGAAGGAGGTGCGCTCATGCTGAGCCGGGTCGCGGAGTCGCTGTACTGGATGGCGCGTAATGTCGAACGCGCTGAGGACCTCGCGCGCCTGATCGACGTCACCGCCATGCGCGCCGTCGACCACGCCGACGATGCCGGCGACCGATGGCTCTCGGCCTATCACATCGCGGGGATCGACCCGCCCGACGACCACGGCCGCTCGGCGCGCTCGACCGCACTTGAAGCGATCGTCTTCAACACCGACTCGCGGCTCTCGGTCGCCGCGTGCGTGCGCATCGCACGCCAGAACGCGGTCGGCGTGCGCGCCGAGCTGACGACCGAAGTGTGGGAGTGCGTCAACGGACTCTACCTATTTGTGGAAGCGCAGTCACCGCGCGCCGTCGGACCGGACGGCGTCTCGACATTCCTGCGCAGCATCCGCGACACGGCGCAGGCGTTCGGCGGCTTGTGCGACGCGACGCTGGCGCACGATGACGCTTGGGAGTTTCTGCGCATCGGGCGCTCGATCGAGCGCGCGCGGATGACCTCCCGTGTGCTGCGCGAGGTCCGCGACGACGACGGCCCCCACGTCTGGCAGCTCGTGCTCGAAGCGTGCTGCGCGACCGCACCGTTCGCGCGCGCGCGCAGCCAGTCATCGGATCCTGCCGAGGCACTCGCCTTTCTCGCGCTCTCACCGGTGTTTCCGCGCTCGCTGCGCTTCTGCGCGCGCCAAGTGGACCGCGCGCTCCATCGCCTCTCCGGCGCTCCGACGGGAACGTTCGCCGACGCGTCGGAGCGCGCATCGGGCCGTATTTGCGCTTCGCTGGATTTTGCCGGACAGGCCGACCTCGCGCGCGAGGGGACGAGCGCGTTCGCCGACCGGATCGGCGCACAGATCGACGAGCTGGGCGCATCGATCGTCAGCTCCTACTTCCCCCGCGTTCCCGTTCGCTGATGCGTTTTACGATCGCGCACCGCACGCGCTATCGCTATCCGACGCCGGTGCACGAGAGCCATACCATCGTGCACTTACAACCGCGCAGCGACGTGACGCAGTACTGCACACGCTACGAGCTCAGCGTTACCCCCCGCACGCGCGTCTTCTCCTATGCCGATCGCTTCGGGAACGACGTCCAGCACTTTGCGATCCTGCCCGAGCACGATCTGCTCGAAGTCGTCGCGCGCTCGCAGGTCGTGACCGCGCGCGGCCCGGGCACCGCGCCGGCGCCGCTCCCGCGCGCGCTCGTCGACGACGACCCGCTGCTCGATGAACTCTACGACTATCTCGCCGAGAGCCGCTACGTCAAGTTCAGCGCCTCGCTCGACGCGCTGCTCGTGGAGATCGGCGCGCCGGGGCGCGACGATGACGTGGTAGCGTGGTTCGCGCACGCGTCAGGCGCGCTCCACGACGGGTTTGCCTACGACAAGACGACGACGAGCGTGCAGGCGACGGTCGAGGAGTCGGTGCGCCAGCGCTCCGGCGTGTGCCAGGACTTTGCCCACGTGCTGATCGCACTCTGCCGCCGCATCGGGATCCCCGCGCGCTACGTCAGCGGCTACATTCACTCGGGCGAGAGCGAGATGCTCGGCGCCGAAGCGTCGCACGCCTGGACGGAGGCGTACCTCGGACCGCGCGGGTGGGTCGGGATCGACCCCACCAACGACACCTGGATCGGCGACCAGTTCGTGCGCGTTGCGACGGGCCGAGATTATCGCGACGTCAGCCCGGTGCGCGGCGTCTATACCGGCGCGTCGAGCAGCGTCATGTCGGTCGACGTCGCCGTCGACGCGCTCTCACCGCAGCAGCAGCAGCAAGAACGACAGCAGCAAGAACAGCAGCAGCAGTAACCTACTGCATCCCGCCGTTGGCGGTAACGTGGATGTAGTCGATCCAGGCGTTGAGCGCCCAGCCCAGCACGATACCGCCGATGATGGCGAGCGGGATCGCCCACGCGATGACCGCTTTGCGCGGATGGTCCTGCGAGAACGACTGTACCATCACGAGGCCGCCCGCTGCGCCCAGCACGATCCCCACGATCCAGAAGACGATGTGCTGCGTCACGCGCGGAGGGCCGAAAGGAGGGCAAGCATTTTGCCATGCTACCATGCGGGAGCGCCGGGCGGGGAGGCGAAGCGCCACCTTGATGAAGCGCCTGCTCACTCTTGCCACCGCCCTGCTCGTTGCGTTGCCGCTCGCATGCCCCTCAGCAGCGCGCGCCAACGTCTTCTGCCCCGTCACGATCGCCGCGCTGGCGGACGTCTCGTTCGAGGGCCGTCCCGATACGTGGGGGATGCTGCTCGATTTCGATCGCGGTGACACGCGCGCGGTGCGCGTGCGCATCGACACCGACCGGACGCGCTACGCGCTCGACGTCAACGACCAGCCGAACAACCCGATTCCTTACATGACCTTCAGCGGCGAACGGCTGCTGCGCTACTTCAGCGTCGGTTCGGGCGAGCGCGTCATCGGCGCCTGGGTTGAGTCGACCGGCGTCGCGCCCACGCAGCGGCTCGACTGTCCGATTACCGCGCCGTGGAGTCAGAACATGACACCGCCGTCGACACCGGCCGGCGTCCAGGCGGCGGACCGCGATCGTCACGCCGTGCTCGACGGCTTCGGGACGCGCAGCAGCCTCGTGATGACGCCGACGCCGTTCGGGCCGATGACGCAGCTCGCATGCTCGCAGCCGTTCTCCGACGCACATCCGCTGGCACCGATCCGGCCACCGTTCCCGCCCGAAGCGCGCGCGGTGAACGCGACCGGCGTCGTCGAACTGCAGATCGCG
>Ga0302324_100012474_pt1 | contig 17330 bp, 20 predicted proteins | sample Palsa_T0_1_FD_201949 | JGI IMG/M metagenome (GOLD analysis project Ga0302324, IMG submission 201949) | Peat permafrost microbial communities from Stordalen Mire near Abisko, Sweden - Palsa_T0_1 | ecosystem: Environmental > Terrestrial > Soil > Palsa > Peat permafrost | place: Sweden: Abisko...
GCTTGAGGCCGTCGCTCAGATTGGGAATGGCGCGGTCGCGGATGACGTAGGAAGCGTAATCGAGAAAATTGCGATCCACGCGCCGATGCAGTGCCGATTCGAATTTGCCCGGCACGAAAGGGTGGGGTGGGGCGGTCTCGACGGGTTCGGCCTGGACGTGCATCGGGTTCTGACCGTTGCCTCGTGCGTCCGGCTTGGGGCCTTCGATGGGCAATTCCGGTTGGAGCGGAGTTTCCTTGCGTTTGGCTGCCATATTATATGTCGCGCGCACGATAGTCTCGCGGCACCCGGCGCGTCAATTCCTGTACATACTCTCAGTCTCCGTTGAGGCCTTCTCACTTTGTTTCGCGTGGTTCGCATGGTTCGCCATTCAAAAAGAATTCCCAAGTTTCGCGGCTAGTGAACCGAAGGTGCAAAGTCGGGAACAACCACGAAGGCCGCGAAGAGCACGAAGTCGACAAGCCTGGGCGCGGAGTCGCTTCGCTGGTGCTCTGTCTTCAGGATGCGAAGAGACACGCGGGTCGCATGAAATGGAGAGCGTCAAGAATTGAGCCAATGCAAGAAATGGCATGAACCGCGAAAGACGCAAACCACGCGAAAAAGTTCAGTCCTTTCGCGTGGTTTGCGTGGTTCGCGGTCCAAAAAGAATTCCTGAGTTTCGCGGCTGGTAAAGGGAAAGTGCAAAGTCGGTCAAACCTGCAAGCGGACGAGATTAAGATTATGATTACGATTACGATTACGAGGAGTTACCCAATTGCGCTTGCCCCGGAGCGGGGTTCGGGGTTGAATTAGGGAAGGCGATATGTCTTCTGATGCAAGTGCCAGTTCCATTTTTCCGCGCACCGACTGGGCTGAGTTGGGACAGGCGGCTGCGGCGGATACGGCCCGGCTGGATCGCTTGATCCGCCTGTATTGGCCGCCCCTGAGGATTTTCCTCGCCGCCTCTTTTCCCAGCCTCAAAGACCAAGCGGACGTGCTCCTGCAGGAGTTTGCGGAGGACAAAATCCTCAAGGCGGGCTGGCTGCAACGCGCCGACCGCCAGCGCGGCCAATTCCGCGATTTTCTCAAAATCAGCCTGCGCAATTTCGTCCTCGACCGCCTGAGCCGGGCCGAGGTCAAACACGCGCCGGTGTCGCTGGATGAGCTGGAGATCGACCTGCCCGTGGCGGAGGAGAGTTCGGAGGCGTTTGATTTGACGTGGGTGCGCACGGTGTTGGCGGAAACGTTGCGGCGGATGGAGGCGGATTGCAAAGACGCCGGCGCCGACCAGCCCCGCCGCGGCCAGATTTGGGAGATGTTCCGCATCCGCCTGTTGGAACCTTTTTTCAATGACGCGCCGCAAGTGCCGTATGACCAATTGATCGCGAGCTTCGGCTTGAAATCGCCGACCGACGCTTCGAACATGCTGCTGAGCGCCAAACGCATTTTCAAGACACACTTAACTCGTGTGATCAAGGAATACGCCGAGCAGGATGCCGCCACGGCGGAGGAAATTCGGGCCTTGGAAGAATTTGTCGGCCGCCTGGCGCGCAAGATGCCGTGAAGAGAACCGTATAGAAGATTGATTGTATGTCGGAATTTGACTCCGCCGGGACTCTCTCCAAGAGTCGCCCGAAAAGTCTCGCCGCCTTCCTGGCGGCCGGGCAGGAGCGGGCGCGTCTGTGGCAGCCGGAGGAATTGGGCGCCATTTTCCGACATCAAATGTCCGCGCCCATCCTGGTGGACTTGAGCGGGTTGGACCCGGCCACGGCGGCCCGGCTGCAGACGCTGAGCCAGGCGCAAAGCCTGCTGCTGAAAAGTTTTCTGGACCTTTTTTTGCATCCGGTTCCACCCATTGAATTGTTGACGCTGAGCAAGGATTTCGCCAAGGGCAATATGGAGCAGCCGGACAGCAGCCTGCCCAATGAAGTGGCTGCGGTGCTCTATTACGTGAGCATCGCGGCGGCTTTGGTGCGGCTGGACCGGCGCATTTCGCAGCTTGGCGACGCCGAACTCAAACGCGGCCTGGAGTGGGCCAAGGGCAAGGCCTGGGTGGAACCGCGGCTGCAACAATTGCTGGGAGAGGCGCTGCAAAAACTGGCGCAGGCCAGCCCCGACCCATGAGCGACGAATCTTCCAAGCAGGAACCGGCGTCCTTCGTGCCTCCCGTCTCGCTTTTTGCCGGCCCCATTGCCGAATTGATCGGGCACCGTCTGCTGGCCCCGCCGAATCGTCCCGGTCCGCTGGCCACGCTGGCCCGCTACGAAGTCCTGCGCGTGCTCGGCGGCGGCGGCATGGGGGTGGTCCTGCTGGCGCGCGACAGCGAGACGGGCCGGGAGGTGGCGGTCAAAATGGTGCGGCCCGAATTGGTGACCAACCAGCAAATAGTACATCGTTTCGTCAAGGAAGCCGGGCATCTGCAAAAGCTCAAGCATCCCAATGTGGTGCCGGTGCTGGAAGTTTCCGACCGCCCGGAAGGCCCTTACTTTGTCATGCCCTATTACGAGCTGGGCAGTCTGGCCGGGCGCATTAAACCCGGCCAGGCGATGGAGGCCACGGCGGCGTTGGACATCGCCCTGCAAGTGGCGGAGGGGCTGCAATTCGCCCATCGACGCGGCATCATTCACCGCGACTTGAAACCGGCCAATATTCTTCTGGGCGCCGGCGGGCAAACGTGTCTGGCGGATTTCGGGCTGGCGCGGACCATGTTCAACGACTCTATTATTGACGCTGGACGCGAGCAATTGGAGGGCACCGCTCCCTACATGTCCCCGGGCGTCGCCGCCGGCAACGCCGAGGACACACGGTGCGATATCTATGCCTTCGGCGCGCTGCTCTATGAGATGCTGACCGGCGAGCCGCCGTACGTCGGGCGCAACACCCATGATATTCGGGAGCAAATTCTGGCCGGGCCGCCGCAGCTCATTGACCTGCGCAACCCGGCGGCGGACGCCCGATTGGCCGTCGTGGCCAAAGGAGCCATGGAGCGGGAATTGCGCAACCGTTACGCCGATATGACCGATGTCCTCGCCGACTTGGAGAGGATCAAGCAAGGCCGTCCGCCCACCGGGCCGCACGGTTTGGTGCAGCGAGTTCGGCGCAGTCCGGCGGTGGTCTGGATTGCGGCGGGGGTGGTGTTGGCCGCGCTGTTGTGGGTGATTTGGCCCGCGCGAATGCCGCAACGGGAGGTGACTAACGCGGTCACTAATTCGGCCCCGCCGGAAATTAGCAACGTTTCGCCCACAGTCGTCGCGACAGTCGTAGCGCCAGTCGTGACGCAGGCGCCGCCCAAGGTCGTGCCACCTGGGTTCTCGCCGCCCATCATAGTCGGAGCCATTGGCGAAGCCGGAGCGAGCAACGGTATCGGCAGTGAGGCGCGCTTTTCCGCCCCTAGCGCCGTGGCCGTGGACAGCAAGGGTTACATCTACGTTGCGGACATGGGCAATAATACCATCCGCAAAATCTCGACCACCGGCGAGGTCAGCACGCTGGCCGGCAAGGCCGGCGAAAAAGGCGCAATGAACGGCGAGGGCGCGGCGGCGCTGTTTAGGGCGCCATCGGGCGTTGCAGTGGACCATTCCGGCAACGTCTATGTCGCCGAATTCGCCAGCGACACCATCCGCAAGATCAGTCCGGAAGGCACGGTCAGTCTGCTGGCCGGCTTGCCGGGCTATCCCGATTGGAAGGACGCGACGGGCGATCACGCCCGTTTCCGCAATCCATGGTCCGTGGCGGTGGACAAGTCCAACAACGTCTATGTCGCCGACGAGGATAACTATGTCATCCGCAAGATCACGCCGGACGGAAGCGTCAGCACCCTGGCCGGCAAGGAGCGTGAGCGGGGTTTTGCCGAAGGCGTCGGCCCCGCCGCCCGGTTCCATAGCCCTCACGGCATCACCGTCGATGACTCGGGCCAGGTCTATGTTACCGACAGAGGCAACCAGGCGGTCCGCAAAATCTCCCCATCCGGTAAAGTCACAACGATCGAGCGGGAGTTGTCCAACCCGGAGGGCATTGCCGTGGATCGTTTCGGCGCGGTTTATGTCACCGACTCCCTCGGCATTCATAAAATCTGGGAAGGCAAAATGGAGTTGCTCCCGCCTCTGCCGCTGACATCCGATCCGGACGGAAAAGTGGCCGAGGCCAACAGTATCGCGGTGGACAGGAACGGCGTCCTTTACATCGTCGATACGGCCAAGAATATTGTTTGCTGGCAGACGGAGAAATAAGGGATGGCGGCGTCTTAGCTTCGAGCTTGACAAAAAGGCCAATTTAAGGAATCCTTAACAAATGAAAGATCTGGACACCATGACCGTCTCGAGAGTCGGTCAGAGCACGCTCCCCAAATGGTGGCGGGATGCCTGCGGTTTGTCGGAGGGCGGGGTGGTCGAGGTGCGGCCTGTGCGCGACGGCAAGAATAGCATCGTACTGACCCCCAAAGCGGCCAGGCGTCGCGGAGCGGTTGGGCTGCTGAAGCTTTTCGCGAGTTGCCCCGTTCCGATCCCGACTCCGGCGCGACATCGCTTGCCATTCAAGTGAGCTATCTTATCGACACGGACTTGTTGTCCATGCTGGAGCGGAGGCAAATACCGCGCAAACTGGAGAATTGGATCCAGAAGCACGAAGCTGATATTTTCCTGAGCGTGGTTTCATTGGCCGAGTTGCAATTCGGGCTGGAGAGCGCTCCCGACTCGCACAAGGAGGGCCTGGCCGCGTGGCTAGCCAACTTGCGGCAAAAGCTCAGGCCGGCCACCGAAGAACTGAGCGAAGCAGTGCTGGTTCGGTGGAAGAAACTGCTGGCGGAGCTCAAGGTCAAAAACCGCACGATGACGTGTGAGGATTCATTGATTGCCGCCACGGCATTATTTCACGGCCACACCGTCGCCACCCATAATAAACGTCATTTTGAACCGGCTGGCGTGTCCGTGGTGGACCCTCTGGCATAGGGCACCTTGCTTCTTCCTTGATTCGGGGGGATGTTCTTGCGGGGCGCGGGCATTTCCGTTACAGAAGACGGAGACGCGCCGTGCTGAGCAACGCTGCCATCTGGAATTCGGTGAGAAGATCAAAGCGACTGACTTTGATCGCCGGGCCTTGTGTGATCGAAAATGAAGCGGTTTGTTTCCAAATCGCCAGGTCGCTGCGCCAAAGCTGCCGCGCCTTGGGAGTGAATTATATTTTCAAAGCCAGCTTCGATAAGGCTAATCGTTCGTCGGGGCGGACGTTTCGCGGGCCGGGCCTCGTAGCTGGTTTGGCGGTGCTGGCCAAAATCCGCCGAGCTTTGCGTGTGCCGGTGCTGACGGATGTTCACACCGAGGACCAGGTGCATCTGGCGGCGGCGGCGGTGGATGTGCTGCAAATCCCCGCGTTTCTGTGCCGGCAAACCGATTTGATCGCCGCGGCGGTGCGCACCGGCAAGGTGGTCAATTTGAAAAAGGGCCAGTTTCTTTCGCCGCAGGAGATGGGCCAGGTGATCAAGAAGGCGGTGGAGGCGGGAGGACAAAAGTTGCTGGTGACCGAGCGCGGCACGACCTTCGGCTACAATAATCTGGTAGCTGACATGCGCTCCATCCCGATCATGCGCCAGTTCGGATTCCCGGTCATTTTCGACGCCACGCATTCGGTGCAGTTGCCGGGGGCGGGCGGAGATCGCTCGGGCGGCCAGCGCGATTTGGCCCCGGTGCTGGCGCGTTGCGCGCTGGCGGCCGGCGCGGACGGATTGTTTATCGAGACGCACCCGAATCCTGATCAGGCCTTGAGCGACGGGCCTAACATGATTCCGCTGGCGAACATGGCGCGACTTTTGGCCGGCTTCACCAAGCTGCACGCGCTCATGCGCCGCGTCGCGAAGTTGAAATGAAGACAACGCGATGGATGATCCTGGCTCTGGCCGCAGGCGGGCTGCTGCAAGCGCAAATCCCGCCCGATTTGAAGACGCGGATCATCGGCGAACGCCAGACGCCGCATGGGTCTGAGCTGGAACGTCTGATGAGTTTTGATCACCAGAGCAACGTGGTTTACCGGGACGATTTGGTCTGGCCGTTCCTGCTGAAATCCTACCGCAGCGGCCCCTCCAACGAGTTGCAGTTAATTGTCCAGGCGCCGGAGTGCCACATGGACAAGGTCGGCCAGCGCGCCTGGGACAAGGGACCGATACTCCTCTTCACGCCGACCACCAACGTCTGGGTGCAGGGCGAAGGTTTCCTGTTCCTCGAGGCGAGCAATACGCTGGATATTTCCAACAAGGTCGAGACGCGCGTGCTCCGATCGCTGCTCAAGACCTCGGCCTTGAACGGCGCCAAGACCAATGCGCCGGCCACGTCGGAACAGACGCTGAAGATTTTTGCCGACCGGTGTCATTTTGATTACTTGTCCAACTTTGCGCAGTACTTCGGGCATGTTCATGTCATCGACGTGCAGTTGGACCTGACCTCCGAACGGCTGACCATCCACACGACCACCAACGGCGCCATCCAAACCATCCTGGCCCAGGACAACGTCGTTTTGACGACGACCAACAAAGGTTGGGCCACCGGTCCCAGGGCCTTTTACTACGTGACCAACGGCAGCGAGATGACGGAGTTGACCGGCGGGGCCTGGTGGCACAACGGCGACGAACAGGCTCGCGCGGAAAAATTTATTTATGACACCACCCATCATTTTCTGACGGCCGTGGACAACGTCCGCGTTTGGTGGCCCAACGGCCCGCAGTTGGCGGGAGTGGCGCCCAAAGTCAACGAAACCAACGGCTACCGGGAGTTGTGGGCCGATGTCGCAACCCTGCAATGGCCGCCCACCAACGGGCCGGTGGAAGCGATGCACGCCACGGGCCATGTGCTCATTGTCAATCAAGCCGACAGCAGCAGTTCCACCAGCGAGCAGGCGGATTACGTGCGGACCAACAATCTATTTGAACTGACCGGCAGCCCGGAGTGGTGGAACGAGCGGATGGATGTCACGGGGCGGATTCTCAGGGCCGAAGCGACCAACAATATTTTCCACGCGCGCGGGGATTCGCACTTGAAAATGCACGTGACCGGTGCCGCCCACACCAACGAGTATCTTTACGTGGCCTCCGAGGACATCGATTATCAAACTAATTTGGCGGTCTTTACCGATCACGTCAGAGCCAGGCTGCTGGAAGACGACGAACTGCGCGACACGCTCAACTCCGACAAGCTGGACGTGGAGTTGTTCAGCAACGAGGTCAAAACCGCCGTCGCCCGCGGGCATGTCCAGGGGGAAACGGCGCCGGACAAGTTGGGCCGGATCAAAACCATCGCTTGTGTCAAGTTGACCGCGCATCGTTCGACGGCCACCAAATTGTGGACCGACTTTCTGGCGGAGACGGAGGTCGTGCTCAAGCAATTCGGGACCAATGCGGCGGAGCCGCGCGAGCAACTGACGGCCGAGATGGCCATCGCGTATTTTTCCGCCGTGACCAATCAACTTGAACGCGCGGTGGCCGAGCGCAACGTGGTGATCGATCAAGTCAAGACCAACGCGGCCATTCACGCCACCGGGCAGCGGGTGGTTTACGCGGTGGCGGCGGACGAGATCAAACTGACGGGCCACCCCGTGGCGCGCGATGACCAGTATGTCGTTTCCAATTCGGACTACATGATTTGGCGGCCCAAGACCAACCTCTTTGAGGCCTTCGGCCCGTATTTCATGTCCCCATCAAAACCAAAGCCAGCCAAATCTCCGCCCAAGCCATGAGTGAACCGCAGCCACAGCCTGACCCAATGCTGCAACAGCGGAATCCGCCCTCCGCCGTGGCAACGGCTGTCGCCCAGCCGCTGCTGGCGACGGACCAATTAGTCAAGGAGTACAACGAACGGCGGGTGGTCAACGTCGTTTCCATTTTTGTTAACGCGGCCGAAATAGTCGGCTTGCTGGGACCCAACGGTGCGGGCAAGACGACGACGTTCAATATCGTGGTCGGCTTGGTCAAGCCCGATGAGGGAAAGGTCCTCTTCGAAGGCCGCAACATCACGGGGTTGCCGATGCACAAACGGGCACGGCTGGGCATCGGATATTTGACACAGGAACCGTCGGTCTTTCGCAAGCTGACGGTGGAGCAGAATATTCTGGCCATTTTGGAAACGTGCGCCATGAGCGGCAAGGAGCGCGAGCTGCGGCTCAAATCGCTGCTGGACGAATTGGACCTGGCGCGGCTGGCCAAGAGCAAAGCCTACACGTTGAGTGGCGGCGAGAAGAGGCGTTTGGAGATCACGCGCGCGCTCGTCACCAGCCCGAAATTGTTGCTGCTGGATGAGCCTTTCAGCGGCATCGATCCCATCGCCAAGTACGAAGTGCAAAAAATCATCCGCCGCCTCAAGGAGCGCGGCCTGGGCATTCTCATCACCGACCACGACGCGCGGGAAACGCTCAAGCTGGTGGACCGCGCCTACCTGATCCATCACGGGAAGGTCGTCTATGAGGGGTCGGGACCGGAGATGCCGAACGACCCGAAGGCGCGCGATATTTATCTGGGACCGGAATTCAACCTTTGAGCAAATTATTCCCAGGCGTGATGATGCTTTGCCTGCTGTGGGCCGCCAAGGCGCAGGGCGGACCGCCTTTGCTGACGGATGACCCGGATACGCCTGGCCCCGATCACTGGGAAATCAACGCGGGCACGACCTCCGTCTATGCCGCGCACGAATGGCTGTTGGGCGCGCCATTGCTGGACATCAATTACGGCGTGGGCGATCACGTCCAATTGAAATACCAATGGCAGGCCAACCTTCTTGCGCAAGATCACGGTGACGTGAGCGCCGGCTTCGGCAATTCGCTGGCGGGAGTGAAGTGGCGTTTCATCGATCAGACCAATGCTTCGTGGCTTGAGGTTTCCATCTACCCGCAGCTTGAGTTCGTTTATCCCCATTCCTCCGCAAGACGCGGGCTGGCTGTCGGCGGTGACAACGTTCTGGCGCCGATTGAAGTGGAACATAAATTCAAGTCGCTGACTGTTTACGGCGAAGTTGGTTATCTTTGGAACGAATATCAGCCGGCGGCCGGCTGGTATGGATTGGCAGGGGAATATGAATTGAGCGAAAAATTTTCCTTGATGGGCGAGTTTTACGGTGGATTTGATCGCGCTTTCGAGCACAACGGGCTGAGTTTCAATCTGGGTTTTAGCCAGGTATTGACGGAGCACGTCGCTCTGATTGGATCTTTTGGCCGGGGTATTTTTGGCCCGCCGGAGCGGGCGCCGGTTTTCATGAGCTACCTGGCGCTGCGATTGACGTTTTGAGGATGTCTGAAACCATGATAGGAAATGCAGGTTCAAAGGCTGTTCGTTGCCTGCTGTCGTGAATTGGAGAGGACTATGGTTTGACTCCAACGACGGGATTGAGGCCAATCCGCAAGCAGTACGCTCGGCGGAGCAAGGGATTGATGGCCTCAATTGTCCATGACTCTTCCAAGAATATTCGACATTGGCACTGCTCCATAATATCGGCTGTCCAACGAATTGGTCCAGTTGTCACCGATTAAAAAATAATGGTTCGAAGGCACGGTGTATGGAAACTTCACATGGCCGGCTGCAGGGGACAGTAGCTTGTCCCGCGGAAAGGCGGCGGCATTCGAGAAGAAGGCCGGCATACTCAGAACAGCGCCGTTCACAATGATGCCATTGGTGGTCAATGTAATCGTCTCCAACGGTAGAGCGACGACCCGCTTCAGCACGACGATATTAGTTGGCCAAAGCGGTTCAAAAGCCACCACATCCCACCGTTGTGGTCGTGCCACGGCATACCTGCCATAGTCAATCGTCACTCGCTCCCCAGCCTTAATCGTCGGGGCCATCCCGCCTGAAAGTTGGACCGACCTTCGGCACCCGGCAAACGCAAGAATTGTGATCATTGCGAATACGACCGCGGTTCGCGATTTCATCCAATTTCATAATACGCCGGCCAGTTCGGATACTGAAACACAAAAGTGCCGCCTCCTGCTCTCGGCGGCTGCGAATGCCGCGAATAGGAGAAAACCGCGCATAACGCCATCGACTCCATGACGGCGTGGGATGCGCACTTGAGCGATTGGTGGTGCCGCACCACTAGACAGAATAAGGTAGGCGGAAGATAATGGCGCCATGAGACTTTCATGCGCATGGGCTGGCGGGAATGAGGCAATTGGGGATAAGGCTCGATCTCACCCTGGCCCTCCCCATGAAGCCCCTCGAGAAAGGGGCCTCCTCTCCCCGACCCTCTCCTCCACAAGTGTGTGGAGGAGAGGGAGATGGAGCGACGCGCACGGGTTCATGGGTTCAATGCGCGATCTTTTTCGGGGAATTCTCTCCTCCAGGAAAGGAAATGGACCGACGGCGCGTTGGGAAAATCCGACAAAATCCAACCAAATCCAACCTGCGGGGTCTGAATACGGCCCAGTCAAACCCAATCAAACCCAGTCAAACCAGAAGGATGCAAATCAGGGCCTCGCAGGACTCAGAACAAATTGGGAGCGGTTCCACGGAAGAACGGGCAAACAAACCTTGCCGGAGGGAGCGGGGGCCGCTAGGATGGAGCAGGATTTGCCAGGGCCCATGGAGCGTGGACTTACGAACCCCGCCAGGGCAGGAATGCAGCAACGGCAGTTTGCTCCGCGTCCGCCGTGGTAGCCCTGGCATTCCTTCTGATTTTAGCTGACATGTCATACCAAGTCATAGCGCGCAAATACCGCCCGCAACGTTTCGCCGACGTGGTCGGGCAGGAACATGTCACCCAGACGCTGGCCAATGCCATCGCCCAAAAACGGATCGCCCACGCCTACCTCTTTGTCGGGCCGCGCGGCACGGGCAAAACCACCATCGCCCGAATTTTCGCCAAATGCCTCAATTGCACCGACGGCCCCAATGTCGATTTCGCGGAGGACGATCCCCGCGCGCGGGAAATCACCGAGGGCCGCTCGATGGACGTGCTGGAAATCGACGGCGCCAGCAATCGCGGCATCGACGAAGTGCGCGAATTGCGCGAGACGGTCAAATATGTTCCGGCTTCCTCGCGCTTCAAGATCTACATCATCGACGAAGTTCACATGCTGACCAAGGAGGCCTTCAACGCGTTGCTCAAGACGCTGGAAGAACCGCCGGCCCATGTCAAATTCATGTTCGCCACCACGGAACCGGAGAAGGTGATCCCCACCATTCTGTCCCGCTGCCAGCGGTTCGATTTGCGGCGCATTCCATCGGCGCTCATTGTCAAGCATCTTTTGGAGATCGCGCAAAAGGAGAAGGTCCAGATCGATGAGGCCGCGCTGCACGCCATCGCGCGCGGAGCCGACGGCGGCATGCGCGACGCGGAATCGACGCTGGACCAGTTGATCAGTTTTTGCGGCAAGGAAATCGCGGAGGCGGACGTGCTGTCGATGTTCGGTTTGGCGGCGCGGAGCCAGATTCTGGCGCTGGCCGGAGCGGTGCTGGCGGGCGAAACGGAGACGGCCCTGCGTCTGCTCCACGATCTGGCCCAGCAAGGCAAAGACATCGGACGGCTGGTTTCGGAGCTGCTGGGACATTTTCGCAATCTGCTGATTTTTCAGGTCTCCCGCGGCGACTTGCGCATGATCGAGGCTTCCGAGGCTGAAGTGGCCGCGCTCAAAGAACAATCCGAGCGCCTGCACGCCGACGCGCTGACGCGCATGTTGGAGGTGCTGACCGATTGCGAGGGGCGGCTGCGCGACACCACCTCAAAAAAAATCCTGGTCGAAGTGGCGCTGTTGAAAATGATCGAAGCGCGGGATGCGGTGAGCATCGACACGGTGCTGCAACAAATCCAGCAATTGCGCTCCGGCGCGCCCGCCGCGTCGCGGCCAGCCGCCGCGCCCGCGGCCAAAGCCACGCCGGCGCCGGCGGCTGCGCGTCCGCCCGCGGCTCCAGCGTTGGCCGCCGTGACGCCGCCGCCGGGTGAGTTGGACCTGCGGCAACTTTGGCGGGATTTAGTGGAGGCGGTGGGCCGGGCCAGTCCATTTGTCAAGACTTATTTTGTGGAAGCCCACCCGGTATCGTTCGATAAAAACGTATTGACAATCGGATTTGATCCTGAATTTACCGATCATTTGCCGCTGGTGGCCAACTCCAAGAATGAAAAGCTGGTGCAGACGAAACTGGCGGAACTGGGTCATCCGCACGCCCAAGTGAAATTTATCCGGGCCGAAGCGCCGCCGCGGGAAAAAGCGGTCCCGGCCGCGCCCGTCGCGCCTGCAGCGGCTGCGCCGCCGGCGGCCAAAGCGGCGCCGACCACCGAGGCGCCCAAACCGGCCCAGGAAGCGGCCTCGTTGAAGAAGGAGGATTTCAAGAACGACCCGCTGATTCAGAAGGCGCTGGAAGTTTTCAAAGGCCAGATCGTCGAAGTCCGCTCGTAAACCGCAAACCCAGGAACACCATGTCCAGCATAGGAAAACTCGTCAAACAGGCTGCCCGAGCGCAGCAGCAAATAACACAAATCCAGGCCGAATTGGCCGCTCGCACCGTGGAAGCCAGCAGCGGCGGCGGGGCGGTCAAAGTCGTGGCCAAATGCGACGGAGTCATCAAGTCCATCAAGATCGATCCGCAAGCGGTCAACCCGGCGGATGTGGCATTGCTGGAAGATATGGTGTTGACAGCGGTCAACGCGGCGCTGGAACAGGCCAAACAAGTTTCCAGCGCCGAAATGAGCAAGGCCACGCAGGGCTTCAATTTGCCCGGCTTGATGTAATTGCGTGCCGCTGCCCGAACCCATCACCACGTTGAGCGAGGCGTTGTGCCGTCTGCCGGGCATCGGCCCGCGTTCGGCGGAACGGCTGGCGCTGCATCTGGTGCAAACGAAGGTCAATGAGGTGCGGGGCCTGGCCCAGACGCTGGTGCAGGCCCGCGAAAGAATCCGCGTCTGCTCCGTGTGCGGCGGGTTGACCGAGGCCGATCCGTGCGGCATCTGCCAGGACCCGCGCCGCGACGCCACGCTCTTGTGCGTGGTGGAAGGGCCGCTGGATATTTTCGCCCTGGAAAAAGCGGGCAGCTTCCGCGGGCTTTATCATGTCTTGGGCGGCAAGATTTCCCCGCTCAACGGCGTTGAGCCTGAGGACTTGCGCCTGGCCGAATTGGAATCGCGCCTGGGCGGCGGCGTGACCGAGATCGTGGTGGCATTGAGCACCGACGTGGAAGGGGACGCCACCAGTTTCTATCTGGCCAAAAGGCTGGCCGGCAAGGGGGCTAAAATATCGCGCCTGGCGCACGGACTGCCGGCCGGCAGCGGCTTGGAATTCGCCGACGAAGTGACGCTGAGCCGGGCGTTGGAAGGCAGACGGGAATTGGCCCCTTAAAGGGTCATCTGTCAATATGAATATGAGTGTTCCATCGGCCGTTGTTTTTGATTTGGGCAAGGTATTGGTGGATTTCGATTACGGCATCGCCGCCGCCAAACTGGCCCAGTGCAGCCAGTTCACGGCCCCGCAGGTGCTTCAAGCACTGAGCCAATCCCCGTTGCTGCACCGTTTCGAGACCGGGCTGTTGAGCAACGAACAATTCGCGGTCGAAGTTTGCGCACAGTGCGGCTTTTCGGGCACGCGGGACGAATTTTACGAGGCATTCGCGGACATTTTCTGCGAAATTCCAGCCATGACCGCGCTGGCGGCCTCGCTGCGGGCCCAGCGTATCCCAACCTGCGTCTTCTCCAACACCAACGACCTGGCCATCTGCCATATCCGCCGGCGCTTTGCCTTCTTCGCCCATTTCGACCACTACATTTTATCGTACGAACAAGGCGTCATGAAACCTGAGGCGGCTATTTACGACGCGGTCGAACGCGCGCTGGGCTTGTCCGGGGAGGCGATCGTCTATCTGGATGACCGGGCCGAAAATGTGGAAGGAGGGTTGGCCCGGGGCTGGCGCGCCATCCTGCACGAAACGCCGGAAAAGACCATCTCGGTGCTGGGTCAATGGGGCCTGCCCATCGGTTCTAGCTCCCGAAAATAACCGGCAGCGGGGGATCGCCGAGGGCAAAGACCCGCTCCGCCAGATCGTTCAGGGCCAGGCGGGCCGAGTCGAATTGTTCCGAGAGAATGTCAAACACAGCGGCCAAATCGTAGCGCGCCGCCAGTCGGTGTTCGCTGGCCGCGCGAAAATTAGCGCGCCCCAAATCCTGGTAGTAGCGCAAGCCCGGCGCGCCGCGGCGACGAGAGCGATGGAGGATGTGCTCCGGAAAAACACCGGACAAAAAGAGGGAATGATTGCCGATGTGCGCGCGGATCAAGAACTCGGTGCGATCATCCGCCTTGTCCAACGCGGCCAGCATGTCAAAGAAATAATCCAGGCGGACCGTCCCGCCCGGCGCCACGCAATGCGCGCGCTCCTCGCGCGAGAATTCCGTCAGCAACTCCGCCACGTAGTCGGCCACGCGGCGATCCTCCAGGCCGGCCCGGCGCAAGACTTGCCGCACCACCACGTAAAAATACAGATGCGGGGAGACCCGGAGACAACCGCCCTGTTCCAGCAAGGCGCGAAAAAGCAGATCATCATCCAGAATGAGATCGCGCGTCTCGGGATCCGCCAAAAGTATGACCAGCAATTCGGCCGCGCCCTTCTTTTTCCCCAGCACCGAGATGATGAAATCCACGTCGTTGGCGGTGAATTGCACACGGCAATTGGCCTGAATTACTTTCATCGCCTGAAATGTAGCAGTTTTTGTTCCATATGCAATGCGAGACGCATCTTTTCTCCTATGCGCCCACCTTTGCGGCGTTCTTGCCACGTTGGCCGGTTTGAAGGTATGCTTTTCGCAATTCTTGGAAAGTGGATCACATGAAAGTTCGAGTTCGATTTGCCCCCAGTCCGACGGGTTGGCTGCACATTGGCGGCGCGCGGACGGCGTTGTTCAACTGGCTTTACGCCCGTCACACCGGCGGGACGTTTGTCCTGCGCATCGAGGACACCGACATGGCCCGCAATACGCAGGAAGCCACCGATGTCATCCTCAGCGGCCTGCGGTGGCTGGGGCTGGATTGGGATGAAGGACCTGGGCGGGGAAATTTTGGCCCCTACTTCCAGTCGCAAAGGGGCGGAATTTACCGGCGCCGCGTCCAGGAACTCAAGGCCAAGGGCCTGGCCTACGATTGCGACGGCGCAGTCAAGTTCAAAATGGAGCGGCAACCCGTCGTCATCCCGGATCTGGTGGTCGGCCGCGTCACGCGCGAATTGACCGATCGCGAAACGGCCGACCCCGACTTCGTCATCGTCCGGTCCGACGGCCAGCCGGTCTTCCACTTCGTCAACGTGGTGGATGACCTGGAGATGAACATCACGCACGTCATCCGCGGCGAGGACCACCTTTCCAATACGGCCAAGCACATTGCCCTGTTCCGCGCTTTCGGTGTCGAGCCGCCGCAATACGCGCACCTTCCGCTGATCCTCAATCCTGACGGCGCCAAAATGAGCAAGCGCGACCACGGCGCGTCGCTGCTGAACTACGTCGATGACGGCTACGTGCCCGAGGCGGTGGTCAATTATCTTTTTCTGTTGGGCTGGTCGCCGAAGGAAAACCGGGAAAAGATTTCGTTGCCGGAGGTCATCCCGCTTTTCGACCTGCCGCAAATCCTGCGGCATAACGCGCGCTTCGATCTGGCCAAACTGGAGGGGCTCAACGGCGAATACCTGCGCGAATTGAGCGCCGAACGTTTTCGCGAGTTGGGCGCCGCCGCGCTCCGTCGGGCCGGCTGCAAGTTGGACGCTTACCCGGCCGACTACGTTTCCGCCGCGCTCGCCACCTGCCAGGGCAAGATCAAACGCTTCGGCGACCTGGCTGCATACGCCGGCTTTTATTTCAGCGACGAGGTGAAAATCGATCCCGCCGCCGCCGAAAAGGAATTCACGCCTGAGGCCAAAGTCCGCCTGAAAAAGCTGCGCGACGCGTTGGCGCAACTGGAAAACTTCACGAAGCCGGAAATCGAAAAAACCCTGAAGGCCGTGGCGGCGGAATTGGGAGTCAAGGCCGGCGTGCTGGTTCATCCGACGCGCCTGGCCTGCACGGGCGCGCCCGCCGGGCCGAGTTTGTATCACCTGATGGAAATTGTCGGCAAGGGGAAGATCCTCAAGCGGCTGGACGACGGTTTGTTAACGGCGGTAATGTAAATTCGTTGCACAATGCGACTCATTGTAGTATGCTGATGGCATGACACAATCCACTATTACGGATAAATTTCAGACGACTATCCCGTTGGATGTCCGCCATGCATTGAAACTCAAGCCCCGCCAGCGGGTGTCCTACGAGGTACGCCCGGACGGCTCGGCGGTGTTGCGCCCGGTTCCACGCCTCGACGAATTGTTCGGCAGCGTCAAGCCCGGCAGGGCAGCCGCCTCCAGCCGCGAGGAAAAGCTGGCCGCCCGCAGTGCCATTGCCCGCGAGGCTTCGAGGGAAGGGTCAAAATGAGCGCCCCGCGCTATCTGGTGGACACCAACATCCTGCTTCGCTTCCTGACAGGCGATCCGCCCGCCCAGGCGTCGGCGGTGCGAAAGCTCTTTGACCGCGCAGCGGCAGGGAACATCGTCCTGGATGTCTCGCCGCTCATTGTGGCCGAGGCGTACTATACCTTGCATTCTTTTTATCGCGTCGAGCGGAAAGTCGCTGCCGAAAAGCTGGCTCTTCTACTTCAGCAGCACGGTGTCAGACTTCGGGACTCCAGCCAGGTGCTTGCCGCATTGCAGCGGTTGCAGGCGGCCAATATTGGGTTTGCTGACGCATTCCTCGCCGCCGGGGCCGCCGAGGAAGACGTGCCGGTGGCGTCCTTTGACCGGGACTTCGACAAATTAGGCGTTACCCGCCACGAGCCTTCCTCATAGCCGATCAAGTCATGACACTTGGCCGCCGCCCGTGCATGGCGCCGATTATGAGCCTCGTCGCATATGACCTCTTTTTATTGGCGAACGGTCTGAACAAGGTATAAACTTCAGCCGTGAGCTTGAAAGAACTTGAAATGCAGGTGCAACAACTGCCCACGCCAGACTTGGCGAAGTTCAGCGAATGGTTCGACGTTTTCCGTGAGGCGAATGCGTTGACGGCGGGCGCTCCCGGCGAAATCGAAGCAGCGCAACAGGAGGAAGTGCTCCGCCGCCAAGCCGAATATCTGGCCAACCCCTCGCTCGCCACCGCATGGGACGACGGCTTTTTCGACCGATTGCGGCAGCGCCTGGCGGATGCGCGCGCTCAAAAAACTGCCGGCCACTGAGGCCGACGTGGCCGAGGCCGCCGAAAGGTACGAAACTCAGCGTCCGGGTCTGGGGCAAAGATTCGTTTCCGCAGTCCAATCGGCCGATAAGGTTCTTTTGGCCAACCCGCTCCACTACTCCGTACGCTTTGCAGACGTCCGACGCCTCAACCTTG
>Ga0302324_100012477_pt1 | contig 17326 bp, 8 predicted proteins | sample Palsa_T0_1_FD_201949 | JGI IMG/M metagenome (GOLD analysis project Ga0302324, IMG submission 201949) | Peat permafrost microbial communities from Stordalen Mire near Abisko, Sweden - Palsa_T0_1 | ecosystem: Environmental > Terrestrial > Soil > Palsa > Peat permafrost | place: Sweden: Abisko...
TGAGACCTACATTAAGGTGAAGGGATTGGAGCGGTTCCTGTACCGAGCGGTCGATTCCACCGGCCAGACCATCGATTTCCTGTTGACCGCCGAGCGCGACACGGCAGCCGCTAAACGCTTCTTTCAAAGGGGATTGGCGAATCCCGGTAATTCGATACCGCGGGTGATAAACGTGAATCAGAACCGCGCCTACCCGGCGGCGGTCGACGAGCTGAAGAAGGACGGCACCATCCGACGACGCTGCAAACTGCGACAGTGCAAATACCTCAACAACGTGGTGGAGCAGGATCACCGAAATGTAAAACGCCGAATCTGGCTGGCGAAGGGTTACGGGTCAGTGGCGACCGCGTGGCGGACCTTGCGGGGCATTGAGGCGATGGACATGATCCGCAAAGGCAGGGTGAGAAGGGCAGGCAAAGGCGATGTGGTAGCTCAGGCGAGATCCATCAGCGCGCTGTTCGGCATCGCCGCGTAACGAACGGCTCAACTCAGCGAGTTCTCCACCTTCATCACTTTTCGCAACGGAATCGCGTTTCCACATTCACCCAGGGACGCCACCAGAAATAGCCGTAGCTGACATTGTCGACATGGCTATGTTCCGCGAGCGATGCGCGTACCCATGAAGCAGAGATTACTTGCCGTCCGTGCCAGCGGCCTCCATCCGCGAAAAGGATTCCGAGCTTGAGCATTTCCCGGGGGCGGAGGTGGATCTGGGAGTATTCCTTGTCGGCGTTGGTCAGGTCGTAGTTCCACACCCAGTCCGCGCGTGCAATCCCCAGCGGTCCAAACAGGTTAGCCTGAGCGAACTCTGGAAGGCGCATGTGGACGGGGTTCTCAACGAGCCGGCCGACGACGGAAACGCCGCCCGAGCAGTAGTAGGCGTTTCTTCCAGGGTCGTGGATCATGGGCAGATCGAGAGTAGCCTTTACCCAGTCGGGCGCGTCGTCAATCACCGTCTCACGTCCCGGAGAAGTTGAGCTATGGTCATTGCAGTCCAGCCCGGAACTCATGGAGAGGAAATCGCTGAGCGTCATGGTTGCTTTGCGCGGGTCGGGATTGGCATACCTGGCGTAACTCATCTGCGGGAGTACTCGTTCGTTGACTCCGGAGATGGTGCCTCGATCGATGGCGATCCCCGCAAGGGCGCTGACAACCGACTTGGTTGCAGACCGAAGCTGATGTGGACGCTGCACGCTGTAGCCGTAGAAGTACTCCTCCATCACCAGCTTTCCGCGCTGGTAGAGCAGGACGCTGTGAACATCCTTGTAAGTACCGTCGAGGATGGCGTGCAAGATGGCATCTGCTATGGTGACTCCGAGGTCCGAGTGCGTAATGTCTCCAACGGCAATACCGTCATGCAGATCGAGAGGCGGATGGTAGCGATAGTCTGAAGGGGAGCCCGGCCCTTTGGGGCGCGGCCGGGCCAGCGCGGCGGACTCAGGCGTGACGGCGGTGGAGACGCGAGGATGGAACTTGCCGTTCTCTTCATACCCCGTCACCCTGCCACTCGCGTCGCGAAGGAACGGGATGGTTTCGCCGGTGATGGTGGTGAACTGATCTGCACCCGAGGGACGCAGACTGTACTTGGCCTCATCCAGAACGGCGAAAAGCCCGTCACCGTCTACGATTTCAAGCGTATGGCCGGGGGCGTCGGCATAGGTTCCAACGTAGTCTGACAGGTGGATAGCGGAAGTTGTCTGGGCAGTAACGCAACCCGATAGCATGAGCACTAGCTAGCTAGCTAGAAGTTCAGAAGTTACAAAACGCATCGATCCCCGCATGCACTTCTCAGTATATGTGGTCTCGCCTCTCGTTGCCGAAGACGGTGAGGTATGCACGCTTCTCTAATGCCTGGATCACGCGCCACTCGGAAACTGGTACGCCCATGGCCACGGGACCGCTACCGATATCGGTGGACATCAGGCGGCTATCTCGTGCTCACCGCGCTAGCCGCTGCGCATAACGCCCGACGAAATCTCAAAAAACACTTGCTTCCTAAGACGTGGGCGTCTCGCGCCGCATGGAATCGTCGCAAGCAACAAAAACAATGCTGGACAGTCGGGCCCGCTGTGCTACTCCTGGACTGTTAGTAAGGTCGTTGCGGGCGACGATACTCCGTTTACGGTGGCGATGATTGGCAAGTCGCCGTTCGGAGCCGAGGTTGGTACTTGGACGGCGATCTGGTAAAGTCCAGCGAAGCCGGGTGAAAGGACTGAGCCGTATACGATGGCATCGATGCCTCCGATGCTTACTTTGACTGGGTTGGCGGTCGAATACAATCCGGAAGGAGGCACTTCCTGGCCGGGTGTGGCGGCGGGATTGGTGGGGCCGAAACCCGTACCCCACAGGATCAGCACGTCGCCCGGGGCGGCTGGTAACGTGGCAACACCTCCGATCGCGCCGTTCTTCGCGGCATAGGTGTAGTCAGTGTAAGTCGCGACCGCGTAGGTATAAGCCCAAAGAAAAAAGGCGGGGCCGTCGAGGGCCGCAGTTGCCGAGACCGACTGACTCGTGCCCATGCTGTTGGTTACGGTTACCTGCGCGGGGCCCGCGGCGATGTTGGGAGCGAGCACATTGATCTGGCCGGGACTGATAAACTCGACGTAGGCGGGCTGGCCGCCGATCGATACCGACACACCGTCCAACTGCGTCGGGAACTGGCCGTTGTCGACGGTCCAGGAATCGGTAACGCTCGAAAGATTCGTGCCATAAATTGTTACCCAGGAGTTGGGCACGATGCCGGTCTGAAAACTAGCGCCGCTCACTACGCCGTTCGGTGAGATCGCCGGCAACGGCGCGGTCGTTTGGATCTTGGCGATGAAGGCGTCGGTATTGCCCTTCACGGCGGGTTGGAACGCGCCGGCGGTGGTGAGGAGACCGGGCGTGGAGGTGTAACCCGCCACGTACAGGTTGGCCGATGAATCGACGGCTACGCCGCTGTTGAATATGCCGGCATTTTGCGCCGGGTTGTAGATGATGGTCGAAAACAGAATGCTGCTGCCGGTGGGATCGAACATGGTCGCGTACGCGCCGCCGAACTCATTTTGGGGTTGCAACGGATTCACGAGGGGATAATCGAGGCCCGTGCCCGCAACGCCACCGATATATACGTTGCCCTGGGCGTCGAGTTGCGGGGGACTGATGGTGTCGGTTACGCTCTGGTCCGGGTTGGTTTCGTTGCCGACAAACGTGGCCCATAAGAGCGTGCTTCCGGCGGGATTGAGCTTGGCCAGAAAACCGCGGTTTAAGCAATCGCTGTCGGCTGGGCAGGGAGTGGAGTTCGCGGACCCGGCCGTAGCCGGAAAATCGTAAGAGGCGTTGCCACTGATATACGCATTGCCGGCCGCATCGACTGCAATGCCGGCAACGTAGTCCGCATAGGCGTTCTGGGTCGGGTCGGTCCCGCCGAGGTAAGTGGTGTAGAACAATGAGGCGCCCGAACTCACCGGGTTGAATTTGGCGACGAACCCGCGCGTGGCCGTGGAGAAGCCGGGAGTGTCATTGCCGTAATAAGTCGTTTGAAACGCGCCCTGGGTTACCGGCAGTTGATTGCTTCCGGTCGTTCCCGCGAGATAGAAAAATCCGGACGGATCCACTGCCACACCGGACGCATAGGTAGGGTGATCGTTGCCCGTGGACTGATCGCCGTTGCCGCCGAACAAACTGGAGTACAGTAAATTGGCGCCGGCCGCATCGAACACGGTGATGAAGCCCGAGCCCCCATTAGAGTTGCTGGTGTTGACGGTGGTGTTAAAAGTGGATCCCGGCAGGACCGCGTTGGCTGTGGTAGGGAAGCAGGTAATGGTAGTGCCGGAGCCGCATTGGTCGACCGTATCTCCCGCGATATAGGCTTGCCCGTTCGCGTCGACGGCGATGGAAATCCCGGTTTCATTGCTGTGCCCGAAAAAAGTGGAATACACCAAGCCGCCGGTGGGACTGAATTTGGTTACGAAGGCGCTCTGGGCCCCGGGGCAGTTGCTCAATCCGTTCGAGCCGAGGGCTCCGCACACCGTCTGGTAGGCTCCCGCGGTGGCCGGAAATTTAGGCGAATTGGTAAATCCGGTGATGTAGGCATTGCCGGAGCTGTCGACGGCAATGGCGTAGGGTGCGGTAAACGTGCCGTCTCCGAACACGCTGCCGCCAATGTAAGTGGAGTAGATTATTTCTGAGGCGGCCGCGTTCAACTTAGTCACGAAGCCGGTGAACCCGTTCGAAGTATTTGTGGCCTGGATGGCGTTAAGCACCGGAAAATCGGTGGATTGGGTGTTACCGGTTACGTATACATTGCCCGATGAATCGACGGCCACGCCCTGGGTAGGATTGCTGCCATAGGAAGTGTAACCAACTTGGTCGATGTTACTGCCACCCAGGTAAGTGAGATAGGACAGCACCGGATCGATGACCAGCGGGAGGGCGTGGTCGTAATTGCCCAGCACGAATTGCGCACGGTGTCCGGTGAGGCGAAAGTCACAGGGGACGGTCTGCCGCCGGCCGGCGATTGTCTGATAGACGGTGGGGCGGCCGAAGGTAAGCGGCGCGCCATCGAGGGTGAGGGACAGGCTGCCATCGGGCGTGAGCTTCGGTTCGGCGCCGGCGAATTCGAGGGCGATGCGCGCGGCATCGGCTCTGGGGGCGACGACGAAGTCGTATTCCAGTTGGCGAGCCGTGTTGTTGGCGGCACCGTAAAAAACGAGATCGATGCCTGGGTAGACCTGTTGGTACCGAACCTTTCCGAAGGTGCTGGCGCCGGTGGTCCACTTAGCCGGGTCGTTGCCCACGAAGTAGTTCACCGTGCCCGGGAGTTTGGCGTCGCCGGAGACCTGGGCGGCGGGGTTAGCGCCGGCGAGTTTCATGCTGACGGCAGAGGCTGAGTGGATGCGGAATACGGCGGTGTCCGCTGTCAGGAACAGCGCGTATCCGTCGCCGCGGGCGAGGAACTTGACGCTGGCGTCCGTCTGGCCGTGGTTGGCCTCGAAACTCAGCGGAGGGCCCGCGAGTTCGATGTTGGACGCGCCAAGTACTGTGGCGGCGACCGCAAGAAATAAACATAGCGGCTGGGCTACACGCGGGCGATTCATGGGTTCCTCCAAAAGCGCTGGGATCAAACTGCGGCTGCCTCGGCAGAAGGAGAGGCGGCTAAAGCCTTCCACTCATTGTACTGCGCTGGTGCCCACCAGCACCCTGGGACCTATGCGGCCAGCATCAGTGACGCGCGAACAATGTGATAAATGTGATATATGGGTTCTTGCGGACACCATAAATCCTCACGTTATAGGGCGGCGTCGGCGGCTGCCAAGCAGCCCCATTAGACGCCGATATGACGAATTAAGGCGCGCGAGCGTGTGTCCTGCTGACCCACCAAAGACCGCGTTTACAGCCGTCATGAACGGCCAGGCGATATACTGAACAGATTCGAGGTGCTGCATGACGGGTCGTTGCGTCGTTGGCTGTCTATCACTGATTCTGTGTTCATCCGCGCTAGCCCAGGCGCCGCCCGCCGATGGCGCCTCGGCCGAGCTTCCTAAGCTAGAGAAGTTCGATCCCTCGCTGATTGATAAGACGAAGGACCCATGCACGGACTTCTATCAGTACACCTGCTCGAAATGGATTGCGGCCCATCCCATTCCGCCCGATCTGCCGGCCTCGAGCGTGATCCTCCCGCTGTATCTTTACAACCAGACCATTCTGCGCAATGCCATGGAGAAGGCCGCCAGCGACAAGCAGGCCCACGGCAGCGAGCGCCAGATCGGTGATTTCTGGCAGAGTTGCATGGACGAGGCCGGGCGCGATGCACGTGGCAAGTCCTGGCTGCAATCCGATTTGAAGACCATCGATGCGCTCGAATCGTCGAAGGATCTTGCCCGGCTGACCGCCTACCTTCACCTGAATTTCTCAGCCGTCTGGCAGGGCGACGATAATTCCACCAAGGCTCCGCTGTTCGGGTTCGGCCCCACGCAGGATCTCGAGGATGCCAGCAAGATGGTGGCCGGCATTGACCAAGGCGGCATGGCGCTGCCATCGCTTGATTACTACCTGGAATCGGCTGATCGCTTTCAAAAATTGCGCGACCAGTACGTAAAGCACGTAGAGAACATGTTCGAGCTGGCCGGCGACCCGGCGGCCCGGTCCGCCGCGGAGGCCCACACAGTGATGGACATGGAAACCGCATTCGCCAAGGCTTCGATGGATAACGTCACCCGCCGCGATCCGGTGAAGATCTACAACAAGCGTACGCTCGAACAGTTAAAGACCGCGGTCCCGGATTTCGGATGGGACGAGTATTTCAAGCTGGTGGGCGCGCCGGCCGTCCCGTTCTATATCGTAACCACGCCGGGCTTCCTGGGCGCGTTGGAGCAGCAGATCAAGACACGCTCGGCGGCGGAGTGGCGAACGTATCTTCGCTGGTGGAATATTCATGCGGCGGCAGGGTATCTCGGTGGCGATTTTCAAAAGGCCAATTTCGCTTTCTTCGGCACGGCTCTCTCGGGCACGCCGCAGATGTTGCCGCTTTGGCGGCGCTGCGTATCCTCCGCGGACCAATTGCTCGGCGAAGCACTGGGCCAGGCCTATGTAAACATCGCCTTCCCGCCCGAGAGCAAGCGGCGGGCCAATGAGCTGGTGCACCAGATCCGCCAGGCACTGGCCGTGGAGATCAAGCAACTAGATTGGATGAGCGATCAAACCAAGAAGGAGGCGCTGATCAAACAGGATTCCACGCTGCAGAAGATTGGTTATCCGGATAAATGGATCGATTACAGTGCGGCAAAGATAGTGCCGGATAACTTCCTGGCCAACCTGAATGCCGCCAACGCCTTCGAATTGCATCGGCAGATTCACATGATCGGCAAGCCCATTGATCGCCTGCAATGGGACATGACGCCCGCCACCATCAACGCCTATGAAAATCCGCAGATGAACACCATCAATTTCCCGGCCGGAATTCTGCAGCTCCCGCTATTCGGCCTCGATCAGGACGACGCTTCCAATTTGGGCGCTACCGGCATGGTCATCGGCCACGAAGCGATCCACGGCTTCGACGACCAGGGTCGCAAGTTCGACGCCCAGGGAAATCTGCGCGATTGGTGGACCGCCGAAGATGCGAAGCGTTATGACGAGAAAGACAAGTGCATCGTGGCCCAGTACTCGCAGAAAATTCCGGAGTACGGCGTCACGCAGAAGGGCGAGTTGACCGCTGGCGAAGATACTGCGGACAACGGCGGCATCCATTTGGCCATGCTGGCGCTGGAGAACATCTACAAGGCGCAAGGCAAATCGCTGGACACGCCGGAAGCCGACGGTCTCACGGCGCGCCAGCGCTTCTTTTTCTCGTACGCGTTCAGTTGGTGCGCGGATGAGCGCCCAGAGGCGGCGCGCAACCAGGTCACCACCAACCCGCATTCCCTGCCGCAGTTCCGTGTGGACCGGCCGCTTTCGAACATGCCGGAATTCCAGAAGGCCTTCGCCTGCAGGCAGGGCCAGCCCATGGTGCACGAGCCGGCGTGCAGGGTTTGGTAAGCGGCGGGCAGCCGCCTAACGCTATAAGCTCTCCAATGCCAGTAGCGCACCACACAAGGAGCAGAATAGCCGGCGATATTGCCTGATATGAGGCCGCCGACCTAACGTCTTGACCTCGTATACGTCACAGAAGTATAATTCCCTAAAGATTATGTTCAATCGCGACCTGAGCAAGGGCAGCGCCGAGCTGCTGGTTCTGACGCTGCTGGAAGCCCGCCCGCGCCACGGCTACGACCTCGGCAAACTCATCGAGGAGCGATCCAAAGGCCAGATCCGCTTTCGTATCGGATCGCTCTACCCCATCCTGTTCCGACTCGAAGATCGCGGCCTGATCACCGGGCGCTGGCTTGAAAAGGCGGGCGAGCGCCGCCGCCGTTGTTACCGCCTGACGCTCGCGGGCCGCAAATTTCTGAAGGCCCAGCGCAGCGCCTGGGACGAATTCGTGGCCACCATCAACCAGATCGTGCGGCCCAGCCATGCTTGATTGGCCCGCACATGTCCGACGGAACCTGCGCCTGCGGGGTTTTCGTCCCGAGCGCGAAGCGGAGATTGTCGAAGAACTCGCGCGCCAGTTGGAGGACGCGTACACCGAAGCGCTCCGGCTGGGCGCAAGCGAGCAGCGGGCCGGCGATATCGCGCGTCGGCACATCGGCGATTGGGACGCCCTGGCGCATGAGCTGGAGGAAGCGCAGCGAGGAAAGGAATCGGCTATGACGATTTGGCAGCATAACGTTGAAGACCGCGCCCTTCGTGCGCACGGCAAAGTCACACTGTTGGCGGGCTGGGGCCGCGACATCCTTTATGGACTGCGCGTGCTGGCGAGGAATCCCGGCTTCACCGCCGTGGCGGTGCTTACGCTGGCGCTTTGCATCGGCGCGAACACCGCCATATTCGGCATCATCAACGCGGTCATGTTCAAAGCATTGCCGATTCGCGATCCCGAGCATCTGATGTTGCTCAAATGGAACGCGCGCGGCAAGCTGGGTGTCCATGGTTTTAGTTCCTATGGAGATTGCATCAACAGCGGCTGCTCGCTCTCCAAACCTTTCCTCGATGATGTCCGGGAGCATGGACCATTTGCGAGCCTCGCGGAGTTCGCGGGAGCCGGGAGCATCACCGTCAGCGGGACTGGCGCTGTGCATCAAGCCAACGGACAATATGTCTCGGGCGATTATTTCCGCACACTCGGTGTGGGGCCTGAACTCGGACGCGTGTTTCTGCCGTCTGACAACGCTCCGGGCGCCCCGGCTGTAGTCGTCCTTCAGCACGGTTATTGGAAACGCCAGTTTGGGGGCGACCGCACCATTCTCGGAACGACAATGGACCTGAACGGGCTTCCGTTCACGGTGGTCGGTGTGGCGGCGGAATCCTTCGCCTATCTAACACCGGGCAATGTCCGCGATCTTTCGGTGCCGCTGATTCAGCGCCGCAATCTCCAGCAGTTCTTTGCGTGGACTCAGACGCAGGAGGATGCCGGCTCTTTCTGGATTGTCGCCGCCGGCCGTTTGAAACCGGGAATTTCGGCCGGATCGGCCGAGAGCCAGCTCACCGCTTTATTCCTGAACAACCTGATGCATGCGGAAAAACCCCTGGCAAAGGCCAGTGACGCGCCCTCGATCACGTTGGAACCGGCACAGACAGGCTTGACGGGCATCCGGGGCCGACTCTCGACGCTGTTGTACGTGTTGATGATCGCGGTCGGGCTGGTCTTATTGATCGGCTGCGCCAATATCGCCGGTCTGCTGCTGGCGCGGGCCGTCTCGCGACAAAAAGAGATCGCCGTCCGGCTGGCCTTGGGCGCCGCGCGCGGCCGGCTGGTGCGCCAATTACTCACCGAGAGTGTCACGCTCTCCATTCTTGGCGGCGGATTGGGTATTCTGCTGGCCTTTTGGGGAGCCCGCGCTTTAATGGATTTTGTCGTCAACAATAACAACAATGCGATCCGGCTCTCAGCCGACCCGGACTGGCGGGTTCTTGGGTTCACGCTGGCAGCCGCGATTCTCACAGGGATCTTGTTCGGCCTGGCTCCGGCAATTCGCTCCATGCGCATCGATCTGACGCCGGCGTTGAAGGACGGTGCCGCCGCCATCAACGCCCGCCAGGGCCATTTCCGCTTGGGCAATATCCTGGTCGTGACCCAGGTCACGCTTACGGTAGTCGTGCTGGTGGGATCCGGCATGGTCGTACACACGCTCCAAAACCTGCGCCATCTCGATCCGGGCTTCGCTACCGACAACCTGCTGACTTTCGACGTCGATGCGACCTTGAAACATTACAAAGGCGAGCGGCTCGCCGGATTCAATCGCGACCTTCGCGATCGTTTCGCCGCCATTCCCGGCGTGCTCTCGGTCAGTTACTCGAATATGGTGCTGCTGAGCGGAAGCCTCTGGAGTACCGATTTCCACTTGCCTGGCACTGATGCCAAAGCCAGAGTTAGCGCGGACTTTTTCCCGGTTGGCCCGCAGTTCTTTGAAACTATGAGAATCCCCATGCAGCGCGGCCGCAAATTCGAGCCGCAGGAATACGAATTAGCCGCAAAGGCGGACGCCGATCCGAAAGTCGCAGCGCAGGTCTTGGTGCCGGCGATTGTCAATGAATCATTCATCCGTGCATATTTTCCGAAAGGCAACCCGCTGGGGCAGCCCTTCGGCGATTACGCTCCGGATCCGAGTGAAGACCCGGACGGCACACCCAGAGCCGGGTGGCAAATTGTGGGTGTAGTGCGCGACATCAAATACGACAGCCTCCGGCGGCAGATCGGTCCCACGATATATGTCCCCAGCGCTGCCGGGGGATCCTTCGAATTGCGCACCAGCCGGGATCCGCTTGCGCTCGTGCCGGACGTGCGTGCAGCCGTGCGGCAGGTCGGCACCGACATACCGGTGGTCAATGCAAAAACACAGGAGCAGCATATCGATCAACTGCTGCTTCAGGAACGGCTCGTAGCGCGACTCTCCAGCTTGTTTGGCCTAGCAGCGCTGCTGCTGGCATCCATCGGGCTTTACGGCCTGCTGTCTCACGAGGTGACGCGCGGGACCCGGGAGATCGGTATTCGCGTGGCACTGGGCGCACCAACGGGACAGGTCCTGCGGCGCGTGGTGCGCCACGGCGTGGCGCTGGCTGCCGTGGGCATAGGCATCGGCCTCGCGGCATCTCTGGCTGTCACGCGCTTGCTCGGCGCGATGCTGTACGATGTGAAACCCGGCGACCCCGTCACGCTCATCGCGGTGACCTTGCTGCTCATGCTGGTGGCGCTGGCCGCCTGCTACATTCCGGCGCGCCGCGCCACCCGTGTGGACCCGCTGGTGGCCCTCCGGCACGAGTAAACCGCGGCACTGTCGGCATTGTCTCACCCTTTGGTGGGAGTCCCCGCCAAGATTGAGGGTCGCATAAAGGGAAGTGCAAGTAGAATCCAGCGCGGACGCCAATCGATTCAAGCTCGCCCGTATCGCAAACAGCTAACGATAACACGGCTTATCCAGCCAATCTGTGCCGACTTCTCTACCCCCGCTTGAGTTTTCGCGTTTCGGCAGCGATCTTGGCGAGCCGATTGGCGATGCGGCGCAAAAGACGGTGCTAGGGGCCTTGGGGAAGCGTACGACGGAACATCTCTAGAACGTGTTGAGCGACGTGCAAGGAATCCAGCAGGCCGGCGAGATTTGCTTGGGCAGAACTGCTTGAGGCAGGGAACTGCGAGGTGGGTACCAGATGGCGGGGCTGAGAGCGAGCCAGATGAAACTCGCGCTCTAAGTCCAGGAGGGAGACCTCCAGGTAGTGCATCGTCATCTCCGGCTCGATGTGTCGGAGTAACTTCATTACGGCGGGTAAACTGACACCTGCACGGGTCATCTCTGTGCCATAGGAGTGCCGCAACTGGTGCGGGACAATCCGTGTGTTGATACCAACATCGGCGACGATGTCTCGCCAGACAGCGCGCAGTCTTTGGAGAAGAGCGTTACGGCCCGTGGGTCGGGCCAAGAGAAAGCCGTCAGCCGGGAACGGATCCCGGGCCAGTTCTTCCCTGCCGTTCAAGGTGCGGATACCAGAACGCGTCGCCCCCGGGAAATGCGGCCGAAAGCGTTTATCGATCGCATCTTCGCCGGCAAGAAGCGCCGCGCGAAGGCTTCCGAAACGATGGCTACGCCGCGCGTTTCATCCGCATCGCCCAGTTCACAAGCGCGCCCTTTCGCCAGCGGCTCGCGCATGGTACGAAAGAACTCGAGATCGACGATCCGGAACCGCGCCGTCATGGCTTCGCCCAGTGCCGGCGTCCGCCGGCCTTCGATTTCGAAATCAACGGAAATGCCGAGGAGGCCGAGCGGCGGATAATTCGCCACCGACGCACCCGCTACGCCCGGCAATACATGCAATCTCTCCAGCACCTGATCCACGAAATGCCGCTCCGCCGCTCCGGTGGGGTACCGCGACTCAGGCATCCAAAGCTGCGCAGTAAGCACGTTGTGCGGATCGGTACCGCGTTCCAGGTGCAGCAACCGCAGCGTGCTTCTAGTGGCTACCGCCGCGGCAATGAGCAGCATGGTCGCGAGGGCCACTTCGCTCACGATGAGCAGACTGCCCGTGTCCCGTGCGCCGGTCTGCCGGACGCGTGAACTGACGGCCGTCGACGCGCGGCTCTAACCCTTGTCCAGCATTGAACCAGAACCGCGCCATGCGAAACAGAAATTCATAGGGCAAAGGGTTCAGTGTATGTGCTCTCTAGAACAGCTTGATCTCGAAGGTCTGCGTAACGGGCGCGGCGGCCGCATAGGTTGCATTGCCGGCTTGTATCGCCTTGATGGTGCACCCGCCGAGTTCCAACAGCGTCACGGTATCGCCTGCAACTCTACAAGTAGCCGGGGTGGCCGATGCGAAGCTCACCGCCAAACCCGATGACGCTGTCGCCGATACTGTGAACGGCGGCGTGCCCATCCTGCGATTGGGCAGCGGTGCAAACGTGATGGTCTGTGCTTCCTTGGTCACCTGGAAACCCTGCGTGACCGGTGTGGCAGGCGCATATTTGGCGTTGCCCGCTTGGCTTGCCTGCAGTGTGCAGCGGCCCACGGCCAGCAGTGTCACGGTATTCCCGGAGACGGTGCAAACCGGCGTGGTCCCGGATGCAAATTTGACCGGCAGACCAGACGTGGCCGTCGCCGTGACCGAAAACGGCGCAGTGCCCAACGGCTGGTTCGGCAAGGATGCAAACGTAATCGTCTGGGCAAACCGAGTCACTGAGAAGCTCTGAGTGACGGGCGTGGCCGGCGCATAGGAAGAGTTGCCGGCCTGGGAGGCCACGATGGTGCAGGTGCCAGCCGCGATCAGTGAAGCGGTGCTATTTGATACGGTGCAGATTGAAGTCGTGGACGATGCGAAGCTCACCGCCAGGCCGGACGAGGCGGAGGCGATAAGCGGCAACGAACTATTGAGGGTCTGCGGCGGAATCGCGGCGAAGGCGATGGTCTGCGGGGTGAGTCCCGAAACGGAAAGGGCGATGGCCTGCGCACCGACCAGGTACAGAGAATTGTCCGTCACCGTAACCTGCCCGGTGAGCGAACCGCCGGCTTGCGGCGCAAATTGCACGCGCACATTGCACGACGCATTGGGCGCGACCGGCGTGCCTACCGCGCAATCGCCGGCATTGCCGGTCAATACGCTGAAGTTGATGTCACCGGTATCCATGACGATCGCCGAAATCTGCAGCGGAGAATTGCCGGGATTCAAAAGCACTGCCTGTTGAGTGGCGCTCTGCCCTTGTGCCAGGTTCGTAAAGGATAAAGTGGCCGGAGTCAGCGACGCCCCGGCGTAGCACTTTCCGTAGCTATCGGCTTCGGCGATAGTCAGTACTTCGGCGGCGCTCAAGGCGCGCGAGTAAACCGTGGGCTCGTCGATCAGTCCGGTGAAGGTGAACCATGCGCCGTTCACGGCGGCCCACCCGTTGCCGGTATAGCCGGTGCCGAGCTGATAATAGTAGAGTGGCGATCCGTTATTCGCCTGCGATAAAGCGTTGGACCCTATGGCTGCTCCATCGAGATACACGATCTCGGTGTTACCGTCATAAGTGACCGCCACATGGTGCCATTGGCCATCGTTAACGGGGACATTGACGCTGGCGACGGTCTGGAAGCCGCTGGTGCTCCAAAACATCTGGGCGTAAAGCAAGCCGTCGGTGCCGACATAGATGGCGGGCGTCCAGCCTCCCGGGACGCCTGCATATGGCGCTCCACTCTGCGAACCTAGGATAACGCCGCCCGCGTTCCCCGCAGTTTGGAACCATGTCTCGAAAGTGAACGGGCCGGCGCTGGGCTCAGTGGGAAATGCACCGGCCGGCAGCGCGACGAAGGGACTCTGCGAACCGTCGAAGCTGAACGCCTGACCGTCTTTGCCGGGGGCGAGGGTCGTATCGCCGCCGAGCGTCGCGTTATACAGACCGGTCACGTCGTTGGTGTTGCCATTGGCTTTCCACCATGCGGTAATGCCGGCGGCCGGTGCGATGCAGGCGTTTGGCGCGGGCGAGAAGATGATGTTTGCCGTAGTGCCGGCAACCGTTGAAGAAAGTACGTAGTTAGGAGCTGCCGGGACGCCCAACGCAATGCCGCTGGCGATCACCAGGATGTTGACGTCCGCGCCGGCCGAAGCGAAGGCCGCGCTGGCCGCGGTGCAGCTAACGTTGCCCACATCGGCCGGCAACACGTTGCTCAGGGAGCAAGCGGTAATGGTAGCTGCCGTAGTGCCGTCATAGGTCTTGCTGGCGGCGGTGACAGCCGGGGTAACGCCAATGGGCACGGCCGGCACACTGAGCGTGGCGAGGCTGAAGAGTAGGCCGGCGTGGCCGGCCAGGTAGCTTGCAACTGGCAAGCTCCAGTGCCCGCGGTCATGGTGATGTTAGAGGCACTCAATTGGCAGGGTCCGCCGACTACCGACACGGACGGCGTCGCCCCACTGTTGCTCGCCGGAGTCACACTAAACTGCGAGCCATACACCGCGCCGGCTGGTCCGGATAAACTCACCGACGGCGGTTGAAGCAGCGTACCGCAAACATCCACGCTGTCCTGGCCGGGGCAGGTCACTCCAGTCGTGTAAGGCGTGGTGGAACTGCCGATGCCGGGCGCTCCGGCATCCGCTGCGATGTTGGCGGCGCCGGCGCCCACGCCGAAAGTGGAACCATTATTGATCGCGATGGCGCCGTTGTAGATAAAGAGTGCGCCGCCTTTACCTTGGCCATTGTTGATCGCGGCACCCGTCCCGTTGGCCACCTGCGCGACGCCGCCTACGGCAGAGTTGTTCAAGAACTGGTCGTTGTTGAGTGTAAGTGTGCCGGCGTATTGGAAGATGGCACCACCGAAGCCGGCTCCGCCGCCGCCGGGCCAACTGGTGGTATTGTTGCCCAGGAAGCCGGTACCGCCGCCAAAACCACCCGTACCAGGTGCGTCGGCCACAATACTAGGTGCAAAGCCGGCGCCGCCGCCACCGCCGAAGCCACCGTTACCGCCCACACCATTCGAGGGAGCGCAGGACATTCCCCCGCCAGCGCCGAACCCCCCGTTGCCTGCGATTGCCCCCGCAGTGCACGAACTGCCCGCGCCGCCGCCACCCGGACCGCCGGAAGCGCCCGCCGTGAGACCACCCAAACCGAACAGATCTCCTCCGGCCGCCCCTTGAACGGCCTGGCTGGATTGGTTGATACTTCCGCCGAACCCGCCACCGCCGTCGATCGTGAAACTGCCGTTGCCGTTGCCTCCCAAGGCTACATGGCCCGAGAACGTCACCCCGGAGACGGTGAGCGTGCCACCATTCATAAAGATGGCCCCGCCCATACCGGCCGCGGCGCCACCTTGGATGCTGCTGCCGCCTTGTCTCAGGCCGTTCTGTAGAGTGATATTTTCGATGGCGACCGTGCCGCCGCCAATGAAGAATAAGCGGGTGGTTTTTCCGCCATCAATGGCCAAGAGATTCGCGCCCGGCCCAACGATGGTCACGCTATCGTCGATCCGCAGCCGGGTGAAAAGAGTAATGGCGCCCGTCAACTGCGTCAGGTCGATGGTCGACCCGGCACAGGCATTGTTCACCGCGTAGCGCAGGTTGCCCGTATCTATGGCCGTTAGTCCGGGGCCGCCAAAGGAGTAGTTGGGATTGAAATCGCTGGTGTCGGTCACGATCACCTGCGTGTTCCCCGGGTTCAGGCACTCCACGGTACTGACACTCGACACCGAAGTGGTCACGCCGTCGTACGCCGTCACCGTGAAATCTCCGGGCGTGTTATTGGCCGTCAGTTGTGGCGACGTGCCGTATCTCTGCGAGTCGAGATTGACGGTGACGGAATTCGCCCCGTTGAAAGAGCCGCCCGCACCATTGCTGGCGTTCGGAAGCACGGTGAACACCATGGTTCCCGCGGTAGCTCCGGCCGATGCTTGCACAACGAAGGGTAGCGGTAGCGCGCGTGTGGTCACGCCGCTCTGGCCGCCGCCGTAATTAAATGCGCCAACCGCATTGGTGAGACTAAACGCCTGCGAAGGCAGACCCTGCACGCTGGCCACCACGGTAAAAGTACCGGCCGTGCCATTGGCGGTCAAGACCGGGGCGGTGAGCGTGCCAATCGATCCGGTACCCGCGACCCACTCCCCGACCGCGGTTCCGCCACTGGGGGTAAACAACGCGGAGGCTCCGCCAGCGCCGGGAACTACGAGGAGTGTCACAATCGCACCGGGAACGGGATTGGCGTTCTGATCTACCACCAGTACGGTTAGATTGGTAGCGAAAGCGGTATTCGTCGCGGTGGTTTGACCATCGCCTGCCACCTTGTAGACAGCCGTATAGTTTGTCAGATTGAAATTTGCAGTGGAAGTGCCCGACGTTACGCCCGCCGCATAGGCGGTGGCGGTAAAGTTGCCGGCGATGCCGTTGGCCGTCAGCGCGGGCGCAGTGGCGCTGCCGTCGGCGCCGGTCTGCACTGTCACGCTGTTGCCCCCACCACTGAAGGTGCCGGATGCGCCGCTAGCCGGGACCGAGAACTGCACGGAAACACCGGACAGCGGATTGCCGTTGCCATCGTACACCAGGGCCTTGAGGTTCGTGGGGAATGGCTGATTCACTAATACCCCCTGCCCGCTTCCCGCCGCGGCCGCAATGCCATCGCCAACGGCTGTGAGGTTAAAGGTCTGGGAGATGCCGGCGCCCACCAGGGTGGCAGTTACCGTAATCGCGCCAGTCGTATTCGCGCTCATTGGCGGAGCGGTCGCGAAGCCGCTGGCGTCCGTCGTAGCAGTGTAAGCCGTATAGTAGGGAGCGCCGAAAGTGGCGCCTTTGCAAGTGAAGGTTACCGCTACCCCCGGGACTGGATTTTGATATGAATTGAAAACCTGTACTTGCAGATTCGTGGCGAAGGGCTGGCCCCAGGCGGCAGCGTTTTGATTATTCCCGGCGGTGATAGTCATGGCCCCCGCAACCTGGGTGGCCCATTGGGTCACGGTAAGAGGCACGCCCAAGACCGTAATCGTGGCAGTGCGCTGCGCCCCGGTGTTGGCGGTAAATGAAAACGGCACTGCTCCAATTGGCTGCCGTTTGTACAGTGAGCCACGATGGGGCGCTGCTTACCGGCGCGTACGGTCCTGTCAGGCTCTGCGAAGCCGGCAGCACCTGGATCGAGTCCGTGCCGCCCGCCGCCGTTTCGGTGAACGCTACCGGAGAAATATAGGCGTGCGGAAGCTCCTGGACGTTCCGAAATAAGGTACTCGTAAGATAGACGTTGCGGGCGTTATCCACGGCAGAATAGTAAGAATCGAGTAGGCCCGTGGCCAAGACAGCGGTGGTAGGCGTA
>Ga0302324_100012478_pt1 | contig 17326 bp, 15 predicted proteins | sample Palsa_T0_1_FD_201949 | JGI IMG/M metagenome (GOLD analysis project Ga0302324, IMG submission 201949) | Peat permafrost microbial communities from Stordalen Mire near Abisko, Sweden - Palsa_T0_1 | ecosystem: Environmental > Terrestrial > Soil > Palsa > Peat permafrost | place: Sweden: Abisko...
GCGGTTTTCTTTTTTCGCCATTCGTCGTGTTCTCGGAGACCCGGACGCGCCCGGGAAAACATGAAGAAAACGGACGCGCGGTCCGTTCCAGGTCTCAGCATAGCACAGGGTCTGCCCCCTGTAAACCGAAGGATCGCGCCGTGCGACCCGTCCCCCCGGCGCTCCGGTGACCCTCCAAAACGGGCTGCTGGTCGCCTTGGGCGGCGCGATCGGGTCGGTCCTGCGCTACGCCGTCGCCCTGGCCGCGGTCGCTTGGGTCGGCCCGGGCTTCCCCTGGGGGACCCTGACCGTCAACGTCCTGGGCTGCTTCATCGTCGGCCTGGTCGCCGAGCTGGCGACTGGCGGCCTGGTGGGGATCTCCCCGGGCGTGCGGGTCTTCCTGGTGACCGGAATCTGCGGCGGCTTCACGACCTTCTCGAGCTTCGGCCTGGAGACGCTGCAGCTGACCCGCGACGGCGCGCTCGGGGCGGCCTTCGCCTACGTCGCCGGCTCACTCGTCCTGGGCTTGGTCGCCGTCTACGCCGGAATCATCGCCGCCCGTCTACTCGCCCCCCACGGTTGATGTCCCGATTTACCGAGGTCTTCTTCAAGCCCGGGCAGGAGCCGTTTGGCAACTATAAACGGTACTCGATGTACACGATCGTTGCCGACGGAATTCAAAAGACCGTCACGAACAAAGACGCCGACATCGAGATCACCCTTTTCTGCGATGATGGCCCGGGAACACCGGGGGTCGCGAAGGAAGCGAACTTCAATGCCTCGTCGATCGCGGGTTTCCGCCACGTGCCGCCAGACGAAGAGTGAGTTCGCTCGGCGCTGAGCCTCGAGCTAGACGTCGATCAGCGGGGCTACGATCGCGACGCGATCCTCGGCGCGGAAGCCACCGATCGTCGCGACCCCGAATCTACTTTCTCCTCTGACGTATCGCTTTGACCCACGTATCCAAATTTGCAATTTGCTTACTCACCTCCGCAGGCCCGGGCACGGGTGTATCGACGGCTGCAGCCTGATCGTGGCCCAGTATCCAGCGAGAGCACTCGGTCATCCCTGCTTCGATGGCACCACAATCTGCTGGCGTAATGTCGTGCAAGACGCGTGCCTTCTGCGTTTGTACGCTCAAGCGGAATCGCTCGACGACGTCGTTGAGAAGGACTTCCCCAATGGCCTGCTCCCACGTTTCACGGATCAGGCTGTAGATCTTTCGGGCTTCTGCTTCGTAAGCCTCACGGGATGTGGTTCGATGCAATTTCTCGGCGCCTTGCCAGAGATTGCGAAGTTGCCCGACGCGATCGCTTGTGCGCATCGCGAGCCATGGTAGTTCGGCCGAACACACGCCCGGCTGGCCGTTACGTCGGACGTACTGCTGATGACACGTTACCCCTTGCTCCTCCGCGTGGTCGAGCAACATGCGAAGGAATACGAGGTCGTGAGTGAAGACAATGACCTGCCGATCCTTTGCCTCAACCGCTAGCCGACGAGCGATACGATCTCGCCATATGTGGTCGAGAGAGGACACCGGGTCATCGAAGACTATGGTTGAACGCGCATCCGTCGTGCTGAGTTCCGTCATAAATGCCGCCAGCGACATCGCCCGCGATTCGCCCTCGCTCAGAACACTGGCCACATTCACTCCCGGCGCGTTTGTAAAAACGATGTGATGGAACAGTGCCCCTCTCGTGCCGCCAGCAGCCTGAATCTCAACAGACAGATGAGTGAAGTCGAGGCGGCCGAGTTCCTCTTTGAATCTTGAGCGAAGCTGCTCGGTTACAAGTGACTTCGTCAACTCTGTACTCTTACGCGTGATAGCGTTAGTGGTCGTATCATCACAGCATAGACGATAAGCAGCGAGTCGCTTTTTGCGCTCGATTTCGTCAATGACTTGCTGCAACGCATCAGCCAGAAGCGCGCGCGCTTCCAGTTCGTCGACTTCTTGCGCTTCTTGGTCGCTTAATTCGGGCTTTTCGCGTTGCAGCGCCGCCGCTCTCTCCCGCAATTCGACGACGTCTGTCTCCAGGGGAGCTATCGGGGCGCTCTCTATGCCTGAGGGACACTCCCCGTCCGGTTTCTCCGCCCCTCCAACTCCCTTTTTAGTGCCCTCTGCTCTTTCGAGGTACTGTTTAACTTGGCTGGCCGTTTGAGGGAAATCTGCCTCCAACTCATCGAGGGCTAGCTTTACATCCGCCCGCCATACCTCGATGCGAAATACCTGGTCGACGATTCCCTGACGCGCTCTCTCGGCGGATTGAACGTCCGCCTGTGCTTGGGACGCCACGTACTCGGCAAAGTGCTTGAACCTTGTGGCAGTATCATCGCCTATTGGTTGCTGACAGAGCAGGCAACGCGCCTCCTCTGTCATCGGAAACTCGGCCAGTGGGTACGCAATCGTCGAAAATTCCCTTGCCGCCTCCCACAGGCTCAGCCACTCGCCGCTACCGGTGCCCGGCAAGGGCGCCTGAGAAAAGGCCGCACGGCGAATTACCTCTAAAGCCTTCTGCGCCGCTCGTAATCGCTCGATGGTGGCTTTAAGATCCGCCATGTTCTCTGCGCCAACCGCCGTCTGTACTTCCTTAAGATGGAGCTGCACGGCGCTTAGACGTTCAGCCTTGATCGCGAGCTCGCGCCCTCGCGCTTTTGGATCAGCGGCCTGGTAGTCCCGCAGACGCTGCTTTAACGCGGCGAGCCTTTGCCGATCAGACTCCGCAAGCGCCGCAAGTCGCCGGACTTCATCGACGTCGGTAAGTTGAGTCAATCCGTCGAGCAAGGCTCGGACCCGCGTATTTGCCGGGACATCGGGGAGTCGCGGCTGAATCGATTCAAGCTGCCGGATTTCGTTTTCGAGCCGCGTCCGCACTTGCGTACAGACGGTCGAGAGCTTGTCAAATACGTCAAGACCAAATGGCCGGAATGCTACGTCGGTCTTGTCCTTCAAGTAGACTGGCGCACATTGGGAATCAAAGACACTAACTGCCCCAAGGTTGACTTCCGCCGCGGCCTCCTGACCCCAAGCGAAGGAGAACTCCTCGCTCCCCCTCCGGAATGAGATTGTCGCCTTCGCGGTAAGAGGAGCTTCAGCAGTCAGAACGTTGCCTAGAATGTCCTCGATCCCCCGCGAACGGCACGCACGCTTCAAGATGCGCGTGTAGCCCGACTTCCCTGCCGCATTCCTTCCGAACACGATCGTCAGGTTTGGGCCAAATTGTACAGTCTGCTCTGCCGCGAGCGCATTGACGCCGCTGTGATGCGTGATGCTGACGAGGGACACGGGCTCGCCAGCCGAAGGCCGCTTTGCTATGTGGTCAGCCGCGAGGGGCTTTGCCTCTCCCGCTGGTACGAGGCCGTGCGCTGCTTTGCAGAGACTCGTTAGGTTTTCAATATCCTGCTCGGTTATCGCTTCAGTCACCAGCAGGCGCCGTAATGCGTCCCTTTGCCAAACCGGGCGGTCTGCGGACCACTGCAGGATCTCGCTCAGAACATTGCTCATCTAAGGTTTCTTTTCTGCTGATTCATCCGAGGCGCGGCTCTCGTCGGGTTCGAATCCGTTCGGCTTTCCCCTAGACATCGATCAACGGGGCTACGATCGCGACGCGGTCCTCGGCGTGGAAGCCGCCGATCGTTGCGACTCCGAAGAGTTCCGTGACGTCCTCGCGCTGCAGGATCTCGCCCAGGCCCTCGAGGGCGAGATCGTCGGCGATCCGCCACAGCATCACGACGCTGCGCTCGATCCCGCGGGTCGTGTGCATTTCGGTGACCTGCGACCAGAGCGGCGCGCTCTCGTCGTCGGCGAACGACTCGGCCAGCTGCGCGAAGCGGTCCTCGACCCAACGCGTGCGGTCTTCGCGCGAAAGGGCCAGCCAGCGCTCCGTCGGGGTGAGCTGGACGATGACGTAGATCGGCGTGGTGGTGATGGCGGCGCGGTCCTCTTACACGGCGAGCAGGGGCGATTCGACGACGCGGTTGCGGCCCGCGTTCTTGGCCCGGTAAAGTGCCCGGTCCGCGCGCTCGACCACGTCGGCCGTCCCGTCGACGGCCCGCGCGTACGCGACCCCGACCGAGACGGTGACGGGTTTGCCATCGGCGTACGCGCACCCGCCGGTCTCGATCGCTTCGCGCAGGCGCTCGGCGACGTGCAGCGCGCGTTCGCGCGAGGCGTCGCGCAGGAGCACCAGGAACTCCTCGCCGCCGAAGCGCCCGGCCAGGTCGACGCCGCGGATGTTCTCGGCGATGATCTTCCCGATCTGCGCCAAGACCCGGTCGCCGGCCTGATGGCCGAGCAGATCGTTGATCGACTTGAAGTGGTCGATGTCGAGCAACAACACGGCGTAACGGCCGCCGCTGCGCACGTACTTCATCGCCTCCTCGAAGGCCCGCGCGACGCCGCGCCGGTTCACCAGGCCCGTCAGCGTGTCGATCGTCGCGGCGGTACGGGTCGCGGCGATCGCCCCGTATTCGCCGAGCAGCGGGCCCAGCTCGGCGGCCGCGCGCTCGAACTCGCGCGGCGAAACCAGCGCCACGCCGACTGGCGAACGGTAGACGAGCAAGGCGCCGCGCAGCCGATCCTCGCCGTCGCGCGCCGCATAGGCTTGCAGGCTCCCACCTTCGTAGCGCTCGACGACGACGTCCTCACCGGTCACGTGCAGCTCGAGCAGCACCCGTTGGCCACGCCGCTCGACCTCCGGCGAGACTGGCGGCCCGAACTTCACGACGCGCGTCCAGCGATCGTCGCCGCCACGCCCGTAGGCGGCGATCTCGATCGACTCGCGCACGATCCGCGGGTCGACGCTCTCGAGCAACGAGCGCATCTGCGGCTGCGGGTCGCTGGCGTGGAGCATCGCGTCGACCGCGGCGCGCGAGATCGTCAGCCGGTGCAGGCGCGCGTTCGCGCGCGCGAACCGGATCAGGACGACGGCCAGCAGCACCAGCGGGACGAGCGCCACGACGGCGATCAGCGGACCCTCGCCGATGAAGATGCGCGCGACGACGTAGCCCCAGGCCGCCTCGGCCAGCACGGTCAACAGCGTGCCGAGGTCGGTCAGGTGGCGCTGCCACACTCGCAACAGCGAACGCTGCTGGCGCGCCGAGATCAGCGGGTCGATCCACAGCAAGTCGATCAACAACAGTAAGCCGGCGCCGACCGCGACGAAGCCGGCGAGACTGGCCAGGGTCGCCGGTGCGGCGATGAAGGCGCGTAGCGGCGCGGCGAGGAGTCCCGCGGCCCACCATTCGGGGAAACGCAGCGAGGCGGCCAGGACGCGGTCGGAGAGCGAGCGCCGGCGCGCACCGTCGCGCCGGACCAGCGCCGCGACGACGTTCAAGGCGGCCGCCCAGTACCAGCCCTCGGTGACGAGCACGGCGAGCAGGACCGGGCCGAGCAGTCCGACCCGGTCGCTCTCGGGCGTCGGTCGCAGGCTGCGCTCGAAGTGCGCCGTCGGCGGTCGCAGGATCCCCAGCGCCACCGCGACTGCGAACGCCGCGCTCAGCCAGACGAGGTCGGCCGACGTGAGCGCGCGGACGATGCCCGGACCCCACAGCGCTGCCAAGACCAGCGCTGCGAGCAGCGAGGCCGCGCGAACGAATCCGTACACGCGTCGGGTGATGACCAGGCTCCTCCAGCGAGAGTGCGCGCCCGGGCGGACTCGAACCGCCAACCTCGGCCTTAGGAGTGCCTCGCTCTTTCCTGTTGAGCTACGGGCGCAAGTCCGCTCCTGGTATTGAATCCATCGGTTCGAGCGAGTGTCCGCCGGCCCATCCCCGCCTGCAAGCGCCGGTTCGTGTCGGGCGTCCGCGGCTCGGCCTAGAATGGACCGCTCCAAGGGCATGCATGGATGGGCAACCTTGATGGCGAAGCGGGGGCTCATGCAGACGCAGATGGGTTCACCGACCGCCGACACCGCGCACATTCCGCCGATGAACGCCGCCCCGCCCGGCTTCTCGGTCGAGACCGACCTGCCGCCCGGGTTTGCCGCGTTCTACCGGCAGCTCCACGATGCATTCACCCCGCGCCAGCGCGAACTCATCGCCCAGCGTCGGGCCGTCCTCGAGGCGTCGCAGCACGGTCGCAAGCCCGCCTATCTCGCGCCCTCGGCGGCGCAGGGCGACTGGAAGATCGTGGTGCCGGCGTGGGCCGCCGATCAGCGCAACCAGATGACCGGGCCCGCCGACGATCACGAACTGGTCGTCAAGCTGATGAACTCCGGCTCGCCGGCGGTCATGATCGACCTCGAAGACTCGATGGCCAACACCTTCGATCGCATCCTGCTGGGGATCGACAACGCGGTCGCCGCGTACTACGGCACGCTGACCTACGTCGACCAGAAGCGCGGCGGGAACACGGTCGCAATCAAGCCGTCGTCGACCGTCCTATGGACACGCGTGCGCGGGCTGCATCTCTCGCAGGCGGGGATCTATGCGGAACCGACCTCGGCCTCGTTGTTCGATCTCGCGCTGCTGGTCTACAAGCTCGACTTCACGCGCTTGCAGCACCCGCTGGCGATCTACATCTCAAAGTCCGAGTCGGCCGAGGAGGCGCTGTGGTGGCGCGACGTGTTCCAAGCCGTCGCGAGAAGCAAGGGCCTGGAGCCGCACGCGATCAAGGCGATGGCGCTGGTCGAGGCCTTCCCGTTCGCCTACCAGATCGAGGAGTTCGCCTACAATTTGCGCGACCACATCCTGGGGCTCAACCTCGGGCGCTGGGACTACATGGCCTCGCTGATCGACTTCAACCTCGAGGATCCGAATTGGGTCCTGCCGGACCGCAACACGATTCCGTTCGACGTCGGCTTCTTCCAGAGTCTGCGCGAGCGCATCCCCGAGGTCTCGCACAAGCACGGCATCCTCGCCGTCGGCGGGATGACGGCGCTCTTCCCCGACCGCTCGAACCCCGAGCTCAACGCGCGCGCGCTGGCCGTCCTCGAGCAGGACAAGAAGAACGAGGCCGACAGCCTGTTCGACGGCGCCTGGACCGGACACCCCGACCAGAACGCGATCGCGGTCGCGCAGTTCCCCGCGCCCAACCAGGGCTTCAAGCGCAAGCCCGGCGCGAATGCGACGCCCGACCTGTTGCCCTCGATCGCCGGCGTCGGCACCAAGACCGAGGCCGGGACGCGCGCCGCGGTGCGCACGGTGATCCGCTATCGCCACGGTTACCTGAGCGGCCTGGGCGCCTCGCTACTCGACGGATACATGGAGGATCTGGCGACCGACCGCATCTACCGGCTCATGATCGCGCAGCGCATCCGGCACGGGATGCACACGGCCGCGCAGGTGACGCGCTTCTTCGACGAGGAGTTGGCCAAGCTGCTCGCAGAGCCGCAGAACCAAGATCCCGAACAAGCCGCGCTCTTCCGCGAAGCTCGCCGGGAGAGCGAGGAGATGATCCGTGCCGGTTACCACGACCCGATCTGATCGCAAGACCCTTCGCAAGACCTTTCTCGCCGGCGCCGCCGGGACGTTCGCGTCGATCGCGTTCATCCGGGCGCCGGCGCGGGCCGCGGAGTTCACCCTCAAGTGGGCGCACGCGACACAGCTCAACCATCCGCTCCACGTCAACGCGGTACTGGTGAAGAATGCCGTCGCCGCGCGCTCGCACGGACGGCTCGCGATCGAGATCTATCCGAACAACGAGCTGGGCGGCGACCCGGCGATGCTCTCCCAGGTGCGCAGCGGCGCGATCCAGCTCTACTCCGGCTACGGCGGCATCTACGCCTCGGTCGCGCCGCTGGCGGGGATCGAGGGGATCGGCTTCGCCTTCCGCGATCAACCGCAGGCGCTGGCCGCCTTCGACGGGACGCTCGGCGCGCTGGTGCGCGCCGACATGGACGCCAAGGGGCCGTTCCACACCTTCGCGCGCCCATGGGTCAACGGGTTCCGGCAAGTCACCACCTCGACCAAGCCGATCCGCGTCGTCGACGACATGCAGGGGCTGAAGATCCGCACGCCGCCCACCCACATCTGGACCGACATGTTCTCCGCGCTCGGTGCCGCTCCGACGCCGATCGCGGCCAGCGAGATGTACACCGCGCTGCAGACGCACGTCGTCGACGCCCAGGAGAACCCGTTCACGATCCTCGAGACCTACCGGCTCTTCGAAGTCCAGAAGTACATCTCGGTCACCAACCACATGTGGTCGAACTTCTGGGTCGTCGCCAACGCCCAGAGCTGGGCCTCGCTCCGGCCCGACCTCCAGACGATCTTGCGTGAGGAGATCGACGCCAAGGCGCTCTCCAACCGCCGCGACATGCAGCTCTCCAACGACAGCCTAGCCGACAAGCTCGTACGACGCGGGATGATCCTCAACACCGTCGACACGATACCGTTCCGCGCGCGCCTCGCCGGCGCCGGCTTCTATTCCAAAGAGAAAGCCGCGTTCGGCGACGAGGCCTGGAGCGCGCTCGAACGCAGCGTCGGCCACCTCGGCTGACGACAGCTGGCGAACATGGTCGGCGTCGTGACGCTCCTTTTCGCTCTCCTCGTGAACTACTACGCCAGTACGCCTGAGGCGGCAACGAGGCTCGTCCTGTATACGACGAACGGCTCGGCCCTCGTCATCGAGCGGGTCAACGTAGTCGGGCGCTATGCGACCGTGTTAGCGCGAAACGGCATGATGGAAGGGTCAGCGGAGCACGTACCGATTCTGCTCCAGCACTTTTCGTTCGGTTGGCAGCCGCTCGAATCGCTGGACTTCCGCTGTCGACTGGATGGACACACACTTTCTCCGCACGACGAAGACCTGCTGATGCGGGGGATGCCGAAACCTCAAGACGATCGGCCCTGCAGCGACGATAGCAGGCACGACATCGGCTCGCCTGCGGTAATCGAGGCGCTGCGCCGGCAGATGGGGCCACTGGTGCCATACGTCGTCATCGTTGGCGACTACGCAGTAGGTGAGTGGTACGGTGCCGGCGGCGGCCAAACGCTCTTCCGAAGGCGCGCCGGACGATGGCGCGCGATCGCCGGCGGTGGTGGCGCGTTAGGTTTCCCCGAGATGCGAGAGTACGGCGTGCCTCGAACGTCCTGGTGCGCACTCGTCTTCGATCCGACGTGCAAAGACCACCCCAGTGGCCGGTAACAGACTAGCGACGAGGACGCGCCGCCGGTGGTCGCGCTAAGCGTCGGCCACCTGGGCTGACGCCACCATCTACTGGCTCGGGTTCACCGCGAGACCGAGGATCGAGTTCAACGGCGTGTACGGCAGCATCGAGGCCGCCGACGAGGCGGTCACGGGACCTCCTTAGTCGGTGAAGGTCAGAGCGCTGGCTGGAACCCCGCGACGCCCATGTTCCACAGGAGGAAGCTGTACTCGTCGGCCGCCAGCTCGGCAGCCTGCGACTTCGTCGCGCCGATGAGTCCGTGGCCGCCCGAGTAATCAACCCGCAGCAGGATCGGGCGTCCGCTGGCGCTGTCCGCCTGCAGCGTTGCGGTCATTTTCGCCGCCTGCCATGGATCGACGCGCGGATCGTTGGCGCCGGTCGTCAGCATCACGGCCGGATACTTTCCACCCGGCACGACGTGTTGAACGGCACTCGTCGCGAACAGATTGCGAAACCCGGCTTCCGTCCGAACTGAGCCGAACTCCGGGATGTTCGGTGGCCCGTTAGGGCTGAATTCGATGCGCAGCTGATCTGACACCGGTATCTCATCGAGAACGGCCGCGAACAACTCCGGCGCGCGCGTGATCGCACCGCCCATCGTGATACCCCCGGCGCTTCCGCCGCGGCCACCGAGCTTTACCGGCGAAGTGAACTTCTGGTCGATCAGCCATTTTGCGCAATCGATGAAGTCGTAGATGGTGTTGACCTTGTTCGCATCCTTACCGGCCAGATGCCACTCCTCGCCGTTCTCACCGCCGCCGCGCACGTGCGCGACCGCGAAGACGCCGCCGTGCTCGAACCACGCGATTCTCGCGGGCGAGAAGTTCGGCGACGAGCTGATGCCGTACGACCCGTAGGCGTAGAGGAGCGTCGGGTTGCGGCCGTCGAGTCGTACGTCCTTTCGATGCACGATGGAGAGCGGAATCATTACACCGTCGCGCGCACGGACCCGCACTTCCTCGGACGTGATCGCCGAATAGTCGACCGGTGAGGGCGGATCGAGCTTCGTATTCGCAAGCGTGCCCGTCGCGGGGTCGTAGGCATACCATTGCGGTGAGACGGTCCAGCTCTCGAGCTTCGCGACGAAGCCGGGGTATTGTGGGTCGGCCGTCTCGTCGCTGAGCGTGCCCTGGAGCGGCAGTGGGATCTCGGCGACGGCGCTCGTCCCGTAGTCGACCTTGACCACATGCGCGATACCGTCTTCGCGCTCGAAGACATAGAGCGCGTCTTCGGCTGCCGCGGCGTTGTCGACGACCCGGCTCGAGGGCGCGACGACGACCTTCGCCCGCGTGATGTCCGGATGCGACGCGCTCGTCTCGAGGATCTGATACCGCGGGGCGTTCTGGTGACTCGTGAGATACAGGTCGTCGCCATGGCCGGTCACATCCGTGACGTTGTCGGCATAGTCGCAGACCTTCACCCAATTGGCCTTGCCGCCGTCCAGTTGATCCTTCGGTGCGACGTAGAGACGCTTCTCGTTCTGCACCCCGTTGATGATGAGCCCGAGCACATACCGCGACGACGGGTCGACCTGGGCGACGGCAAATTCGTTCTCGGTCATCGGGACGCTCGGCGAAAGACCGCTGCCGAACACGGCGCTGTCCGCGCTCTGCGGTGTTCCCAGCACGTGAACGTACGTCCGTATGTTTTTGTAGCGAGCCGTCGGGGGCGCGTCAGGCGGCAGGTCTTGGAAGCGCAGGTAGTAGAGTGCCTTGCCGTCGCCGCGCCAGCCCGTGACGCCGAAGCCCGAGAGCTGCAGCGTATCCGGGAGCGCTTGACCCGTCGACACGTCGTAGATGCGGGTGACGGAGTCGGGTTCGCTGCCGTCCGGCGTCAACTCGACGGCGACGAGCTGGCCGTCGTCGGACGGCGTGTACCCGGCGATCGCGAAGTGCCGGCCGCCGGCGGCCAGGGTCGCCGGGTCGAGGATGACGCGGCCGTCACCGGTGCCCACTCGCACGTAGAGCTTGGAGAGGTTCGATCCCGGCGTGATGCGCTCGTAGAAGACGGAGCGCTTGCGGCGCGTCACGCCGCTCGACGAGGTGACCGTGTCGACCAGCGAGCTCAGCCGAGCCAGCAGATCCTTGCGTCCAGGGATCGAGTCCAGGATCGCTCGCGTCCGGTCGTTCTGCGCCTTGAGGTAGACGGCCAGGTCGGGGTTTTTCGGCGTCTCCATCCAGCGATACGGGTCGACGACCTGCGTGCCGAAGTACTCGTCGGTCACCGGGACGGCCTTCGCGACCGGCGGCGGCGGAAGCGCCGCGGCGGCGGGCACGATCAATGTACCCGCCATGACGAGCGCGAGTGCAGCCAACGACGAGACGCGAACCGATTTCATTCGGTGGCCTTCTGGTCCCCGCGAACGCACCCTTCTCGGCTACGGCGGCGTGGTTCGCTCGGGTCTCGGCTGTTGCGGCGGGCGCGCAGCCGGCGTTCGTTGCGGTGGGCGCGCAGCCGGAGGTCGCGCTGCCGGTGGCCGTGCAGCTGGAGGTTGCGCTGCCGGCGGTCGCGCTACAGGCGGCCGTGCTGCCGGCGGTTGCGCTGCCGGCGGACGCGCAGCCGGTGCGACGGGAGCGGGATGCACGGCCGGTACGGGCGCTGTGCGCACGACCGCGGGGCGCATCGGTGCCGGACGCACCGGCACGGGCGCAACCGGTGCGGGCGCAACCGGTGCGGTTGCCGGAGCGCGCCGTACCGTTGTGCCTTGCACCGCTGCTTTGTCCTGCGGCGTGATCGGCGTGAAGCCGGCCGGTTTGGCAGCCGGCGTGTACGGCCGCGGCGCCGCGACGACGGGCGGTTTGCCCCCGTTGACCTTCGCGAGCAACTGGTGATCTTGCGAGGCGACCTTCACGTGCGAGGTCTGGAGCGGTGTCATCGGCACGTGTCGCGCATGCGCCGTCGCGAGCTCGCTGGCGGTTGGACGCGCCGCGACGCCCGATCCTCCGTTATAGCTGGGGTGCGTGCCCTGCCCAGCGTTGACGACGACCGTGCGGTCGACGTAGACGTTGGTGATGTTCACGCTTACGCGCACGACGGCAGTGTTGTAGCGGAACTGGCCGTTGGACCACCGTCCGCCGGCGTAGCCGTGCCCGTAGTAGCCGCCGCCGTAGTTCACGCCGCCGTAGAAGCCGATCGTCGGTGCCCAATAGCCCGGGTTCCATCCGTACATGCCGTTCTGCCAAGCCCAATAGCCCGGCGTCCACAGCAGCCCGGGCTGCGGCGCGGGAACCCACGCCCCGGGAACCCAGTAGAAGCCCCCCTGGCCCCACGCCCAGTAGCCGGGCATCCAGATCCAGTTCGGATCGGGCACCGGCGGCAGATCGTAATACGGCAGCGGCGGCGGTGCCTGATCGACCTGGTACGACGCGTCGACGTCGGAGTATGACGTCGACCCTTCACCTTGATACGACGGTGCGCCGGCCATACTGATCTCGACGACCTGGTTCGAATCGTCCCAGTCGACGTTGGCGCCGAGTGCCTGCGAGACGAACCGCAGCGGAACGTAGGTGCTCGCCCCGACAATGAACGGCGCGACGTCGATCGTCTCGGGTGATCCGTTTACCGACGCTTGGGTCGAACCGATGTGCAGGGAGATGTCGCGTCCGTTCCCGTTCGCGTCGATCTGACCGTTGGAGTAGACGACGCTCGCGCCGAGGTTCTCGAACACTCCGCGCAGGGGAACGAGGACTCGCCCGGCCTGCATGATCGGCGGAGGTTCGACTTGGACCGCGTTACCGTTGATGGTGATCCCGATCTGCTGCGCTTGCGCGTCGGCTGCCAGCGTGGCGGAGACCGCCACGGCGAATGTCGCACCGAGCGCAACGAGGATGGGAGTGTATCGAATGAATGCCACGCTTGGATGCTTCCCCGATGATTGGACCTGCAACCAATTCAGCCAACCGTCTCATCGTCGTCCAAGAAACCGCGCAACTCACCGCTCGGTAGCGTCAGCCGACGACCGTCCCGATGACCTCGCCGAAACCGATGCGTATCGCACCGCGCGCGGCGCGGCCACGGATGACGACGGTGTCCCCGTCCTCCAGAAACGCGCGCGTCTCGCCGTCGGGCAGCGTCAGCGGCTGCGAGCCGCGCCTCGTCAGCTCCAATAGCGAACCCTCGGAGCCCGGCGTGGCACCGGAGATCGTCCCGGTTCCGAACAGGTCGCCGGGGCGGATCGTCGCGCCGTTGGAGGTGACGTGGGCGAGCTGCTGAGCGACGGTCCAGTACATCCCTCGCAAGTTTGTGCGCGCGATCATGTGCGGCGGGTGCGCCTGTTCGCGCATTCGCGCGGTCTGCAGCAACAATTCGAGTTCGACGTCGTAGGCCCACGGTTCGCGGGTGCGCAGATACGGCAGCGGTTCGGGCGCGCGCGCCGGTTCGACGACGCGGAACGGCTCGAGCGCGTCGAGCGAGACGATCCAGGGTGAGATCGACGTCGCGAACGACTTGCCCAGGAACGGCCCCAGCGGCTGCGACTCCCAGGCCTGAACGTCGCGCGCACTCCAGTCGTTCAGCAGCACGTAGCCGTAGACGTGTTCGCGCATCGCATCCGCGGGGATCGGCTCGCCCAGCACGTTGCCGGGTCCGGCGATCCAGCCCATCTCCAACTCGACGTCGAGCTGGCGCGAGGGGCCGAACGCTGGCGCCGCGGCGTCGGGATCCTTACGCTGGCCGTGCGGTCGCCGCACCGGCGTGCCGCTGACGACGACGGTCCCTGCGCGGCCGTGGTAACCGATCGGGATGTGCCGATAGTTCGGCAGCAGCGGCTCGGCGTTCGGCCGGAAGATGCGCCCGACGTTGGTCGCGTGCTCGAGCGAAGAGTAGAAGTCGACGTAGTCGCCGATCGCGATCGGCAGCTGCGGCGTCACCGCCGCGCGTGGCTGCGACGCGCTTGCGACCTCGCCGCGCTGGTCGGCGGTCGCGTCCGGCCCGAGCAGGTGCTGCAGGCGCGCGCGCAGCGCCGACCACGCCGCACGGCCGCGGCCGAGGAACGCGTTGAGCGTGCTCGCGCCGCGCAGCGACTCTTCGTCGAGCAGCTTCGCGGCGACGAGTGCATCGAGATCGACGATGCCGCCGCCGAACGCGACGGCTGGAAAGACGCGGCCCTCACGATCCGCGACGATCCCGATCGGCAGGTTGTCGAGGCCGTAGTCGGCCGGATCGATCACGCCAGCAGGCCGAGCTCGCGCAGACCGTTGACCGGCTCGTCGAAGCTGCAGCTGCCGAACCCGACGCAGTGCGCGCGCGCGGCGGCAACCGCGTCCGCCCCGACGCGCGCCTCGAGCCAACCGACGTGCAACGGATCGACCTGGAAGGCGCGCGGGTCTTCTTCCGCCAGCACGTCGTCGAGCAACACGACCTCGAGCGCGCTCGCGTGCAGCAGGATGCCCGCGATGAACAGGTTGAGGAAGCCGTGCGCCGCGACGCCGCCGAGCGTGCTGCGGATCGGGTGGTGCAGCCCCGCGGTCGCCTTCCAGGGAACGCCGCCGGCCTGCGCGGCGACCAAGAACGCCACGACGTCGGCCACCTCGGGGACCTGCGAGGGCGTCGCGCCGCCGCAGCGCAGCTTCGCGCCGAGGGTCAGGTTGGCGGGCGCGCTCTCGCGCGCCCCCGCGACGGCCGCCAGCGCGACCTCGGCCGGCGTCGTCCAACCGTCGTGGTACCCCGGTTCGTACCAAACGGAGATCGGATCGCTCGGCCAGCCGGCGGCGACCTCCTCCAAGACGGCACCCAGCGCGTCGGCCCCGAGGGCCGGGCCCGGTAAGCGGAACTCGAGTGCCGAGACGGTCACGCCGGCTTCGCGAGCCCGCGCGACGCGGGCGAGGTCGGCCCGGATCGCGTTCCCCTTCGCGCCTAGAGACGCGGCGTCGAGGACGACCGCCAGATCCGGCCGTTCGTTGGCCGCGCGTGTCGCCACCAGTTCATCGAGCCGCGAGGCGGGCGCGACGAACCGGCCGCCCACAAAGGCGTAGGCGCTCTCGGAATGGCGGGCGTGGGCGCGCAGTGCCTCGCGCATCGGCAGCCCAGCCGGCGGGAAGAGGCTAGCGTCGTCGATGAGCCGCTCGAAGAGGGCCCGCTTGGCGCTGTCGGTCGAAACCATCGTCGGCATAGCGTCGGACAGCTACTCAGGAAAGCGCCAAGACCCTCCGCGTCCGGGAGGGTCTTGCGATCTGGAGCTGGCGGCGAGGATTGAACTCGCGGCCTTCACATTACCAATGTGATGCTCTACCACTGAGCTACGCCAGCTCGAAGAGGGACGCCCATCGGATGGTCTTCGCCATCTTGTTTCGGGTGGGCGACACGCGAAGATGAGCCTTCGTGGCCGTCAACTCCTGCTCGGGCAGGAGGTACACCTTCTGCGTCTCGGGGCAGTAGACTGCCAGGTAGTCGATCTCCCCGAAATAGGGGCGGGAGCCGCCCTTCCGATGCGCGTGCGAGCTCGAGCAGTTGTACAGGATCGCGCCGCCACGCAACCGGCCGGTTTTCACCTGGACGCGGAAGAGCCGCTCGCCGTCGTCGATCACCAGATCGTAACGATGGTTCTCGCCGAAGGGGAGCCAGACTTCGCATCCGGCTTCGACGAGTTTCGCGAGAACGCGCGCTTCGGAGATGTCTCCGATATGCTTCGTATCGCGTTTTGCCTTCGGCGTGATCGCGTCGCCGGAATCACGCGCCTCAACGTCGGCACTATGCGGTTGAGGGAAGAACGAGAGCACTTGATTCATTGTGCTACTACCGTAGCAGCATGCTATGCCGACTGGTTGGCACTGCGCGCGATTAACCCAACAACGGCTCCGCGCTGACGAGGATGCCGTCGTCGTCGCTATAGAGTGACGCGCCGGGAGTGAAGACGACGCCGCCGATGGTGACCGGGACGTCGATCTCGCCGATGCCCTGCTTCGCGCTCTTCATCGGGTTCGAGCCGAGCGCTTTGATGCCGAAGTCGAGCCCAGCCAGTGCCACGACATCACGCACGGCGCCGTGGATGACGAGGCCGCCCCAGCCGTTGGCTAACGCGAGCCCGGCGATCACGTCGCCGACCAGCGCGCGCGACAGCGAGCCGCCACCGTCGATCACCAGCACCGAGCCACGGCCCGGCGTCGAGAGCACCTGCTTCACCAGGGCGTTGTCTTCGAACGTGCGCACCGTTCGGATCGTCCCGCCGAACGCGCGGCGGCCCCCGTACGAGCGGAACTGGAGCGCGCAGCTTTGCAGGCGATCCTCGTGCGCGTCGACGAGGTCGGCGGTCGCAAACGTCATACCGGCACCGTACCGCACGTCAGGGCGTCCCTCCTCGCCCCGGCCCGTGGAGCGAGCGCATGGCGCCCCTCGGGACGGGGTATAGTCGCGCCATGGAAACGACTTGGAAGCCCCATGAGAAACACGGCCAACTGACGACGCAGAGCGATCTGCCGGACAGCGTCTACGCGTTCCCCAAGCAACGCAAAGAACCACTCACCGACGCGGAGCACGTCCGCAACGCGGCCGCGCGCTTCGATCAGGTCGAGGGCGTCTCGCAAGCCGATCGCGAGCTCGCGTTCGCGAACCTCAAAAAGGCGGCGGCGCACTACGGCGTCGAGCTGAGCGAGAAATCCGTAGCCGACTTCGGCGCGCACTCGCACAGGACATAACCAGAGAACTGGAGCGGGCGGCAGGAAGCCAACCCGCGACTCGAAGGTCACGCAAGGTTGCCGAAGGTCGAAGAATCCTGTAACGGCGGGGTTCCCCCGACCTTCGGCGGTTTGTCCGTTCGCGACCCCGACGTTATCCCTGGCTACGCGTCTCGTACAACGACCGAAGCCAGGCAAGCACAGCACCACCGGTCCAAAGCGATGGCAACAGCAGGCCATCCGTCGTCCGGCGGGACACGACGAAATACGCCAGCCAAAGAACGATGGCGATCGCCGTGAACGCGATCGGAACCCACCTAACAGCCACTAAAGTACCCACTAGCGCGATGCTTCCCGAAAATGAGTCCAGGGCGAAATCTGGAGCGGGCGGCGGGAATCGAACCCGCGACTCTTGCTTGGAAGGCAAGGGCATTACCATTATGCAACGCCCGCGCTCAGCTCGTCTGGCGTTCTTACGAAGAGGCGGCGCGCATCCCTGGTGGGACGCGCGCCGCCATCGTGTGGGCCGGGCAGGATTTGAACCTGCGTATCGCTTTCGCGAGCCGGGTTTACAGCCCGGTGCCATTAACCGCTCGACCACCGACCCACGGTGGGGACCCGCTCAGCTAC